>Ga0073928_10009051_pt1 | contig 12260 bp, 12 predicted proteins | sample PaiPotPPA55metaG_FD_76969 | JGI IMG/M metagenome (GOLD analysis project Ga0073928, IMG submission 76969) | Iron sulfur acid spring bacterial and archeal communities from Banff, Canada, to study Microbial Dark Matter (Phase II) - Paint Pots PPA... ...
CGCGACGTTCGTCAATGCTGTCGCGCGCAGCCGCTATTGGAATGACTCCGCCATCATCGTCACGTGGGACGATCCCGGCGGCTTCTACGATCACGTGGCCCCTCCGGAGTTCGAGCGCTGCGCCGATGGGCATTCTTGCGGCGACGGCCCGCGCATTCCGTTCATCCTCATCTCGCCGTATGCAAAGTCCGGCGCCATCGTTGCGGACGCGGGCGACACGGCCTCGATTCCAAAGTTCGTCGATCACGTCTTCAACGTGCCGGCGCTGTCGTCGCTTCCCGACGAGCGGCGCTTCATGCCTGAGGGGCCACGAGATGGCGATCCGCGCATCACCGATCTCGTCGGTGGCTTCGATCCGGACCGGCTGCGTGGCACGAAACCGCCGATCTCGGCTGCGGCGGCGGAAATCGATGATGCAGTCGTGGGCCGCTTCCCACCCGCGATGAATTGCGCCTCGCTCGGGATCAAGCCGGTGCAGGTGCCCGGAGGGCTCTCCGCTCCACCGCCGGGATACGCGCCGTTAACGGCGCAGCATTCCGAGTAGCGCGCCGCCGCTCACTTGCTCCGAACCCGGCACCTTTGCCGCACCGGCAGGCGTCGGTAGCTTCCGCCTGCCGGCACGGCGGGCGTTTCGTTAGCGGACGACGCTTGGTTGCGGGCCGATCCGGTGCAGAGCGAACTCACGCAGTGCGTCGCGGACTCGCTGCGGCAGGCTCAGCCTGCGGCTCGGGAGCGCTGCGCGCACGTCGCTACCGCCGCGCTTGGGGAGCGCCATGAACGCGGGTGCGACGCCGGTGCGCTGGTCGAATGCGAGGCCGCCGATATCGCCTTGTTCGTTGATGTCGCCAGCAAAGTTCAGGTAGATCGACGAGCGGTTGGAGATGAGCGAGTTCATATCGGTCATCACGCCGTTCTGCCAGATGAATGCGCGACAGTTGAAGTTTGCGTCACATGACCCACCGACGATTTGGCCACTGTCGTTGATGCCGAGGGCTTCACTCAGCGTGTCACCAGGGAGCGTGCCAAGGTCCTGAATGCCTTGCGACGGCGTCCAGAGGAACGCGTGAAACGTCGCATTGCCCGTCAATTCGGAGAAGCCGACGATTTGGCCGAGATCGTTGATCGCATCGGCCGTGTTCAAGATCGTTCCACCGAAATTGCCCAGATCGGTGGCTACGCCGTTCTGCCACATCACCGCGTGTCTAGCTCCGCCCCCGTCAGCGTCGGCGCACGGCCCCGAGATGCCGACGACCTGCTCTTCACTATTGATGGCAACTGCGGCGCCGTCGGTATCTCCGGAGAGCGGCTGCAGCACCTGTGGAACAAAGCTGGGACTCCACATCACGCCTTCGTACTGCAGCACCTGCGGATGGGTGCACGTAGAATCTTGCGTGGAATCCTCGGCCCAGCCGACGACGAGTCCGCGGTTGTTCGCACCGGCGGCATAGCTGTTGTCGCCACCGATCGGCGCGAGCGTGCTCATCACGCCGTGCTGCCACACGAAGGCTCGGCATTCGAGGCCAGTTCCGTAGCGGCAGAAGTTCTCGCCCAGCGGATCGACGGTCGAGATCTCGCCGTTTCCGACGAGCAACCCATGGTCATTTTTTACCGGCCAGGAGATCGCGCTATTCAGTCCGCCGGGAGTTCCAAGGTCGAACTGATAACCGTGAAACCAAAGCGTGGCGTGTTGCACGGCGTTGCCGCTCAAGAACGACGAGCCCGAAACCCAGCGCACGTCGTTGATGCTGTTGCCGGCGGCCGAGCTGCCTGCGAGCGTGCCTAGATCCCTGACGGTGTAGAGGGCGGTGCCGGCTTGGGCAGGTAAGCCGTTGAGCGCCAAGACGGTGAGCGCGATGGAAGCGCAGAGCGCGACTCCGGCGACACGGTAAAAGCGAAAGGTCATGCGCGAGTCCTCATGCAGCGATCGAGTGCGACGACCTCACGCTAGCAGCGTCTCGTTGTTGCGGTCGCTCAGATTCGGACGATTGCCGACACAATCGGACGAATCTTGAGAAGCGGCAAGGCCGGGAATGACCGCGGCAGGCGCGAAGGTCGTCCGACGGATGTTGCAGCGGACAGAAGCGTATACGCGCGATCGGGAGATCGAATTCACCGTGCGGCACTCGAGCCGCAACCGGTGCTGGACCGGCTTGACCGCGACCCTCTACGACGCGTCGAGCGGAATCGACGAGACGCTGTTCTCGTCGCACAGCATAAGCATGCACGTCGGAGCGCCGGTCGGCATTACGACGCGCTGCGATGGTTTGGTCTCGCATCGTATGCAGCGTCCCGGGGACCTCAAGGTCGTGCCCGCCGGTTATTCCCGCGTGTGGGAAGTCGAAGCTCCTACGACCAAGCTCACGATGAACCTCAGCGCATCGCTCGTGCGACTGGCCGCCGAGGAACTCGGGATGAGGGCCGGCGGCATCGCTATCACTCCGCAGCTCCACGTGCGCGACCCGCAGATCGAACACATCGCATGGGCGATCAAAGCCGAGCTTGAAACGAGCACGCCCGCAGGGCGCCTCTACGCCGACAGCCTCGGGTTGGCGCTCGCGGCGCACCTTCTGCGACGCTATGCGAGCGGCGGCCGTCAGCGCGAGGCGCGCGGACTTTCCGAGCGCCGCGTGCGGCGTGTTGTCGAGTACATCCACGAGCATTTGGCGCAAGATTTAGCGCTCACGGAACTGGCGGAGCTGGCAAATGTGAGCCAGTCGCATTTCAAGGTGCTCTTCAAGCGAGCGCTGGGAGTGCCGGTACACGACTACGTGATCCGGGCTCGCGTGGACTATGCGCTGGGATTGCTGCTCAAAGATGACGTCGCGCTGAGCGAGATCGCCCTGCGCGCCGGCTTCGCGAATCAAAGCCATATGGCGCTGTGGGTGCGCCGTATTACCGGAAAGTCACCGGGTTCTCTGCGCAAGGCCTAAGCGCTTCGGGGGAAGCGCTCGCTTATCCGAGATGTGCGTCTGCCGGATGGCCGGCAATCACGCCATCCACGAAGCGGCGAATGAGAAGGTTCACCTTGACGGGGTGGCGCGCGTGCGGGCTGTGGCCGCCACCCTCGATTGTCACGAGCGCTCCTCCGGTAGCCTCTGCGACGCCGGCACCGGTCGAATGCGCGATGACCGCATCGTCGCTGCCGTGAATAACCAACACGGGACAGCGAATTCGCGCGTAATAGGCCAGTGCCGCGGCGTGATCCGCCGGGGGCTCGCCGTTGCTTCTCGGCGCTTCGTACGTGGCGATCAGCACCTCGGCACTCGTCTGCCGACCCCACTCGTTCACGTTCTCGATGCCCATCGTCGAGTGCGATTCAGTGAACAGTTTATGCGCGAAGAAGTCGAGCCAATCGTCGTAGGCGCGCAGCCAGTAATGCTTATTGTGCTTCGCCCAACCGTCGTCGCTCTCCAAGGGTTTGTCCCAAAGGTTTTGCGTATGCCGGGGCGGCCCAAGCGGCGCGACCGGGGCCAAAAAGATTGCGCCGTCGACGCGTTCGGGATGCTGCGTCGCGAGCATTGCTAACACGATTCCGCCGCGCGAGTAGCCGACGATCGTCGCGTGCCCCTCGCCACAAGCGTTGAGAACGGCCAGTGCGTCATCGGCGTGCGCGCGGTACGTGTAGGCATCGGCCTCTGCGGGTCGGCTCGACTTGCCGTTGCCGCGCGGATCGTAGACGATCACACGGTAATGCCGCGCGAGGTACGGGATTTGCATCTTCCACGTGCGCGCGTACACGACTTGCCAAGGGGGCATGAGTAACACCGTTGCCGGGCCCGAGCCGAAGGCCTCGTAGTAGATCTGTGCGCCGGTGCTGCGGACATAGCCGGAAACGTCCGGCTCCAATGCCCTCAAAGGAGTTCGGCGATGCGCGCGGCGGCGCGGGCCGCTCCGTCGGTTTCGACCGGCCGAGAGGTCACAGGTCGCTTGAGCTCGGTTGCGATCGCTTCTGCGATGACCTCGGGTGTCGCCGTTTCGTAGTCCATGCAACGGCCTGCACCATAGCGCTCAAGCCTGCGGCGCACGTGGAAGTTCTGCTCGAAGTGATGGCGGAGCGGGAAGTACAGGAACGGGCGGCGGTTCGCCGTCAGCTCCATCGTCGTCGACAGTCCACCTTGGACCACCGCGATATCGCACGCCGCGAGATGGCGGTACAGGTGATGCACATAGGCGCGCACCTCCAAACCTTCTGCAGCCGGAAGCGAGGCAGGATCGATTCGTGGACCGGCGACGGCGATCATCCGCAAATTTGGAACGAGACGCTTCGCTGCCGGGAACGAATCGATGACGCGTCGCATGAGGTGTCCGCCGACGCCCGAGCCTCCGACCGTGACGATGCACACCGCTTCGTCGGGCTTGTAACCGAGTTCGGCGCGCAACGCTGCGCGATCCGCGAACGCTGCCGGATCGAATCCGGTGATGTATCCGGAGAATTCGAAGTGCGCTTTCGTCCAATCCGCGATGTTCGGAAGGTCCGCACCGAACGTATCCGGCACGATGTCGTCCGGATTGCCCACGAAGATGGAGCGGTCGCGCAGCCGCGGGTAACGGGCGATTTGTTCGATCATCTCCGCGTTGTAGTCGGACGTGATCGAAGCCTCATGCGCGCCGCCGTCGGGCATCGGAATCCAGCCGACGAAGTCGGTCATCCAGACGTAGGACGCTCGCTTTTCCTCGGGATTCTCGTGCAGGAAGTAGTCGAGCTCCCACGCCTCATCGCCAATCCACAAATCGTAGGGCTCGTCTCGCACGATGTCGTGGAAGACCATGAAGTTGTTGACGAGGATCTCGTCCATCCGCCGCATGGCCTGGAATGCGTGAAGGTCGTGCTCGCCCGACTCGCTTTCGATATGCGCGCTTTCACTCGCTAAGAATCGGCTGGCCGGATGAATGCTCTCACCTTCGGCCTCGAGTACGCGCGTCACCGGGTCCTGGGCGAGCCAGTCGATGTCGAGGTCCGGGCGCAGGCGGCGCAGCTCCCGAGCGATTGCAATATCGCGCTGCGCGTGCCCGAGTCCGATGGGCGAGGAGATGTAGAGGGCGCGCCGCTTGCGCGAACGCGCGACTTGCCAGCGTGACGGTGTTTGCATCGCATGCGTCCTCTCGACAAAGTCTCGTATGAGGAGGTTGATCTTGACGGGCTGCCGGGCCCAGACGATGTGGGAGCCGCCCTGCACGACGACGTGCTCCGCCCCCGTCCGCGCGGCAACGGCTGCCCCTCGGGTTGGCGACACGAGCTTGTCCTGATCTCCATGAAAGATGAGCACGGGACACTTGATGTTGCGATACAGGGCCTCGAGCTCTAGGTCGCCGGGCTTCAGCGTTGCAAGGTACTCGTGTGCATCGACGGTGGCAATGAGCGTTGCCGGGTCGGTCTCGAGGCCCCAAGCGACGCAATCCTCCCGCTGTTTCGACGAGTACGGCTCGCAGAGCCCTTGGGCGAAGAAGAACTCGAGAAAATCTCGATAGTTCGTGACCCAGTAGTGCCGGTTTTCTTTCTGCCAGCCTTCGTGCTGTTGCAGGACGTCGTCGAACGACGTCACCTCGCGCTCGGGCATGCTCTCACCATATGGCGTCACCGGCGAGAAGAAGATGAGCCCAGCGCAGCGCTCGGGGTGTTTGTTCGCGAGCAGCGTTGCCGTCCACGCTTCCGTGCAGATGCCGGCGATCACCGCGCGTCCCGTCGCAGTCGCATCGAGCACGGCGATTGCGTCGTCAACGCGCTTCCAGTCGGTGTAGTCGTTCGGATCCTGCGAACGGTCGGACTTCCCATTCCCTACCGGGTCGTAGGTGACGACGCGGAAGTGACGCGCAAGGTACGGCACTTGGGCCTTCCACGATTCGGAGTGGCCGATAGCCCATGGCGGCATCAGCAAGACGGTGTGCTCGCCGTCGCCGTAGACTTCGTAGCCGATCCGCAGACCGTCCCGCTCGGTGAATCCTACAGTGTCGGGTTGACGCGCCCTCATTTCGCAGCCTTACCGCTACCGTTGCGCGAATGCAGCATTTCGAGCCAGGCGTCGATTGCTCTCAAGAGCGCCGCATGCCCTGAGCGAATGCCCGAGAGGCGCTGGAGCGTGATCCCTTCGTTGAAGGTGCCCACGAGCGTGACGACCGCTTCGAGCGGGAACGTCGTGCGATCGAGATGGTATTCGTCCATCGCCTTGTCGAGTGCCGCCGTGATGACGCGAAACCAGGCGCGGTCGACGTTGGCAACGCGCTTGCGCATCTCGGGCTCGTTCCAGCCCATGGCCTGCAGCTCGTACCACATCTTCGAATAGCCGCTGTTCTCATCTTCATCGAGGTAGCGCATCGCTTCGCGCCACTTGTCGATGAACGGCCCCGGCGCGTTGTACATTTCCTCTTGTCGCGCGATAAGCCGATCGGTGAACCGCTCGAGAACCTGGAGCAGCAGTTCCTGCATCGAGCCGAAGTAATAGTGGACGAGGCCGTGGTTGAGCCCGGCCTCCTCTGCAAGGCTGCGCGTGGTCACCGCGGCGTATCCATCGCGCACCAGCAGGCGTTCCGCTGCGTCGAGAAACCTCCGCTCCGCTTCCTCGCGGGCAGGCGTGATGCCGACGCGTTGACGTGCTGTGGCTTTGCGCCGCGGCGATTTGCGAGTCGCCTGCAAATGTGTCCCCTTTTTTACAAGCCAGGAATAGTGTGCGGCGCGAGAGCGGCGACAACCGCAAGCAGCGCAAGGGCCGCACCGACTGGAACCACTACCCGGTCCCCGCCGGGCGCACCCTTTTCAACGAGCATTACGAGGCCGAGCACGCCCATCCATGCGAGATGCGCAACGCCTGCGGCAAACATCACGAGCATGAGCGCCCAGCAGCAGCCTAAGCAGAACAGCGCGTGTCCCAAACCGATGCGTAGTCCGTTTGCTGCTCCGCGCTGATAGTGCCGCGCGAGGTACATACCGGGATGGCGGCAGGCTTTGAGGCAGGCGTCCTTGAGCGGCGTGAGTTGATAGAGCGCCGCGAAACCTAGGGTGCCGGCGAGAATCAACTGCGAGTGCGCATCGAGCCAGGGAACGGTATCGACGAGAGCATGCAGGCGCATGTCGCCGAGGAACGCGATCAGGGCAAACGCGGTCCACACGCCGAAATAGGCGAGGAGAAAGAGAGCCAGCGCGGCCGGAAACTCCGGGGCATTGCGCGCGGCGGCCGCGTACATCCGGATGAACCCAAGCGACGAAGGCAGCATCATCGCCGCTGTCATCGCCTGCCACGAGAGAAGCAACATCAGCCCGGAGAGCCACAGCGCCTGGCGGCTTTCGTACAGCGCGTGGTGGTGGAATCGAGCGGCGGTGCCGCTCAACTCCGCCCACACGCACAGTGTCCAAGCGCCCAAGATGACGGCGAGGAGGATGCCAAGCGTCCTCGCGTAGCTCGCGCTGAGGAAAGGAGCACGCTTAGCAATCGCCGCCACGGTTTACGCCTCGAACCGGAAGTCGCCTTGGATCGCATTGCGATCCTTGAAGGTCCAGACCATTCCATGCTCCGGAATGTTCACGACGTGTTCCGAGGCCTTGGAAACGTACGCCGGCGCACCGGCTATCGTGCTAAACAAGCTGTCGCGCAAGGTGGTCGTGGTCCCGTACGCGCTCTTGTAAGGAGCCATCGTCGCACGAACTTTGTCGCCGATTGCAAGCGTACCGGAGCCGCCGGAGAGCTGGTGGTCGATCGGGAGGTCGTAGGTTGCGAGATTCTCGGCAATCAATCCGTTGAGATCGGCAAGCGCACCGCCAAGCCGGCCGTGGAACGCGTCGAGTATAGCCTGCTTCTGCTCCGGGGTGGCGTTCGAGTCGACGTAGGTTACGCGGATCCAACTCTTCGGGACGAGCACGTTGCCGGGGATCTTCACGACCTGCACGTAGTTGAGCCCGGAGACGTCGACGCCGTTGATCTGACCCTTGTCGATGTGGTATGCGTTGAATGCATCGCAGGCGCCGCCATCGGGATCTTCACCGATCCAGCAGCGGCAGAGGGTCCGGCAAGAGCATGCTTCGAGCAGCGTTCCTTGCAGGACGTAGGTCTTCGCGGCCGTCTGAGCCGCGGGTTGGGTCTGGGTTGCCATGGATGTCCTCCTTGCGTAAAAAGGTGGGGCTTGCGCCAGCGGCCGGCTCGGGTTTTCTAGTCGGTTAGTCAGCCGCTTTGGTCACTTGACTAAATACCACGGTTACCGGGTGGTAGTCAAGAGGGGCGCTGGCGGAGGGGCGGTGACAGAGGGGGGCTCCGACGAACACACGGGCGCCCGGAGATGCCCGCGCTGCCTGGGCTACGCTGCCCAGGAGTGCCGCATTCCGGAGCGTGGCAGGCGCTCGGCGTTGGGCTCCACCGATCTATCCTCCCCCGCAGTAAGGCGCCTTACGCTCAGGCGAGGGGCTTCGCGCTTATGCTCGGAGCGGTCGGCTACCTCAGCCGCTCGCTCTCATCTGGAGGTCTTTGATGAACAAGTTCCTCGCCGCGGCAATGACCGTCGGCTTCTTGGCCCTGGGCACGCTCCAAGCGCCCGCAATGGATTCGATGTCGAAGTCGATGATGATGCCGTCCTGCCCGTCGAACGATCCTGTCGTGGGTGTCAACATGAACACCAAGATGTACATGACGCACGACCAAATGAAAATGAAAGCCGCCGGCATGACGGTTGCTCAAAAGCAGGCGATGATGGAGAAGAATCACGTCAAACTCATGTGCAAGTCGAAGGCCGACGCGATGGGCGCGAAGCCGATGAAGAGCGCGATGTAGCAGGGCATCGCGCGGCAGCGAAAGTGTGCGGACGAATGCGCGCCCGAGCGATCGAACGTCTCGTCCTCACGGCAGCTCTCCCGGAGGATCGTAACGGACGACGCGGTCGTCTTTGAAAAATACCTCGTGTCGAAAAGGCGCCGGCTCGTCGTACGTCCAGGTATCCAAACCGTTGAAGGTTTGCGCGTCGCCGTAGATCGGCGGATAGCCTATGGCAGCAGCAACCATTTCGCGGCTCATACCGGCAATGACCGTCCCGCGTTCGACCGCTTGCCGGTCGGCGAGCGGCCATGTGAGATCGACTCTGGGCGAGAGGGAGATCATCCGTTGCAAGTGCCATGGATCGACTGCCACGACCCATCGTAGGAGAGCCGGAAGACAACGCCGCGGCCGACGTTTTGCAAGTCGGTCTTCGCAGGGGAGAGGCAGTGCGGGCCTCCAATGGCTGCCGTGCCGTAGAGAGCGTCGCCACCGTCGACGACGCCGCCCGATGGCATCGCGCCGTTCACAGCAAGCAACAGCCCAACGATCGCGAGCATCAGACGCCGACACCGCGCGTCAGCGCGAACACGTAGAAGAGAAAAAGCGCGATGTACAGCGCGATACCCAAAGGCTCGACGCGGACCCGCGCGCTGCCGCCTTGCTTTGTGCCTTGCAATGGACTTCGCACGGCACCCATCGCAACGCCGACGACGTCGATGCTTCCAAAAGCGGCGAGTGTGCCGTAGAAGACGTAGATTGGCGGGGCGCCTAGGCCTGCGAGCGCGACCAACGAGAGCCCGACGAACGCAGGCAGGTAGAATGCGAAGACGATGTAGTCTCGCCGTTCCCGCGGAGTATCGAGTGCTGAAGAGGGGGGAGCGACAGCGTACATCATGCGTGCGGCCCAGCCACGCATCGCGAGGAGCAACACGATGCCGACGACTGCGACGACGTATCTTGGAGCAAGGCCCCAGCCGAGGCGGTCGGCAATGACGGCCGTGTCGCCCGCAGTCAACCACGGCGTGATGATCAAATAGTTGACGAATTCCGTAATGCAGCAGAACGCGAGCCAGCACAGAAGAAAGCGCCCGAAGCTATACCCAGCACGACCTCGGGAGTAGAGCCAGGCGAACACGACGCCGAGCACGAGGCTCCCAACGGGGCCTCCTGCGAGGATCAGAATGTCTTGCAGGGCCGTCCCGTGGGGGTTGTCTTCGACGAACGCGTAGATCTTTGGCGCGAACCCAAGCGCCTGCGCCACCAGGCCGTGAGATGCTTCGTGCAGCGCGGCGGCAATGAGCGTCGCACAGGCAAACGCGAGTCCCGAGTTCACCGCAAGGGCGATCGCCGAGCGACGCACCGCTGCAGCCGAATCGGAGGGCGGCAGCGTCTCGGATGCCGCGCCCTCAGCGACCATGAAACACGCGTTGAGTCCTCCGTCATCGCGCGCTTCTCGCTGCGTCGCGCGTATGCCCGCTCCGCGCGCGCAGGTGAATTGGCGAGGAATCGCCGAACGATGCGCACGGCACGAGTTGACCACTCGGCAAAACGCGATCCCCGTGCGGATGCGCGCACTCCTCACGCCGTAGCGGTAAGCGCGCCATGACAGGGGGCTTCGGTGCGTTCAGTTTCGCGGTCGATCCGGTTTCTTGTGATTGTCGGCGCCGTGTTGTCGCTGGGGGTCGCCTCCCACGCGGGCACTCCTGGGCGGCCGGTGCGCGAAGTGCCGGCGAGCGGCGTAGCGTTTCCACCTTCCATCCTCAGTTCTGCGAAGATTCAGCACGTCATCTGGGTCATGCAAGAGAACCGAAGCTTCGACAACCTCTTTCAAGGGTATCCTGGTGCCGACACGGTGCCGAGCGGCAAGGACTCGTCGGGCAACACCATTGCCCTGACGCCGATAACGCTTGCAACTCCTTGGGATATCGACCACTCATCCACGGCGTTCTTCCAGGCGTGCAACGGGACCGCGCAAGGCCGTAGCTGCAAGATGGACGGCTTCAATCTCGAGCAGTCGGGTGCCGACCGAAAGACCTATCCGTATCCACAGTACGGCTACGTTCCGCATAGCGAATCGCAACTGTACTTCGAAATCGCCAAACAGTACGTGCTCGGCGATCGCATGTTCACCTCGCACATCGACGCCAGTTACATTTCGCATCAATACATGATCGCTGGTCAAGCGAACCGCGCGGTCGATTTCCCTAGCGGCATGTGGGGGTGCACGAAGCGCCAGAATGTCATACCGACCCTTTCGGACCGGCGCGCCTACGGCCACAAGATTCCGGTCTGTCAGAACTACCAGACCCTCGGCGACGAGCTCGACGCGGCTGGAATATCTTGGCGCGTCTACGCCGCAACGCGCACGCAATACATCTCGTGGGCCGGGTACCGGTCCATTCGCCACATCCGTTTCGGACCAGACTGGAAAGCCGATGTCATTCCCTCGTCGGCGCGGTTCCTCACGGACGTAAAGAACGGAAACCTGGCCTCAATGACGTGGGTAACCCCGACCTGCGCGAACTCCGATCACGCATCGTGCCAGAGCGCCCATGGACCGGACTGGGTTGCCAGCGTCATCAACGCCGTCGGAGAGAGTCCGTTCTGGGACACCACCGTGATCTTCGTGATGTGGGACGAGTGGGGAGGTTGGTACGACCACGTCAAGCCGCCCTACGAGGATTTCGACGGGCTCGGCTTACGGGTTCCGCTGCTCGTCGTCTCGCCGTACGCCAAGCGTAACTACGTCTCGCACGTGCAGTACGAGCACGGTAGCCTGTTGCGCTTCGCGGAGGACGAATTCGGTCTGGCTCGCCTCGCGGCGAGCGATACGCGCGCCAACTCGCCCGCACCTGACTGCCTCGACTTCAACCAAAAGCCGCGCGCCTTCGTACCATTCAAAACGAAGCTCGGCGCTGCGGATTTCGTTCGAACGGAACCCCAAGAGGCGGCGGAGTCACCGGACACGGAATAAGTCGTCGCACCCGTTCGCAACAGCGGAGCTCGCGGCCCTAACTGGAAGAAGGCGATCGCGATGCCCCAGGTTTCTGTGCGGGAGTTCGAGGCGGTGCCGCTGCGCGTCCATGAGTTCCTTCGGGGCGTTCCGGTGCACGACGTCTGGGCGGTCGATCTGCCGAAGCCGCCGACTCGCGTTACTTTAGACGCATTCCTACGTCAGCCGAATCCAAACGAGTGCGCATCGCCGGGCGTCGACGCGCTGATGCGCTTGCGACTCTTCCTCGGACGAATCTTCGGGCTCGATCAACCGCCTCGCGGCTCGACGGAAATGTTCGCCGATCGGCTTACGCCGCAGGATCGTGCGGGAACCCTCGTCCCTCCTGGGAAGCGATACGGGCCGAATGGGGCCTTCAGCGTCGTCTATCGATTCGAGAACGAACAACTGAGTGAGCTGATCAACCGCACGGCGCATGCTGGCGCACTGACCGCCCTCGTGGAAAACGCAAGCTCCTACCGCTACTTCTTCGCGGTGTACGTTCGCAGCGTCAGCCGCTTAACACCCGTGTA
>Ga0073928_10009052_pt1 | contig 12260 bp, 9 predicted proteins | sample PaiPotPPA55metaG_FD_76969 | JGI IMG/M metagenome (GOLD analysis project Ga0073928, IMG submission 76969) | Iron sulfur acid spring bacterial and archeal communities from Banff, Canada, to study Microbial Dark Matter (Phase II) - Paint Pots PPA... ...
CCGTGGGCGGCTAGCAGGCCCCAAGCCGCGGGGTTAGTGTCCGGCTCTTGGCCCATATTGTTCGCGATCAAACTGATGTAGGACGAGCCGCTGTAAAAGACAGCATCGTCCTGGTTATAAGACGTGGAGGTGTTCCAGACGGCGCGCCAATCCAGACCTTGCGGCCCGGCTGGTCCCGTGGCGCCGGTGGGACCCTGCGGTCCCGCTGCGCCGGTAGCGCCCGTTGGGCCGACTGGACCCGTGGCCCCTGTCGCACCTACCGGGCCCTGCGCGCCGGTGGCCCCGTGGGCGGCTAGCAGGCCCCAAGCCGCGGGGTTAGTGTCCGGCTCTTGGCCCATATTGTTCGCGATCAAACTGATGTAGGACGAGCCGCTGTAAAAGACGACATCATCCAAGTTGTAGGACGTGGAGGTGCTCCAGACGGCGCGCCAATTCAGGCCTTGCGGCCCGGCCGGTCCCGTGGCACCCGTGGGCCCCTGCGGTCCTGCTGCGCCTGTAGCGCCTGTAGCGCCTGTAGCGCCCGTTGGGCCAGCGGGACCCGTGGCTCCTGTCGCACCGACCGGACCCTGCGCGCCGGTAGCCCCGTGGGCGGCTAGCAGGCTCCAAGCTGCGGGGCTCGTGTCCGGCTCATGGCCCACATTGTTCGCGATCAAACTCACATAGGATGAGCCGCTGTAAAAGACGACATCATCCTGGTTGTAAGACGTGGAGATGCTCCAGACGGCGCGCCAATTCAGTCCTTGCGGCCCGGCCGGTCCTGTGAGTCCCTGCGGTCCAGCCGGCCCGGTCGGACCAGCCGGACCGGGGGCTCCTGTCGCACCTACCGGACCTTGCGCGCCGGTGGCCCCGTGGGTAGCTATCAGGCTCCAAGCCAAGGGGCTAGTGTCCGGCTCATGGCCCATATTATTCGCGCTCAAACTTATGTAGGACGAGCCGCTGTAAAAGACGGCGTCATTTTGGTTGTAAGTCGTGGAGGTGTTCCAGGCGTCGCGCCAATTCAGACCTTGCGGCCCGGCCGGCCCCGTGGCGCCCGTGGGGCCCTGTGGTCCCGCTGTGCCTGTTGCACCCGTCGCTCCGGTGGCGCCCTTTGGGCCAGCCGGCCCGCGCGGCCCAGCCGGTCCCACCGCCCCGATGGTGAACTCAAAGTTCGTCGCACCGCTGCTGGTAGTAACGGTTAAGAGGAAGGTTCCGGCAGTGAGCGCCGGGGATGCGGCAACGATGTTGGTGTTGTTATAAGATACGAGCGTCAAGTTTGTGCCATTGACAGCGACCGTCGGCGCACCAGCGCCACTGAGCTGGAAGTTGCTGCCATTGAGCGTCATTTGCGTGAGGCCGTTGTTCAGAGTGAGGCTGTCAATCACCGGGAAACACTGGAAGCCCGTACAGGCCATAACCGCAGCGACAGGCCACAACATCCAGAGTGCGGCGATGGCCGTGAGCCGGAGCACCTTGTTTCGATTGTTAATTGTCATTGTTCCTCATTCCCCGTGGCGCGCGCGCACGCGAATCGTCTGGACATAATACCACGCCGAGTGTCCTGATCACAACCTCTTTCGGTGTCCGTGGTGGATTGCTCACTTACTGCTTTTTGGGTTGGGGCGCGCCGCGAACGATGATACGGATGGCGCGGTCTCCGTTCTCCTGCGTGACGAAGCGGACGGTGACACGGGACTTCAGTTTCGGCTTGCCTTCGATGTGGGTTTCGGGCGTGATGGCGAAGCTGCGAACCGTGGAGTCTTTGCCTAACACGGTGCGCGTAACCGTGAGGCTGGTGTCGTTCAAGACCGTTATGATGCCCGCAAAGAACTGATCCTGCGGCTCGAGGGCGGCTTTGGGATCCTGGCTGTGCATGGGAATGGAGGCGGCGAAGGCCAGGAACACACTTAGGACGCCGATGGGAAGAAGCCGCACATGCATAGCTTAGTAAATTGCAATGAAGCCGGGCTAAACGTCGGATTAAAGTTCATTCATCGGGCAGCGGTAGTCACGGCGGGCTGCAAGGCGGGTGGCGTGACGAGCGGCGCCGGAATCGAGATGCTGAAGCGTGTGCCTTGGCCGGGCGTGCTGTCGACGCGAACGAAGCCGCCGTGCGCCTTGGCGATCCAGGCGACAAAGCTTAGGCCCAAGCCGAGACCAGGCTCGGCGGAGTTACAGGCCGTCTGTGAAGGCACGCGGTAAAAGCGCTCGAAGATGTGCGGGATGTGCTCGGCGGGGATGCCGCAGCCAGTGTCGCTGACTTCGATCTCGACGGATTCGGCCAGGCGGTGCATGGCGACGTGGATGCGTCCGCCCGGCGGCGTGAACTTCATGGCGTTCGACAGCAAGTTCGAGAGCATGCGTTCGATTTGCACGCGGTCGACATCGGCGGGGCACTCGGGGGGCAGATCGGCGGTCAGCTCGACGTGCGCGCCTTCGGCCGGAATTTGAAATTGGTCGACGATATCGCGCACGACCGCGGCAAGGTCCAGGCGCGTGATTTGCAGCGCCAGTTGACCGGATTCGGCCTGGGAGAGCAGCAGCAGGGCGCGCACGATTTGCGACAGCCGCTCGATGTCCTGGAGTGAATTGAGGGTAGCGTCGCGGTATTGCTCGACGGTGTTGGCGGTGAAGAGCGCGACTTCCAGTTGGCCGCGGATGGCGGTGATGGGCGTGCGCAATTCGTGCGAGACATCGGTGGAGAACTGGCGGATCTGCTGGAAGGAAGTCTCCAGGCGCTGGATCATGCGGTTGAAGGTAGAGATCAAGTAGTCAAGCTCATCGCCCGCGCCACGGGTGGGGATGCGCGAGCTGAGGTTGGAGCTCGAAATACGCTGGGCGGCCTGGGCTACTTCGATGACGGGACTGAGGGCGCGGCCGGTGAGCAGCCATCCGAGGATGCACCCGCTGAGGATGGAGAAGGGGATGAGGCCGACGTAGACCCAAGTGTATTGTTGCAGGATGCGGTCGCCCTCTTCCATGCTGCGGCCGATGGCGACGTAATAGGGGCTGTGGTGTTTGTCGTCGTACATGACTCCACCGCGTATCAGATACGGAATGCCATGCGCACCGCGGCGCACCTTCCAGATGGGCTTGCCGGCTTTGATGGCGGCCTGGATCTCGTGCGGCGGATCGATGCCGATCGACTGATAGATGGTGGAGACCTCCATCATGGCGCCGTTCGGGTCGGTCAGCAGGTATACGCGGCGCAGGCGCTCGACGACGAAGTTTTCATCGGGATCGTTTTTGTCGAATTCCCAGGTGGGCTTCCAGGTGAACGGTCCGCGGCCTTTGGCGGGGTAGCGTTCGATGTGGAAGTAGCCTTTAATAGCGGCCCACTCCTGATCGAGGATGTCGTGGGCTTCGGCGTCGAGGCTGAAGGCCAGGCGCTCGCGGAACAGCGCTGCGATTCCCATGAGCAGCAGGGCGAACAGCAGCGCATAGCCGGCGGTGAGGCGAAACCGCAGGCCGCGCGTGAGGTGATACTTGCGCGCCATGCTATACCTGCGGTTCGGCGGGCTGCTCGGCCGGTTTTTCGGCGGGCTTTTCAGGCACTTCGATCATATAGCCGATGCCGCGCACGGTCTGGATCAGCTTGACCGGGTAGCGCTCGTCGATTTTGGTGCGCAGGTGGCGGATGTAGACGTCGACAATGTTGGTGAGCCCGTCGTAGTCCATGTCCCAGACATGTTCGACGATCATGGTGCGGCTGAGCGGGCGGCCTTTGTTGCGCATCATGTATTCGAGGATGCCGAATTCCTTGGGGGCGAGGTCGATGGGTTCGGCGGCGCGAGTGACTTTGCGGCGGATGCAGTCGAGGGTGAGATCGCCGACCTGGAGACGCTCCGGGGCGGGCTGTCCGCGGCGGAGTAGCGCGCGCACGCGAGCCAGCAGCTCGACGAAGGCGAAGGGCTTGACGAGGTAATCGTCGGCGCCTTGCTCGAGGCCGCGGACGCGATCATCGAGCGCGCCGCGGGCGCTGAGGATCAGCACAGGCGGGCCGACTTTGCGGTTGCGGATTTTGCTGAGGACTTGCAGGCCGTCCATATCGGGCAGCATGATGTCGAGGATGATGAGGTCGTAGTCGGTAGCGTGGCTGAATTCGAGGGCGCTGGCGCCGTTGGCTACGGTGTCTACAGCGTAGCCGGCGCCTTCGAGGCCGCGGCAGAGGAAGTCGGCGATTCGCTTTTCGTCTTCGACGACGAGGATGCGCATTCAACAATAGCTTAGCGCACACGGGTACGCGGAGAGGCGGAGAGTGGCGCGCGCGCTGGGCAGGTTGTTAAGATGGAGCAGACACACCTTAACACCGATAGCACCTGAGTCGGGAGCGGATTAAAACAAACAATGCGGATTCTGATATTAGGCGGAGACGGTTACTGCGGCTGGGCGACAGCGCTTTATTTATCGAGCAAGGGCCACGAGATTTCGATTGTCGACAACTACTCGCGGCGGCAATGGGATCATGAATTGGGCGTCGAGACGCTGACGCCGATTCGTCCCCTGGCGGAGCGGCTGAAAGTGTGGCGGGAGCTGACCGGCGAGGAGATGGAACTGTACGTCGGCGATGTGACGGACTACGATTTCCTGGCGTCGACGATTCAGGCGGCGGAGCCGGAAGCGGTGGTACACTTCGCCGAGCAGCGCGCTGCGCCGTATTCCATGATCGACCGCAAGCATGCGGTGTTCACGCAGGTCAACAACGTGGTGGGCACGCTGAATCTGCTGTTCGCGCTGCGCGAGTTTCAGCCGGACTGCCATTTGGTCAAGCTGGGCACGATGGGCGAGTACGGCACGCCGAACATCGATATCGAAGAGGGCTACATCACCATCGAGCACAACGGGCGCACCGATACGCTGCCGTTCCCGAAGCAGCCCGGCTCGTTCTATCACCTGTCGAAGGTGCATGACAGCGCCAATATCATGTTCTGCTGCAAGATCTGGGGGCTGCGCGCGACGGATTTGAATCAGGGCGTGGTTTACGGCACGGTGACCGAGCAGACCGCCATGCACGAGGCGCTGGTGAATCGCTTCGATTACGATGAAGTATTTGGCACGGTGCTGAACCGGTTCTGCGTGCAGGCGGCGGTGGGGTATCCGCTGACGGTATACGGCAAGGGCGGGCAAACGCGCGGATTGCTGGATATACGCGACACGGTGCGCTGCGTTGAACTGGCGTGTCTGACGCCCGCCAAGCGCGGCGAGTGCCGGGTCTTCAACCAGTTCACGGAGCAGTTCTCGGTGCGCGAGATGGCGCGGCTGGTGAAGGCGGCGGGCAAGAAGCTGGGCCTGGAAGTGGAGATCGACCACATGCCGCCGCCGCGCGTCGAGGCGGAGGAGCATTATTACAACGCCAAGCACTCCAAGCTGATCGATCTTGGCCTGGAGCCGCATTTGCTGTCGGAATCGCTGCTCGATTCGCTGATGAATATCGCGATGCAGTATCGGGATCGGATTGACGAATCGCTGTTTGCGCCGCAGGTGAATTGGCGGAATGCGCGGAATGACCGGCGGCAGAAGCTGACGCGCGCGGTCACGGTCACGTAGTCGGCGGCACGTTACTCAAAACAAAGCCCAAGCCACAGTTCACTCCACGGCCGCTGCAACACGCCGTGCTAGCGTGAGCCTGGGTCGGGATACGCTACGCCATCGCGATGACGCGCGGTCCTACCACGCTCTTTGACAACCAGCTTTTTAATTATTAACCGTGCGGCTCACCCCAGGAGTTTGGACATTTGGTGGGGCAGGCGCTTTCGCCTGCCAAAGCGAAAATTGGCTTTGCTCCAAATCCTAACCCCCCTAGTTTCAACAAAAATTGGCTTTGCTCCGATAAAAAAACGTTATGCCAACAAGCTTCACCGACGGCAGACCCGCGAACTTTAGATCGAACACCAGAAGTGCACGGGTCTGCCGCCCAGGCGTTTTTGCTCGAAACGAAAATTGGCTTTGCTCCAAATCCTAACCCCCTTTGTTTCAATAAAAATTGGCTTTGCTCCGATAAAAAAAGCATTGCGTCGGCATCCAAACCAAAAAAGTCGCTTATTCAAAACAAAGTACTTGCGCGGAATTGGGTTCGTTCCGTCAACTTCAGCTGCCGTGGGCCAGCGGTTGGTTGGTCAGCAAGACCTTTCCTCCGCTCCTTGCCACCACGTGCAGTTGGGGCTTGCCTGCCAGCGTTTCCAGCCTCGGCAGTGCCGCATCGCTGGCGACCAGGTAGCAGCGCTCGGGCGCCATCCACATATCCTTCCACTGCTCGTCATTGATGAAGACATCCGGCGCGTCGGGCGCGTAGGAGCCGTACACCAAATTGTTGAAGCGGCCATTCAGGAGCAGCGCCGTGCGGTCTGTGTAGAAGAAGACGGACGAATAGGTGTAGTAGTGGTGATCGACGATCAGGCGGCCGGTGGGGGCGTGGAGCAGCGCGTCGGCGAGTGGACTCGACGATAGATACGGATCGAAGGCGACCAGCGCAAGCCGCGCGGCGTGGATCAGCAGCACCATCATCAGGGCAGCGGCGAGATACGCGCGCCGGCCAGTTGCGCGGAGTGTGCCGAGCGCGCCCACCAGGAAAGCGACGGCGGCGACGGCCAGCGGCAGGCGGAGATAGGCGAAAGACTGGATCGTCAGGTCGCCCATGTGGCCGAGCGCCAGGGTGTACGTGCCGGGGCGCTGATTGAGCGCATCGGAAATGTCGCCGGGAGTCGGCACACCGCGCACAGCGATCAGCAGCGCGATGCAGGCTACGGCGGCGCAAGCGGCAATCACCGAGAGCACGCGCGTGCCGCGGCGCAGCCAAGCGCTGTCCGTGACCATCGCCGAGCCGAGCAGCAGAGCGAGCGCCGGATAGCAGGGCATCGAATAATATTCCTGGGTGGTCGAAAAGGTGAAGAAGATCAGCAGGAAGCCGGTCCAGCAGAGCGCCAGCAGGCGGGTCTGCCCGGCGCGGTCGAGCGGCTTGAACGAGAGCTTCGCCACGGCTGGAAAATAGACGCTCCAGGGAAACAGCCAGAGGAGGTGAAACAGCCAGAAATAGAGCCGCGGGACAGTGTTGTAGTCGCGCGGATAGCGCAGGTTGAGGAAGCGCAACACCTGCTCGTTCATGAAGAAGAACCACAGGAAGCCGTGATATTCGCCGGCCGCGCTGCGCAGGCTGAAATCGAAATAGGGCGGATTGCGCAGGGTGGCCAGGATGTGCCAGGGCGCGGCGATCATGAGTGCGACAAGCGCACCGGTGAAAGGGTGGAGGCGGCGCCAGGTGCGCGCGGAAAATAGTTGGCCGGTGAAGAAGAGGTAGACGATGCCCCCCCCCACAGGGAACAGCACGCCGATCAGGCTCTTCAGCAGCAGGCCCACGCCCATGCAAACAGCCAGCACGAAAGCCCACAGGCGCGGGTGCGGCTCGTTCTCATCGAGCGCGCGCAGGAAGGCCCACATGGCCAGCGCGACGGTGAAGGTCAGCATGACGTCGGGGATCTGGACGCGCGTGAACAGGAACAGGCCGACGCAGGTAGCCATAGCGAGTCCCGCATAGAGGCCGGCGCGCCGCCCGAAAGCCCAGACGCCGAAGGCCGCCGTGAGCCAGCAGAGCCCCATCGCCGAGAGCGCCACGGGGATACGCGCTACCCAATCGTGCACGCCGAAAATCTGGTAGCAAATGGCGATGGCCCAATAGATGAGCGGCGCTTTTTCGAGATAGGCGACGCCATCGAGGCGCGCGGTCACCCAGTCGCCGGAGGTGAGCATGTTGCGCGCGATCTGCGCCTGCACCGCGTCCACATCGTCTTGCAGGGAAGGCGGCGAAACGATGCAGCCGAGATAGACCGCGCCCGCGACCAGCAGAATGGCTAGATAGAGGAAGAAATGCGAGCCCTGCTCGGAAGTATTTCCGGAGCCGGCGCCGCTTGAATGCGCCATCGCCTCATCCACATGAACAGCATCATCAGACCCCACAGGTGATAGCCCAGATTGGCGCGCCGTTCGAGATGTTGACGCATGGCGGCTTCGATGGCGGCGGGCCGGAACAGGCCGGCATACTCGGCGGCGCTCGATAGCGTATCGACGAGCAGCGGGCGCAGCGGGCCGCGCAGCCACTGGTGAGCGGGGAAATCGAACCCGACTTTTTTCCTCCGCAAATCCGCGGGCGGCAGTTTGCCCTGCATCAACTCCTTCAGGAGGATTTTTTGCCGCGCGCCGCGAATCTTGAGGTGCGCGGGCAGCGTGGCGGCGAATTCCACGATGCGATGATCGAGGAACGGCGGACGCACTTCGATCGCATGCGCCATGCTCATGCGGTCGACTTTGGCGAGAATATCGTCGGGGAGATAATATTTCTGATCGAACCAAAGGTAGGCCGGGAGATCGTCGCCGGCGCGGGCAAGTTCGCCAACCATGGAGGAGAACGCGCCGGGGGGGGGCGCCGCCAGCAGCGCGCGCTTCTGCGCTTCGCTGAATGTGCCGTTCCAATATACATGCGCTTGCGCGGGCGGCAGCAGGGAGCCTTCCAGGAACCGCTTCAGCATGTATTCGAAGCCGATTTTTTCGTCAGAGACGGGCCAGGCCTGGGCGGCGCTGGCTGAGGCGCGCAGCAGAGGGGGGGAGAGCCGCCGCAGCCATCGAGCATACGAATTGGCGCGATACGTGAGATAGCCGCCGAACAGTTCGTCGGCGCCCTCGCCGCTGAGCGCCACTGTGACATGGCGCTTCGTGAGCTTGGAAAGAAACCACACCGGCAGCGCGCCGCCATCGGCATGCGGCTCATCGAAGTAATAGGCGAATTCCTCGATGGCATCTAGCAGGCCGACTTCACTGTGCAGGTCGAATTCCTGGTGATCGGTGCCGTATTGCTCCGCCACGCGGCGAATGTAAGCGGTCTCGTCGAAGGTGCGGCCGAGGAAAGAAATGGAAAAGGTCTTGAGCCGGGAAGTGGCGGCGCTGGCGTAGTGCACGATGGTGGACGAATCGAGGCCGCCGCTGAGCCACACGCCCAGGGGTACGTCTGAGAGCAGATGCTCGCGCACGGACTGCCGCAGCAGCGCGTCCAGCTCGGCTTTCGCATCTTCGATGCCGCATTCGCGCGGTGTGCTGAAAGGCAGCCGCCAATAGGCTTCCGAGCGCACCTGGCCCAGGCGCCACTCCAGCCAGTGACCCGGCCGCAACTTCTCGATGCCCTCCACCATGGTATACGGCGCCGGCACATAATTGAGTGACAGGTAGCAATCGAGACCGGCGAGGCTCAGGCGGCGATCTATTTCAGGATGCACGAAGATGGTTTTCAGCTCGGAGCCGAAGAGCAGATCGTCGCCGTGTTGCGCGATATAGAGCGGCTTGATACCCAGGCGGTCGCGGGCCAGCACCAGACGCTTGTCCGCTTCGTTCCACAGCGCCACGGCGAACATGCCGTGCAGGCGGCGAAAACAATCCGTGTCCCATTCGAGGAAGGCCGCCAGCAGCGTTTCCGTATCGGTGTGAGATTGGAAACGATGGCCGCGCTGCTCCAGCTCCGCGCGCAATTCCAGATGGTTGTAGATCTCGCCGTTGAAAACGATGACGGTGCGGCCATCGGCGGAAGTGATGGGCTGATCGCCGGAATCGAGGTCGATGATTTTCAGGCGGGTGGTGCCGAGCGAAACCGTGGGTGATTCGAAGACACCTTGCTGGTCCGGTCCGCGATGGATGATCGTGTGGACCGCGCTCTCGATGCGATCGCGACCGGGCGAAAATCGTAGCTTAGTAAATCCGGCGATGCCGCACAAATCCCAATTCTCCCTAAGGGTGCCCCGTTACTGGCTGAATGGAAGGTTGAACAATCTAACTTTAACATAGATGCTGCGCGCATCTCAGTGGTTGCGGTGTTTGGGCGCGTCCCGCTACCATGACCAAGTGACAGCCGTTTTCCTGGCGATAGCGGGTATCCCGTTCATCTACTACTTGCTCGTGCTGTACAGCTCGTGGCGGTACTTCCGGCAGCGCAGAGGCTCGCCGAACCGCAGCTTCACGCCGCCGGTGAGCAACGTGAAGCCTATCCGCGGTCTCGATCCTGACGCCTATGAGAACTTCGCCAGCTTCTGCCGGCAGGATTATCCGGACTACGAACTGCTGTTCTGCGTGAGTGACCACGACGATCCCGTGCTACCGGTGATCGAGAAGCTAGCGCGCGATTTTCCGGAGCGGTCGATTCGGGTGCTGTACGGCTCGGGGCGCACGGCGTCGAACGATAAAGTGGCGAAGCTGGCGCGGCTGGTGAGCGAGGCGCGGCACGAAATCGTGGTGATCAGCGATAGCGATGTGCGCGTGCGGCCGGATTATTTGCGCAGCGTGGTGGCGCCGCTGGCCGATCCGAAAGTAGGCGCGGTGACCTGCTTCTACACGCCGACCGAAGAACAGACGCTCGCCGAGAATCTGCAATCGATGGGCATGTACTCGGACTTCTATCCGGGCATCCTGGTGGCCTGGCAATTGGATGGCGTCAAGTTCGCGCTGGGACCGACGATCGTCACGACGCGCGCACGCCTTGCCGGATTCGGAGGTTACGAATCGCTGGAGAACCGGCCCGCTGACGATCTGCTGGTGGGGCGGCTGATCGCCGAGCAGGGCTACGAAGTCAGGCTGCTGAATTACACAATCGACGCGGTGGCGGATTATCACTCGATGAGCGACCTGATCCAGAAGCGGCTGCGCTGGCTGGTGGTGATGCGGCACATGCGCCCGTGGGGGCATCTGGGACTGCTGCTGACGCAAGGGCTGCCGTGGTCGCTGGCGGCGATTGCGGTGCGGCCTTCACTGGGGGTGGCGGCCGGATTCCTTGGCGTGTATTTCGCGTTCCGATTCGCGATGACTTGGCTGATCGGCGTGTGGGGCCTGCGCCAATCGGGGCTTTGGAAGAAGATGCCGCTGATTGCGGTGTGGGATGCGATGGCGTTCGGAATTTGGCTCGCGAGCTTTACGCGCAAGAGCGTGCGGTGGCGCGGGGCGGATTACTGGATTCGCGACGGAATGCTGGTACCTCAGGATTGACCGGCTTTATTAGCCTGCTCGTGCTCGAGGCCGCGGTGTACGGCGTCCAGCACGCCGTTGACGAACTGCACCGACTCTTCATTGGAGTAGCGGCGGGCAAGCTCCAGCGCTTCGTCGATCACGACGGGTGCAGGTGTATCTGAATGCAGCATTTCGTAAACGGCCAGGCGCAGGATGTTGCGATCCACCGTAGGCATGCGCTCGATGCGCCAGTGCTCGGCGTGCTGCGAGATGCGGCGGTCCAGCTCCTCGATACTCGCGACCGCGCCCGTGACGAGCTGATCGAGAAAGGCGTCGCGCTGCGGCTGGGTGCGGCTCTCTTCGGAATACAGCGTTTCGAAGTAGGCGGTGGTGGCCTCTTCGACGGGCTGCCGCCGCACATCCCACAAGAACAGGATCTGCAAGGCGCGCTGGCGGGAGCGTCGTCGGGAAGGCATTATTCCACCTGGCGGAGCTGCCGCATGACGCTGGCCATCTCGATGGCGGCCATGGCGGCGTCGAAGCCCTTGTTGCCGCTCTTGGCGCCGGCACGATCGATGGCTTGCTCCAGAGTGTTGCAGGTGAGCACGCCGAAGGAGACCGGCACGCCGCTCTCAGCGGCCACGTGCCCGATGCCCTTGACGACTTCGGCGGCCAGATAATCGAAATGCGGCGTCTCACCGCGGATGATGGCGGAGAGACAAATGATGGCGTCGTGCCGTTTCTGACGCGCCAACTCGCGCACGACAATGGGCATCTCCCAGGAGCCGGGAACCTTGACGATTTCGACCTGTTCGAGCTGGGCGCCCGTGCGCGCCAGAGCATCCATCGCGCCGCCCAGCAGGCGCTCGCAGACGAAGCTGTTGAAGCGGCTCACGACGATTGCGAATTTCAGATTCGCCGCTAATAGTTGACCTTCGATGACTTTCGGCATATTATTTTCCTGCGAACGCCGGCGCGCGCTTTTCGAGAAACGCGCGGGTGCCCTCGCGCTTATCTTCCGTGGCAGTGGTCAGGCCGAAGGCGGCGGCTTCAAAGCGCAGCCCCTGTTCGAGGCCGGCTTCGAGTCCCACATCCACGGCTTGCATGGTGAGCGCCAGGGCCAGCGGCGCGTTCGCCAGCACTTTGCGCAGCCACTGGCGGCAAAAATCGAGCAGACCGGCTTGCGGCACGACGTGGTTCACCAATCCGATGCGATGCGCCTCGGCGGCGGTGACCGGCTCGCCCGAGAGCAGCATTTCGAGCGCGCGCCCGCGGCCCACCAGACGCGGCAGCCGCTGCGTGCCGCCATA
>Ga0073928_10009053_pt1 | contig 12259 bp, 6 predicted proteins | sample PaiPotPPA55metaG_FD_76969 | JGI IMG/M metagenome (GOLD analysis project Ga0073928, IMG submission 76969) | Iron sulfur acid spring bacterial and archeal communities from Banff, Canada, to study Microbial Dark Matter (Phase II) - Paint Pots PPA... ...
AAGCCGCGGTGCATCGGCAGCAGGACTGGCTGTGCTGCTGCGAGAATTACGCGCGCGGCGTGCTGGATATGCGCGCGGAGGATGTCACGTTTTCCTCCGCGAAGCTGTTCCACGCTTATGGGCTGGGCAACGCGCTGATGTTTCCGTTCTACGTGGGCGCGACGACCGTGCTCTATCCGGGCAGAGCGCTGGCGAAGGCCGTATTGGAGCACGCCGCGGCCTGCCGCCCGACGCTGTTCTTCTCGGTGCCAACGCACTTCGCGGCGATGCTGCAGGAGCCCGGCGCGTACGATCTCAGCAGCGTGCGGCTGGGAGTTTCGGCGGCCGAGCCGTTGCCTGCTGAGATCGTGCGGCGATGGCGCCAGCGCTTCGGCTTCGACGTGCTGGACGGCATTGGGTCGACCGAAGTGCTGCACATCTACATCTCGAACCGGCCAGGCAGCGTGCGGCCGGGCAGTTCGGGCGTGCCGGTCGCGGGCTACGAGGTGCGCATCTCGGAGGAGGGCGACCTTTGGGTACGCGGGGCAAGCACCGCGATCGAATACTGGAATCAGCCGCAGCTCACCGCCGAGCGCATGCGCGATGGCTGGTTCTTCAGCGGCGACAAGTATCGCGCCGATGCGGACGGCTTCTTTTGGTACGCGGGCCGTTCGGGCGACATGTTCCGCGTGTCGGGAGAGTGGGTGTCGCCGATCGAGGTGGAGGGCGCGCTGATCGAGCACCCGGCGGTGCTGGAAGCCGCGGTGGTGGCGAAGAGTGACGACTACGGTTTGCTCAAGCCTTGCGCGTTTGTGGCGCTCAAGCGGCCGGATGATGCGTGCGCGGCGCTGGCCGCGGAGTTGCAGAACTTCGCACGGCAGCGGCTGGCGGGATACAAATGTCCGCGGCGCGTCGAGTTCGTGGTCGAGCTTCCGAAGACGGCGACCGGAAAGATCGAACGGTACAAGCTGCGATGAAGCCGATCTACCTGGACTACAACGCGACCACGCCGCACGATCCGGAAGTGATCGCGGCGATGCGGCCTTATCTCGAAGAGCACTTCGGCAATCCGTCGAGCGGGCATGCGTATGGCGCGCGGACGCATGAAGCCGTCGATGAGGCGCGGGCGCATGTCGCGGAGCTGGTGGGCTGCGCGCCGGACGAGGTGGTGTTCACCAGCGGTGGCACGGAATCGAACAACATGGCGCTTAAGGGCGCGGCGTCCGCCATGCGCGAGCGCGGCAACCACGTCGTGACCAGCCGCATCGAGCATCCGGCAGTGACCGAGGTCTGCGAGTGGCTGGCGGGGCGCGGCTTCGAGATCACCTGGCTGCCGGTCGATGAGCACGGCATGATCCGCGTGGCGGATTTCGAAGCGGCGCTGCGGCCGGAGACCATCCTGGCGAGCATCATGCACGCCAACAACGAAGTGGGGACCATCGAGCCGGTGGCGGACATTGCGCGGCTGGCCCGCTTTCGGGGCGTGCTGGTGCATACCGATGCGGCGCAATCGGCGGGCAAGATTCCGGTGGACGTGAAGACGCTGGGCGCCGATCTGCTGTCGATCGCGGGGCATAAGCTATACGCGCCGAAGGGCGTCGGCGCGCTGTATGTACGGCGCGGCGTGCGGCTGGAGAAGTTCCTGCACGGCGCGGGTCAGGAATCCGGGCGGCGCGCGGGGACGGAGAACGTGCTCGAAATCGTGGGGCTCGGCAAGGCGTGCGAGATCGCGCGGCGCGACCTCGATCGCAACATGGCGCACATGCGCGCGATGCGGGATGCGCTGGAAGCCGGCTTGCGCGCGCGCGTTCCCGAGATGCGCGTGAACGGCCACCCGACCGAACGGCTGCCGAATACGCTGAGCGTCAGCTTTCGCGGCGCGGATGCATCGGCGTTGCTGCACGCTGTGGCGGATCGCGTGGCCACATCGGCGGGCGCGGCGTGCCATGCGGGCAGCGTCGAGATCTCGCAAGTGCTGCGGGCCATCTGCCTGCCGGAGGAATGGGCGCGCGGAACGCTGCGGCTTTCGACGGGGCGGATGCGACGCGCGCGGAGATCGACCAGGCGGCGGTCGCGATTGCGTCAGCCGTGTCCAGCGCCGCGGGGTAAGATAAGCAAGGGTATGATCAAGAGACTCCTGGTGGCCGTGGTAGGCATGGGAATGGGCGGATTGGCGGGCCTGCTGGTGGCGATGCTGGGAGTGGGTAACGTGGCGATTGTCGGCGGCGCAGTCCTGGGGGCGGTGGTGTTTTCGGTAGCGGCGCCGCGCATTGGCCGAGCAGCCTAGAGCCAAACCGCCCATTGGAGGAGCAATGCCTTTCTGTCCGAATTGCGGCGCCGAAGTGGAAGGGCGCTATTGCGCGAAATGTGGCGCGGCGCTGGAGGACAAGACGCCGCTGCCGCCGCCGGTGCCGATTGCGGCGAGCGCGGGCGGCTTGCCGGAGAACACTGCCGCGGCGCTGTGCTATGTGCTTGGGCTGATCACGGGGATCATTTTCCTGGTGCTCGCGCCATACAACCAGAACAAGCTGATCCGCTTCCACGCCTTCCAGTCGATCTTCCTGAATGTGGCGGTGGTCATCATCTCTTGGGCCATCACCCTCATTCTGCCGTGGTCCGTGTGGCGGCTGCTGGGGATCTTGGATTTAGGCATCTTCGTGTTGTGGGTCTACATGCTGGTGATGACCTATCAGGGGAAGAAGATCCTGCTGCCGGTGATCGGAGACTTGGCGGCCAAGCAGGCGTGACCTAGGTGTGTTCCTTGGAGAGACGCTCGGCACATTTCAACTCGATGACCCGCACATCTTCCACGAGGATATCGGCAAAGTACTCTCCCACGCCACGGCCCTTATAAGTGACTGGAAATGCAACTTCGGCAACAGCCCGGATGCCACGAAGGCGGAGCGAAAACCGCTCCCCGCACCCGCTTGGTCAAGGCGTCAAAGTATCCGCGTTCATCGGTGTTCATCAGCGGCCAATCCTCATGAAGTGCCGTCCTCAACCCAGACTCTCAAGCTTATTATTGGCCGCCGATGAACGCGGATGAACGCCGATACTCGATTGTCCAGTTATTTCGTGGACACTAAACTAGTTTTGCCCCCCCCCGGACGCCGAATGCGTCGAGAGGCGCGCGAGCTCTTTGCGGAACAGCGGATTCGACGGGTAGTCGTGCGCCAGTTCCGCCAATAGCTTCTCGGTCTCGCGCGGCCGCTTCTCGCGCAGGTCGATGATGCCCAGCAGGATCTTGGCGAACGCCCGGAGGTAGTAACCGTTGCGGGCAACCAGCTCCAGATTCTTGATGCCTTGCTGCTTGCTTCCCTGCACGTTATCGAAACGCACGAACCAGCGGATGAGGAAGGGTAGGCTGGCGATCATGTACTCGGATAGGCCCGCAGTCATGTAGGCGTCGTAGCAGGGCGGATTCATCTTGAGCAACTGCTGCGCGTAGCTGTTGGATTTCTTGGCCGGCGAAAGACTGGCAAGCTGGCGCTTCTCGACCAGCGCCATGTAGTCGGTGGTGACGCCGTTGACGATGGTCATGGAGAACAGGGCCTCGCGATCGTTGGGGTGCGCCTTCAGCACTGCTTCGGCGCGGGTAGTGGCGTCGTTGAGGGCCTGCATCAGCTTGGCGCGGACGTTGGGATCGGGCGACAACCCCTTCTTTTCGGCGATGCGCTTGTCGCTGGTCAGGAACTGGCTTTCGAGGATCTCCAGGCGGTCAAGCTCGTAGAATAGGTACGCGGCCGCACGGACGGAGTAGGGCAGCGGGTCGTCGGGATGCGCCGCGATATACCGATCGAGCTCGGCATGGGCGGCCGGGAAATTGAAATTATAGAGATAATTGAAGGCGGCGGCGATTTCCGGCGCGCCGCTGGCGCACGGATTCGGCGCTTGGGCCAGCAAGGGTAGACATGTGAGAAGCCCGACAATCCAAAACCTGTGCATCGTTAATTATAGTAGTCGATTCGCGCGATGATTGGCATGGGTCAGCGGCGGCGTTCCGCAACTATAGTTATCTCGCGATCGCGGGCGAGGCGCACGACACGTTCCACCACGCTGTCCCCGATTTTCCACCACCGCAGGTTCCCCGGGCGCCCCAGGAAGATCTGAGACACATTCTGTGAACGGGCGAAGTCGACGATCGTCTTCGCCACGTCCCTACCTACCAGGACGCGCGCGTCGATATGCAGGTTACGGGCGAAGGTCATGTGCTTCTCAAGCGCTTGAGCGCGCGCGCCGTTAGCGGGGCGCCGCTCGACGTGCACGGCCAGACAGTCGGCCTCGAGATAGTCTGCGACGCGCTTGCCGCGGCGGATGAGCATGGCGGTGGAAGGGCGGCCGGTAAGGCAGAGGAGGATGCGTTCTTTCCTGGCCGGCGTTCCGGGGGGGGGCACGAGCGTCGTGGGGGCGGGCACAGGCGTCTTGAGATCGGAGAGCCGGCCCTCGACTTCGTGCGCGGCGTGGCGCAGGGCCATCTCGCGCAGGGCGGTGAGGTTGGTTTCGGTGAAGAAATTCTCCATGGCCTTCTTGGCCTTGTCGGTGGAGTAGACCACGCCGCGCCCGAGGCGATTCTGCAGGGCTTGCGGCGTCAGATCCACCAGCACGACTTCGTCGGCGGCATCCACTACCCAATCCGGGATCGTTTCCCGCACGCGCACACCGATGATGCGCCAGACCTCGTCGTTGAGGCTTTCGAGGTGCTGGACATTCATGGTTGTGAAGACATCGATACCCGCGTGCAGCAGTACCTGCACGTCTTCCCAACGCTTCAGCCGCGGCGAGCCGGGCACGTTGGTGTGAGCGAATTCGTCCACCAGGCAAACGGCGGGATGCCGCGCGATGATGGCGTCGACGTCCATCTCTTCGAACTTGGAGCCGCGGTATTCGAGGATCTTGCGCGGGACCAGTTCGAGGCTTTCGGTTTGGGCGATGGTGTCCTGGCGGCCATGCGGCTCGAAGTACCCGATGACCACGTCGATGCCTTTGCGGCGCAGCTCCTGGGCTTCGTCGAGCATCTGGTAGGTCTTGCCGACGCCGGCGGCGTAGCCGAGAAAGACCTTGAGGCGACCTGGAGGCGTATCCGCGGATCCGATCATGGGGCGCTCGGGTGGGGGAAGATGCGGACGTCGATGTTTTCAGCCGCCTGGATGATGCGGTCGACCGGACTGCGGCGGAACAGCTCTTGCCAGGGATTGGGGGCGCTGTGGCCGACGAAGATTTGGGTGACGCGCTGCTCCTGGGCGAACTTCACAATCGCGGCAATGGCGTCGGGGCCTTCGAGTGTCGAGACTTCGGCGTCCAGTTCGCGGGCAAGGTCCAGATTAGCTTGTAGAGTCTGCTGATCCTTGGCGTCGAGACCGCTCTGGCGGACGTAGCAGACCAGTAGGTCGCCGTGGAAGCGGTCGGCATTGCGGCGGCCGCTGAGCAGCATAGCTTCGCCATTGCTGCGCGGCGTGATGCAGACCAGGATGCGCTCGTGAGTTCCCCAACGCTGCTCCAGGCCGTTGGCCTGCAGGTAGTTGTTGAGCTGGCCATCGATGACGTCGGCCGCCAGCAACAGGGCGAGTTCGCGCAACTCGGAGAGGCGGCGGACATCGACCGGTTCGCGGGCGCCGGCGCGCTTCATCATGTCATCGAGGGCCGCATCGACCAGCACGATCTCCTGGGCGGAGCGCAGGAAATGCTCGGGCACGGTTTGGCTGACGCGCTTGCCGGTGATGCGCTCGACGGCGTCCTGGTGCTCTTCGATGTGCTGCAGGTTGATGGCGGTGATGACGCTGATGCCCTGGCGTAGGATATTGTCGACATCCTGCCAGCGTTTGGGATTGCGGCTGCCGGGCGGATTGTCGTAGGCCAGCTCGTCGACCAGGCAGACCTGCGGGTGCCGGCGGAAGATGGCGGCGGTGTCGAGAAGCTCGTATTCGCGGCCATCGTGGCGGGCCTTGATGGTGGGGACGACTTCGAGCTTGCGCAACAGGGACGAGAGGTCGGGCGCGCAGGGCGATTGCAGTGCGCCGACCACCACGTCCTCGCCGCGCTCCTTGCGGCGGCGGCCTTCGTCGAGCATGCGGAAAGATTTGCCGCAGCGGGAGGCGTAGCCGAGGAAGACCTTGAGGCGGCCGCGTCCGGCCAGGCGCTCTTCGGCCTGGACGCGGCGGAGCAGTTCTTCGGGGCTGGGGCGTTTATCGGTAGCGGCCGGCATACGGGCTCCTGCGTTCATTCTGGCTGGGTTGGGGGGCGGCGCGCAAGTGGGGCCGGGCGGGGTGCGGGTTGCAAGAGACCGCGCATCGTTTCTTGACGGATCGGCCGGACGGAAAAAATCGAGAAAAGTGTCGGAAAGTGTCGGATTATAGGTGCGGCGGAGGCACCTGACTTCTGCGCAACGAGATTTGGGCGACATCAATAGCGACAACAAACTAGACCTGGTGCTGGCTTACGGCAGTTCTGAGGGTGTTTCCGATGTGGTGTCGGTTCTGCCAGGAAACGGCGATGGGCCTTCCAGCCGGAAGTGTTCTTCGCTGCAGGACTTAGCCCTGGCGCCATTGCAGTGGGAGACTTCAACGGTGACGGGAACCCTGATTTGGCCACCGCCGACTGCGGATCCCAAGAGAGGGGACGTTGGCTTTATGGCCATCAAGAAGGCCGGTAAGAAAGCGCTTAAGGCCAAGGGCGGGCTCAAGGCGCGGGGCACCTCGAAAACTTGCCACGCATCCTAACCCGGAGGGCTTTACACATTCTGGGTGCTGTGTTCGTTCGAGCTTCAGTTTCAGTACACCCTTGACCAATCTGAGGTTGAGCTTGATCCAGGAGGCGACGGCAAGAAAGATTTTTGCCCGACAGATGCTGCCCTCAAAACACTCGCGCGCGACATGGCGGAGGCTCTCGGGCAGAACTGGTCGGTCAGCTCGTTTGAGGCTTATGCCGATTCCGACGACCTGTTGGGAGTCATTGAACGAACGCGCTAGTCTCCCCAGTGCTCGCGCATGATGCGATCGAATTTCTCCCAATCGAGTTGACGTTTCTGCTTCTTGTACGTGCATCGAAACTCTGCTTGCGCAAGCGCACAAGGGGATGGAGCGCACAAGGACGGAGCCTCCGACGGCGCTATCCCCCTGACGCCCGGCACGGGTTGAGCCACGACTGTGCTATGGCGAGGCACAAGGCGAGCAAACGACGAGCAGGCTCAAAGCCATTGCGGACGAGATGGCGCTCCTCGTAACGGATGCAGCGACCCCAAGGGAGAACGAAATCATTCGGTGCAGCGCAGCCCTGAAAAGGCTGGCGCCGGCGGCTCGGTTCCGTCCCTGCCCAGCACCCTAAGTTAGATCAGTGCTTATCCGTGCCCTTCCCCGATGACCACGTCCGCCGATTTCACAACTCCATTCAAATCAGCAGCGTGTCCCTCCCGAATCACGCCTCAAGCCACGTCGTGCGCGATCATGTGACCGGAGGTACGGGTTCGGGAAAACGGCCAGGCACCGATTCAGATATTAAAACATCATAAAACAATTGGCTTTGTTCCGCATAAAAATATATGAGGCGTCAATTTCCGCCTGACAAAATTCGCCACTTTTCGCAAATCCGTCGCGCCGCGCCCAAGGATTCAGAGCTGGGCGCTGCTGAGGTCCCGGTGCGGGTATTAAATAATCATAAACAATTGGCTTCGTTCCGCCAGAAAGTCATATGGATAATTATGGCGCATCAATCCACGATCCGACAAAATCCGACACTTTCCGACACTTTTTGCAAATTCGCGCGCATCTCCAGCCAAGGATTCGAGCCGCCGTTCTGCGAGCCATGGCATCTATCTATATGAAACTACAGTGGTTGCAGGAAATTGGCTTCGTTCCGAATATTCGTGGCGGCAGGCACGCGTCCCTGAACCGGCGCCATGCCGTGTCTGGCGAACGCCGCTCGCCTATTTTTTTCCGATGCACAAAGTGCACAAATTGCACAAAGATTTTCATGGCAATGGACGGGTGCCCAGCACTGCTGCCGTCTGCTGCCGCCGCCATACAGGCATACCGGCCGGCAAAATTCGACACTTTTCGACACTTTTCAAAATTCGCCGGGCCCCTCGGCCCAGGACTTGAGGCGCTCGTGGCCACATTGACGTGTTCTATCTATATGATACTACAGTACTTACTAGAAATTAGCTGCGTTCCGCACAATCCGCACCCCAGCACCCAGGACCCAGCCCCCAGCATCCAGCTAACATAATTCCCAGAGCGGCGAAACCCCGATGCCCACCACCACCAAGTCCCACGAAGACAAGGTACTGCTCCTCCTCACACTCGTCATCGGCGCCGTAGTCGGACTCGTAGTCGTCGCCTTCATCCTCCTCACCGAAAACCTTGGCGCCCGCCTCTATCCCGTCCACGGCGCAGCCTGGCGCCGCCTCGTCATCCCGACGTTCGGCGCACTCAGCACCGGCTTCCTCCTCTCCCGCTATTTCCCCAACGCCCGCGGCAGCGGCATTCCCCAAACCAAGACCGCCATCTTCATCCGCGATGGCTTCATCGCCTTCCGCACCGTCGTCGGCAAATTCTCGTTGTGCGCCGTATCGCTGGCGAGCGGCATTGCCCTCGGCCGCGAAGGCCCCTCGGTCCAGGTTGGCGCCGGCATCGCTTCCGTGCTCGGCCGCAAGCTCGGCCTCTCCGCCACCAGCGTCAAAGCCCTCGTGCCCGCCGGCGCATCGGCCGCCCTGGCCGCCGCCTTCAACACCCCCATCGCCGCCGTCCTGTTCGCGCTCGAAGAGGTCATGGGCGATATGAATGCCCCGGTGCTCGGTTCCATCGTGCTCAGCTCCGCCACTTCCTGGATCGTGCTGCATCTCGTGCTCGGCGACGAGCCGCTCTTCCACGTCCCGCCCTACCAGCTCGTCCATCCCCTCGAATTCCTGATCTACGCCGTGCTCGGCGTAGTCGGTGGTTTCGTCTCCGTCGCCTTCGTCAAGTTCCTGCTCTGGCTGAGGCTGCGTTTCCGCGCTTTACCCAAATCCACCGAATGGTGGCAGCCTGCCGTCGGCGGCCTCACCGTCGGCATCCTCGGCTGGTTCTTCCCGCGCGTGCTGGGCGTCGGCTACGCCTTCGTGGGCCAGGCGCTCAACGGCGAACTGGCCCTCCAGGCGATGGCCCTGCTCGTGCTTCTCAAACTGATCGCAACCCCCGCCTGCTATTCTTCCGGCAACGCCGGCGGCATCTTCGGTCCCGCTCTCTTCATCGGCGCCATGATGGGCGGCTCCGTCGGCAGCATCGCGCATCAGTGGCTGCCCGACTACACCGCTAGCGTCGGAGCTTACGCCCTAGTTGGAATGGGCGCCGCTTTTGCCGGTATCATTCGCACCCCGCTCACCTCCGTCATCATGATCTTCGAAATCACCCGCGACTACTCCATCATCGTGCCCCTGATGATTTCGAACCTCATCGCCTATTTCATCTCCAGCCGCCTGCAGGCCGAGCCCATCTACGAAGCCTTGCAGCATCAGGATGGCATCCATCTGCCTTCCGGCGCCCGTGCGCGCGAGACGCTGCTGACTGTCGGGCAGGCCCTCCAACCCGTGCACCATGTGCTCGCGGCCGATCTCAGCGTGAACGACGCCGCCACCTCCGCCGATCGCGAAGCCGGAGCATGGCCCGTCGTCGATAGCGCCGGCCTCCGCGGCATGCTCACCCTCGCCCAGCTCGAACACGCCGTGAAAGAAGGTCGCGGCGACGAGCCTCTCGCTCACTTGCTGCCCCCCCCCGATCACATGCCCCACATACACGCGGACCATACCCTCGATATCGCCGTGCAACGCATCGCCGAGACTGGCTTGAACGTGCTGCCGGTCGTCAGCCGCACCAATATCCGCGAGCTGAAAGGCGTGATCTCGATGCCCGCCATCCTGGCGGCTTATGCCATGGGCAGCGTGCTGTCCAACGCTCCGGAACCTGCGCAGCCGGCCCGCAAGCCGGTCAAGCTGTTGGCGGGCGCGCTAGCCGCCATGCTCGCGATCGCCCTGCTGGGCGGCTTTCTCAGTTATTACCTGCGCTCCACCCGCACTGCCCGCGCCCAGCGGTATTTTGAGGCTGGCAATGCCTTCCTCAAGAGGGACCTGCTGGAGGAAGCCATCGGCCAGTATCGCGAGGCGCTCTCGATCTCGCGAGACAGCCGCTATCGGATGGCGTTAGCCCTCGCACTCGCCCAAGCAGGACATTGGAATGATGCTTCCATCTATCTGCGCGAGGCTCTGCGCAGCGAGCCCAATAGCGGTCCCGCCAATCTCGGCATGGCGCGCGTCGAAGCCCGGCAAGGCCTCCTCGATAAAGCGCTGCCTTTTTATCATCACGCCATCTACGGCGATTGGCCGAACGATGCGCGCCAGAATCGTATCCAGGTGCGCCTGGAGCTGATTGATGCCCTCGGCAAGGCGCAACGGCGCCGCGAGGCGCAATTGGAATTGGGGGCCTTGCTGCCGTCCGCTATGAACGATGTGATCTTGAAACGGCAGGTTGCTCCCCTGCTGCTGCAGTATGGCCTCGCCAAGGAATCTGCCGAGCTGTATCAGGAACTGACCCGCTACGATGCTCGCGATGCCACTGCCTGGGCCGGATACGGCGAAGCCGAATTCGACCAGGCCAACTACGCCGCCGCCGGCGACGCTTTCCGTGAGGCGCTGACGTTAAACCGTAACGATACCGGCGTCGAGAAGCGCCTGGAAACTTGTGATCGGATCCTGGCGTTGGACCCCACCCTGCGCGGCCTCACCGCCGACCAGCGCTTCCATCGCAGCCAGCAACTGGTCGCCGAAGTCCTCGATGCCCTGGACCCATGTGCCCCCCCCCAGCTTCGTGACCGGATGGCCGCCGCCCGCAAAACGCTCCTGAACCAGCACCCCGCCTCTCTCAGCGATGCCGCGGAAAATGATCTAACGCTAGCCGAACAACTCTGGTCCGCCGCCGTGCAGGCGTGCGGAACTGCGGTGTCCGCCGATGCGCCCGTGAGCCGCGTCCTCGCCCACCTGTCAGGCAGATAAGTAAAATAAGACTATGCGCTCCTCTTTAATCCTCAGCCTGCTCCTGGCCGCCGCTGCCAACGCGCAAACCTACACCATCTCCACCTTCGCCGGAGGCGCCCCGCCCGTCACGCCCGTGCCGGGCGTTCAAGCCTCCATCGGCACACCGCAAGGCGTGGCCGCCGACCCTGCCGGCAACATCTACTTCACCGGTCTGAACTGCCTCTTCGAGCTCAGTGTCGCCGGCACACTCACGCGCCTCGCAGGCACCTCCCGCGCAGGCTACTCGGGCGACAACGGCCCCGCCACCAGCGCCCAGTTCAACAACCCCACTGGCGTCGCCATCGATGCCGGCGGCAACCTCTACATCGCCGACACAGCCAACAACCGCATCCGCAAAGTCTCCACCACCGGCGTCATCACCACGGTCGCCGGCAACGGCACGCTTGGTTATGCGGGCGACGGCGGTCCCGCCATCAGCGCGCAGCTCTCGCGCCCCGCCGCAGTGGCGCTCGACACTGCCGGTAACCTCTATATCTCCGACGGCGGCAATAGCGTCATCCGCGAAGTCACCGGCGGAACCATCGCCACCATCGCTGGCAACGGCACCTCTGGCTCCGCGGGCGACGGCGGGCCCGCCGCCTTCGCGCAACTCAATAACCCGCGCGGCATGGCCTTCGACAATGCCGGCAACCTCTACATCGCCGACCTCTCCAACAACGTCGTCCGCAAAGTCTCCACCACCGGCATCATCACCACCATCGCCGTTCCGCTCCCCGATCCCGATGCCGTCGCCCTCGACTCGGCCGGCAATCTCTACATCGCCTTCCAGGGTTTCTTGTTCCTCGATAGCGTCGTCATCAAAGTCTCCACCGCAGGCATCATCACCAACGTCGCTGGAACGACCACTTCGGGCTTCTCCGGCGACGGCGGCCCCGCCGCCAACGCGCATCTCAACGCCCCCGCCGCCCTCGCCCTCGACGGAGCCGGCAACCTCTACATCGCCGACTCCAGCAATCACCGCATCCGCAAAGTCTCCACCACAGGCATCATCACCACCGTCGCCGGCAATGGCGCCAATAGCTTCTCCGGCGATGGCGCTGCGCCAGCCGCAGCCCAACTCGGCTTGCCACAAGGCGTCGCCCTCGATGCCGCGGGCAACCTCTACATCGCCGACACTGCCAACAACCGCATCCGCAAAGTCTCCGCCGGAGTCATCACCACCATCGCAGGCACCGGCATCGAAGGCTTTTCCGGAGACAATGGCGCCGCACTCAGCGCGCA
>Ga0073928_10009054_pt1 | contig 12258 bp, 11 predicted proteins | sample PaiPotPPA55metaG_FD_76969 | JGI IMG/M metagenome (GOLD analysis project Ga0073928, IMG submission 76969) | Iron sulfur acid spring bacterial and archeal communities from Banff, Canada, to study Microbial Dark Matter (Phase II) - Paint Pots PPA... ...
CGGGGCCGGACAAAGCCGCAATCGCTGCGGTAACGGCAGCATGCAGATTGGCTTCGGTGCCGGTCGCCACGCGTGCGGTGAAGGATGACGCGTTAGAGCCATGCTCGGCATGCAGCACGAGATCGCGGTCGATTAGTTGTGCGGCATCGGCACTCGGCGTCTCGCCTTTGAGCATCCACAGCAGATTAGCGGCGTGATTGAGCTCCCGGCTGGCGGCAACGGGCTCCAGTCCGTCACGCAACCGCGCATGCGTGGCGACGACCATCGGCACTTGCGAGGTCAGGCGAATGCCCTTTCGGATCACAGCATCGCGCGAATTGTCGGCAGTCTCGGTATCGAAAGCGGCTAGCGCCGAAACGGCGGTGCGCAGCACGTCCATCGGGTGCGCCGATTTGACGGCCCGGATAATGTCGATGATTGGCGGCGGCAATTGGCGCGCGGCCTTCAATTGCTGGTCGAATTCTGCAAGCTGCCCCTTGGTCGGCAGCTCGCCGCGCAGCAACAGCCACGCCGTCTCCTCGAAGGTCGAATGTTCGGCGAGATCGTGGATCGAATAGCCGCGGTAGCGCAGTTCGCCAATCCGGCCGTCGATGAAGGGGCATGGCGAGCGGTCGAAATAAACACCCTTCAATCCGCGGTGAATCTTGATCGGCTCGTTTGTTTCGGTCATTGATGGGGCCTCATACGCGCCTTGCTCGCTGCCCGTTATCGCCTCTGCCTGGGATAAAGATGGATCCGGTCGAGCGTTGTTTCGATATAGCACGGCGACGCCAATTCAAGATTGTTCTGCCCGAAGGCGAAGACCCCCGTGTGCTTGCCGCCGCGCACAGTCTCATTGAGCGGGAAATTGCGCGTCCAATTGTGCTCGGAGCGCCGGGCGCGCTCGCCCAATCCGCAAAGAATGCCGGCATCTCGCTGCATGGTATGGAAATCCTCGATCCGCGCAGCGATGCGCGCGCGCAGTCCTACGGCGCTGCTTGCGCGAGCACACGCCAAGGAATGACGCCGGCGATGGGCGTGCGCCTTGTCGCACGGCCCTTGTATTTCGCCGGAATGATGGTGCGCCTGGGCGATGCGCAGGCGATGGTAGCCGGCGCCGCCAATCCGACCCGCCGCGTCATCGAAGCAGGCCTGATGACGATCGGGCTTGCCGACGGCATTGCGCTGCCGTCGAGTTATTTTCTCATCATCGCGCCAAACTTTCTCGGCCATGGGCCGCGCAGTTTCATCTTTGCCGATTGCGCGGTGAATGCCGATCCGACCGCGGAGCAGCTTGCCGCGATCGCGATCGCGTCCGCCCGCAGCGCGGAAAATCTGCTCGACGAAGCCCCGCGGGTGGCGCTGTTGTCTTTTTCCACTAAAGGCAGTGCGCAGCATGCCCGCGTCGACAAGGTCACGCGCGCACTCACCCTAGTCCGACAATCGGCGCCGGGACTTGCGGTAGACGGGGAATTGCAAGCCGACACGGCGCTAATCCCCGCGGTAGCCGAAAAGAAACTCAAAGTCCTGGGTGCGGTGGCCGGCCGAGCCAATGTCTTGATCTTCCCCGATCTCGATTCCGGCAATATCGGCTACAAGCTCGTCCAATGGCTCGGCGGCGCCAGGGCCATCGGCCCCTTCCTGCAGGGTTTCGCTCGTCCGATCAGCGACCTGTCACGCGGCGCCAGCGTCGAGGACATCGTCACAACTTGCGCGGTGGTTTTGGCGACCGCGTAACGCCGGTTGGCGGTCACGTCGTCAGGATGCCGCCGTCAACGGGGATAACCGCGCCGGTGATGAAACTTGCCCGGGCCGAGGCAAGAAAAACCACCAAATCGGCGACATCGGTGGTCGTGGCGAAGCGGCCGAGCGGAATGCGCGGCAATATTCTGTCCCGCACCTCATCGGTCAGCGCCGCATGCGTCATCGCGGTATCAACAATCGCTGGCGCGACCGCATTGACGGTGATTCCACTTGGACCCAACTCGCGCGCGAGCCCCATGGTCAGCGCCACGACGCCGGCTTTGGTCGCGCCGTAAAGCGTGTTACCAATGGAACCGCCGCCGCGCATGGCCGAAATTGAGGCGATGTTGATGATGCGGCCGGTCCGCGCCGCCGTCATCGACGGGATTGCCGCCTTCACGCAGTTGATGATGCCGCCGATATTGACGCGCGCGAGGCGATCAAATTCGCCGGCCGGTGAATCCGCGACCGACCCGATCGACAACAGTCCCGCTGCGTTCACGAGGATATGTGGTGCGCCGGCCTTGGTGCGAAGGTCGGCGAAGGCGCCTTCCACGGCGACGGCATCGCCGATATCGAGCGGCAGCGCATGAGCCGGGTTTCCGATACGTGCCAATGATGCGGCGGCGCGCTTGGCGCCGGCGTCGTCACGATCGGCAATCGCGATGACGCAGCCTTCCGCCGCCAGCGCACGGGCAATGGCTTGGCCGATCCCGGCAGCGCCGCCGGTGACGAACGCGATCCGGCCCTTCAGATCAAGATCCATGATGATCGCGCCGCGGCGGGATCCCTGGCAAGCCTCAGCCGCCGCCGATCGCCTGCACTTGCACCACCGTCGTATCGGCTGCGATGTCGCTCTTATGCCGATCGGTCATTGCATAGACCGATAGCGCGCTGATGATGCTGACGACGAACACATAAAGACAGATCAACCAGGGCTGACCGCCGCCCAATGGCAACAAAGCGGTGGCGATGATCGGTGTCAGTCCGCTCGCGAAAATGCCGGAGAACTGGTAGACGAACGAGATGCCGGTATAGCGCACTCGCGTGTCGAACAGTTCCGAGAACAGCGCCGCCTGCGGCCCATACACCGCCGCATATATGATCCCGAACGGCACCGCGACCGCGATGATGATCAGGACAGGCGATAGCGTGGCCATCAGCCAGAATGCCGGAAACGTCAACACGCCGATCAGCAGGCCGGCGATGCCGAACAGACGGCGTCGCCCGACCTGATCCGACCATCGCCCGCAGACCGGCAGCAGGAAAATCATGATCGCCGAGGAGATCATGACCGCGCTCAATGCCACTTGCCGCGACATGTGCAGCGTATTAGTCAGGTAGAAGACCAGGAACACGCCGTAGATATTAAAGGTCACGCCCTCGATGTAACGAGCACCGAGGCCGAGGATGGTATTCTTGGTTTGGGTGCGGAACAGTTCGACCACCGGCACCGTCGCGATTTTTTTCTCGAGCTGCGCTTTGGTGAAGGCGGGCGTCTCCATGATCCGCAGCCTGATATAGATGCCGATCACGACGAGCACCGCGCTGAGCAGGAATGCGATGCGCCAGCCCCATGAAAAGAAATCGTCGTTGTCCAAAAATGACAGCGCGCTGACGACGCCGGCGCTGATTAACAGACCGGCTGGCACGCCGATTTGCGGCCAGCTGCCGTAAAAGCCGCGGCGGCCACTCGGGGAATGTTCGACCGCCATCAGCACCGCGCCGCCCCATTCGCCGCCAATGCCGATGCCTTGGAAGATGCGCAAGGCCAGCAGCATGATCGGCGCCCAGGCACCAGCCGTCGCATAGGTCGGCAACAGCCCGATTAGGAAGGTGGCGACGCCCATGATGAGTACGGTGAGGATGAGCACGGTCTTGCGACCGATGCGGTCGCCGTAATGGCCGAAAATGACGCCGCCGATCGGTCGCGACAAAAAGCCGACAAACGAGGTGACGTAGGCCAACAGCGTCGAGATCAAAATGTCGGCATTGGGAAAGAACAATTTGTTGAGAACGAGCGCCGTCATCGTGTTGTAGAGAAAGAAGTCGTACCATTCGATCGTGGTGCCGATCGCGCTGGCCAGCGCGATGCTACTGATCGAGGCGGTTGCGCCGTCGGTCTTGCTCACCTGCTGCATTGTCCTCTCCCCTCTGGTTTTTCTTGCACGCCTGATTAGGCAGGCGGCAGTTGCAAAAGATTGCGTGCTTCGGTGCAACTAGCCGGATGGCGCCCGTATTCGGCGCACAGCCCAGCGAGGCGCTCGACCAGTTCGGCGTTGCTGCGCGCCAGCCGGTCTTTGTCGAATTTGATGTTGTCCTCAAGCCCGGTGCGGACATGACCGCCGAGTTCGAGGCACCAGTGGTTGACCTCAAGTTGATGCCGCGCAATGCCCGCCGCCGACCATGTCGCGTCGGGCATGATCTCTTTCAGCTCGCCAACAAGAAATTCCAGCAATTTGCGTCGCGCCGGCAGCGCGTTGGGAATGCCCATGACGAATTGGACTTGGCACGGCCGCTCGAGCAGGCCGCGATCGGCCATAGCCTTGGCGTTGTATAGCATCGCCACGTCGAATACTTCGATCTCCGGCTTGACGTTGTCTTGCAGCATGGCGCGGGCCAGATCTTCCACCAGTTGCGGCGGGTTCTCGTAAATCTGCTTGGCGAAGTTGACCGAGCCGGTGGCGAGCGAGGCCATATCGGGCTTGAGATGCAGCATCTTGCCGCGCTCGTTATGCTCGCGGCCGCGGCCGCCGGTCGAAAATTGAATGATCATGCCGGGACAATGCTTGGTGATGCCTTGCTGCACTTGCCCGAACAGTTCGGGGTCCGAACTCGGCGATTCGTCGCGATTGCGGACATGGATATGCGCGACCGCGGCGCCCGCCTCGAAAGCTTCATGAGTGGATTCGATCTGCTCGCTCGGCGTGACCGGCACGGCCGGCGTATCCGCCTTGCGCGGAATCGCGCCGGTGATGGCAACGGTGATGATGGCGGGGGTGGTCATGGTGATGCCAATGCCGGCCGGCGGATCAAATGAAAGGAGCGGATGCTCGGCCGCAACGCAACCTCCTTTAGCAAAGTCACGAGCGGCGTCGACGCCAGCGGATAATCAAGGTTGATCGCACCGGCCGCCTTAAGCGCTTTGTATTCCCGATCCGAATAGAACGCCGCTAGCAAAAGGTCGTCGTCGGAAGCGAAGGGACCGCGGTCGCGCCGCACCCGCGGGATGCCGGGCTCGATCAGATCGCCCGGCCGCGCTGTGGTGGCTTGCGCGCCCTTGGCGATGCGGTCGTACAAATTCGGCTCGATCGGGCCGGCGATTTCGCCATAGTAGCCTAGCACGTATTTGCGCACTTCATCGGGAACTGTGGCGTAGCGCTCCTTGCCCATGACATTAAGCACGGCCTGGGTCATCACGAACTGCGCGAACGGGCTAACGACAATCGGATAACCGAGATCGTGGCGGACTCGCGCGGCCTCTTCCAGCACGTCCGGCAGCCGATCCGCGATGCCGAGCGGCTGCAGCTGCGACTTTAGATTGGACACCATGCCACCCGGCATCTGGTGCGCGTAATGAAACGCGTCATATTCGGCGATGCGGCCGACCGGCTTGCCTTCGCGCGCCGCAATGTAGCGCAGCCGCTCGGCGACTTCTTTTATTGGCGCCAACTCGATGTCGACCCCAAACCCGGCGCGCCTCGCATTTTGCACGAAACTTTCGGTAGCCGGATGCGAAGCCCCGTTCGCAAGCGTAGAGGTCGCGGTATGCACCACGTCCGCACCAAGTTCGATTGCCCGGCAAGCGGTATGCGGCGCCAAGCCGGTCAGGCAATGCGAGTGAAGCTGTAGCGGCAGGGCGCCGCAGGCCGCCTTGATCGTGGGCACCAGCGTCTGCGCGCGTTCCGGAGTGAGCAGCCCACTGGGGTCTTTGATAAAGACCGCATCCACGCCAAGCGCAATCAGCTCGCGGGTCTTGCGCGCATAATAATCGTCAGTGTGGACCGGACTGATCGTATAGACGACGCCACCCGCGGTATACAGCCCGGCGCGCTTGGCAGCACGCACCGGCACTTCCATGTTGCGCATGTCATTGAGCGCATCATAAGGCGTGTGATAGCGGACGCCGTTCGCGAAGATGCGCTGTGCCGTCAGCTCGACAATGTCGTCGGGGAAAAATTCGAACGTGAACAAGCTTTGCCCGCGAGTCATGACGATCAGCGGCGTGTTCTTGACCCAGCCGCTGAGGATGCGCATGCGTTCCCAAGGATCCTCGCGCAGATAACGGACGCAGACGTCGAATACCGCGCCGCCCGCCAGATCGATCGCCTCGAAGCCGGCGCGGTCCAGGCGTGGCGCGATGTCGGCCATCATTGCGGTCGTCATGCGCGTCGCCCACAAGCATTGATGGGCATCGCGCAGCGTTACGTCGATCAATCGTATGGTCTTGCCGCTGCGCATCAGTGTACCGCCGCCCGCACTTGCTCTTCGACCCAGCGGGTATGGATTTCCGCACGGGCAAATTCGCTCCGCCGCACCAGATCGGCGTGGAAGTCCACCGTCGTGGCGACGCCGGCAACCTCGAACCGCGCCAGCGCCGACGACGCCATTGCGATGGCGGCGGCGCGATCGCGCCCGATCACGATCAGCTTGCCGAGCATGGAATCGTAGTAGGGCGGCACCACGTAATTCTCGTAGACGTGGCTGTCCAACCTGATGTCCTTGCCGCTCGGCGGCCGCCAACGCTTGAGCATTCCCGGTGACGGACGAAAGTCATGCGAGGCATCCTCGGCATTGATGCGGAACTCAATTGCGGAGCGGCCATTGCCGTCCGCCGGCGCGACCGAAAGCCGCTCACCCGCCGCAACCCGAAACTGCTCGGCCACGAGATCGTTACCGGTCACCATCTCGGTCACCGGATGCTCAACCTGAATGCGCGTATTCATTTCAATAAAAAAGAACCGCCCCCTCGCCACCTCATATATGAACTCGACCGTGCCGGCATTGACGTAGTCGATGGCGCGGACAAGCGTGAGCGCCGCTTCGGTCATCGCGCGTCGCGCCGGCCCATCGAGCACCGGAGACGGCGCCTCCTCGACGAGCTTCTGATGCCGCCGCTGCACGCTGCAATCGCGCTCGCCAAGTTGTGCGTAGTTGCCGTGCTTGTCACCGAATACTTGGACCTCGATATGCCGCACCTGTGGGAAAAAGCGTTCCAGATAGACATCTGGGCGACCAAATGCTGCTGCCGCCTCTGCGGTCGCTTGATCGAATAATTCGGCAAAAGACGACCGCTCGTTGACGACACGCATGCCGCGACCGCCGCCCCCCGCGGTCGCCTTTAACAACAGCGGAAACCCGATTTCGTCCGCGCGCGGTTGTGCCGCCGACGCCGCGGTGAAGCCCTCGTTTGAGCCGGGCACGACAGGAATGCCCAACGACCTCGCCGTTTGCCGGGCCGCGACCTTGTCGCCCATGCGGGCAATCACCTCGGGATTGGGCCCAATGAAGTTCAATCCGGCTTCGGCGCAACGGGCGGCAAAGACGCTGTCTTCGGCAAGGAAGCCATAACCGGGATAGACCGAGTCACATTGCAATGACGAGGCGACTTCGATCAGCGTCTCGGCGTTGAGATAGCTCAGCTTCGGCGACGGCGGTCCAATACAAAAGGCGTGATCGGCGGCCCATCGATGCGGAGAATTGCCATCGGCTGTGGAGTAGACTGCGACGCTTTCCAGCCCGAGTCGGCGGCAGGTCCGAATGGCGCGAAGCGCGATTTCCCCGCGATTGGCAATCAATACGCGACGCAACGCCGTCTCCTCCCGACTGAGGCCATCCTCTGCGTGAGGCAGCCATTCCTTCCGTCGCGACTGTGGCACCGAAAAATCGTATTGCAAGAGATTTGCAGTTGATTTTTGATGCGCACGAAGACGGCGATCAAGGCGGCTGCCGCGGCGTGCTCTCGGCAACCGCCCGACTCGGCAACGGCAAGCGACATAGAGCGAGGGACGGGCGTGGCTCTGAGTTTCGACGAAATCGCTGAGATTCTGAAAATCATCGACAGCAGTTCCTGCGATGAAGTGATCGTCGACACTGGCGATATCAAGCTGGTGGTGCGCCGGAACAGCGGTGGCGCAACACCCGGCGTGGAACAGGTCGACGCTTTGCCCATCGCATCGCGGACTGCGCCGGCGCTTGCCGAGACGCCGACCGCGTCGCCAAGCGCGAACCCGGCCGCCACCGCCGTGGCAAAAGCGCCACACCAGTTCGAGGTCGCGGCGCCGATGGTCGGCACGTTTTACCGAGCGCCGGCACCGGACGCGCCGCCCTTCGTTGAGATCGACAGCACGGTTCGCAAAGGCCAGTCGCTCTGCCTGATCGAGGTTATGAAGCTTTTCACTACCATCGCGTCCGAGCACGACGGCCGCATCGTTGCGATCGGCGCCGAAAATGGTGAGCTGGTCGAATATGGACGAACGCTGTTCGTCATTGAACCAGCTTAAATCGTAATCCCATTCAAGACACCGCTTTCTGCGATTCTATCTTGGCGAGCGCCGTCAGGTCGGTCCCGGTCTGCTCCACGCTCACGCCAGAGGTCTGGAATCCCAATAACCAGATCGGCAGAATGCAGAGCACGGTCAACACGGCCAAAATGAGATACAAGGCCGATGCATCCATCACCGCGCTCATGATCGGGAATAAATAGACCAGCACGACGCCGCCGAGGAATCGCGTTATGCTCTCGCCGAGCATCGAGCCGGTCGCCCGCAGGCGAGTGGGGAATTGTTCGGCCATGTACAGCTTAGCCAAAGGAAATCCGGCATAATCGAATGCCCAAACCACGATGGCGGCGGTGATTATCCCAGCGCGCGGCAGCGGCGCACCTAGTGCCGCCAGCCCGATCGCGGTTATCGTCATGATAATGACAAGGCCCCAGCGCCGGCTGATCTTGTCGCCGACTGCTCCCGCAATTGCCGTAGAGATGACGGTCAAGAACAACAGGCCCGAAGTGTAATACAGCGCGTTTTCCTTGCCCGCTCCCATGCGCTGCAGGATCGAAGGCCCATAAATCGTGATCACATAGAAGCAGACGAACGGCGACAGCAGCGCCAGATAGGCCACGACGCAGCGCATCCCATAGGGATAACGGAACAAGTCGAAGATTGAAACACGCCGCTGTGCGGTGGCTTCCAGGACCTTGAGCGAGTCTCGATCGATGAGTGTCTCATCGTGCGGTACGTGGCTCAGGTCTTCGAGTTTCTCGACAAACGCCCGCACCGTGTCGATTTTGCCGACCTTTAGGAGAAAGCGCGGCGATTCCGGAAGGAACGCGATGATGAACGGTACGATCAATATCGGAACGCCGCCGATCATCAACAGCGTTTGCCAGGCGTCGCTCGCGGGCAGCCGGCCGACGACCAGCGCGCCAGCGAGCGTGTTCAAGCCATAGGAAAAGCCGAGGAGCGAATTCGCCAAGCCAACGGCGGTACCGCGCCACTGCTTGTTAACAAATTCGGAGAGCAGCAAGTAAGGAACGGGAAACACCGCACCTTGACCCAGGCCAGCGAGGAACCGGTAAATCGCCAAATGAGTCACATTGTGAGAGAACGCCGCGGCAAAAGTGAAAATACTAAACACGATGATGCCGCCGATGAGTGTCGTTTTCCTGCCGAAACGATCGGCGATTCGGCCGGCCGGAAGTAGCCCCAGAACGATCCCTAAGGTGCCGGCGCTGCCGATCAGGCCGGTGCTGCTCGGCGACAACTGCCACTCATTTTTGAGAATGAACAGAACCGGCGCGATGATGCCGATATCGAAGGCTTCAAGGATCCAGATGACGCCAAGCAGCCCGACCAGGAACAAAATGTGCCGATTGACGGGAACGCGATCAAGGCGCGCCAACAGGTTTTCCTGTACCGCTAAATCGCTGGCGCCCGAGCCAACTGCCGGCATTTTGTGCTCCCCGTTATTTCCCCGTTCGTTATTTCGATCGTGGTCGCCAACACTGAACCAATTCCGGTCCGCTCACAAGGAGCGGTGCTTGCCACCGCGCCTCGTGCGCAGTCCTAAAACCCTATGCGATTTCCGCCACGGCGCTGCTCTTGTCGTTGTTGTCGGCGTTGTCGCAGAATGCGCCGGGTGCTATTTGTTTTAAAGCCACAAGTCTCATTGAATGAGATTTCGCCCGCCGGTAAGCGGCAGCCGTGGCAAGCGACGCGATTAACGCCCGCGGTAGGGGAGGACGGCTAATGACTGCGAGCGGCAAGATCGCGGTTAAAACGGTTTTGCTTGCAGTTCCGGTCGCCGTCGGAGGCGCGGCGCACGACAGAATTTCCAATTCGCCTATCAATTTGGTCGTGTCGTGGGGCCCTGGCGGCGGTGCCGTTTTCTGGTGAACACCAATGAAACCGCAAGTCATCGCCGAAGCCAAACGCCGCGCGCCGGTACAGCCCTTCGCGACTGCGGCACCGCTTGAAGTTATATCAACCGCGACGGCGCGCACCTTCGCGATCCTCGACTTGGTGGCGGAGGCGCAGGCACCGGTGGAGATTTCCAGTGTGATCGAGACACTGGCTTTGCCGAAGGCGACTGCCTATCGATTGGTCGACGGCCTGGTCAGTTCGGGTTATCTGGCGCGTGAGCCGATGCGAAAGCGCCTGACCGTCGGCTCGCGGTTCACCAATCTGGCGTTTGGCGCGATGCGCGCCTCGATGCGCCATGCCAGCCGTCACGCATTGCTGCGGCGGTTGGTTCACGACGTGAACGAGACCTGCAATATCGGCGTCATGCTGCACGGCGAAATCGTTTATCTTGATCGGGTAGAGGCCGAGCATTGGCCGCTGCGCCTGCAATTCGGACCCGGTTCGCGGGTCCCGCTTCATTGCAGCGCCATCGGCAAGCTATTTCTGGCGTTGACACCCGGCCGTCGCCGCAGCCGTCTGCTCGCAAGCGTGGAACTGCGCCGCTACACCGAAAGCACGATCATCGAACGGCCGCGGCTCGAGGCGGAACTCAAGCAGATCCGCAAAGAGCGAGTTTCGTTCGACCGCCAGGAATATCTCGTCGGTGTCGTCTGCATAGCGGTACCCGTGACCGGGAGAAACGGCGAGCCGCTTGCGGCTATTGCGATCCAGGCGCCGGAAGCGCGCATGAATGTTGATGCCGCGCGCGACCACCTTCCGGTGCTGCGTCGCGCCGCCGAGGCGCTTGCCAAGAGTTTCCAAGATGAGATTTGACTCCGCTAATTACGACTATGCCGACGCGTCGGCAAGAAAGGGACGAAAGCGATGAAAATGACCACCGAAGAGGCCTTCGTGAAGGTGTTGCAGATGCACGGGATCGAACATGCCTTCGGCATTATCGGTTCCGCCTTCATGCCGATCTCAGACCTGTTCCCGACGGCCGGCATCACCTTCTGGGATGTGGCTCATGAAGCAAACGGCGGCCTGATCTGCGACGGCTATACCCGCTCGACCGGCAAAATTGCGATGGTGATTGCGCAAAACGGTCCCGGCGTCACCAACTTCGTCACCGCGATCAAGACCGCGTATTGGAACCACACCCCGATGCTGCTCGTCACTCCGCAGGCGGCGAACCGCACAATCGGGCAGGGCGGCTTTCAGGAAGTGGAGCAGATGGCGCTGTTCCGCGACATGGTCTGCTATCAGGAAGAAGTGCGCGATCCGGTCCGTACTGCAGAAGTGCTCAATCGCGTCATCAGCAAAGCCAAACGATTGTCGGCCCCGGCCCAAATCAACATTCCGCGCGATTACTGGACCCAGGTGATCGACATCAATCTCCCGGCGGTGGTCGAATTCGAGCCGCCGGCCGGCGGCTCCCATGCAATCGCCGAAGCTGCGAAACTTCTCTCAGACGCGAAATTCCCGGTGATCCTGTCCGGGGCCGGGGTGGTTCTCGCTGATGCGATCGGCGAATGCGCGGCGCTTGCCGAGAGACTCGATGCGCCGGTTTGCAATAACTATCAGCACAATGACAGCTTCCCCGGCAGTCACAGATTGGCGGTCGGCCCGCTCGGCTATAACGGTTCAAAGGCGGCAATGGAGCTGATCGCCAAAGCCGACGTCGTGTTGGCGCTCGGCACCCGACTCAATCCGTTCTCAACACTGCCTGGCTACGGCATCGATTATTGGCCAAATAACGCCAAGATCATCCAGGTGGACATCAATGCTGACCGTATCGGCCTGACCAAGCCGGTCACCGTCGGCATTTGCGGCGACGCCAAGCTGGTCGCCAAGGCGCTCCTGGCGCAGCTCGCGCCGACGGCCGGTGATGCCGGGCGCGAGCAACGTAAAGCGCTGATCCACACCACCAAGTCGCGATGGCTGCAGACGCTTTCCAGCATGGACCATGAAGAGGATGATCCGGGCACGACTTGGAACGAGGACGCCCGCAAGCGCGACGCCGACCGCATGTCACCACGCCAGGCGTGGCGGGCGATCCAGGCGGGCTTGCCGAAAGACGCGATAATTTCAAGCGACATCGGCAATAATTGCGCGATCGGCAAAGCTTATTCAA
>Ga0073928_10009055_pt1 | contig 12257 bp, 13 predicted proteins | sample PaiPotPPA55metaG_FD_76969 | JGI IMG/M metagenome (GOLD analysis project Ga0073928, IMG submission 76969) | Iron sulfur acid spring bacterial and archeal communities from Banff, Canada, to study Microbial Dark Matter (Phase II) - Paint Pots PPA... ...
GGCACGGGCGCAGGAACCAACGAAGAATCGTCTGAAAAATAAGCGTTTATTCAATACATTCGCAAGGGTGTGCCGGGGTGTCTAGTACCGGCCATTTCTGCTTGGGGATTGCTCGCGCATGCGCGAGCCCTCTTTAGGGAGGCAGTGTGACGGTAGCTCTTGAAGAAAAATACGATCAGGTACGACAGCTCATCGCCATGGGCAAAGAGCGCGGCTATCTGCTCTACGATGAAGTGAACGATATTCTGCCGCCTGAGGTGCATTCCTCAGAAGAAATCGACGATCTCCTTTCGACCTTCGAACGCTATGGCATCGATGTTTACGAAGACCTTTCCAGCGCCAAGGCAGCGCTGGCAGCAGCGGATTCCACAGACGCTATCGACGTTAAAGATGAACCCGCCTCGTCCGCCTCGGAAGATGGCGATCTGGATCTGACTCCAGGAACACTGGAAAAGACCAACGACCCGGTCCGCATGTATTTGCGCGAAATGGGCACCGTACCGTTGCTGACGCGCGAAGGTGAAGTTGCCATCGCGAAGCGAATCGAACGCGGACAATTGCTGGTTCTGAAGACAATTACGCGCGCCCCGCTGATCTTGAAAGAGCTTTTGCAGGTTGGCGAAGACGTACGCAACGGTTCTCGCTCGATCAAAGAAATCGTCCAATTCGACGATGAAGAACTCACCGAAGAAAAAATCGAGCAGAAGACCAAAGAAACGCTCAAGCAAATTGATAAGGTGGCAAAACTTTATCTGCTGGCCATGAAGCAGGCTGCCAAGCTTCAGAAAATTCCTCGTTCCAAAAAGCGTCCTTATCTTCGAGCGCGCTACACGTTGGCCCGTACTCGTGTGGAGATGTCGAACCGCTTCCGCGAACTGGATTTTAATCCGCTGGAAAAGAAGCGCTTGATCGAAAAAATCCGCCAAACAGTCGAACGCGTTCATTTCCTCGAGCGCGATACCGTGAAACTCGAACGCCGAGTGGAAGCTTCCAAAGGTGATGTGCAGGCCGAAGCACGCAAGGATCTGAAAAATCGCCGCCAGGAACTCGGCGAAATCGAACTCGCTAGCGAAGTCAGCCCCACCGAATTGAAGCGCGCTCTGCAGGTGATTCTTCGTGGAGAAGCAGAAGCCGAACAAGCCAAAAAAGAATTAATTGAAGCTAACCTGCGCTTGGTCGTATCCATCGCAAAAAAATACACGAACCGCGGCCTCCAATTTCTCGATCTGATTCAGGAAGGCAACATCGGCTTGATGAAAGCCGTCGACAAATTTGAATGGCGCCGCGGTTACAAATTTTCCACCTATGCTACCTGGTGGATTCGCCAAGCCATCACGCGCGCCATCGCCGATCAAGCGCGCACCATTCGCATTCCGGTGCACATGATCGAGACGATCAACAAGCTCGTTCGCACCCAGCGTCAGCTCGTGCAGGAACTTGGCCGCGAGCCTACATCAGAAGAAATCGCGAAGCGCATGGATATCCCCGTCGCGAAAGTTCGCAAGATTCTAAAGATTGCGCAGGAGCCGATTTCTCTTGAAACTCCCATTGGCGAAGAAGAAGATTCGCACCTCGGGGATTTCATTGAGGACAAAGCCGTCGTCTCGCCGTCTGACGCGGTGATCAATCTGAGCCTGAAGGAACAGACCTCTTCGGTGCTGAAAACTCTCACGCCCCGCGAAGAAAAAGTGATCAAGATGCGTTTCGGTCTCGATGATGGCAGCGAGCACACACTCGAGGAAGTCGGCCAATCCTTCGCCGTCACTCGCGAGCGCATCCGCCAGATCGAAGCGAAAGCTCTGCGCAAGTTGCGCCACCCGTCGCGCTCGCGCAAGTTGCGCGCCTTTCTAGAGGGCTCCGCGAACGATTATTAGATTATTAAAAGTCTCCTTACCAGGGGCGGGTCCTAAGACCTGCGCTATCGCAGGCGAGATCTTAACTTTCAAGCCTACTTTGCAGTCTGTTCAACGCCTCAAACCAGTAACCCTTCATCTTCGCGCACTCTTTGCTGCTACTGAGCTTCATATGATCCACCGTCACCTGACATTTCGCCGCGCCTTTCCCATAAAAATTCACACTTAGCCGGCTGTCTCCTCCCTCCCATTTCCCGCGAATGGACTTCGAAGCCGTGGTAGTTGTGATTTCCAATTCCGCGTCCCCTAGCCAGCTGCGCCGCAGCTTTTCATTCGCCCAGGCCTCATAGGCCTCCGCCACCGGCACGTTAACCGTTCGGCTCCCGGAGGCCGCAAATTCGCCATCGCATTTTTGAAATTTCTCACGAATCCCACGTTCGTGTTCGTACCCGACCGCGACCATCTGCCCCCACCAGGGCCCTACTTTTTTCTTTTCGCCAAGGTATGCGGAAATTTCTTTATGCTGCCATTTCTTCGCGCCGGCCTTATCGAGGATCTTGAACCACTCCGCCCACACTTTGCCCGTTCTCTCCTTCACCGCGCCGTCGCTCATACGCTTTGCTTCTCGAGGCTTTTTCATCGCTCCGCCTCCGCACCGAAATCTATTTCTGCTGTTCCGCCGTGGGCCAATTCACAGCCGAGCCATATTCATAAACAAGCTGGGCGCCGCGGTCCGCTCCAAAAATAACCAACACTCCGAGAACGCAGAGTCCCAGCAACATCACCTTTCGCAATTGTGCGGTAAAATTCCGCCGTACTGAGAAAGCAAAAATACACAGAGCCGCCGCCAGGCTTGTCGATACCAACATCAATGCCTGGTGAATTCCCACCACGCGCTGGGCAATACCCGGAGGAACGGATTTTTCCGCAACAAGTCCCGTCAGTGCTGCCACAACGGCAGCTAGTGTCCCCAGATAAAGCATTCTGGAAGCCGTGCGCTGCATGTCGTCACTCGCGCGCCACACCGCCAGCAATTCAAACAGCAACGCCGCGAACCACAACACGATGGGAAAATGTACAAAAATAGGATGGTAATTCAGCGCCGCTCTCAGGCCGGGTAGCATCGATGAGAACCTCCTCGATCACTAGATGTGCCTATTGACGGCGCATTATGTGCCAGCGTCAGGACGAGGTAAATAGGTGTATGATTCGCCGCGATTCGCGCGCCCGGTTTTTTTGCCCTCAGATGTTCATCCAGGCGGACGTGAACCTCTGATGTTCTAAGACGGGCTGAAGGGAACTGCACACATGAAGTGGGCTCTTTACCCCCTCGGCATATTCGTGGCACTGATCGGGTTGGTATTTTTGACCGGTTCGCTTCTGGCCAAGCAGCACACGGCCACGCGCGCGGCGCGTTTTCATCAGTCGCCTGAAACAATCTGGAGCGTCATCACCGATTACTCAAGGTTTCCGGAGTGGCGCAAGAAGGTTACTCGTGTGGAGCCCCTCGCTGCCGTGAACGGCAAACCATCCTGGCGTGAATTCAACAAGTACAACAGCGCAGTCCCCTACGAAATTGTCGAATGGACGCCGCCACGGCGTTGTTCCACTCGAATTGCCGATCCCAATTTGCCGTTTGCAGGAACCTGGACATTTGACCTTACTCCGCAAGCGGATGGCAGCACCACGCTGCGCATCACTGAAAACGGTGAGATTCACAATGTCTTCTTTCGTTTCTTAGCTCGATTTTTCATCGGATACACAGCAACGATGGAAGATTATCTGAAAGCGCTTGGCCGGAAATTCAATGAGAAGACAGCCATTGAGGGCTAATTCCATGCCGCAGAAAAAACCGTCGAAGCCGCGCGAGCCAGAACGGGATTACTCGCACCGTACACTCGCCGAAAAATTGGGAATAAAACCCGGCCAACGCATCGCAGTCCTGGGAGTGGAAGACTCCGAATTCCAGCGAGATCTCGAAGTTATCGTTCCGGATTACTCCCGGGGCAATCGCATTGGCGATGCGGACTTGCTGTTCTTTTCCGCGGAAGCGAAAGAAGACCTTTCAAAATTGAAGTCTCTCTCTCTTTCGATTTGCAAGTCCGGTGGAATTTGGGTCGTGTATCCCAAGGGCCAAACGCACATTCGCGAAATTGACGTAATCGACGCAGGAAAATCTGCCGGGCTCACAGACAATAAAGTCGTGCGCTTTTCGGCCACGCACACAGCCCTGCGCTTCGTCATCCCGCTTGCGAAACGTTGACTCTGTCTAGCTTTCCAGGCTGCTGTAAGCACCAAGCATACAAATTCTAATCTCGCAGGATGCGCAGCATCTTATCATTCTACGTATGGTCACCCGGTTGGACGTCCGCAACCTCATCGTGGAATTGCCGACGCAGAGCGGTTGGGTGCGGCCTGTAAACGAAGTCTCCTTCGCGCTCCACGAAGGAGAAACCCTCGGCATTGTCGGCGAGTCCGGCTCCGGCAAAACCATGCTTTCACTTGCATTGATGGGCCTGGTACCGCCGGGAGCTCGGCGAAAAGGTGAAGCATGGCTGCACCAGCAAGATAGTGCGGCGGATTCACGAGGAATAAACATTCTTACCGCGTCGCCCAATGAAATGCGCGCGCTGCGCGGCCGTGAAATCGCCATGATTTTTCAGGAACCGATGACAGCGCTGAATCCCGTGATGCATATCGGCGCGCAGATTGAAGAGGCTATCCGCGTCCACCAAGATGCCGCAAGACAAAACGAAATTCACAGCCGCGCAATACAAGCACTCGAACGAGCCGCTCTACCCGAGCCGGAGCTGCGCGCGCGTCAATATCCGCATCAACTTTCGGGCGGCCTGCGCCAACGTGTAATGATTGCAATGGCGTTGGCCGCCGGCCCTGGAGTTCTGATTGCAGACGAGCCATCGACGGCGCTCGACGTCACCGTCCAAAAGCAAATTCTCGAATTATTAGCCACGCTACAGAAAGAGCTTGGGCTCGCGTTGCTCTTTATCACCCATGATCTCGGAGTCGTCGCTCAAATCGCGGATCGAATCATCGTAATGTACACCGGCCGAATTGTGGAACACGGCCCCACCGCGGAGGTTCTGCGCCATCCGCGCCATCCCTATACCGAAGGCTTGTTGCGAGCAGCCCCGCGCCTTGAGCGCGGCAAATTGGTTCCCATTCCCGGTACGGTCCCGGCGTTAAACGCTCTTCCTCCCGGCTGCGCTTTTGCGCCGCGGTGCCCTTACCAGGTGAAGGAGTGTGATACCAAAGTGCCGGAACTTCGGTCGGCGGGTCCAAATCACAGCGCGAGGTGTATTCTCGTCCCATGGGCGAAGCCAACGAAAGTGCATTGAAGGCTTCCGTACGTGAACGATTCACACGCACCGCAGAGGTGTTCGGCGACTATGCAGTTGCCCATCGGACCACGGAGGCTGAGCATCTTGCGCGCCTGGTTTCCGCTGGCCCAAACGATCGCGCCGTCGATTTGGCTTGCGGGCCCGGAACGTTAGCGCTGCGGTTTGCACGGCATGTGAAATGGATTTGCGGGCTGGATTTTACTCCTGCAATTCTCGCGCTGACTCACGCGCATGCGATCAAACAGGGTCTCGCGAATCTTTTTTGCGTTCTGGGCGACGCGCAAGCTCTGCCGTTTGGGGATGGCTCTGTCGATATGGCGGTGACCAGTTTTAGCCTGCACCACATTTCAGACCCGGCGAAAGTCTTGCGCGAGATGTCTCGCGTTGTGGGACCCGGCAGCCGCGTGGGCGTGCTCGATATTCTTGTGCCGGAAGATCCAAAAGTTCGCGAATTGAATCATCGTATCGAAAAGATGCGCGATGAGTCGCACGCGCGTTCCCTGGCGCGAAGTGACTACGACCGGATTTTTGCCGCCGCCGGCCTCCGTATCATTGCCGCGGAAGTACGTGGGCATCCGCGCACATTCGATCACTGGATGCACGTTGCCGGATGGAAACGTACCGACCCTGAATACGTCGAGGCGCGCCGTCTCATGGAATCATCCATGGCGGATGACGGTGCCGATTTTCATCCGAGGTTCGAGCCCGCCGAGGTGGTAAAGCCTGGTGAAGAACCGGACATCTACATGGTCAACACCGGAATCTATATCGCCGCCGAGAAGATCTAGCGTGGAAACCGAAAAGTTTCTCGACGTTCGCGATCTCATGAAGTCTTACTCCGTTTCTACCGGCGCGTTCAGCAGCTCCAAACGCCGAACCGTAGCGGTGGACAAAGTAAGTTTCGCGCTGGAGCGCGGCGAGACATTCGGAATCGTAGGCGAATCAGGTTGTGGGAAAACCACCCTGGCGCGAATGTTGTTACGGCTCATCGAGCCAGACTCCGGTGAGATCCGCTTTCGTAATCAAGATTGGCTCCGGGCGCGTGGCGCGGATCTCCGTTCGCTGCGCCGCAGAATGCAGATGATTTTTCAGGATCCGATTGCGTCGCTCAATCCACGGATGAAAGTCGGAACAATTGTTGGCGAGCCGCTAGCCGTACACGAACCCAGTGTCTCGCGCAGGAGCCGCCGCGAACGGACCGCAGAGATTCTGGAATTGGTGGGTCTCGGCGCTGAGTCGCTGGATCGCTATCCGCATGAGTTTTCCGGAGGTCAGCGCCAACGCATTGGAATCGCCCGGGCGTTAATTCTAAAACCGGAGCTTGTGATAGGCGACGAGCCGGTTTCGGCGCTGGATGTTTCGGTTGGTGCGCAAATTCTGGAGCTGCTGGCCCGTCTTCAGCGCGAATTTTCGCTTACGCTAATTCTTATCTCGCATAGTCTTCCAGTGGTCGCGCAACTCGCCACCCGAATTGCGGTAATGCGCAGGGGACAAATCGTAGAAATCGGCCCCGCGGAGCAAGTACTCGGTGCTCCGGAGAATTCTTATACCAAAGCCCTTATCGCTGCTGTGCCGCAGATTCCTGTATAAGTTAGGGCTGCATTTTAGCCCGGGCTGGCGACTGCGCTCCGGCCCCCCGCTCGCGCCCAGACGCTCCGAAATTCTCCTAAATCGCGGTACACTTTGCCGCTGTAACTTATCGCTGCGTTTGAACGTAATCGAACCAGAGAACAGAGCTTTTACTCTATTTCGATTGCCGGAGGAAAAACATGGCCACGCCAGCAATGCCGCCGGAGCCCACCCCACAGGTAAGTTCGGTCGGCCGAATTCTCGGCATTGTTTTCAGCCCCAAACCTACCTTGGAATCGATCGTCCAGCGGCCTACTTGGATTCTGCCCTTGCTTTTGCTTTGTCTGGTTTCGACCACGGTTGTATTCGTTTTCAGCCAACGGGTCGGCTGGCTCGGATTCATGGAACGCCAGAACCAGACCAATGCGCGTCTCCAGAAACAGATGGAAAGCATGACACCCGATCAGCGTGACAAAATGCTTGAAACGCAGACGAAGTACGCAGCAGTTTTCGGATATGTTGGCGTCGTCTTAGGCACCTTCATCGGCGCTCTGCTTGTTGCTGCCGTATTGTTGGCTGCGTTCAGTCTAATTGGTGGTGCGAAAATTGGTTTCACCACCTCTCTGGGCATCGTCGCCCATTCGTGGGTTCCGGGAATTATTGCGGGACTGTTAGGAATTCTTATCATCTTCCTCAAGGATCCATCCACAGTTGATATTCAACATCTCGTGGCCACCAATGCGGGCGCGTTTCTTTCAGACGATGCGCCGAAATGGCAGGAATCCCTGCTGAGTTCTCTCGATCTTTTCGTTTTCTGGTATCTCATCCTGATGTCGATCGGCTACAGCGCAACCAATCCGAAGAAGATTTCGTTTGGCAAGGCTTTTGGCACGGTTGTGGGTGTATGGCTCCTCTACGTGATTGTGAAGGTGGGATTCACGGCCGCGTTCTCCTGATAGACTCGCTTGGATGGAATTTCAGTTTGAAGTAATTGCAACTGATCCAACCGGCGCTCGGTTGGGCCGGTTGACGACGCCGCATGGCGTCATAGATACGCCGGCGTTCATGCCCGTGGGAACGGCGGCAACGGTCAAAGCCCAAACACAAACAGACCTCGAATCGCTTGGCGTCCAGGTTCTTCTTTCCAATACATATCATTTGTTTCTTCGCCCGGGCCACGAACTCATCCGCGATATGGGTGGCCTCCATAGCTTCATGTCCTGGCCCAGAGCGATTCTTACTGACTCCGGCGGCTACCAGGTTTTTAGCCTGAGTGAGCTACGCAAAGTAACCGACGAAGGCATTACCTTCCGTTCTCACCTTGACGGTTCCGCGCACTTGCTGTCGCCTGAAAAGGCGTTGGAAATCGAAATCGCCCTCGGTGCGGACATCATCATGGTGCTCGATGAATGTATCGAAACGCCTTCTACCGGACAGCGCGCGCGAGAAGCTGCCGCCCGCACGCTCGATTGGGCGCGCCGCTCGCAAAGCTATTTTCAGCAGTATGGTGATTCTACCAAGCAGATGCTTTTTGCAATTGTCCAAGGCGGAACGTCCCCGGAAGTGAGGCGCGAAAACGCCGATGCACTCGTGGAGCTGAACTTCCCAGGCTATGCCATCGGAGGACTCGCGGTAGGAGAATCTCATAACCTCACCTGTGAAATGGCGCAAGTCGCAGCTTCACGTCTTCCCACCGGCCGTCCTCGTTATCTGATGGGAGTGGGCTATCCCCGACAATTGCCGGATTACGTCGCGCTCGGTGTGGATATGATGGATTGCGTCTTGCCCACTCGCAGCGCTCGTCACGGATGCCTTTTTACCTCCGAAGGGCGCCTGCTCATTAAGAACGCGCAGTATTCCAGGGACTCGCGGCCCATCGACGACAAGTGCGGCTGTGCGGTTTGCCGGCGCTATTCTCGCGCATACCTCCGGCATCTTTATCTTGCTGGAGAAACGCTCGGAGCCATCCTTAACACCCACCACAACATCTACTTTTACCTTGACATCATGCGTGAAATTCGCGAGGCTATTCGTTTTGGGAAGCTCGGAAAGCTCCGCTCTGACCTTCAGGCCCGCCTCAAATAGGCAAACCTAAGCAGGTGTTGGGCGCCGTAAAAGGGCGGAGGGGAACCTTCGGCGAACGAGTTCTTAGTTTGCCCTCGATTCCAGTGTCCGCTAAGAGCGAAAGGCGAAATTATCGTGATGTTGGTTATCAGTGTCCCGCCCACGATCTCGGCAGCCTTGATTCAGGCCCAGCCGGGCGGGATCGCGCTTTTTCTGCCGCTGATCTTGATCATGGTCATCTTTTATTTTTTGATGATCCTTCCCGCGCAGCGGCGCCAGAAGAAAGTCAGCGAAATGCTGAAGGCTCTCAAAACCGGCGACAAGGTAATCACGAACGGCGGGATTTACGGAACCATCGTCGGCTTGGAAGACGAAGCTGTACAGTTGCGCGTCGCCGAACAAGTAAAAATGAAAGTCGCCCGCAGCGCTATCGCCGGGCTCCAGGCAGAAGCTCCTAAGGAGAGTTAGAAAGCCGGCATGAATTCCCAGCTCAGGTGGAAGTTTATCTTCATCGCTGTGGTCATACTTCTTTGCATTTATGGCCTGCTAGGCGTGCCGACGTTCCCCACGTCGTGGGCGCAGGTTAAGCAGAATCTTTCCGACCGCATCAAGCTTGGTTTGGATTTAAAGGGAGGCAGCCACTTGGTTTTGCAAGTACAAGTGGACGAAGCCATCGGCCAGCGCTGCGACCAAGCTGTGGATCAGATCACCAAGCAGGTTCACGAAAAAAATATTGCGGTGGGTGAAATTCGCCGCGTGGACGACACGCACATCTTAGTCCGCAATGTTGACCCCAATGCTTCCGGCACTTTTCGCGATCTCGTGAGCGGCCAGTTCGCCGACTGGGCGGTTGCTCCGGCCGCCGGCGAACAAAATGGTTACTTGCTGACCATGAAGCCGTCGATCGTCGCTGATCTCCGCCGCGACACGATGGACCAGTCGCTTGAAACCATAACGCGACGCATCAACGCGCTCGGTCTAACCGAACCGACGATTGCCTTCACGGGCCGCGGCGACAATGAAATTCTCGTTCAGCTTCCCGGCGAAGGCGATCCCACTCGCGCAAAATCCGTGATCCAAGCCGGCGGCCAACTCGAACTGAAATTAGTCGCCGACGAACAAGCCTACCCCTCGGAAATCGCCGCGCTGGGGAGCCATGGGGGGGTGTTACCGGCAGGCACGGAAATTGTTCCAGGTAAGGGCGAAAACGGACCCAATTCGCAGGCGCAGCAGCAGGCTTTTTACGTGCTGCAGCGCGCGCCCATTATTACCGGGCAAGACCTGCGCGGCGCAACTCCCGCGCCTAGTGCGAATTACCCAGGACAGTACGAGGTGCGCTTTCAACTTTCCACTGCGGCGGCGGCGAGGTTTGGGCCTTTTACGGAGTCAAATATTGGTCATAAGATGGCCATTGTGCTTGACCATAAAGTGTATACAGCGCCGGTGATTAACGGCAAGATTGAGGACTCCGGAATCATTGAAGGAAACTTCAGCCAAGAGTCGGCCCAAGATCTTTCTCTGGTGTTGCGAGCCGGGGCGTTGCCGGCATCGATCAAATACCTGGAAGAGCGAACCGTTGGGCCGTCATTGGGAGCGGATTCTATTCGCGAAGGTGTACGCGCATCGCTAGGCAGCATCATCGTGGTGATGATTTTCCTGGTGATCTATTACCGGCTAAGCGGTGTCAATGCAGTTGTGGCTCTTGCGCTCAACCTGATAATCCTGGTCGCCTTTATGGCCTATGCAGGGGCGGTACTGACGCTGCCGGGAATTGCGGGCGTGATCCTGACAATTGGCATGGGCGTGGACTCCAACGTACTAGTATTCGAGCGTATCCGAGAAGAGTTACGGAGTGGAAAAGCTCCGGCTTCGGCGGTGGCAGTGGGCTTCGATCGGGCATTTCTTACGATCATCGATACGCACGTAACTACTATCGTTTCAGCGATTTTCCTGTTTTTGTTCGGCACCGGGCCGGTACGTGGATTCGCCGTAACCTTGGTAATTGGTTTGCTTGCGAATGTCTTTACTTCGATTTATGTGTCACGAGCCATCTTCGACTGGCATCTTTCACGCATGGAGCGCCAAGCCGAACTGAGTATCTAGGCAGGGAACAAAGCGGTATGCCGCGGTGTCAAATAACAGCGGACAGGACTCGATGGAATTCTTTCACAACGTAAACGTCGATTGGATGGGAAAGGCGAAGTACTTCGTCTCACTTTCGCTAATTTTGCTGGCGGTGGGCTGGATTTCTATTCTTCACAACGGCGGTTTGCGGTACGGGATTGACTTCCGCGGCGGCACACTTGTCTACGTAAGATTCGCGGGACCCGCTCCCGTGAATCAGATTCGCAAGGGATTGCAAGATGCAGGACTGGCGAACAGTTCAATCCAGACAATCAGCGACAATGTTTTGAATGGCGGAGCGCAGAACGACGTGGTAATCGGCATCGAGAAAACCGGGCAGGGAGACGAGGCGCTGGATGCCGGCAAGCAAGCGATATTGGATGTGCTGCATAAGACCTTCGGGACCGCGAACACGGTTGGCAAACAGGATTTTAATTCAACCACAGCATCCGGCCTGGCGGCTTACCTGACACAGAAGGATCCTCTGGCGCTTGGCACGAATGCCGGAGATCGTTACAACCAGCTCGCACAGCGTTTCATCGACGCACGGGACAAAGAGCGCAGCGGTATCGTCACAAATTTCGATGATCTGAAGAACGTGGATGGGGCAACGCCGGCAGTGTTGGCATCTCTGAATAGCGGTTATTCACTAGGCAATTTTACGATCCGGAACGTGGAGATCGTGGGGCCCAAAGTCGGCGCCCAATTGAGGCGCCAAGCCATCCTAGCTACCCTCTATGCTCTGGCGGGCATGTTGTTATATATTGCCTTCCGGTTTGAGTGGGTGTATGGGGCGGCGGCGGTGATAGCCGTTTTTCATGACGTGCTTATCACCTTGGGCTTCTTCTCGATTTTCCATTTCGAGATTTCGCTGACAGTTATTGCGGCGCTTTTGACTCTGGTGGGCTACTCGATGAACGATACGATCGTAATATTCGATCGTGTCCGAGAAGACCTCAGATTAATGAGGCGCGAGGCGTTTCCAGACGTGGTGAACAAAGCCATCAACCAGACGCTGTCGCGGACGATTTTGACGAGCGGGCTAACGTTTTTAACCGTTCTGGTTTTGTTTCTGATGGGTGGCGAGGTTCTTCGAGCGTTCTCTTTTGCCATGGTAGTAGGAGTTGTGGTAGGAACGTACTCCAGTTTTGGAATTGCAGCGCCTATCGTGGTGCTGTGGACCAAGTATCGAGGACAAGGAACTGCCGTTCGCGCCGGATCCGCAGCCGACAAGCGCGTGGCGGCAGGTGCAAGGAGGTAGCTATGTTTGACGATCTGGTGGTTTCCA
>Ga0073928_10009056_pt1 | contig 12257 bp, 13 predicted proteins | sample PaiPotPPA55metaG_FD_76969 | JGI IMG/M metagenome (GOLD analysis project Ga0073928, IMG submission 76969) | Iron sulfur acid spring bacterial and archeal communities from Banff, Canada, to study Microbial Dark Matter (Phase II) - Paint Pots PPA... ...
CAGTGGTGATAACCACAACGGCGCGGCCCGACCTCTGCGTTGTAAGGCAGGGCGCAGCCATCGACTCCGCCGCTGCTGCGGCCTGAAAGCTGCTGGCGTCACGTGACGTAACGAAGGTCATGCATGTTGTTGCATCGATCCGATGCCTGTCCGTCCCGCGTGAAGGCTAAATCCACCTTCTGAAGAAATGACACGAAACTGAGACAAAAGTCAGATGACATGACGTGAGACAACTTGCATCACCGCAGGTCAGGGAATCGCAATATGACATCAAAAATGAGAAGCTACATCCGCGGCGGCGGCGCGCGTCGCCCCGACTTGACGACCGGCGCTGCCGGCCAAGGGGTTAACCCACGGCGAGATCTGCGCGCACCTGGCCGAGGTGTACGGGGCGAGCGTGTCCAAGCAGACCATCTCCACGATCACCGACCGGGTGATCGAGGGCATGGCCGAATGGCAGTCCCGCCCTTGGATTCGGTGTACTCGGTGATCTTCATCGACGCCGTGAACGCGAAGATCCGCGACGGCAACGTCGCGAACCGCCCGATCTACATCGCGCTCGCCGTGACGGTAGAGGGCACCCGCGACATCCTCGGGTTGTGGGCCGGCGAGCACGGCGACGGGGAGGGAGCGAAGTTTTGGGCCCGGGTGCTCTCCGAAATCAAGAACCGTGGCACGCAGGATGTTTGCATGGTGGTCTGCGATGGACTCAAGGGCCTACCCGCGGCGATCGAAACGGTATGGCCGCAAGCGATCACCCAGACGTGCACCGTGCACCTGCTGCGCAACAGCTTCCGCTACGCCTCCAAGAAGCACTGGGCGGCGCTCGCCAAAGATCTCAAACCGATCTACACCGCACCCAGCGAATCGGCCGCCCCGGATGCGTTCGTCGCCCTCACCGAGGCGTGGGGCGACCGGTACCCGGCGATCATCAAACTATGGGAGTCCGCGTGGCCGGAGCTATGGGAGTCCGCGTGGCCGGAGTTTGTCCCGTTCCTACAGTTCGACACCCACATTCGCACCGTGATCTGCACGACAAATGCCATTGAATCCATCAACGCGCGGATCCGCAGGGCGGTCCACGCCCGCGGCCACTTTCCGATCAAGACGGCCGCACTGAAATGCGTGTACCTGGCCATCATGAGCCTCGACCCGACCGGCCGCGGTCGCCAGCGATGGTCCAACCGGTGGAAGGAGGCACTCAACGCCTTCGAGATCACCTTCGACGGACGCCTGTCCGCAAACCGAAAGTAAAACCAACACAATCAGTTACACCGAATTCTTGACAGACCCTCGCCCGGCACGATGGGGACTGATGAAGTGGCGTCAAGGCCCGGCCTGGCCCGGCCGCCGACATCGCACTGCTGTAACCCGCGGCCTATCTCTAGGTGGGGAGTCGATAGGAGTGCTCCATTCAGCGAAAGGAAGAAACCCAGGCCCAGTGTCAGCAACGCCCGAATGCCGCGTTGAGCGAGTTGTAGGCACCCGACTAGGTAACTCGATTCAACAAGCAGGCGCATCCCTGGCATTACCACCCGACCACGGTGGCCAAGCCGCCTATCAAGCGGCGCGCAGCGGTATCGCCGCGCAGTTGCAGGGTGACGGTGCTGGCTTCGGCCCTGTCGACACGATTTCGGGGTCAGCGTCACAAAACCAAAGGAGTTGCACAATGAACCTCAGGAAAGTCGCGGCCCAAGCCGCGATCGCCGGTGCGCTGGGCTTTACTGCCCTCGCGCTGGGAGCCGGCGTCGGCACGGCGTCCGCGAACCCCGGGGGGTGCGGGGACTATTGCCAAGTCGACTACCACGTTGACCGTGGAGGCGGTGGATACGGTGGATACAACGGAGACGGCGGCGGATACCGGGGAGACGGCGGATACCGGGGATACGGCGGAGACGGCGGGTACGGCGGGTACGGCGGGTACGGCGGGTACGGCGGGTACGGCGGTGACGGCGGGTACGGGTATGGCCCGGACATCCCGTTCTTCTGCATCCCGTTCGTGAACTGTCCCGCGTACTGAGCACAGACGTCCTCGACGATCAGAACGTCACAGGGCGGGGAGTCGACCGATGCGGCCGAGTCTCGCCTAGTCAGGTACTGACCACATGGGCATAGATAGGCGGGCGGGTTACACCGCGGCGGCCGCGGATCTGTAACCCGTGACGATAGGGACATGCATGAAAGCAACGCGCGGTTGGTGGTTCATCGTCGCTTGTGCGCCCTCTGTCCCGGCCACGAACGGCCAGGCAACGGGACGCCCATGACGGTCACGCCGGCGGCGCTTGTGGGTGACTCGTGCCAGTGGCAGGGCGCCGTCACGGCGTTGCGTTGGTACCGCGATGCCCGCGGGACTACCAGTGTTCCGCGGCAATTCCGCGCTCGCGGTGTCGAACTCGGAAGGTGGGTACAGCAATGCCGCGAGAACTATTGGGACGGGCTGCTCAATGCTCACCAAACTCGAGAGCTGGCGGCGGTCGACGGCTGGGACTGGGGATCTGAGCCTCCGGGAAGCTGGCGGCGCGGGTTCCGGGCGCTGGAACGCTATGGCGCCGAACACGCGACCACCGTGCTGCTCGAACCCATCACGATCGATGCCATCGACCTGCAAGTCTGGGTCGCGGCCCAACGCGAGGCCTACGCCGCGAATTCCCTCGCTACGACCCGCATTGAGCTACTCGACGGGCTGCCGCAGTGGGAATGGGATGCCGATCGGATCCGGTGGCTGCAAGCCGTTACTGCCGCGACGCTGTATGTGTGGCGGCATCGCACCTTGGCGGCCGTTCGCCGTGAAACCCGTTTCGATGAGTTCCCCCTCGGCAAGTGGATACAGCGGTGCCGCGAAGAATACCGCGTCGGCACCATGTCAGCCGACAGGGTTGCTGAGCTTGAGGCACTGCCCGGTTGGAGCTGGGGAAGGTTGCAACACTGGAACATTGGCCTGGGCCTGCTGCGTCGGTACATCGCCGAAACCGGGCACGCGTGCCCCCCGGCGAAAACCGTCATTGACGGCTACTCTCTCGGCGAGTGGGTCAACCGATGCCGTCAGCAGTACAAACAAGGCAACCTCGACCCGCAGCGGCGTGACGCGCTGGAGTCGCTTCCCGGCTGGCGGTGGGATCTGCGCGAACACAGATGGCGATGTGGTCTCAGCGCGCTCAAGGACTACGTCGCCGCTCATGGACATGCCCACCCTTCGCGGCGGGAGCGCATCAACGGATACCCTGTCGGCGAGTGGGTTTGCACACAACGCGGAATGCACGCACGTGGAGGACTCTCGCCGCGGCGAGCGGCCGAACTTTCACGACTGCCCGGTTGGTACTGGCGGCGCACCAGAAGCCACGACTCGACATCGATGGTGTCCTGAATTCCCGCACCCAACGCCCCTTCGGGTACCGGCGAGGCATCCGCGTACCGTCTCAGACGGCCATGGTCACACCGAGGTAGGACACAACGTCGTCCGCGCTGTCGGTCGAGCTTGTCAGCGTCGCATACGACCGCAGGAATGACTGACCGACGCAGCCGTCGATCTTGACGTGGACACCGGTGAGGGTGACCCGAGAATCGGTGTGCTGGAACGTCTTCTTGTCCACCGTCACGATGGTGACCGTGCCGGGACTGAGTTCCACCTCGATCGTGCCGTTGACCGGAACCGCGAGGGAGGTGAGAGCAAAGGTCGGGCCGAACGCCGGGGTGGCGCCTGCCCCGCCGAACAGCTCAAGTCGTAACAGGTTGATCCCGCAGCCAATCTGGTACCCCGTCTCCAATACTCCACCGGCCAGCTTGCCGCTGCCTTTACCGGTCACGGAGCCGGTGAACGTGCCGCCGACGAGGTATTCGCGCGAGGACAGCGCGGTGGTCAGCGGCGGCACCGGCAGCTGGGTCTCGTTTCTCGCCGACACCGTCAGTGTCCAGCCATCCGGGGCCGTCAAGATGCCTGGGTCCCCGGAAGGGACAGCTCCATCGGGCGGGGGTGGTCCGGCGTCGGCTTCCCCGATCCCCGGAGGGTCGGCGTTTGGATCGGCTGCGGCCTGCGGCGCCGCCGCGGACGCAACGAGGACACACAAAATCGCGAGGGTGGCAAAACGCTTCAACATTGTCGGTCGGCGCCTTTCGTCGTTTTTAACCCAAAGGACATGTCGCGCTGAAAGTGCAATTGGCTGTGGCGTTAAACGGCCATTGTGACGCCGGTGTAGGAGACGACGTCGGCGGTGTTGTCGGTTGTGCTGGTCAGCGTCGCATACGAGCGCAGGAACGACTGTCCCACGCAGCCATCAATTCTGACGTGAAAACTGGTGATGGTGACCCGAGGATCCCCACTCTTGAACGTCTTCTTGTCCACCGGGACCGTAGTCACGGTGCCGGGCTGAAGTTCGACCTCAATGATGCCGGTGAGCGGAACCGTGACGCTGCTAAGACCCGTCGCACCGAATGTCCCGCCAATGCCGAGCGCGGCGTCCAATTCGATCTTGTCCAAGGCGATTCCGCAGCCGATCTGGTAGCCGGCCTCCAGCGTTCCACCGGTCAGCTTGGTGTTGCCTTTGCCTGTCACTGAGCCGGTGAACGTGCCGCCGACGAGGTATTCGCGCGAGGACAGCGCGGTGGTCAGCGGCGGTACCGGCAGCTGGGTCTCGTCTTTCGCCGTCACCGTCAATGTCCAGCCGTCTGGGGTCGTCACGGTACCCGGTTCCGCGGAAGCGACGGCGCCGTTCGGGGGAGGGGGTCCGGTGTTGGCGACCGGGATCACCGGCGGTGCGGCGTTGGGGTCGGCTGCGGCCAGCGGCGGCGTCCCGGCGGGGGCCAACAAGCAGATGGCCGCGAGGGCCGCAAAACGATTCAACATGTGTGTCGGCGCCTTTCCTAGTCAGATATCACAGGAGATGTTCCGAAGTACGACGCGATAACGACGCACCCGAAAGATGGGCTCGACCAGCAGATCACGCCCGAACGTCGCCAGAGTTTCACTGAGCTCGGCCCGCTGTCGGCGGTTGATCCGGCAAGTTCTGTCCCAGCCCGGCGGGCATCGGCGTACCTGGCGGCGGCGCCGTTCCGGGCAGCGGTTCGCCGAGCTGATCTAGGGAACGTTGGCCGAGCATTGAGCCGCTGAGCCCGCCCTGCTGATAAACCGCATACAACCGCTGGAGGTAATCGGACGCGCCGGTGTCGGCGTTCTCCTGGCCCGGTGCCACCCCGACCACCGTCCCTTGGTAAGGCGCCGATGGCACGACGTTCTGCGGGAGCAGGTAGCCATTGTTCAGCGGGTATGCCTCCGGCGGCGTGCCGGGATCCACGCCGGGTGGTGCGGGGAGTGCCGTCTGGCCCAATAAGCCCAGCATGTCCCTGGTGCCGTTGCCGGTGAGATCGGGGATACCGCCAAGGCCTGCGGCGGGACTCCCGCTCTGCGCCAACAGCGCATCGACCACCGGCGGCACGGGCGCCCGCGGTGGGACTGGCGTCGCCGGATCTGCGGTCGCGATCGCCAAGCAACCGAAAGGGTCGCTGACACTCAGCATCCCGACCATCGCGATCGTCGCGGCCACCCCGTTGATGATCGTCGGTCGATGTCGCCCACCCACAACCCAGGCGGTGCCGTTCACTTGCCGCCCGCTGCGACCGCGCTGACTTGGCATCAGACGACCTTGGTCACACCGAGATAGGACACCACGGTGTCGTTGGTTTCCGTCGAGCTGATCAGGGTCGCATACGACCGCAGGAACGACTGACCCACGCAGCCATCGATTTTGATGTGGAAACTGCCGATGGTGATCCGAGTATCGGTGGTCTTGAATGTCTTTTTATCCACGGCGACCGCGGTGACCTGACCAGGAAAGAGTTCTATCTCGACGGCGAAGGTGAGCGGAGCCGAGACGCTGGCTAGACCCGCCGCAGTGAACGATGGGCTGATGCTGGCCCCGAATTGCAATTCGACTCTGTCAAGGGAGATCCCGCAGCCGATCTGATACCCGGCCTCCAACGTTCCACCGGTCGGCTTGCTGCTGCCTTTGCCGGTCACCGAGCCGGTGAACGTGCCGCCAACGACGTAGTCGCGCGACGACAGCGCGGTCGTCAGCGGCGGCACGGCCACCTCGGTCTCGTTCGTCCCGGACACGGTCAATGTCCAGCCATCGGGGGTCGTCGCGACGCCCGATGGCGCGGACGCGACGGCTCCATCAGGCGGTGGCGGACCGGGATCGGAGGCCGGCATCACGGGGGGATCGGCGATGGGATCTGCTGCGGTCAGTGGCGCCGTTGCGAGCGGGAGGGACAAGCAGATAGCCGCGAGGGTCGCTAAACGGTTGAACATGTGTTCGTCGGCACCTTTCGTCGTCTGAATCCAGAAGAGATGTCGCGCTAAAAATGAATTGGCTATGCATCCGAACAAGTGAACTCGTCGTTGAGTTCCACGCCGGCAACCCCGCCAGAGTTCACCGTTACACCGACTAGCAACCTAATATTCACTCTCCCAACACTTTTGGCACTTTCATCGCGCCTTGCTCAGAGCACCACGGCGGGCATCCGTGGATAGGACGCCAAGCATGTAACTGGGGGATCCTTGGACCGCCGGGGGCGGTGCGTACATCCGATGCGCTCATGCGCATACTCCCGTTCAACCCGTCGTGCTGTCGGCGCTGACGTCACACCGCCATGGTGACACCGGTATAGGAAACGACGTCGTCGGTGTCCGCGGTCGTGCTGGTCAGCGTCGCGTAGGACCGCAGCGACGACTGTCCCACGCAGCCATCGATATTGATGCGGAATCTGGTGATACTGACCCGCGCATCGGTGTCCTTGAACTTTGCCGTTGTGACCGGAACGGTGACGACCTTGCCGGGGAAGAGTTCGACCTCCGCTCCGGCGCTGTCCGCGTCCGAGAAGCCCGAGAAACCGGCGGCACCGAACGACGGGGTAAAGCCGAGTGTGGCTTGCGGCTCAACCCTGTCCAATATGATCCCGCAGCCGATCTGGTATCCGGCCTCCAACGTTCCACCTGTCGGTTTGGTGCTGCCTTTGCCGGTCACCGAACCGGTGAACGTGCCGCCGACGAGGTATTCGCGCGACGACAGCGCGGTGGTCAGCGGCGGGACGTTCACCTGGGTCTCGTTTCTCGCCGACACCGTCAATGTCCAGCCATCCGGGGTCGTCACGATGTCGGGATCGCCGGACAAGACGGCTCCGTCAGGCGGGGGTGGCGCGGAGTCGGCGACCGGGATTAGCGGCGGATCGGCGTTCGGGTCGGCCGCGGTCAAGGGCGCCGTCGCGATCGGGATTGATAAGCAGATGACCGCAAGAATGGCGAAGCGATTCAACATGAGTGTCGGCGCCTTTCGTCGTCAGAACCCAAGAATATGTCGCGTGGAAAGAGAACTGGGTAAGCACCCGAAAAACGAACCCGCCCAACAGATCACGCCGGAAATCCGCCAAAGTTCGCCACCCACACCGGCAAACGGCAGGCCCGAGTGAACGTCAAACGACTCCCGGATGAGCATCAAACGACCTTGGTCACACCGAGATAGGACACGAGGTCGTCGGTGTTGTCGGTGGAGCTGGTCAGTGTCGCATAGGACCGAAGGAACGATTGACCCTCGCAGCCGTCGACCTTGATACGGAAACCGCCAATGATGATCCGAGGATCGGTGCCCTGGAACGTCTTCTTGTCCACCTGAACCACACTGACCGAACCAGGTTTGAGTTCCACCTCTACAAGGCCGGTCACCGTAGCCCCGACACTGAGACCTTTCAGGCTGAGCGACGGTGTAACGACGACGGTGAAACGAGGCTTAACCTTGCCCGCAGTTATCCCGCAGCCGATCTGATACCCGGCCTCCAGCGTTCCACCGGTCAACGTGCTGCCACCGGAGCCCTTGACCGAGCCGGTGAACGTGCCGCCGACGAGGTATTCGCGCGACGACACCGCGGTGGTCAGCGGCGCCACCGGCAGCTCGGTCTCGTCCTTCGCGGACACCGTTAAGGTCCGGCCGTCCGGGGTCGTCGCGATACCGGGTTCCGTGGAAGGGACGACTCCGTTGTCCGGCGGCGGTGCGACGCCAGCATCAGGCGGCGGCGGTCCGATGTCCGCGACCGGCATCGCGAACGGATCGGGGGTGTCATCCGCTGCGGCCAGCGGCGCCGCCGCGAAGACCAACACCCACATTGCCGCCAGGGTGACAAAACGATTCACCATGTGCGTCGGCGCCTTTCGTCGTCAGAACCCAAAGACCACCACCCACACCGGCAACACGGCAGGGCCGAATGAACGTCAAACAACTCCCGGGTAAACATCAAACGACCTTGGTGACACCGTAATAAGAGATGACGGCGTCGGTGTCCGCGGTCGAACTGGTCAGTGTCGCGTATGACCGCAGGAACGACTGACCGACGCAGCTGTCAACCTTGATGTGAACACCAGTGATCTTGATTCCCACGTCCCTGCCCGTGACTGTCTTCTTGTCCACCGGAATGAGAATGACTGTGCCGGGCACGAGCTCGACCTCCACGCGGCCGGTGATCGGTACCGCGATGCTGATGGCCCCCGTCGCGCTGAGTGCCGGGGTAAGGCCGATCCCGAAGAAGGGCTTGGTGTTGCCGGCGTTGATCCCGCAGCCGATCTGATACCCGGCCTGCAATGTCCCACCGGTCAACGCGCCACTACCCGAGCCCTTGATCGAGCCGGTAAAGGTGCCGCCCACCAGGTATTCGCGCGACGACAGCGCGGTGGTCAGCGGCGGCACCGGCAGCTGGGTCTCGTCCTTGCCAGACGCCGTCAGGGTCCACCCGTCCGGGGTCTTGAGCACGGCCGGATCCGCCGACGCGACGACTCCGTTGTCCGGCGGCGGTCCGACGTCAGCGTCGGGCGGCGGCGGTCCGGTGTCCGCGACCGGCATCGCGAAGGGATCGGGGTTGTCATCCGCTGCGGCCAGCGGCGCCGCCGCGAAGACCAACACCCACATTGCCGCCAGGGTGGCAAAACGATTCACCATATAGGTCGGCTCTTTCGTCGTCAGAACCCAAGGGACGTGTCGCGCTGGAAGAGAACTGGCTAACTTCAGAGATCGGTGACGCGCCGATGCGCCGTGCTCACCGACAGATAGGGCGGCGGGTTACACCGGCCGTGCCTTAGCCCGATCTGGCCGGCTGGATGTCGCTTGATTGGGGCGAAGACCCAGGTCGCCGCGTTGACCGTAGGCATCTGAAACGATGGCCGGCGCTTAGCGCGATTCCGACGATCAGGCCGGTCACCGCAAGCCCGGCGGCCGCGCTGGTCCAGTCCGTGCGCCCGTCGTACCAACGGGCGGTCAGCAGGTAGCCAACACCCACAAAGGCGGCGCTGCCCGCAAACGTGCTGGCGGTGTTGGTCATCAGGAAGATGGGGTAGGACCGATCGAGGGGGCTCCGATGGCCCACTGATTTCCGAGCTGTGGCGATGAACCAGTTCCCTGCCCGACTATTGGGCCGCCACTGCGACAGCCAGGCCTGGGCGCGGTCAGCGTAGCGGTATCGCAAAGAATAAGCCGCGTGGTCGAAGGCGATGGCCCACCCGATGGCACACACCAACGCCGCCCATACCCCCAAATGCTGCTCGAACCCGAGCACCCCACACACCGCGGTGGCGCTGCGGGACGCACCGCGCTTGGCGAACGGGGGAAGCGCCATGTTGTGCCTTTCTCCTTTTGCGATTCCCTGCCGTCGTCGGCACTTGCAATCGCGGTCGGCTGACCACGAATGACCTGCCCGTTGCTTGGCGACAGTGCCCGACTGCGCAGCGCAGACCCGTAAACGCACGATGAAGATCCCACCGATGGATAGCCACCCGAGTTACGCGCGGTTGCCGGCGTCAGCGCGGTTTGGTCGGCTCCGTGTCGCTGGAATGGGGAGTTCGGATGGTACTGCCGTATTCGCACACTGCCCGAACTCCCGTACACCATCTGCACGAAATCTAAAGGACGTCACGAAATCTAGAGGACATCAGGTAAGGCCATCGACCAGTGCCAATAAGCTGCATAAACTCTGTGGCCCGGCAGCAATCGAACGTTCAACTGTCGGATGAGGCAGGAAGGCCTTTTTGCTACATGCTGTTGCACGCTAAGCCGCCGCAGATAGGAAAAAGCGCTCTGACCAGTGCCTCCGGCAGGCCCCCTGGCAGGAATCGAACCTGTGACCTAGGGATTAGAAGTGCCTCAGATGGCCCGTGACCTGGCCTTTTACTATTTTTGGCAGTTCTTGGCTACTAATGATGGATGAGGTGATTCTGGTTGGGCCGCAACGTATTTCCTGTGTATAAGTCGCGGCTATTGATGACTGGGAGTGAGTGCTCTGCGGACTGTCTGCGGACTGTAGTGCGGACTGTAGTGCAGGCCATCGACCGCTCGTTTACAAGACAGCTAGGGACCGTTCGCGCGGGTCCATGCGGGTTCAATTGTCGGCTCACCTCTGCGTTTGACCTGCGGAATCAGACTGCGGTGGACGGTAACGGATTGGCTCGGATTACGCGGAGTTGGCCGGAAGTTGTGTCATCGTCGTGTCATCGAAGATTAGAGTCGATCCGCAGACGGCAAGCCCCGTAGCGGCCCAACCACGACCATCACCGTCGCGCATCAAGTGCACCTGTCTCGTTTCGCCGACAGGCGACGACCGCTGAGGCCTACACTCCTCTGCCCGCCGCCTCCTGGTTTGTCGGCGATAATATGCTGTTGATCGAGGTGGGCGCTGTCCGGCGCGAAGGTACTCGTTACCGTCTGGGGGCCAGCCTGTTGGAACTGGGTGCGCGGGTGACGCCTGAGCGTCGACTCCGCGCCGTCGCCCGGCGCCCGCTGGCCGAACTCGCCGCCGCCACCGGCGCCGCGGTGAGCCTGTCGGCCATGATCGGCGGTGACGCGGTGTTCCTGGCCACGATCGATGCTCGCGTTCCGCTCGGGCTACCCGGACCGGGCAGCCGGGTACCGCCGGGAACGGCCCCAGCGCGCATACACACCGAGATCGGCTGCCCAGCACCGATTGTGGACGCCGGTGGTTACCTGGCACACATCAGCTGCGTCGCGGTAGCGGTTCCCCTGGGCAGAGGTCAAGTGGCGGCGGTCACCACCCTCGTCGCCGGGCAGCGCCCGTCGCTCGGGTTGTCGGCTGCCACCCGAGCCGCCGGCACCCGAATCGCCGCACTATTGAATGCGCCGGCCCGCACAATGGACGACTCCCGCAAAAACTCCACCCAATGGAAGATGGGTGGCCGGTAGCGGCGCTGCTTTCTAACGTCGGAGGACATGACCCCATCCTCCGCATTCGACGTCATTTTCGTCGGTGCCGGACACCATGGCCTGAGCGCTGCCCGCCATCTAGCCGAGAACAGTGGCAGCGTGTGTTTACTCGATCAGCGCCCGATACCGGCCAAGCCGCATACCGTTCAGAAGCTTCCTCATCGGAATGACTGAAATGTCGACCGGGGAGGCCACGCTCATCGCAGCTCGCTTCCCCTGGAAGCGTTTCCGATCATTCGTCGACATCGGGGCGGCCCAAGGGGCGATGCCCGTCCGCGTCGCCCTGACTCACCCGCACCTGACCGGGGCGAGCTACGACCTCGCCGCCGTGGGACCGATCTTCGAGGAAGAGGTCGGATCCTTCGCACTGAGCGAACGGCTCCGCTTCATCCCCGGTGACATGCATCACGGACCATTGCCGACCGCCCATGTGATCTGCTTTGGCCACGTGCTCCATGGCTGCGGGGAAACCAAGCGACGCGAATTGATCGCCAAGGCATACGACGCCGTCCCGATCGGCGGCGCGGTAATCGTCTACGACGCCATGGTTGACCCCGCTCACCCGCACAACTTCGCGAGCCATCAGTCCAGCCCGAACACCATGCTCGAGACCCGGGAGGGGTTTGACGCCACCACCACTCAGTGCACGGACTGGCTTCGGGCCGCCGGTTTTGTCGGCGTCACGACATGTCACCTGATTGGGCCGACCTCCATGGTGTTCGGATACAAGCCACGCCGAGTGCTCAGCGAGCCGTAACCACCTGCATCCCCGCACCGAGACAGTGCCGCCCACGCCGCGGCGCCATCCCGCCTTGACTGGAGGATTCCCAATGCCCGTTGACCCGGCAGTCTTCGACGCCGACCTGGCACCACACGGCGTACCGGGCGCCCGCTGGCCGGACCGGCCGCCACAAACTGACGGCGCGGAGTACCTGGCGCCAGATGACGTCGCCGAGCGGCCTGCGGACCAGGGTGCAGGCGACGCGGATCAGATTCTGGCCCGGGCCGGCC
>Ga0073928_10009058_pt1 | contig 12255 bp, 10 predicted proteins | sample PaiPotPPA55metaG_FD_76969 | JGI IMG/M metagenome (GOLD analysis project Ga0073928, IMG submission 76969) | Iron sulfur acid spring bacterial and archeal communities from Banff, Canada, to study Microbial Dark Matter (Phase II) - Paint Pots PPA... ...
ATCCGTCGCGCATTCAGCAGAAGGAGGTCCGGACAGTAGAAGTCGCTTGAACTTGGTTGCAGGTAGGCTTACAGTGCCGAACATCGAGAGTCGCTGCAATCAACTAAAACTCGGACATCCTCAGCTATTTTACCTTTGTCGGTATCTGCCGGCTTCGCATCTAAGCAACTACTCGAAGCCAATCGGTTAACTCCCGATAAGTCGCACCGCAAACTCGCTTCTTCCGCAGTCCATAGCCTCGCAAAAACTTCCTCCTCGGTACATACTGTTACGCTTTTCCTCTTCCTAAGGAGCCGATGATGCTGAAACGGCGCAGTCTCCTGACCGTTGCTTTGATTCTTGTGTTGCCTTCTTTCGCGCAAGCCCAGGAAAAAGTAAAAAGCGGGCATGTGCCCACACCAAGCGAGTTTCTCGGCTTCGAAGTCGGCGCTGATCGCAAACTCGCCGACTACCGCCAGATCGCTTCCTACTTCAAAGCCCTCGCCGCCGCTTCAAATCGCGTTGAACTCGAAAGGCTCGGCAAGACCACCCTCGGCGAAGACATGTTCATGGCCGTCATCTCCACCGAAGAAAACCTGCACAATAAAGCAAAATACAAAGAAATCGCGCACAAGCTCGCCGACCCTCGCGGCCTTACTTCTCAGCAAATCGATGCCCTCGCCCGCGATGGCAAGACCATCCTCCTCCTGACCTGCAACATTCACTCCACGGAAATCGGCTCCAGCCAGATGTCCATGGAATGGGCGTACAATCTCGCGACCTCGCAAGATCCGGAAATCCTCCGCCGCCTCAACGACTCCATCGTCCTCCTCGTCCCCTCTCTCAATCCTGACGGCGAAATCATGGTCACCGAGTGGTATAGAAAATATCTCGGCACCAAGTACGAAGGTGGCCAGATGCCCTACCTCTATCATCACTACGTCGGCCACGACGACAACCGCGACTGGTTCATGCTCACGCAAATCGAAACCAAAAACGTGAACCACATGGTCTACCACGAATGGTTTCCGCAATTCTGGCTCGACGAACACCAAATGGGCGAAAACGGTCCGCGCATCTACATTCCGCCCAACGCCGATCCCGTCGCCAAACTGGTCAACCCACTCGTTCATCGCGGCAACAACCTCATGGGCGCGGACATGGGCTGGCGCCTTGAAGAAGCAGGGAAGTCCGGTGTGATTTTTGGATATTCGTTCGACGCTTACTGGCCCGGCGGCACGCGCAACACCGGCTGGTGGAAAAACATGTACGGAGTTCTCACGGAAGTTGCCTCCGCACGCATCGCCACCCCCGTCGAAATCGAATCCACCGAGCTTCAAGGCGGCGGCAAGGGTCTGACCACCTACGAGCAGCAAATCAATTTTCCAAACCCGTGGCCCGGCGGTGTATGGCGTCTCCGCGACATCATGGACTACGAACTTCTCGTCTCCGGCGCCGCCCTCGAAACCGTCAGCAAGTATCGCCAGGAACTTCTCCGCGGTGTCGCCACCATGGCCACGCAAGCTGTCCAGACTGCCGACCCCACTGTCTACTGGCGCATTCCCCTCGATGGCCAGCGCGATCCTGTTACCGCAACACGTCTCGTCGCGCTGCTCCTTGAACATAGAGTCGAAGTCCGTTGGCACGCCGATAAAAAACTTTTTCTCATCCCCACTTCGCAACCCTATGGCCGTTTCGTCGACGAAATGATGGGCATCCAACGTTATCCTGAAGTCAGGCCCGCCGCCAATAGCGGCATTCTCGAGCCCTACGACGTTGCTGCGTGGTCGCTCCCGCTAATGATGGGCGTCAAAGCAGAAAGGGTCGCCATCACCCCTGACGTCCAAAATTCTTCACTGAAACTTGAAACGGTCACGTGGCCCACCGGCGGCCTGAGTGGGCAAGCAAAGTTCTACTCTGTGGTCGATCACCAGAACAATGTCTTCGCTCTCATCAATGCGATGCAGAAGGCCGGTGCCGATGTTTATTTCCACTCGCTGCCTAACTTTCAACCGCCAACGATAATCTTTGCAGCCCATCCTCAGCTTGCGGCCAATGCAGAAAAACTTCACCTATCGCTGGAGGCCCTGCTAGGCGAGACGCCGCCCATGCAAGCCGTTCCGCTCAAACAACCCCGCGTTGCCCTTTACAACTCTACATCCCCTCGCATGACGAAGGCTGGACCCGCTTTCTCCTCGAACAATACGGCTTCAAACTAAAAAATATCGAGAACAAGGAAGTTAAAGCAGGCAATCTGAACAATTCCTACGACGTGATCATCCTGCCCGACTCCTCTCGCGAAATCATCGTCGATGGCAAACAAAGCCGCGGGGGCTACTTCGAAGAATTCCCGCCCGAATACGCCGGTGGCATCGGCAAGGAAGGCTTGCATGCCCTCCGCGATTTCGTCGACAAAGGCGGCACGCTCATCACGCTGGCCAACGCCTCCGACGTTATCTACGGCGAGGAATTTAATTTGCCCGTTCGCAACGCCCTAGCCAGCCCCAGCGCCACAGCAGGCCGCGCCGCCACCAGCACTTCCGACTTCAACATCCCCGGCTCTCTCTTGCGCGTTTATCTTGACACCAATCATCCCGTCGCCGCCGGCATGCCCCACGAAATCGCCGCCTTCGTCGACTCCCCGATCGCCTTCCAAACTTCCGCCCCGCCCCCCGACACCCAGCGCTCCGTAATCGCCTGGTATCCCGACGACGCCAAAGACATCCTCGTCTCCGGCTACGCCCACGGCGCCGAACGCCTCCAACGCAAAGCCGCCGCCGTGGCCTTCACTCGCGGCAAAGGCAAAATCGTAATGTTCGGCTTCCGCGTCCAACACCGCGCCCAAACCGAAGGCACCTTCCAACTCCTCTTCAACGCCATCTTCTGGGGAGCAATGTAAATTTCGGCAGGGAATTGTTGTTTTTGTAGGTGCCGGGCTTTGGCCGGCCCTTCTCTAGGTTGGAACCGCCATACAACGCAAACTGTCATCTCGAACCCGGCAAGAGATCTGCTATTTCTTTTTTTGCCATTCACCGCGCATCGAACTACCGTGCCACGCTCACCTGTCCTCGCACTCCCGCCAGCTCGTCATACTCCCGCCCTGAATGCGCCGGCAAAAGCACCCACAACGTATAAATCCCCAACGCCGTCCCAAACGGAAATCGTATCAGCGCCAAAAACGCCACCACTATCCCTAATATCCGCGCCCACGGCTGCCGCTCCGAAAGCCCCCAAGCCAACAAAAGATACACTCCCCCAAACAGCGCAAGAAAAACTCCCGCCGAAATAAGCCCGCCCATCAAAAACGGATTAAACTCAGCCCCGTCTCCGAACGGCCATCTCCCCGCTCCCATCCAGCCCCATCCATTCCGGAAAATCAATCGGTGGAAGATCAGCATCCCGCCCACTTCCATCAACCGCAAAATTCCATTTGCCAGCCAAAACCCAGCCACAATATGAATGTTCCGCCGTACCCGCCCCTCGCCCGCCGCGCGGCCGGACACTGCTCTCTGCATACTCGGCGTCGCCGGCCCCGCCATCAATTGCTTTCCACACGCGCTGCAATATCGAGTCCCGGAGTTGAACGGTCTCCCGCAGCCATCGCAGTACATATTTCTGCCCCCTTCGAATCTGCCTCTGACGAATACTACGTTCCCCACCCCAAAAAGTTCCGCGCTAGCCCGTGGCGGGGTGCCCGACCCTCGTTTTTTGAGGGTGGGTTTTACGCGCGAATCGCCCACGCTTAAACATCCTCTCGTTCCGCCCCTCGCTTGCCGCGGAAAAAGTACGCCCCCGCCCCAATCACAATCGCAAAAAAGAGCACCACTCCGGCCAACATCGCAAACGCTCCCGGGTCCACCCTCGCTCCCGCCACCGTACCAAACCTCGACGACCAAATCGCCGCGTAACCCAACGAGTCATGCGCCGCCGCACTCCCCGCCGGCGTCGTTGTCCACGGCGCAAAGCAACACAGAAAGCCCATTCCAATCAAGAACGAAAAAAACGTAACGCTAAAAAGAGTCTTCATAGAAACACAGTCTACACCCAGCGAACTACAAGAGTGGTATCCTCTCCCTGCGGCCGCCAACAAGACAAAGAATTCAGCGATCCCTATCGAACATCATGATTTTTACCAGAATTTTCCTTTCTTGCGCTGGCTTCGACAATCGTTCCTATACACGTCGCCAATTCGCTTCCCATAGTTACCGGCGTCGCGCCCTCCGCCAATCCGCTAGTTCCCATGCCTCGCGTCCTGGCCGGGACTCAACAGTCCTCAGCGAATCTGATCCATGTAGAAATCGTCGGATTGCGCAGCAACAAGGGGCAGGTTCTTTGTGACCTTCACTCGTCGGCTGAAGGCTTCCCATTCCATTTACATCCTCCCAGCGCAACGCCTGGCACCAAATGTGTGCTAATCCGCACAGCGCTTATCACACCGTCATGCCAAGCTTCAGGGAAGCGGAAGCTCCCATAACAGGAATACAAGCGGGGACTACAGCTTGCACTGTATTCCGGCCTGAACAGCTTCCACGCATGATGATTGTTAGTTGAGCAAAGCCGATCAGGCCCCTGTAACAGGTTTTGAATTTCGGAGAAGAGACATGATGATGGCTAGAAAACGCGCATTAAAACTTTTGACCGTGTTGTGCTTAGCGACTACGCTGGCAGGCTTTGCGCCCCGCGCAAAGGCCGACGATGAAGATCCTCCGTCGCGCGTTGCGCGCCTGGCTTATGCGCAGGGCTCCGTTTCCTTTCAACCGGCGGGCACTCAGGATTGGGTCACCGCCGGCCTCAACCGCCCGGTGACCACCGGTGACAAACTCTGGGTGGACAATGATGGGCGCATTGAACTCCAGCTCGACCGTTCGCTGGTCCGCCTCTCAAACAACACCGGCTTTTCTTTCTTGAATCTGAGCGACCACGTTACCCAGATCCAATTGAGCGCGGGGACTCTTCTCGTTCGCGTACGCCGCCTCGACGAAAACGAAACCTACGAAATTGACACGCCCAACCTCGCCTTTTCCGTCCTACGCTCCGGCGTTTACCGCATCTCCGTGAACGAAGCGGGTGATTCCACCGCCATCAAGATTCGCAGCGGCGAAGGCGAAGTCACCGGCGGAGGTGCCGCTTACACCGTTCACGCCAACGATTACGACACGTTTAGTGGCACCGACCAGTTGAGCGCAAATTCCGAACCTTACCGCAACGACGAAGACCAGTTTGATAGCTGGGCTGCCAACCGCGACCGCCACTGGGAAAACTCACGCTCTGCCCGTTATGTTTCGCCGGACGTCGTCGGCTATGAGGACTTAGACGACCACGGCTCATGGCGCCAGACTCCCGACAACGGCAATGTCTGGTTTCCGCGCACCTCCGAGGCGAATTGGGCTCCTTATCACAACGGCCACTGGGACTACATCGAGCCTTGGGGATACACCTGGGTGGATGACGAGCCGTGGGGATTTGCGCCTTTCCATTACGGGCGTTGGGTGAACTATGAGGGCTCGTGGGGCTGGGTACCCGCCGCGCCGCAAGCCGAGGGCGTTGTTTATGTTCGTCCTGTCTATGCGCCTGCGTTGGTTGCCTGGGTCGGTGGCCCGCATTTCGCCATTGGCATTGGACTTGGGGGAGGAGACAGCTATGGGTCCGGCGTGAGCGTCGGATGGTTCCCTTTGGGACCGCGTGAGGTATACGTGCCGTCTTATCCCGTCAGCCGCAATTACGTAAATAACGTCAACGTATCGAACACCACCGTGAACACAACCGTTGTGAACAACTACTACAACACCACCGTCGTCAACAACAACGTGAACGTTACGAACGTGAAGTATGTCAACCAGAGCGTGCCAGGCGCGGTGGCCGCAACAACTCCGCAAGCATTCACCTCGGCGCAGCCCGTCGCAAGAAATGCCGTCAAAGTCGACCAGCGAGAAGTGGCCACCGCACCAGTCAGGGCTTTCACGCCACCGGCTGTCCCTGCAAAACAGGCAGTTCTCGGAACAGGAGCCCCCGCGGCGAAACCACCAGCCGCTGTGGAATCCCGCGTCGTCGTCGCGAAGGTAGCACCACCACCACCTCCTCCTCCCTTTGAAAAGCGCCAGCAAGCCATCAAAAGCAATGGCGGCAAACCGCTGTCAATCGCGCAAGTACAACAGATCCAGCCCGTTGCCGCGCGCGTGGTAGCTCCTGTAAAAATCGCACCGGCCGCCAAGCCTGTTGCCGTTGTCCCGCAATCCTCCCAGACGAACCGCCCTGGTCAGCCCCAGAATGCTCAGCCGCCGCAAACCACCCAACCGCCGCAAGCGAATCGTCCGGCCACAGCGACCAGCACTCCGCCGACAGCGGCGCCAAATACAAATCGTCCGCCCGACCGGCCCGCTGATCGGCCGGTGCCACCCAACACGGTCAAGACAGTCGAACCGAAGCCAGTGGAAACCAAGCCGGTAACTCCGAACACGGCACAGCCGACAAATCGTCCACCAGATCGCCCCGCCGACCGGCCGGTGCCACCCAACACGGTCAAGCCCGTTGAACCTAAGCCAGTCGAAACCAAGCCGGTAACTCCGAACACGGCACAGCCCACTTATCGTCCGCCAGATCGTCCCGCCGACCGGCCCGTGCCGCCCAACACGGTCAAGCCCACTGAACCTAAGCCAGTGGAAAGCAAGCCGGTAACTCCGAACACGGCACAGCCTTCCTATCGTCCGCCTGACCGTCCCGCGGATCGTCCGTTAAACCCGAACAACCCTTCTCAACCACCCCCTGGCAATCGACCTGGTACTCCTCCCGCAGTGCATCCGAACGAGGCTCCTCCTCCTCCACGGCCTGTGGTCCCTCCGTCCACGAACGCCCAGTTGGACGCCAAGCACCAGCAAGAAGTGGATCAGCTCCACGCCAAGCAGCTCCAGGAACGCCAGGCCATCCAACAGCAGCAAGAGCAGGAACACGCCGGGATCGCGCAGCAACAAGCCGACGCCGCCAAAAAACAGCAAATCGAGCTGCAACATCAGCAGCAAACCCAGCAACTGCTGCAAAAACACGCCGAAGAGCAGAAAGCGTTGCAGGAGAAACAACAGCAGGAACGCCAGAACCAAGCCAAGCCAAAAAAGGAAAATCCTCCTCCGCCGCCCAAGCCCTAGAATCGCGGGGCGTTCGGCGAAGCATCGCACAGCCCGCGCGGATAGGGCATCCGTCTATGACGTCGTCGGCTCTGTCATGAGACACGAAGAGTGACCCAAGCTGATGAAGTTTATTGGTGAACACTCGTCAACGGTCAAGCCAGCCTTGTCGGACGTGCTCCGGTGTCCTCGATGCGGAGGCCAGCTGTCGCTGGCGCACGATCTGGTCCGAAACATGCGGTTCAATGAAGCAGCAGCGACAGATACTGGCGCAACTCAAGGAATCTGCCGAGCCTCGGCCGCTTGATCCGACACTACCCCTGCAACTCGCCCTGACAGCAGAGAGAACTTCAGCCCTATTTCAATCGGACGATACCGAGTGGTGGGAGGACGCTCGCTCAGGCGACCTAGTGCAGGCTGGTTTGAAGGCCGTCGCCCGATGGATGACCACCAGCCTGTAATCGAATTGCCCACCGGCCACTGAGAACCAGATGTCCGGCAACGGCGTTTACACACCCTTTTCGCAACTGTGTTACGGTCACATTCTTCGCAACTGCATCGAGGACAACACAACGCAACCGCGTCGTAACATTTACCGCGGCTAATCCGTGGATGGCCTGATTGCGGGGCCGAGAAGTCGCCCGAAGCCCCGTCGCTGCTGAAGCAACTTGCGAACTTTCTCAGGAAGAACAACCTGCGGACTCTCGCTAATCTTTTCGGGCGCAACAGTTGCTGGACTTTGGATTACGAGCGCGGTCCTCTTTGCAGCCGTGGCGCTCTCGGCAGAGTCCTCACAGGTATTCTCCTCTGAGTCTTCGCGGTCACACGGGGTCGCCAAAAAAGCGCGTAGTTCACCGGTGCTTTTCTTGACCGCCACCCCGACGATCTCTCCGCGAGAATTGATGGCTGACGAATCCACCATCTGCAGGGGCGAGTCAGCCGGAACGAGCGTGTTAAGGTCTGTCATCACGCCGTCTTCCCAAAGGAAAGCACGGGCTGTTACGCAGTTCTGGTCCGTGCACGACTGGCCGACCAATTGACCTCTGTCGTTAATAGCGTTGCCGGAGCTCGAAGCGTCACCAGGAAGGGAACCGAGCCCCCGCACAACACCATGATGCCAAAGGAAGGTTTCCACATTCGGTCCATTAAGCATGAACGCAACTCCGACCACTTGACCCTCGTTGTTGATGTCAGCTGGCATCAGTGGTAATCCTCCGAGGGTGCCCAAGTCAGTCAGAGTGCCGGGTCGCCAGAGCAACGCGTGACCTGGTACAAACTGGCAATCAAACGACACACCGACCGCGTCGCCTTCGCCGTTGATCGCCGCTGCGAGCCCGTCCAGGTCTCCCAAGAACGTCGGGAGTTCTTGGACCTTACCCTTGTTCCAGATAACGGGCTCGAAGTGGAGGACTTGAGGGTTTGACCCCTGGCAACTTGGGTCTGGCGTGGAATTCTCAGCATACCCCACTACTTGGCCTCGATTGTTGATGCCTGTGGCCTGGCCGTTATTGCCGCCAAGAGTCGGCAGCGGAGTCATCACGCCGTCTTGCCAAATAAAAGGCAGGCATATAAGGGAGTCGCCGCAAAAATTCTCTCCCAGCGGGTCTGGACCAGAAGTCTCCGAATACCCCGCAACTTCGTCCCTTTCATTGATCCCTACAGCTAGGCTGAACGGCAACGTGTCGCTCCCTGCCAGTGTGCCAAGGTCGATCATCTTTCCCTTTTGCCATAGGAAAGCGTGGAAGGACGTGTCGTTTGCCGTAGACGCGATGCCGACCACCGAGCCGTTATTGTTGAGGCCGAAGCCCTGGCTATATGTCCCGCCCAGCGTGCCGAGGTCAATCACTGTGTAGCGGTGTTCTCTCTTTACTTCCTGCTGTTCTTGTGGCGGCCAGTTGGACGGGAATCGCCAGCACGGCAAGTAAAATCGACGTAGTAAACCACAGTAATATTCTGGATTTCATCGTTGCCTCGTCTGTGAGGGCTGCGGCCCCGAAAAAGGTCGTTTCAGTCGGGCCATCGACGTACGCGAAAGTGGTGCGTACAACCTAGACCGAGACATTGTGCTTTTGGTGGGTACCTGTCAAGGGGAATCGCAAGGATGTATAGCCCCAAGTGGACGGTATGTTTGAATGAATGAGTCGATGGAGGAGCGCTTGGTGTAAGAAAAGCTGAACTCAGCGACGGCGCTGATTCAGAAACAACCAAGGAGGCTCCTCTATGCAGAGTATGAATTACACCGGGCTCGATGTTCACAAGAAAACGATCCAGCTACTGCGTGAAGGACGGCAGCGGCCGTATCCACGCAGAAGGCACGATTCCCGCATCACGTTTGGATCTGGACCTGTGGATGAAAACGCTTCCGCAGCCGTGGACAGTGGCCATGGAAGTGACCATTTTCACTGCCTGAATCTACGACCATCTGCTTCCCCACGCTGCCGCGGTGAAGGTGGCGCATCCGCTGATGCTGCGAGCCATCGCCGCAGCCAAGAAAAAGAACGATCGCATCGACGCCCACAAGATTGATCGAGGCGGCGAAGATGGCGCCGCGAAACAGCCCGGACCTGGCGATGCTCTATGACCGGGAAAAACTGAAGGGCAACGCAAACCGCGCGACACTCGCCGTGGCACGGAAGCTCGTAGCGTACTTGGTTGCCGTGGATCGGCGCCAAAAAGAGTTCCTTACAGTAGAAAGAGAAAACCGCACCGCGCGTAACTCGGTGGTGAAAATATAAGGAGGATTTCTTCAGCACACAGCCCGCCAGGTCTTGCCGTTAACGCGCCTGGGCAACGGAGCTCAAGCTCCCGGGGCTCACTTCGATATGGTTCGAGACTGGCAGTAGATCACCAACTCAATCTTCTGTGGAGGCCCTGCGGGGCTGAGACAGTAAATGGATGTCTGCCGCGCACCAAATTCCCGTGCATCCTCATTTCTCTCATCAACTTACGCCCCATGCGCATGTCATTCGAATCAGTACTACATAAGAAATAACTTGACAAGTTATCACGTACGCGGTATCATATTCCATGAACTTTGGCTTCCACCCCCGCCCAGTCCCATCTTCTCTGCGTAACCTGCTTCCACCAGTCACGAGTCACCAGTCACAAGTCGCTAAGTCCCGTAGAATCCGCACTTACGAAAAACGCGCCCATAACCCGTTTAGAATCCGCACTTCCAAAACACAGGACTTAAAACCCTTTAGAATCCGCACTTACGAGAAAACCGGGGGTACCCCCCTTCTGTTGTTTACCTTTCAACTTTCGACCCTCGACCTCTTACCAGCTACCAGTCACCAGTCACAAATCACCAGTCACTCCGATGTGGCACAGGCTTCAGTCTATACGCTTCAACGGAAACAAGCTCGGCTCCGCCGGCGGCGTATCGGCGATGGCTTCCAACTCCGGGAATTGCACTCGCAGCGGCTCCGGCACTTTCACTTTCGAGCCTTTCAAAATGCTGATCAGTTGCAGCGCGTTGACCACTCCTTTTCCTTGATAGTGGTTGTTCGTAATGACGAACACCTCGCGCGACCGTTCCGCCACTTTCGCCACGCGCTTGGCCCACGGCGCAAGTTCTTCCGTGGAATAGAGATAGTTGTACCGTTCATGCGAAGGAACTGCGGGGTCGTCGGTGAACCAGGTGTCGTACCGCCTCCCATGCAGTCGCACATAGCCAATCGGAGAAGTTGTTTCCGCGGAGGGTTCAAGCGACCGCCCAATGATCGGCTGGTCGATGTTGCAAAATCCCGCGTTGCATTCTTCCAGCAACGCAAGAGTTTCCGGCGTCTGCCACGAAGCATGCCGCACTTCGACGACCAGCGGGTAATCAGCGAAACGCTTCAAGAGCGCCGTGAGATGAGCGACGGTCTCGCGCGTTCGATGAAACGAAAAAGGGAACTGCAGCAGCACCGCGCTGAGTTTTCCCGCGTCGCGCAAAATGTCGAATCCAGCGCGAACCGCCCGCTCGTCTTCGGCGGTTGCGGTCGCGATGGTCGAGCCCGGTCCGCCCGCATTGGTAGGAATTATGTCGTGAGTGAACCGTTGCCACAGCTTCGCCGTAAAAACGAATCGCGGATTCGCCGCGACGCGCTCGATCCACTGCGTCGCGTGGTCCGGCCGAATGGGGTTGTAGAACGACGTGTTGATCTCAATTGTGTCAAAGTATTCCGCAAGATACGTGGCCTCATGAAAGCCCTTCTTCTGCCGCGAAGGGTAAACGTAGCCGCCCCAGTCCGGATAAGACCAACCCGCCGGTCCCACGCGAATCACGCTCTTCGACTCAGGTTTTGTGCGGGGAGCCATAATTGGAATGCGTTAACTAAGTTTCGGTCGTCAGTAGCACCAGTCACTCCTGACTGTGCGCAGTTTTGGAAACAACCTCCAAACCAGAAAGGAGTGTCTGTGCTACCAAAGCAACGAGGCAGGGTAGAGTGGAGCAGGTGCGAATGTCAACGCTTGCGGAGTCATTTTGTCGCGTTGAGTATGATCGCGTCGAAAAGGCTCGGACCACGATTGCCGCCCCCGACGCGCGCTGGTATGCTTTGGACATGATGCGGTGCAAAGAGCAACCCCGCGTCGCTCGCCTCTTCGGTAACAAAACCTACAGGTGCATCCATGAAACTGTCGATCAGTTACAAAAACATCGAGCCGCACAAGCCCGCCGAAAAAGAAGTCGAACGCTTCGCGAGCAAACTCAATCGCCTGCTGAAAAGTTATGAGCCCGACCTGGTCCTCCTGCACGGCGTCTTTTCGAAAAATCCGCATCGCGAAGAAAATTCATTCTCGCTGAATCTGTCGCTGCCGACCGGAACACTCCACGCTACCGGCACAGGTGAAAACGTCCGCGCCAGTTGCAAGCAAGCCTTCACCGAATTGGAGTCGCAACTGAAGAAGCATCAGTCCCGCCTGCGTAAAGACTACGAATGGAAGCGCAAGCGCCCCGGGCCCGCTCCCGCTCTGTCTTGAACGAGAAGCCGCGAGCGCATTTTCGCAGGTGGTTCTGCAAGCGCCGAGCGGTGCCCGTCAGTAGCCGCCTCGGATGCTGGGCGAGCGCTCATGCTACAATAAGAAATTCACGCCACAGGGGCGTAGCTCAGTGGTAGAGCAGCGGCCTTTTAAGCCGAAGGTCGTGGGTTCGATCCCCACCGCCCCTACCAAC
>Ga0073928_10009059_pt1 | contig 12253 bp, 11 predicted proteins | sample PaiPotPPA55metaG_FD_76969 | JGI IMG/M metagenome (GOLD analysis project Ga0073928, IMG submission 76969) | Iron sulfur acid spring bacterial and archeal communities from Banff, Canada, to study Microbial Dark Matter (Phase II) - Paint Pots PPA... ...
CACGCGGTAAAGAACATTAAGGATGGGGTGCGCAGCCCGCTACCCCGAATCGCGCAGGACCAACAGGCAATGTTTTCAGTGGGTTAGTGAGGTGTAGCAGTATGTACCAGGATCGGGTGGACCTAGGAAAAGTGCATCTTCGCGGCGAGCGATGAACGTGGCCGTCGCCAGATCGAAGACCAGGCTCCGATTCATCTTCTTGTTGAAGTTGAAATCGAAGTTGTCGAGCGTCACCTGCGGATGTCGGCGTGTATCGACATTTCAGGGACGCATCATGACTTCTCCGGGGCGGGAAGGTAGACTGAACCTGGCGCCGCGGGCTTGATTGGCTCGCAGGGTGGCGGGGATGTCCAGTTGGGCGACGGAGACCTCGCGCGTCCAGGAACCGCTGCTCCAATAATCGGACTTGATGAAAATAGTGCTGCCTACGATGGTGTACTTGGCGGCTTCCTCCTGGTGGCCGTCGCGGAAGACCAGGACGGCGGGTGGGAGCTCTGCTGGGCGTTGGGCTTCTTCAGGAGACCCTTCGCCGGAAGCCGAACGGGTGGCTCGCCGTGTGGATGGACGGCTCGCTTGCGGGTCGGGCTGCGCAGGAGTGGATTGCGAGACCGATGGAAGCCTGGCGGGTTGGCCGTCAAGCTCTTGTGGGCCGAAGCTGGTGAGCCGGACCCAATGGTCGCCGCGCAGTTCCATCACTAAGGATTCAGAGGCTTTAGCCTGCGTCGGAGCGGGCGAGACGGGTGCAGCAACCTGCACGACTATAGGTCCTGGCGGTGGCTCGCCACCGCCATCCGTCTCGTCGTAGGGATCATAAAAAGGGTAGTCGCCGAAGCCCGAACCGTTAAAACCACGCCGGCCATGGCGACCGCGGCCTCGCGCGGCACCACCGTGCGACGCATGCGCCCCGGCGCGTCCGCCCATGCGGGACGTAAATCCGCCCCTTTGCGCGTGCGCAGGCGCGGCGAGCAGCGCCAGCGCCAGCAAACCCGGCGCAACAGCAAGCAAAACAGCCGTTAGGCGCTTACGTATGTGCGGTTTCAAAATGAGCTACCCAATCTTTCCCTGCCAAGTTCAGCCGTTACCGCTACTTGTTGGACGCTTCCAGCACGGGAGTTGATGCTCGTGCCGGCAAAAAACCGAAGCTTTTGCAGCAGCTTCCGCACCGGGCGCACGATGCGCGCCTGCTATCTACCTATAGGCTCAACTTCCGTGACAGTCAAGCACCAGCGGCCGGACCACCCTTAACTCGGTTGCCGCAGTCTTTTACTTGATGCCCTCGTGGGTGAAGCGATCGCGGCCAGCCCAGAAGGGACATTGAGGACAGGGTTTGCCCTCAGGATAGTCAATGCCTTTTTCGTACGGGCAGCCGATGATTTTGTCGACGGTGGCCGCGGATTTGACGTGGCGTTCTTTGAGGAAGGCGGCGATGAATGAACAGTTTCGGAGCATCACAGAAATTGCGTAGCAGAGACTCGGCCACGCGGAGGGATCACCGGTTGCGGAGACGATTTATACTCACGTAATTAGTGAAGACGGTAGACGCGTCGCAGATTTGCTTGGCAACGCAGTCTGGGGAGTTTTGGACGCAAATGGACGCTAAAAGAAAACGGCTCAGGGTTGGAGCGTCCTGAGCCGTTATATCTAAACCAAAAGAATGGTTGCGGGGGTCAGATTTGAACTGACGACCTTCGGGTTATGAGATGTACAAGAAATATACGGCTCGTTGATTCCGTGCGACTTAGCTGGAGTCTTAAGATCTTGAGTTCTTTCCTAAATCTTTCCCAACCGTCTACCAAACGAACTCCAAGATATATGACAGGCCGTTGAGCACGCCAACGCTTTGTCCTCGCGGGCGATTCGTGGCAATGGTGGACGAGAAGGGATCCAACGGGAGGCTTGCAACTTGGCGTTGGTCACTATAATGTTAGCGTGACTATCAAAATGTATGTCCGGCACCCCGAACGGCACGCCATTCAGGAGGATTCGCATAATGGGCCGCGCAAGAATTGCCGTGAGACCATCACCCTCGCCAGCGCCTCGGAGCGTCAACGACGGCGAGGCTACAAAGAAAAGGAGCGGCGATCAGAGCGCCAGCCAGAGCCCAATGGCGGGCCTTCGAGAGCGCAAGAAAGCACGCCTTCGGCAGCAGATTGTCGAGACGGCTCTGCATCTTTTTCGCCAGCGTGGTTACGAGAACACGCGCATCGATGACATCGTGCAGACTCTGGAGATCAGCCAGCCCACGTTTTTTCGCTATTTCCCCAGCAAGGATGCGGTGTTGCGCGAGGTAGGTCGCCGCGCGTTTGCCCGCCAGGCCGAAAGCCTTAAGTCCGAGTTATCCGTCAAAGCCACAACCGAACAGCGCCTGCGGCGATTTTACGAAACTCTGGGAAATGTAACGGAGGTGGGGCGTCCGCTTTGGCAGGCTGTGATTCTCGCCGGCGCGATGGACCCGGTGCGCTCACCAGAGTTGCGAGGTGCGGAGGCGGCGACGGTTAGCCTTCTGCGGGAAATCATCGCGGAAGGGCAAAAAAATGGCGAGATCACCCGTGACTTTCCGGTGGTGCACCTGGCCGAGTTCATGGAAGGACTTTTCAATACTGTTGTCCGTCAGTGGGCCGTGGATCTGACTGGACCTCACAAGCTCACCGAGCGGGTGCGCAATGCGGTCGAGTTTTTCTTGCGCGGTGCCAAGCCGTAAACCGTGCGGGGAAATCCCTTCCATTTTGAGTCAAGGTCAGAGGAATTCGCACGTTTCAAGCAAAGAACTGAGTCATGCATCCCGGATTCGTTGAGGTAGACGTTATGAAAGCTGCCATCCTGCGCGAATTCAAAGCGCCGCTGACCTTGGAAGAAGTCGACCAACCAAAGCCCGGCGCACACGATGTTCTGATCCAGGTTGAAGCGTGTGGCGTCTGCCACTGAGACTTGCACGTTGCTGATGGAGATTGGCCGCGACTCGTTCCGATCACCAAGAGACCCCTGATTCTCGGGCACGAAATTGCCGGTCGGGTCATAGAAAAAGGTGCCTCGGTCAATCATTTGCAAGTTGGCGACCGGCGTTCCTTGGGTGCATTGGACTTGCGGCGAATGCGAGTTCTGCCGCGAAGGCAACGAGAATCTCTGCGTTAAACAACAAATCACAGGCGTTACGGTGGACGGCGGATACGCGGAATTCGTGAAGGCTCCTGCGAGTCATGCCGTGAAGATTCCGGAAGGACTCTCCTGCGTCGAAGCCGCGCCTCTTTTCTGTGCCGGAGTCACGGTCTATCGAGCCTTGCGACAAACCAAAATCCAGCCAGGCCAGCGGTTGGCGGTTTTTGGCGTCGGTGGACTGGGTCACCTGGCTGTGCAAATTGGGCAGGGGCTGGGGGCGATCGTCACTGCCATTGATATCTCCGACGAAAAACTCGCGCACGCCAGATGTTTGGGCGCATCCGCAACGTTGAACGCGGGTACGGTGAATGTTGTCAAGGAGCTGAGACGCGCGGGTGGCGTCCACGTCGCGCTTGTAACTTCTGCGGCGAAGGCGGCTTATGATACGGCCTTCCCCTGTGTCAGGCCCACCGGGTTGCTCCTCGTTGTAGGGTTGCCCTCGGAGTCCCTATGCTTTCCGCCTATCCAAATGGCCGCGCTGGAGGTGCGGATTCAGGCGTCTTCCGTCGGCACGCGAGAGGACTTGAGAGAAGTACTGGCCCTGGGAGCCGCAGGAAAAGTCCGCTGCCAGACGGCCACGCGCCCACTGGCGCAAGTCAACGAAGTCCTGCAGCAACTGAGGAGCGGGCAGGTTTCTGGCCGGTTGATACTCGTACCCCGCTGAAGTCCATACCTCCGCCAAGGCGCCCTGCCAAGGGCTAGACATCCCCGCCACGTTCCCGAGCGTCATGAATTCATCTTGACGTTAGTGAATATTATGTGATACGGACTATCACAATATTTGATAGTTGAGCCGGGGTAGTGGGTTCAAGAATACCGCGAGACTCCTAAATCCCATGCCCGGTGGGTGCTGCGTTCTCTTGGTCGAGTTGAAGTGCTGACGTCAACGATAAGCCTTGTCCGTCGCAAGACTCATCTTAAGGGGAGCACGCTAACTTGGCTTCTAGCAAAATCGCAAACAAGACGTTTTCGAGGAACCAGGAGGAGTTATGAAAACGACCTTACTGGCAGGTCTATTTGTGTGTGTGGCAGGGCTTTTGTCGGCTGGCTCGGTAGCCTCTGCGCAAGGCGTGGGTGCGTCCGCTGATCTGACAGGAACGGTCACCGATCCCTCCGGAGGTGGGGTTCCGAACGCAAAGGTGACCGCGACAGATACCGCCAGAGGAATAGAGCGCAGCGTGATGACCGACGAGCACGGGTTTTACCGGCTGGCCGGACTGGCTCCCGCGACGTACAAGTTAAGCGTCGAGCACACTGGCTTTCAGACGGAAGTTGTCACTTCTCTTAGTCTGACCGTTGGTCAAACCTCTATCCTGGACTTTCACCTCAAGTTGGCAGGGATCTCAGGACAAGTGGAAGTGACTTCCGAACTTCCTGTGGTGGAGACCGAGAGAGGCAGCCAGGCGAATACACTCACGCAGGAGGACATCGCCCAACTCCCCATTGACCGTCGCGATTATCTGACATTCACGCTCCTGACTCCGGGGGTTTCGAATTCCACGCGGCTGGCTTCCGACCAGGATTTTCGAGTGAAATCAACGCCGCAGAGCGGCCTTTCGTTCTATGGCAGCAATGGCCGCGGCAACAGCATCACCGTTGACGGTGGGGAAGCCAATGATGACGCAGGTGGAGTGCGTCTCACGCTGAGTCAGGACGCGGTTCTGGAGTTTCAAGTCAACCGCAGCAATTACTCGGCGGAGCTCGGGGGAGCGAGCGGCGCAACGATTAACATCGTCTCCAAGTCCGGGACGAACGAGCTGCACGGCACCCTTTACAGTTATTTTCGCAATGATGCGCTGGATGCCGCTGACCCGTTTGCCCGTACGCAGGCGCTGGCGCCGGGTGCGATTTTCAATCCGACCCAGCCGGACATTAACAGCGTCAATACGAAGAATGCCTTGACCCGCTATCAGTTTGGCGGCACGGCGGGCTTCCCGATCACGAAAGACAAGTCCTTTCTGTTCGTTTCCTTCGAAGGGTTGCTCCAAGACGCGCAGAATTCCGTTCCGATCCTGACCAGCACGAGTCTTCTCCGACCGACGGCTGCGCAAGATGCGATTATCGCTGGATTGACGGCGCAAGGAGGCACTCTGGTAACCTGCTTCGCAGGCATGCCACAAATTCCGGCAGCTTTCTGCGCCGGGGCACTCGCTAGCGGTTTGACGGTCAGCCAATCCACAGGGCTTTCGCAGATTCAAAACGGGCTGAACGGTTTCCTCGTGGGCGCCCTGGAGTCAAACGGCGGACTGTTCCCTTACAACACCCGAGAGTACCTGGCGTCTGGGAGGTTCGATCACCGATTCAGCGATGCGAACCAGATAAGCGTCACTTACAGGTATGGGCATGATCGCGAGGAAAATCCCGACGTGCAATCGCTAACGGGCTTTTCGGCGGGCAGTGCGGTTCGCGCCTATGACGACAACATTTTGGCCGCTTTTTATCATCAGTTCAGCGCCACCGCTCAGAACGAACTCCGGTTGCAATTTGACTTCTATAACACCGGCGTAATTCCAAACGAACCTGGGGAAGCCGGTCTGCAAATCCCCGGCTTTGTGAATAATTTGGGAACGAACATCTTTTTGCCCGAGTCCAGCATTACGCGCAGATATGAAATCGCGGACAACTTCACGCTGGTTCGCGGGCACCATACTTTCAAATTCGGAGGTTCCGAGCTGCTTCGCGGCAACCATACGGAATCGCACACGTTCTTCCCGGGGCGTTTCGTGTTTAGTTCCTTGCCTGGCGGTGCGATTAGCCCGCAGCTGGCGAGTACCAGTATAACTTCGCTGCAAGCGGCTTCGTTTGGTATTCCGGTCGTTTTCCAGCAGGGCTTCGGCAATCCAGTTTACCCGTATTACACAAGGCCGTTCACGGCGGGCTACTTTCAGGATACGTGGCAGATCCGGCCCAATCTGACCTTGAATCTCGGCCTTCGCTATGAGCTTGACACGCAGTACGCTCCGTTGAACACATACAAAAAAGATTTTGGCCCTCGAGTCTCCTTCGCCTGGGATCCGTTCGGCGACCACAAGACGGTCATTCGTGGCGGCTACGGGATCTTCTACGCACCGATCTACGACCAGATTACGTCTGTGGATTACTCCCTCGGAGTTCGGAACGCGAACAACAGCTCGGTGGGAAACACGACGAATGCGGGGCAAGTGAACAACCTGGACGCCATTTGCGGATTTTCCGGATTCCCCGGCACCATTTTCCCGGGTAACGGAAGCAGTCCCTGCAATCGCGAAATCTCCATTTACATCGTTCCAATCCAGGGAGTTCCCGGCGGCGCCGCAAATCTGAGTGCCCCGGGAGTCTTCCAGACGCTATTCGCTGAGGGGGCGATCTCTTGCACGACACCGCCTCCGGGGAGCAGCGCTTGCATTACCCCTGCCTTGCTTGGGCAGCCTGGGCTGGGGCTGAATGTCGCCAATAGCGGTCCCCTTGGTCCGCTTCAAGTGGTTTTCGTCGACCAGCCTAATTTTAGACCTCCATATTCGCAGCAGGCCGAGTTTGGAATTGAGCGCGAGATTGTTCCGGGACTCTCTATCTCCGCCAGTTACATCTACTCTCATACCATCGGCCTCCCCACCGCCATTGACACCAATCTGCTGCCAGCGCCACTTAGCACCATTCCGCTGGCTAACGGGAAACCTGTCTCCTACCGGAACTGGAATCCTAGCGCAGGCACCCCGGGCGACCCAGATCCCCTGGGCGGCACGGAGTTCCCCGGGGGAGTCTCGCCATGCGCCAATCCTTTCAAGTGCTTTGTGAATCCGTTTATCGTGCAAAACAACGAATACGCTTCCGCTGGTGCCGCCCTTTACCAAGGCGGAATTCTAGAAATCAGGAAGCGCTTCAGCAATCATTTTTCCGTGTTAGGCAATTACACCTATAGCAAAGGATTCGACACGGGTACTGATTTTAACAGCGATTATGGCCCGCAAGATCCGACCAACCTGGGCGCCGACCGCGGACCTTCCGAATTCGATCAGCGTCATAAGGTGGTGATGGCCGGCGTAATTGACAGCCCTTGGACGAATCCTATCCTTGCCGGTTTTCAGTTGGCCCCCATTTTTACCTACAATAGCGGGCATCCGTTCAACTTGCTGGCGGGGGGCGAAGTGAACGGCGACAATCACACCACGAACGAACGCCCCATCGGCGCCGGCCGCGACACTGGTCTAGGCCCGAGTTACACCAATTTCGACATGCGCCTGAGCTGGCAACATAAACTTGGCGAAAAGACCATAGTGCAATTTACAGCGGAGGGCTTCAACATCGCCAACCATACCAACTTCGCAAGCGTGAACAACGTGGTGAATCCACTCTTCGGCATTCAAACAGGACCAACTGTCTGCCCGGTCGCCGGTACCTGTGCTACTGGTAACGCCAGTTTTGACGTTCACGGGAGCGCTGCTCTCTCTCCGAGCCAGCCGCTTGGCTTTACTTCCGCTTTTCCCAAGCGTGAAATTCAGCTAGGGCTGCGCTTCCTGTTCTAAGTGCAGCGGATGAGTGATGGTGGCACGCGAGAGGGTGCTGCCGGCGAATTCGTGCCGGCAAACCGTTTCGCCGATGCGGCGTGGATGGTTTTGGAACACCCAACTCTTGTCCCCAGACTTTTGTCCCCAGACTTAAGGTAGGGAGGATTTTTTATGCAACGGATCGCGAAGCACGTAGTCCTCTTTTTTGCGTTGGTGCCACTGGTCGTTCTCTCCTTTGCAGGCACGGCCCGAGCGCAGGCCGGTGTTACGACTCACATGGGGACCCTCGATGATGGTGCGACCTATCTAATTGAGGTGCCAGTAAACTGGAATGGGACGTTGTTTCTGTACAGTCACGGGTACGTGCTGCCCGGAAGCCCCAATCCAGCGCAAGATGTCGGCGATCCCTTCACGCGGTTTTTTATGCTTTCCAGCGGCTATGCGTTGGCCGGGTCTTCTTACGCCACCACCGGATGGGCCATCCATGAAGCACTGAAGGACCAGATTGCCGTTGTGGAGGTATTTGAGAAGCTGTTCGAGCGCCCGAAAAAGACGATTGCGTGGGGACACTCGCTCGGCGGAATCATCACTGCGGGGCTCATCCAACGAAATCCAGAGCGTTTTGTGGCGGCGTTGCCCATGTGTGGTGTGTTGTCCGGCGGTGTGGCCACTTGGAACACCGCGCTAGATGCCGTGTTCGCATTCAAAACGCTGCTTGCGCCGGGAACTGGGCTGCAGCTCGTCGACATTGCTAACCCCGTAGCCAACCTCGATCTCGCCGAAGCGGTGCTTGCGGAGGCGCAGGGCACACCACAAGGACGAGCGCGGATAGCACTGGTTGGAGCCCTAGGGGACTTGCCCGGATGGTTCACTCCGTTATCACCAGAGCCGGCACCCACCGATTTTGCCGGGCAGGAGATAAACCAGTTCCTGTGGGATCAACAAGTGGATTTTCCGTTTGCGTTTGCGTTCCGCGCGGAACTCGAAGCGCGGGCGCAAGGCAATGTTTCCTGGAACACGGGAGTCGATTACCGGAGGCAGTTGGAGCGCTCAATTGGGCGCGACCAGGTGCGCGCGCTTTACGAGGCGGCCGGCCTGGACCTCGACGCCGATCTGAAACTTTTGAATGAGACCGTGCGAATCAGCGCCGATCCCGAGGCTGTGCACTACCTGGAGAGGAATATCATTTTCGATGGCGAGATCCACATTCCGGTGCTCACGCTGCACACCAAGGGCGATGGCCTGGTGGTGGTTCAGAATGAGAGCGCCTACAAACACGTCGTCGACGAGGCCGGTAATGGAGAATTCCTGCGTCGAACGTTTGTCGACCGCGCCGGACACTGCGCCTTCACGCCGGCGGAAACCATCGTCGCCGTTCAGACGCTCGTCAACCGCCTGGACACGGGAAGATGGCATGATGTCAATGCCAGCGACCTGAATAAGGCCGCGGGAGCATTCGGACCGGGATTCAATGTTTTCGTCAATTCACAGGGGGCCGTCGTTCCAGTTCCCCCGGCGTATATCGAGTTCGATCCAAGTCGTTATCTTCGCCCCTTTGACACACTGAACGGAGAGTGTGAATTCGGATTCCTGTGCCGCGACCCATTCTGGCAGTTCGGCCTTCACTAAGGGATATCCGAACGTGTTTTTCGATCTGCACATCGCCACACGCCGGATCGTGTCTAGCCCTGGGCATGATGGGAACGGACCTTTCTCTGTTACATGTCCGATGCGAGAGCGCCAGTAAAGAGGAACGAATGCTATCACCCGTGGTCGGTGAGTTCATGGGCACAATGGTTCTGGTTTTATTGGGAAACGGCGTGATCGCCGACGTGGCGCTCGCCCGCTCCAAAGCGGAAGGCGGCGGATGGATCGTGGTTTCGGCGGGCTGGGCGTTCGCAGCAATGGCGGGGATATTCACCGCTCTGGCGTGTGGGAGCAAAGACGCCCACATAAACCCCGCCGTTACTCTGGGTGTCGCCGTTGCCAGCGGCAACTACTCTAAACTGGCGCCATACATCACGGCACAAATGTTAGGAGCGTTTGCCGGCGCGGTCCTCGTCTGGCTCCATTTCCTGCCACACTGGGCCGGCACGCAGGACCCGACCCGCAAACTTAGTTGCTTCTGCAGCCACCCCGCTATTCCCAACAAGGTGGCAAACCTCATTAGTGAAATCATTCCGACCACCCTGCTCGTGTTTGTTGCCGGCTGCATTTTGACGCGCCCCAATTTACCCGCTGGTTTGGGTCCGTTTCTGGTTGCCGCATTGGTCTGGGGACTGATTCTATCGTTGGCAGGGACCACCGGCTCGAGCATGAACCCAGCGCGCGATCTTAGCTCCCGGGTTGCACACGCGATTCTTCCGATTCCGGGGAAGGGCGGCTCCGATTGGGGGTATGCTCCGATTTCAGTGCTGGGGACACTTGTAGGCGGAGTGCTCGGCGGATTGGCTTTCCGGCTTCTGCACATCTAGACGAAGCGCGAAAGCGCCCATCCAGCCTGTTGGCAACGTTGCACTCGCCGCCGGCGGTCGGCTGCCGTCAGCAGTTATGATGCAAAGCGCAAATAGCAAGTAGGAGGAGCGTCACCCTTGGCGACAGTTCAGACCGCAAGAGGCCCGGTGAATTCGTCACAGCATGGCACCACGCTGATGCACGAGCATGTCTTCGTGCTAGATACGGAGATCGCGCAGAACTACCCTGAGGATTGGGGCGAAGAGGAAAAACGAATCGCCGACGCTGTTGGGCGGCTCAACGAACTGAAGTCGCGGGGCGTGGATGCGATCGTTGACCTCACCGTGATCGGTTTGGGGCGTTATATCCCCCGGATTCGGCGGATTGCGGAACAGACGCAAATCCATATTATCGTCGCGACGGGCATCTAGACCTATTGTGACCTGCCCTTTTATTTCCATTTTCGCGGCCCCGAAACGATTCTGGGAGGGCCGGAGCTGATGACTGAAATGTTCGTCAGGGACATCAAGGAAGGCATCGCTGGCACGGGGGTGAGAGCTGGGATCCTCAAGTGCGCCACCGATGAACCCGGAGTTACAAAAGACGTAGAGCGAATTCTGCGGGCTGTTGCGCAAGCACATCGACGGACGGGAGTGCCGATTTCCACGCACGCGTACGCGCGCAAGCGAGTCGGACTGGAGCAGCAGAGAATCTTCCGTGAGGAGGGCGTGGATCTTTCCCGCGTCATCATCGGTCATTCGGGGGACACTACGGATCTCGCGTACCTCGCGGAATTAATCGCCAACGGTTCGTACATCGGAATGGACCGCTTCGGGATCGACAACATTTTGCCGTTCGAGGATCGCGTCACGACGGTGGCTGAGATGTGCAAACGGGGGCACGCGGGGAAAATGGTGCTGTCGCACGACGCGGCGTGCTACAACCATTGGCTGCCGGAGCGGGCGCTGCCCGCCATGCTCTCCCGGTGGCACTACCTGCACATTCACAACGACGTTTTACCTGCGCTGCGAGGGAAGGGTGTCAGCGACCAACAGTTGCAGGCGATGCTGGTGGAAAATCCACACAGGATTTTCGATCAGCAAAATGCCTACTAAGGGAAACGAGGGTCAAGCGGGCCGCGCGGCGGCGGTGTCTTTCGCGGCTTGTAGGAGCCCACTGAGGATAGCGGCAGTAGCTAACATATGATATAAACACACATTCGTGACCGTAAGACGGCATATCTTGGCGGTACGGCAAGCAACATGAATAGCAGATCGATGTTCGATATCGGCGGACGCGTGGCGATCGTCACGGGCGGCTCCGTCGGGCTGGGCCGGCAGATGGCCGAAGGCCTGGCGGAAATGGGCGCGAATCTCGTTTTGTGCGCGCGCAAGAAAGCGCGTTGCCTGCAGGCCGCCGAGGAATTGCAAAGACTCGGCGTGCAAGTCCTCGCGCTCGGCTGCGACGTCAAACAACCCTCCAGTATTCAAGAGGTTGCCGATGCTACCCTCAAACAATTTGGACGCATCGACATCTTGATCAACAATGCGGGCACTTCCTGGGGTGCGCCTGTCGAAGCGATGACCCTTGAGCAATGGAATAAAGTCATCGAAACGAACTTAACCGGAACATTTCTTTTTTCGCAGGCCGTGGGCAAGGTCATGATCACACAGCGCCGCGGAAAGATAATCAACATCGCTTCCGTTGCCGGGCTGCGTGGTTCATCTCCGAAATTCTCCGCGATCGGCTACAGCGCTAGTAAAGGGGGTGTGATTATTTTCACGAAGGACCTGGCTTGCAAATGGGGCATGCACAACATTCAGGTGAATGCGATTGCACCCGGCTGGTTTCCCACCGACATGTCGGAAAAGGTCATCGAACGGAATAAGGATTCGCTCCTGGCAGGCATACCTTTAGGTCGCTTTGGCGGGCCGCAGGATCTGAAGGGAGCAGCTATTTTTCTCGCCTCCGATGCGTCAGATTTTGTGACCGGACACACTCTCGTCGTCGATGGAGGACAATCCGCCTGATCCGGGCGAGGGGCATTATGAACATTCCGCTGACCCCCTTGCGTTTCCTTCGCTACGCGGAGCAGCAATATCCGCGCAGAACTGCGGTGGTCTGCAACCACGACAGCTTTACGTACGCGCAATTCGCCG
>Ga0073928_10009060_pt1 | contig 12251 bp, 10 predicted proteins | sample PaiPotPPA55metaG_FD_76969 | JGI IMG/M metagenome (GOLD analysis project Ga0073928, IMG submission 76969) | Iron sulfur acid spring bacterial and archeal communities from Banff, Canada, to study Microbial Dark Matter (Phase II) - Paint Pots PPA... ...
CTTGAGATACGCGGTCTGGTAGGCGATCAGCGCGTAGGGCGCCGAGTGGCATTTGTTGAAGCCGTAGCCGGCGAATTTCTCGACCTTCTCGAAGATCATCTCGGCCTGCGCCGCGGGCACGCCGCGCGCCGTGGCGCCGTCGATGAAGTTGTGGCGCTGCGCCTCCATCTCGGCCTTGATCTTCTTGCCCATGGCGCGGCGCAGCAGATCGGCGCCGCCGAGCGAATAGCCCGACAGCACCTGCGCGATCTGCATCACCTGCTCCTGATAGACCATGACGCCATAGCTCTCGCGCAGGATCGGCTCGAGCGAGGGGTGGAGATAATCCGGCTGCTCCTCGCCATGCTTGGCGCGCAGGTATTTCGGGATGTCGTCCATCGGGCCGGGCCGATAGAGCGCGACGAGCGCGATGATGTCCTCGAAGCGGTTGGGCCGCATCCTCTTGAGCACGTCGCGCATGCCCTGGCCCTCGACCTGGAACACGCCGACGGTGTCGCCGCGCGTCAACAGCTCGAAGCTCGCGGCATCGTCGAGCGGGATCGCCGAGAGATCGAGCGTGACGCCGCGCCGCGCCAGCAGCTCGACCGCGCGCGACAGGACCGTCAGCGTCTTCAGGCCGAGGAAGTCGAATTTCACCAGCCCGGCGCTCTCGACCCATTTCATGTTGAATTGCGTCACCGGCACGTCCGAGCGGGGATCGCGGTAGAGCGGCACGAGCTCGTCGAGCGGCCGGTCGGCGATCACCACGCCTGCCGCGTGCGTCGAGGCGTGGCGGTAGAGCCCTTCGAGCTTCATGGCGATGGCGATGAGCCGCGCCACGGCCTCGTCGCCGTCGCGCATCTGCTGCAATTGCGGCTCGCCGTCGATCGCCTGCTGCAGCGTCACCGGCGCCGCCGGGTTGTTCGGCACCAGCTTGCACAGGCGGTCGACCTGGCCGTAGGGCATCTCCAGCACGCGGCCGACATCGCGCAGCACGGCGCGCGCCTGCAGCTTGCCGAAGGTGATGATCTGCGCCACCCGGTCGCGGCCGTATTTCTCCTGGACGTGGCGGATCACCTCGTCGCGGCGGTCCTGGCAGAAATCGACGTCGAAATCGGGCATCGACACGCGTTCGGGATTGAGGAAGCGCTCGAACAGCAGGCCGAAGCGGATGGGATCGAGATCGGTGATGGTGAGCGACCAGGCGACGCAGGACCCGGCGCCCGAGCCGCGCCCCGGTCCCACGGGAATGCCCTGCGCCTTCGACCACTGGATGAACTCGGCGACGATGAGGAAATAGCCAGCGAAGCCCATCTTGACGATCCCGTCGAGCTCGAAGCCGAGCCGCTCGCGATAGGGCTTCGCCGCGGCGTCGCGCTCGGCTTCGCTCATGCCGGGCTGGAAGACTTGCGTGCGCAGGCGCAGATCGAGCCCGTCCCAGGCCATGGCGCGCAGCTCTTCCTGCTCGCCGCGGCCGGTTGGCGTCGGGAACGGCGGCAGGATCGGCTTCCTCGGCTCGGGCATGTAGGCGCAGCGCCGGGCGATGACGAGCGTATTGTCGACCGCCTCGGGCACGTCGGCGAAGAGCAGCCGCATCGCCGCCGGCGCCTTGAAATGGTGGTGCTGCGTCAGCCGCCGCCGGTTGGGCTCGCCGACGACCGTGCTCTCGGCGATGCACAGCAGCACGTCATGCGCCTCGTAGAACTCCGCCGTGGCGAAGAACACGCCGTTGGTGGCGACCAGCGGCAGGCCGCTTGCATAGGCGAGATCGATCTGCGCGGCCTCGATGCGGTCCTCCGCGGGCAGGCCGTGACGCATCAGCTCGACATAGAGGCGGCCCGGGAACAGCGCGGCGAACCGGGCCAGCAGCGCCTCGGCAGCGGGCACCTGCCCTTCCAGCAGCAGCCGGCCGACCGGTCCCGCCGGTCCGCCCGTGAGCAGCAGCAGCCCATCGCTCGCGCCCTCGAGCGCGGCGATGTCGAGCTGCGGCGGCTCGCCGCCCGCGGTCTCCAGGAATGACTTGCTGACGAGCCTCAGCAGGTTGCGGTAGCCGCGCTCGTTCTGGGCGAGAAGGACGACCGCATCGGGCGGCGGCGCCGGCCCGATGCGGATGGCGCGCCCGTCGCCCTCGCGGCGCAGGCCCAGCTCGCAGCCGATGATCGGCTGAATCCCGGCCTCGCTCGCGGCTTGCGCGAATTCGAGCGCGCCGAACAAATTCCCCGAATCGGTCAGGGCAAGCGCGGGCATGCCGTGCTTCTTGCACAGCCCGACCAGCTCCTTGACCTTGATCGCCCCCGCCGAGAGCGAATAGGCGGAGTGCGCGCGGAGATGAACGAAATCGGCGTGCGTCATGCGCGGGCTGCGTCTGTGATCCGCCCCACCTCACCCCGGCCCTCTCCGCCCCCAGGGGCGGAGAGGGAGGGACCCGCGCAAGCGGGAGGGTGAGGTGGGGGCCGGATCATGGGTTCCCTCCGATGATAGCGCGTCGCGATCCGCCGCCGCACGGCAAAGCGCGTCATGCGCAGATCGGCCGCAGCTTGCCGCGGGATCATACGTCCCTCGGGAGGCTGGCCCCCGCGCCGTTCCCGGCCGCGGCGGCCGGGCGCGCGGCCGACTCGGAGCCCAAAATTGGCTTCGTTTCGTAATTTTCATGATCGGCATCCAGCCCGTCGATATCGACGGCGATCGGGGCGAGCACCTTCTCGCCGCGGCGGCGCGCCTGGCGGCGCTCCAGCAGGGCATAGGCGCGGCGCAGCGAGCGGTCGAGGGCCGCCTCGTAGCGCGACGCCAGGCCCAGGCCGAAGGCGGCGCGGGTGAAAGCCGAGCCCGCGCTCGGCTTGTAGTCCTGGCGGCGCATCGCTTCCGCCTCCCCGTTGACGAGGCCGGCCTCGAGGCGGGCGGCGCGGCGCAGGCGCCAGGCGCACAGCATGATGCGCTCGGCGAGCTGCTCCTCCATCTCGTCGGCCGGGTCGAGCGCCGCGCGCAGCTCCGCGCGGAACCGCGCCAGATCCTCCGGCTGCTCGTCGAACAGCACGACCTGCTCCGTCGTGAGCCCGTGTCGGAGCGCGTTGCGGCTCGCCACCGCCCGCCCCGCCTCGGTCCTGGGCCCCGTGCTCCTGCCGGCATTGCGCCGGTTCGCCGCCATTTGTGCCTCGCTCGCCATCGCTCCTCGCTCCCGCCCGGAATGAACGCTATTTACGTACATCTGCGTATGTGGGTCACCACGGCGCGGCTGTCAAGCGCGTACGCGCCTCTGGATCGGATAGCCTCCTTCCGTCACGGCAAACACCATCATCGTCATGGCCGGGCCGCCCGAAGGGCGAGTCCCGGCCATCTACGTCTTTCGGCGGTGCAAAAAGGCGTGGATGCCCGGCCCAACACCGGGCACGACGGGCGTGCGGGTTCCTAGAAGGTGTTGCTTCACCGGGACGGCGATAGCCCGGTGCATCGCCGCTGCTCAGCGCGCGGCCTCGGCCTGGCGCGCCGGGGCGGTGCGCTCGACGATGACGCCTTCTTCGAGCGAGAGGATGCGGTCCATGCGGCGGGCGAGGTCGAGGTTGTGGGTGGCGATGAGCGCGGCGAGGCGGGTGCGGCGGACGATGTCGATGAGCGCGCCCATCACGTCCTCGGCGGTGTGGATATCGAGATTGCCGGTGGGCTCGTCGCCGAGCAGGACGCTCGGGCTGTTGGCGAGGGCGCGGACGAGGGCGACGCGCTGCTGCTCGCCGCCGGAGAGCCGCGCCGGGCGATGATCGGCGCGCTCGCTCAGGCCAACCATGGCGAGCAGCTCCTGCGCATGGGCGCGCGCTTTCGCCTTGCCGGCGCCGGCGATCATCTGCGGCAGCATGACATTCTCTACCGCCGAGAATTCCGGCAGCAGGTGATGGAACTGGTAGACGAAGCCGAGCCGGCCGCGGCGGATCTCGGTGCGCTGCCCGTCGGACATGCCGCCGCACTCGCGCCCGTCGAGCAATACTTCGCCGCCGTCGGGGCGCTCGAGCAGCCCTGCGGTGTGCAGCAAGGTCGACTTGCCGGCGCCGGACGGGCCGACCAGCGCGGCGATCTCGCCGGGCCGCAGCGCCAGCGCCACGCCGCGCAGCACCGGCAGCATCACGCCCGCCTGCTTGTAGGTCCTGATAACGCCGCGCAGCTCGAGCGCCGCGCCCGCCCCGCGGCGATCACTCATAGCGCAGCGCCTCGACCGGATCGAGCCGCGCCGCGCGCCAGGAGGGGTAGAGCGTCGCCAGGAACGACAGCCCGAACGCCATCACCAGCACGGTCGCGACTTCGCCGGGATCGATCTGCGCCGGGATCTGCGTGAAGAAATAGATCGCCTCGTTGAACAAGGTGACGTGCAGCACGCGCTGCAGGAACTGGCGGATCTGCTCGATATAGGTGGTGAAAACGATGCCGAGGACAAAGCCGGCGAGCGTGCCGACGACGCCGATGCTGGCGCCGCTCAGGATGAAGATGCGCAGGATCATGCCGCGCGTCGCCCCCATGGTGCGGAGGATGGCGATGTCGCGCGTCTTGTCCTTCACCAGCATGATCATGCTGGAGATGATGTTGAAGGCCGCGACCAGGATGATCAGCGACAGGATGATGAACATCACGTTGCGCTCGATCTCGACGGCGCCGAGGAGGGCATTGCTGCTCTGCCAGTCGTAGACGGCCGCGGTGTTGCCGAGCTTGCGCGCGATCTCATAGCCGATGACGCGGGCGCGGTCGGGATCGTCGACGAAGATCTGCAGGCTCGTCACCGCATCGGGCTTCTGGAAGAAGAGCTGCGCCGCCGGCAGCGGCATGAAGAGGATGCTGCTGTCATACTGGTACATGCCGATCTCGAAGGTGCCGGCGACCTCATAGGTCTTGACCCGCGGCACATTGCCGAATGCCGTCGCCTGGCCGTTGGGCGAGAGCAGCGTGAGGGAATCGCCGGGATGGAGGCCGAGGCTGAAGGCGAGCTTGCTGCCGACGAGGACCTTGTCCTCGGCGAATTGCTTGAGCGCCTCGGCGCCGATATGGCTCGACAGCAACGCCTCCGATTTGAGGTCGCTCTCGCGCATGCCGCGCACCATGACGCCGGTCGAGCGGCCATTGGCGCTGGCGAGCACCTGGCCCTCGACCAGCGGATAGACCGCGACGACGCCATGCACGCCCTTGATGTCGGTGCTGAGCTTGTCGAAGTCCTTGAGGCCGCCTTGCGTCGAGACCACGCCGAGATGGCCGTTGAAGCCGAGGATCTCGCGCAGCAGCTCGGCATGGAAGCCGTTCATCACGGACATGACGATGATCAGCGTCGCGACGCCGAGCATGATGCCCAGCAGCGAGAAGATGGCGATGACGGAGATGAAGCCTTCCTGGCGGCGGGCGCGGAGATAGCGGAACGCCACCATGCGCTCGAAGGTGTCGAAGGCCATCTAGCGGCTCCCGAGGCGATTGAGCGCGGCGTCCGGCGACAGCTCGTGGCGCGCGCCGGTCTTGCGCTCCTTGAACTCGACCACGCCCTTGTCGAGGCCGCGCGGGCCGATGACGAGCTGATAGGGCAGGCCGATCAGATCCATGCCGGCGAATTTGGCGCCGGGCGATTCGTCGCGGTCGTCATAGAGCACCTCGATGCCGGCGCGGCCGAGCTTCGCATAGAGATCGTCTGCCGCGGCGACGCAGCGGGCGTCGCCGGCGCGCAAATTGACGAGCCCGACCGTGAAGGGCGCGACGCTCTCCGGCCAGATGATGCCGGCATCGTCATGGCTCGCCTCGATGATGGCGCCGACGAGGCGCGATACGCCGATGCCGTAGGAGCCCATCTCGACCGCGATCTGCTCGCCATTGGGGCCGGCGACGACGGCGTTCATCGGCTTCGAGTATTTGGTGCCGAAATAGAAGATATGGCCGACCTCGATGCCGCGCGCGGTGACGAGGCGGTCGGTCGGGACGGCCTTGGGATCGTGCTTCTCGTCGGTCGCGGCATAGAGGCTCGTCCATTGGCGGAAGAACGGCTCGAGATCGCCGGCGTAATCGACCTCGTTGGCGAGGATGTCGGCATCGAGCCAGGCGCGGTCGCAGAACACCTGGGATTCGCCGGTATCGGCGAGGATGATGAATTCGTGGCTGAGGTCGCCGCCGATCGGCCCGGTGTCGGCGCGCATCGGGATCGCCTTCAACCCCATGCGGGCGAAGGTGCGCAGATAGGCGACGAACATCTTGTTGTAGGAATGCTTGGCGGCCTTGGCGTCGAGGTCGAAGGAGTAATTGTCCTTCATCAGGAATTCGCGCCCGCGCATGACGCCGAAGCGCGGCCGCACCTCGTCGCGGAACTTCCATTGGATGTGGTAGAGGTTCTTGGGCAGGTCGCGATAGCTCTTGACGCTGTGGCGGAAGATGTCGGTGATGAGCTCCTCGTTGGTCGGGCCATAGAGCATGCCGCGCTCGTGCCGGTCGGTGATGCGCAGCATCTCCTTGCCGTAAACGTCGTAGCGCCCGCTCTCCTGCCACAGCTCGGCCGGCTGGATGGTCGGCATCAGCACCTCGAGCGCGCCCGCCGCATCCTGCTCCTCGCGCACGATCTGCTCGACCTTCTGCAGCACGCGCAAGCCCAGCGGCAGCCAGGAATAGATGCCGGCGCTCGACTGGCGCACCATGCCGGCGCGCAGCATGAGCCGGTGCGAGACGATCTGCGCCTCGCTCGGGTTCTCGCGCAATAGCGGCAGGAAATAGGCGGAAAGACGCATGGGACCTCGCGCATGGCGCCCCCAAGGGCGCGGCGGACTTTAGGGAAGCGGCTCGGCCCTGTCCATGTGCCGAGCGGTTGTGCGGGAACCGCAAAGCGGCCTGTGCAGCCGATCGCCGGCGGACGGACTGCCCGCGGTGGTTGTCCGCGCCGGCCTGGTCCTCTTTAAATTTATGGTGCCGTGACCGGTTCACCCTTATTTGCCGGCAAAAAAGGCAGCGCCATGTAAAAAATGTGCGTGACGGGAGGGGAGACGTTTCGTATGATCGTTTCCGGCTTTCAATGTCGCACGCAAGATCGCGACGAGGCCCAGGTTTAGGGAGGAATTGCCGTTAAGCGCCGGTCGGGGGAGACGGCCCTCACAACAAGGCCGCAGTCTTAGCTGCAAGAAGCTTTTGGCAAGATCAACGTTGATCTTGCCTTATTTTTTGCGCCTCCGCTTCGCCTGTCCCATTTTTGCCGCGGGCGCCCGCGACGGCGCGGCGCTCTTCCAGGGCGGGTCCAGCTCCAGTATCTGCCTATATACCGGGCAGGTCTTGTCATGCGCCCCGGGCAGGTATCCGAGGCTCATCAAGAACTCGCCGACGATCTCGCCGCCGGTGAAGCGGAAGGTGTTGCGAAAGAGCTTGACCCACGCGTCCTTGGACAGCGGGTGATGCGCGTCGAGCCAGTCGGCAAAGGAGCCGTGGCTCTGGCGCAAGGCCTGGAGGCGGCGCGCGTTGTCGATGGCCGCCTCGACCTTGAGGCGGTTGCGGATGATCCCCGCATCGGCCAAGAGCCGCTGCTTGTCGCGCTCGCCGAACGCCGCGACCGCGTCGATGTCGAAACCGGCGAAGGCCGTCGCGAAGGCCGGGCGCTTCCTCAGGATGGTGAGCCAGGACAGGCCCGCCTGGTTGATCTCCAGCACCAGCCGCTCGAACAGCACCCGGTCGTCGCGCGAGGGAAAGCCGTATTCGCTGGCGTGATAGGGGCCGTGGAAGGGGTGGCCGGGCGCCGCCGCGCAGTAAGCCGCGGTCATGGCGCGCGGAAGCTGACGAGATCGGCGCGGATCGCCGCGTAAAGGCCGAGCCAGAGGAGGGCGGCGACCGCCGTCGTCACCGCCGCCTTGAGCGCGAGCCGGGGATGCGCCGGGGCGCCCGCGGCATAGCCGGGATCGCCCTTCGGCGCCGGCTTAATTCCAAAGGGTAATACGGCGAAGATTACCACCCACCAGATGATGACATAGGCGACGATGCCCTCGACCCAGGTCATGCGGCCGGCCCGGAGCGGCGGCTAGACCTTGCGCAGCCAGCCACTAGACCTGCTCCAGCTCCACCAGCGTGCCGCAGAAATCCTTGGGGTGCAGGAACAGCACCGGCTTGTCATGGGCGCCGATCTTGGGCTCGCCGTCGCCGACCACCCGCGCGCCGCCGGCCTTCAGCTTGTCGCGCGCGGCGATGATGTCGGCGACCTCGTAGCAGACATGGTGCATGCCGCCGCTCGGGTTGCGCTCGAGGAAATTGCGCACCGGCGAGTCGGCGCCGTAGGGCTCCAGCAGCTCGATCTTGGTGTTGTCGAGGGCGACGAAGACCACGGTCACGCCGTGCGGGGGCAACGTCATCGGCTCGGACACCGTGGCGCCCAGCGTGTCGCGGTAGACCGAAGCCGCCTTCTTCACGTCGGGCACGACGATGGCGACGTGGTTGAGCCTGCCGATCATGCGCTGCTCCCGTCAGATCCGAACCAAATGTATTTCGATCACCGGCTTTTTTCCATGCCAGGCGCGCAGCGAGCGCCGCACGGCGAGCCGCACCGCCTCGCGCAGCGCGGCATCGTCGCGCCGCTCGCGCGGCCCGAGGTCGCTCATGGATTGCTCGACGCGCTGCCGCAGCTCCTCGGTCAGCGACGCGTCCTCCTCCTGCGCCCCCATGCCCTGCACGGTGACCTGCGGCGGCGAGCGCAGGCGGCCCTCGGCGTCGACGACGATGGTGGCGAGCGCGGCGCCGTTGAAGGTCATGCGCTGGCGCGAGCGCAAGGCCTCGGCGCCCGACGGCAGCAGGCGCGTGCCGTCGACCACCAGCCGCCCCGTCGGCACCTCGCCGATGATTGCGGCAGGCCCGGGCGCGAGCCGCACCACCTCGCCGTTGCGAGTGACGATGGATTGCGGCACCTGGCATTGCTCGGCGAGCCTCGCCTGCGCCATGAGATGGCGCGTCTCGCCATGCACGGGGACGGCGATGCGCGGGCGCACCATCTGGTACATGCGGGTCAGCTCGTCTTGCGCCGGGTGGCCAGAGACATGGACGAGATGGTCCTGCTCGGTGATGAGCTCGACGCCGAGACCGGCCAGCCGGTTCTGCAGCCGGCCGATCGAGCGCTCGTTGCCGGGGATGATTCGCGAGGAGAAGATGACGCTGTCGCCCTCCTCCAGCACGATCTGCGGGTGGTCGTCCTCGGCGATGCGCGCCAGCGCCGAGCGCGGCTCGCCCTGGCTCCCGGTGCAGATCAGCAGCACCTTGTCGCGCGGCAGGTAGGCAGCCTCCTCGTCGGTGAGGAAGGGCGGCACGTTCTTCAGGTAGCCGGTCTCGCGCGCGGCATGGTCGATGCGCCACAGCGAGCGCCCGACCAGCGCCGCGTGCCGGTCATGGGCGATGGCGGCCGCGGCAGCCGATTCCAGCCGCGCCACGTTCGACGCGAAGCAGGCGACGACGACGCGGTTCTTGCAGTTGCCGACGATGCTGATGAGCGATTTGCGCACGTCGCCTTCGGAGCCGCCCTCGCCCGGCCGCAGCGCATTGGTCGAATCGCAGACCATGGCGAGCACGCCCTCGTCGCCGAGGCGCCTGAGCGTCGCGACGTCCGAGGTCGCGCCCACCAGCGGGTCCGGGTCGAATTTCCAGTCGCCGGTGTGCAGCACCGTGCCCAAGGGCGTGCGCAGCACGACGGCATTGGGCTCGGGGATCGAATGGGTGAGCGTGACCAGCTCGATGTCGAACGGATCGACCCTGAACTTGCCGGACATCGGCACTTCGGTGATGGGCACCTGGTGCTCGAGCCCGGCCTCGATCAGCTTCAGCCGCAGCACCGCCGCGGTGAACGGCGTGGCGTAGACCGGGCAGCGCAGCCGCGGCCAGAGATAGGGGATGGCGCCGATATGGTCCTCATGCGCATGCGTCACCACGAGGCCGACCAGCTCATCCGCGCGCTCGGCGATGAAGCCCGGATCGGGCATGATCACGTCGACGCCGGGCAAGGTGTCGTCGGCAAAGGAGATGCCGCAATCGATCATGAGCCAGCGCCCGCGATAGCCGTAGAGCGACAGGTTCATGCCGATCTCGCCGACCCCGCCGAGCGCGAGGAAGGCGAGCTCGTCGGGCCGGTTCGGCGCCGGAAGCCGCGCGCCGCTCATGGCTTGCGGTTCCGCTCGTAAACGATGCGCAAGCCCCACAGCGTGAGATTGGGATCGGTGCGCTCGATGGCGGCGGTCGCGCCGTCGAACAGCGGCGCCAGCCCGCCGGTGGCGATGACGCCCATGGGCTGACCGAATTCCTGCCTGATGCGCGCGACCAGCCCCTCGACCAAGCCGACATAGCCCCAGAACAATCCAGACTGCATGCAGGCGACGGTGTCCTTGCCGATGACATGGTCGGTGCGCCGGATGCGCACGCTGGGCAGCTTCGCCGCCGCCATGTGCAACGCGGTGAGCGAGAGGTTGATCCCCGGGGCGATGACGCCGCCGCAGTAATTCCCGTCGCCGTCGACGACGTCGAAGGTGGTGGCGGTGCCGAAATCGACGACGATGAGCGGTGTCTTGTAGCGGTCATGCGCGGCGACCGTGTTGACCAGGCGGTCGGCGCCGACTTCCTCCGGCCGGTCGACCAGCGCGCGGGCGCCCAGCACCACGCCCGGCTCGCCGACGACCAGCGGCTCGCTGTTGCAATAGCGCCGGCACAGCGTCACCAGATTGAAATTGGCCTCGGGCACGACGCTGGCCATGATGGCGCCGTCGATGTCGCGCCGGCTCAGCCCTTCGAGCGCGAGCAGATGGTCGAGCCACACGACATACTCGTCGGCGGTGCGCCGGGGATCGGTGGCGGCGCGCCACGCGCCCTTGAGCTGATCGCCGTCCCACACGGAAAAGACGGTGTTGGTGTTGTTGGCGTTGATGGCAAGCAGCATCTTGCCTCCTCTCAGCCGGACGCGGGAAAGACGTCGCCGGCGCCGATGCGGCGCCGCGCCGTCCCGTCTTCGAGCAGCAGCGCGCCGTCCTCGTCGAGCCCGGCGAAGCGCCCACTCGCCTCTTCGCCCTGGAGCCGCACGCGGATCCCCTCGCCCAGGCCGCGCGCCCGGGCCAGCCAGGCGGCGCGAAGCGGCGAAAAGCCCTCTTCCCGCCAGCGCTCGTACCACGATTGGAAATGCCCGGCGACCGCCTCCAGCAGGGCTTCGACCGTCACGGCGCGGGCGCCGGCCGCGGCGAGCGAGATCGCGGGATAGTCGACCTTCTCCGGGAAGGAGGCGAGGTTGACGCCGATGCCGACGACCAGCCAGTCGAGCCGGCCCTCGCCGGCCGCCTGGGATTCGAGCAGGATGCCGCTCACCTTGCGCCCATCGATCAACACGTCGTTCGGCCATTTATAGCGCAAGCCCTCGGGCTTGGGCAGCAGCGGGAGCAGAGCGTCGCCGAGCGCCAGCGCGGCGGCAAAGCCGAGTTGCGCCGCGCTCGCCGCTGGCCGGTCGGGGCGCAGCACGATCGACAAATAGAGATTGCCTGCCGGCGAGATGAAGCTGCGGCCGCGCCGGCCGCGGCCGGCGCTCTGGGCGCGCGCCCAGACGAGCGTACCCTGCGCGGCGCCCTCGCCCGCCCGGCGCTTGGCCTCGTCGTTGGTGCTGTCGATCTCGGTGAAGCTCACCAGCCGGTAGAACGGCGAAAGCCGCGGCGGCGCGGTCATCCTGGGAAGAGCGCAGCCGTCGCAGCGTCGGCGGCGCCGGAGATCGGGCCGGGGAAAATGAAGAAGAACAGGATGACGACGGCGGACAAGACCAGGACTGCTTTCACCTCAGCGCCGATCGGGCCGTCGAAGGGCGCGCCCACCGGCTCGTCGAAATACATGAGCTTGACGATGCGGAGGTAGTAATAGGCGCCCACCACGCTGGTGACGACGCCGATCACCGCGAGCACGAAGAGCCGCGCTTCGATCGCCGCCATGAAGACGTAGAACTTGGCGAAGAAGCCGGCGAGCGGGGGGATGCCGGCCATCGAGAACATGAAGATGAAGAGGGCCGCCGCCAAGAGCGGCTGGGAGCGCGACAAGCCGGCGAGATCGTCGATCCGCTCGACCATCCGGCCCTGGCGGCGCATGCACAGGATCACCGCGAAGGTGCCGACATTCATGAAGAGATAGATCGCCAGATAGATGAGGATGCCGCGCACCCCCGCCTCGCTGCCGGCGGCAAGCCCGATCAGCGCGTAGCCGACATGGCCGATCGAGCTGTAGGCCATCAGCCGCTTGATGTTGGTCTGGTTGATGGCGGCGAACGACCCCAGCAGCATCGAGGCGACCGA
>Ga0073928_10009063_pt1 | contig 12247 bp, 9 predicted proteins | sample PaiPotPPA55metaG_FD_76969 | JGI IMG/M metagenome (GOLD analysis project Ga0073928, IMG submission 76969) | Iron sulfur acid spring bacterial and archeal communities from Banff, Canada, to study Microbial Dark Matter (Phase II) - Paint Pots PPA... ...
CCCGGAGCTAGCGTCGCCCGTCAGCCGTTCGTCTCGAGGCGCTAACTTCGCCACCTCGCCCGGGGTCTCAAGACTATCCCACAGTCCCGGGGTATCCCGTGGCCGCTGCCGTTAGTTTCCCCGACCAGCCACGCGGCAACCCAGAATTCACGGGTTGCTCATAGTATACGGCGGCTCGGGGGCGATGATTCGCGCTCTTGGGTATCCACTTGAAAAGCTCGTTGTTTTGAGTGACTAATTTCGTCAAAGAATTTTGCGAATTAAATTCGATGTTGCACAAGACATTGACGACGTTGACGTGTTCTACAGAACGGACGGTTTATGGCAGTGGTACGCTGACTTCCTGACCACGATGCCAAAGCAAAGCCGATATGAAAGGAACTTGGACGCCGGCAGACATCCCGTCGTTGGACGGCAAACGAATTCTGGTGACTGGAGCAAACAGCGGCATCGGTTACCACGCCGCGTTGGTGTTCGCGCAGAAGGGGGCGCATGTCATCTTGGCATGCCGTGATTCGCGTCGCGGAGAAGCGGCACTGGCCCGTCTCAAGACCAACGCGGCTGGTGCGAGTGTCGAGCTTGCGGCCCTGGACCTTGCATCTCTTGGATCGATTCGGGATTTCGCCCGCCGCGAGCTTGCGGAACAACGTCCGCTTCACGCGCTTATCAATAACGCAGGTGTGATGGCGCCGCCAAAAAGGCTTGAAACCGCTGATGGTTTCGAGCTTCAGTTCGGCACCAACGTGCTTGGGCATTTTGCCCTGACAGGCTTGTTGATGCCGCTGCTCGAAAGGGCGGCCGTTTCTGAACGTCCGCGGGTAGTGACGGTAGCGTCCATTGCCCACAAGCGGGGACGCTTGAACTTCGACGATTTGCAATCCACACGACGCTATTCGCCGATGCGGTCATATCAGCAATCGAAGCTTGCGAACCTGATGTTTGCTCTCGAACTCGACCGCCGTTTGCGCGCCAGCGGCTCGCGTGTAACGTCGGTTGCAGTCCATCCCGGTGTGGCGAATACCAACCTGTTTCGTGCCGGAGAGCGGTCCGCGCTGGATAGCGCAATACGCGCCGTGGCAAGCCATCTGATCGGCGCACTGCTGAATAGCGACGACGCGGGCGCCTTACCAACACTGTATGCGGCAACCTCGCCAGACGTAACTGACGGCGGTTACTACGGTCCAACTGGCTGGACGGAAATGCGCGGTGACGATGTGGGCAATGCTGCGATTGCGTCGCAAGCAAAGGACCTAGAATCTGCACGGCGATTGTGGGAAGTGTGCGAAACGCTGACGGGGGTGCAATTCTCGTTGCGAGCGGGAGGCTGAGAGTATGCGCCGTCTTACAAAGTCGAGAGCCGGCATACGACACGGCGCGGCCTGTTGGATTTGCCGATAACGGCCATTCGTCACGAGGTCGAGACGCTGATCTGCGTCAGGCGCTCGATCTGATTGCTGCGAGGAAGATATTTGCCGAACCGTCATTGAGTGTCGGCATTGGCTGCGGGACCTGCAAATTGTCTACCGTGCAGAGACCCGCATTTTCCCTCGGAATTTCCTCAAAGCATGCCGATCATCGATAGGTAGCTGTCTGAATCGGTTTTCTTCTTGCTCTGGAACGGTGACGACACGGCGCGCCATCTCGCCACAGAACGGCCGAGACAACAGGCCCGGTGAGCCGCTTGCGAATGGACCCGGACAGGCCCGGATGCCCTACGCGCCCGATCTGGAATGCCATGCTGGCGTTCCAGGGCTGCTCTGCTCTGCCGAGCCGTGCTGGTCAGGATCCCAGAGGGGACACGAATCTTTGCCACAAATATTCGGCCGCCTGGTCTGCGGAAAGCTGCTTCATGTCGAACTTCCGGTCAAAGTTGAAGCTGGCCATCAGGGCTTGAAAATGAAGACCGCCAGCTAAGGAAAGAGAAAGGATTTCATTGCAGCTGTCGCCCGACATGTGCCGGCCTTCCGAATAACAGATGTTGTCCGCCGATTGCATGCCGCCCATCCAGATACGGCAAAAACACTTGCTCTTCCCGTCGAGGAAAAGTTCGGCGCGAAAATCGATGGCGGTCGCCGGCTCAAATGACGCTTCTAAACGCGGTTCCTGCTGCGCAACGGACTGGAGATTCGCTTCAAAAACCGCTTTGATGGTCTCGAAGCCTGCTTTCGCAAAACGGCGTTTATCTGCATCTGTAGGATTCTGCTTCAATGCCGGCATAAGGGTTGTCGGCAATGCCGGTGCTGCATTCGCATGCTGAACGGCCGTACTTGAACCGGGAAAGTCTTTGTGTTCGACGTGAGCGACCGTGCCAGGAAAAGGCGGCCGCGCCGAAGGCTTAGCCCGTTTTTGATCGATTCCGGTAAGCACCACTTTCCTGGCTGCGTTTTCGTCGAGACCGACAATCCGGATCTGGACGATCGACGTCAGAATTCCCGTCGGCTGGCAGCTGCGAACCATGACGGGGACAAGCTTTGCGCTTTGTCCTTGAGGGTCCTGCCCAAAGGCGCTGGCCCATTCTGGCGACGCGAATTGCGACTGCAGATAATCGGGCGACAAGACCATCAAGGTGCGTTCGGCTTTGGTCGCCGCATTCTGCATTTCGAGGACGAAATTTTTCCCCGGCCGAAAATCCCACGCCTGAATGATGACACTGAACCCTTCCTCTTCCAGCACGTAGCTAATCCATTCAGCCCAAGCTGTATCTGCGTGCGTGTAACTAATAAAAAAGTCCGTCATGGCCCCTCGGCGATAGTTTCAGTTCGTTCAGTGCTTCGACGGCATCATTGTCGCTCATCTGTGTATGACAGATCTCGATGCATACATTTTTCGGCGACTCGCCCTGTACTGTCGAACGATACCGCACGGCCGCACACGGCCTACAGCTTGTTGCAGGAGGAGTTGGCCAGAGATCGATTCGGGTCGGACCGTTGCCGGACCCGTCTCCGTCGTCGGGAACCTAGCTTCACGAATGCGTCGACGCTGTAGGGCAAAGTTGGGTCAGAGTGCATCACCGACTTTCAGACGCATATCCTCATACGCCTTCACTCGAGCTTGCTCCGCCAACGAGTTTCTCGCGGGGCGAAATTCGGTTCTGACTACCGCGGGAAATCCAGTATCGTTTGGCGTGCTGGCTTGCTTCAGCGCCGCGTCATATTCTCTTTTTAATGCCACCCGAATGGCCTGAAGGACCCCTGGATCGCGCTTCGCCAATAGAGACACGACCGTTTCCAGCGCGTCAAGACGGCCCTGATGATTTCACTTTCTTCATTCATAGAAACTCCATAGTCATGTGGAATAAATCGGCGGCGCGACGTTTGTGGGGCACACGTGGAGCTACCGAAGTTTGTGAGCCAGTCTTCATGCACGTCGCGAATAGGACCGAGTTCGAAACCGTTTTGAAGGGTATCTCGACGGACAGCTTTCCAGCAGCCAGCCTATGCTCATTGTATGGACGGTTCCGGTCATCCAGATGGCGTGCAATGCTTCGAGGTGAAGGCATCTAGATTCAGGTATGCGTAAGTCCACTCCTTAGCGTTGGCTCAACAATGATTTCGGGTCGAGCGCGGCGAGGTAATGATCGCCATGGAGCTTATGCAGCTCCTTCAGAAAGTGAGTGCAGAGGGCCGCGTTGCTGGCCACTTTGGCATGCATAACCGAGAGAAAGTATTCGCGGTCGCTCCGAAGGCCATCCACTTTTCGTTGGATCGCAGCGTCGATTTCTGGGTCCATATGTCGATCGGTGCGTGAAAAGATGGGGAGGGGACGGTCGATACGTGCCGCATCGCCATCGGTGGCGCTAGCCACATCGAACATTGTCCGATTCTGCTCAAAGATCTCCCGAAATCCTGGATCCTGCATGTACTCTTCCAGTTTTATGGTCGATTCAGCAAGGCTGAGCGCCGTCTCGATGACCAGCCGCTCTGCGTGCGAATCCAACTCCATTTGCGAGGTGGCTTTCTGAAGTGCCTCCGCGCGTCGAACGTGCTCGTTGATCTGCGTCACGCCGGCGTTTAGGGCTTTGAAAACCGAGGAAAACGTGAAACGCTGCGGCGCAGCTGCTTCCGTCTTATAAGCAGAATACGAAGGGCTGTGCTGGCCCTCGGGCGGCGCCGGAGACATGTGCGGGGTAGTCACGGGTGAAGGGCGGGACCGAGGCGCCAAGGCCGGCGAGGGTTGCCTCTGTTCCATGCCGCGCTTGACCGCGGGGACCGGTGTGCTTCCCGTCTTTTTTGGCTTGTAACTACAAGCAGGGAAATTCGAGCAGGCACGGAACTCCCCGTACGGGCCGGTTCGTAGGACAAGAACCCCTTGCTTACACGATGGGCAACTCTCTTCCTGAACGGCCTTGCCCTCGGTGTCGGTGATCGTCACCGCGCCGTTTTCATGCAGCTCATTAAGGAAGGTGGAGCATTGGCCCCGCGCGGTAAACATTGTGACGCCGCGCCGTGCCCGGGTAAGGGCCACGTAGAACAGACGGCGTTCTTCACCCAGCGGGAAATCGTCTCCTGCTGGCATCGCTAGAGCCAGCACCGGATCGTCGGCGCGGGTATTGGGGAAACTGCGTCCCCGCTGCACGCTGAGCATTTCCGGGAGGATGACGTAATCAGCTTCGCTGCCTTTGGAGCGGTGAATGGTGAGGAACGATACGTCCAGCCAACGATCGAAGCGGGCCCTGCGGTCTGGCACGTATTTCCGATCGGGGTTATAGCGGCCCAGCACATAGACCGAGACCTTGCCGTTGCGCCCGGGCGGGATTGTGCCATCCTTCACCCCGTTCGCCAGCCTCATCACAAACTGGTCGATGGCGTCGGCCAGCTTGTCCTTGTGGTCCACCTGAAAGGCCTGGAGCGCTGATCCCATAGCGGGCGTGACCGAACGCACCTGCTTGCTCATCTGGGCCGGGTTCTTGGACACGAACTGGCTGGACAAGTCGCACAGCGCTTGCGGGCAGCGGAATGTCTGTTCCAGCTTGAGGATCTGCCCATGGCCGAACCATTCCCGGAAACCGGTCATGACCGACACGTCCGCGCCGGCGAATCGGTTGATGGACTGCCAGTCGTCGCCCACGGCGAACAGGTATCGCCCTGGTTTCTGAACCAGGGCGCGGCACAAGCGGGCCCGGGCGCGGGAGGCGTCCTGAAATTCATCGGCCATGACCAGCTCGTACGGTGCCTCGTAACGGCCACTCTCCAGATGGCTGGCCGCCAGGTTTAGCATGTCCTCGAAATCGATGCCGCCCTCGGCTGCCAACGCATCGTCCCAAGCTTGCAGGATGGGTTCGGTGATGTCCAAAAACATACCGTGCCGGTACTTGAAGGTGCCCTCCGACATCGCTTCCAGTCGCTGGCGCAGCATCGCAATCGTTAGGCAGTTGCTCTTGGTGTGGCTGATGAATGTCCGCATTAGCCCCGTCAGCTCCGCCGGGTCCATCGGCTTCTGACCGCCGGCGGGAATCTCGCGATCGGGGTTGGGGTCGAGCGTGATGCCCCTGCGGCTCAACTCATCGGTCAGGTGCTTGAACGCTGCGCCGCTGCGGATCTGGAAGGACGCCGTTTCGATCAATGCCGTCCCGCGCTCCTGATGTAGCTGACGTTTCCATTCGACCCCGGAGATGTAGTCCGCAAAATGTGCCGGGGCGTTGCCGTTGGCATCCAGAGCGAAATGCTCGTGATAAAGGTCAATGCCGGGATAGTAGAAGTCCGGTCGGTATTGTCGATGGTTCTCGTCGGCGGTGTCGAACTTGTAGCGGTCCTCGTACCGGTAATCCACGCCGTTGTAGAAGAGCCAGTCGCAAAGGCGCGCCTCTTCCTGGCTACGAACGCGTTTTCCATCGTTCGTAAGCGTTCGGCCGTTGCCTTGATCGTCCCAAACGTGGGGTGAGCCCTTTGAGCCGAACGCGGGCAGATCCCGGGCAAAGACGAACCGGAAGAGGTCCCACTGGGTTCGGAAGGCAGGGGAGCGGTCCTTGAGCTGGTCGATGATCTCGGTGAGCTTGCGAAAGCCACCAACGGTGTCTGTGGCCCAATCGGGGATGTCCGGCTTCTTCCCAGTGGCTTTGCCGATGATGTGAAGGCCCAGCGCGTGAAACGTTGAGGCCTTCACCGAGACGCCGTTTATGCCCAAACGCTCGAAGGATTTGGCAGCGCGTTCGTCTAGTTCCACCGCAGCCTGCTTGTTGAAGGCCAGAAGGACGATGTGTTCGGGGGCCACGAAGCCTCGGTGAATGGCGTACGCAGCCTTGGCAACCATGGTGGACGTCTTGCCCGAGCCGGCAGAGGCGACTACCTGCACCCTGTTATCGAAGCAGACCACTGCCCGTGCTTGCTCCTCGGTCAAAGGCTTGCTCTCAACCCGGTCAAACAGCTCCTTGCAGTCCTGCAACTCGCGCGCGGTGTGAGCGGCGTTGAGGGCATTCCAATGGGAGCGGTGGTCGGCTTCCCATTGGCTGAGGGAAAGCGCCAGGGCGGTGGCTTCTTGTCCGAGCTTGGCTTGCACGCTGGGCTTTCGCATGCGTGTGCGGACGGCCGTAACGTCCACCGACGGTCGTGCCGCCTCCAAGGCCACTTGCATCTCATGGGTAATCCAACGCCGGTCGGTCGCCGCGGCGCGCTCCCGTTGGGCCTTGAGCCCAAGCCAATGAAGAACGGTCTGGTGAGCACCTTGCAAAAACGCCACGTCCTCTCGCATTCGCTTGTCGACCAGCGCGGCTTCCAGCGCTTGGGTCAAAGTGGCCCCGTGGTCATTGGGCAGACCATCGGCCTTCACTTCACGGGCGTCGCCTGGGTGGAGGACGATGTCTGTCCACAGGACTCCCCGATTGACGCGGTAAGAGGTCTCTTCCTCGACATTTGTGCGGTGAGTCCGACCATTCACCGTCAGCAATAGTTCTAACCCTTGGAGGCGCAGCCGCCAGTCTGGCGATCTTGTTAAATTTCGGCCCCAGGTCGAGGGAGCCCATTCCTTTGTCATCCGTTTTCCTACGATGTCCCCGAGCACCTCATCGGCCAACCGAGAGGTCAATCATCGTAATGATAGCTTGCGTGGCTGGGTGGGCACGGCCGCGATGTAGAGTCTAGTTGGCTTGACGTGGAGGCGGTGTTCCTCAGCGCTTGGGATGGAACCTCGCCTCGATGGCGTCGTCGAGCCACACGACGAACCGTGCCATCGTGTCGATCGACGATTCGAGCTTGCCGTGATCCACATGAACCGTCGGCGGAGTTAGCCAGCTCCTCGCATCAATGTCCATCCGTTCGAGCAGTTCAGTTTCGCGAGCGTCGAGAAACACCGAAGGGGCGGAACCCGGCTTGCGACCTAAGTGCTTGGGCTTGAGGTTCGTGATCTCAACGTCGTGCTGGATGCTGTTACGGGTCTGTACGATGTCTTCTAGGACGGCGATGGCCACCGGCCCATCCGCGAAGGGGATGCCGAACGCCTGGGTGAAAATGATGTTGTAGCCTCCCACCCAGCCCTTCCGGAACACGCGTTTGCGTTTCTCCTCGGTGAGTTCTTCGCAGTGCATTTTCACGCGAGTATGTAGGTACGCCTGCAAGCTCGACGCGAGAAGGACAGGCATGCGTGGCCCAGGACGTCGACAGAGTCATGGTTTTCTTGCCATTCCGCCAGAAATGGCGGCTCACCGTCCTCCGCGTACGGTGGGACGTACGGGTCCTCCTTGTTCTCGATTAGGCGTAGCCGTTCGACGAAGGGGGCTGAAGAGGTGATGTAGAGCTGCCGGATGAAATCGAGGCGGCGGTTCAAGAACCATGCGACATCCATGCGCTTTCCCCAGGTCGACCGATGCCGCTTGGCGCCGTGCGCGACGCCAAGGGCAGGTGGTTATTAGGTCGTTCCGGCGGTCTTCTTCAGCTTCGCCCGCTCGTCGAGGAACGTCCCGATCCCGTGGCTCCGGGGGAACGCTTCCTTCACGGCGTTGCTCGTGACCGCTCCGGTGTCGAGAAGGTGGGCAAGCTCTTCCTCCCAGCGCAATAGGCGATGGGCGACCAGGAACTCATCGACCTCCTTGAACCTCATCAGCGCACCGACGTCCTGACCGTTCGCCACGAACAGGTCGGCGACGACGGCTTCCCCGTCGCTCGTCGGGATCGTCACCGTCGACGCAATGGCGATGATCCGGCTCAGCAGGCTTTCCTCCTCCTTCATCCCACCGTGGCGCGCGGACCCCATGAACACCTGGGAGACCTCGCTGCCGTACCACCCGCTGATCAGCAGGGCGTCCTTGCCGTATTCGATCAGTTGCTCGGCGCGGGTGTACCCCGGGTTGTAGATCAAGCGACGGTACCCCTGGGCGTAAGCGCTCTCGATCGAGGGGAGGAAGGGCAGTTGGCGGATCGCCTCGGGCACGTCCCAATCCTTCGATGGGGTGGAACGGTGTCGCGGCATGATTCGGGCCGCCGGACCGCAATGCTCGGTCAGGGCCAGCGACGCGGCCACCAGTTCGATGCCGGAGTGATCCTTGATCTCACCCGATCCGAACAACAGCACGCCGCTCGTGCGTTCCGCGAGGGCGTCGCGCAACGGATTGAGGAGCGGGGGCGGTACTGCGTCGGTGGTGGCCAACGTCGAAACCAGCTCGATGGTGGGCCATGGACGGGCAAACGGGGTGCAGGGTTCCAGTTCCCCGTCCTCGGTCACGACGCCGACCAGTGCCGTCTCCTCGTCCGTGTGGTTCGGGCGTGACATGACCATCAACCGGATATCCTCGTGGAGCGTCTCCGGCGTCGGGGTGTCCAGAAGAACAGCGATGCGATGCCCAGAGGTTAGGGCGTGGTTGCACGCCATTTCCAGCCGATCGGCCGTGTCGTTCCACGATTGCTGGTCCAGCTCGAGCGGACCGACGATCAGCAGCGTGCCGCTCGGGACCCGGTCCAACCCGGAGGACCACAGGCCGTAATCGCCCAGGTCAATGCTGCTGCCCCACTGGTTGCCGGCACGCTCGGCGTAGATCAACGCGCCGTCGGTGGCATCCTCGTACGCTTCCAGCAGAGCGTCGATCGCGCCTTGAGAGGTCGTGAGGTAGACGCCCGGAACGGGGCCCGTGGGCCAGATGTGCGGCGCGCTGCGGGGGACGACAACGCCTGGCGGCGACAGGGCCGTCAGAAGTTCTTGCGGCGTCATGTCGACCGCGAAGCGCTTCTTCAGGCGGAACGCGAGACGGCCGGTCGAGGTGGTGTCCAGCTCGGTGGCGGCAACCCGATCCGGGAACGCGATCACCTCGGGCCAGTTACGAAGCCCGGGCAGCGCAGCGATAAGATCGAGCGCTTGGCCGTGTCCAAGGGAAGGGTGCGAAGGCTGCAAGAGGCCGCGGACGAGCCCGGCCAACAGCTTCAACTGCTGAATGTCCATTGTCTTCTCCAGGGCGGCAAATCCGGTGCACGCTTTGCGGGCCGCCCATCGAAAGAAAACAACGACTAGAGAATGGGGTAGCTGCCTTGAAACATCGTCTTCGTCATGCTCCTTGGGGGAGCGCGTGCGGCGGGCGACGACAGCCTGCCACAACTATATCAGGAAAAAAGCGGTGTTCGGAGCACGTGAAAGCAGCGGGTGAATACGTCGCCGGGAAAGGGCTCACCTCGTCGTGGGAAGCCCCTCCCACTCGGTGGTGTAGCTCGGCGTTTTCGCGTTCTGGCTCATGTGCCAGGCCTACCGATGCGCCTCGCCGAGATCAAGGAGGTCACATCGAAGATTCACGAAGCGTCTGTGGCCCTGCATGGCCTGATCACAAACACCGACGTCAAGCCGATGTGGGCGCGTTGACCTTCAACGGGCGCGCGCGACTCGGGCTTGACGTTGACCACGAAGCCGGTTCATTTCGGCCCACAGTTGGTCGTCCTGCCTGGACGAAGGGATGCTGTTGAGCCGTATGAAGGCGACATCCTCCCAAAACCCCACGATTGCGTCGACGAACTGATCGAGCAGCTCGCGGGGCAGCACGGCATGTTCGAACGAAGGCGGGGCGGGCGGCCCCATCGGGGGATCGCCGGCCGGCACCGTCGAAGGCGCCGATGACCAGTTTGGCCACAGGTCAGGGTTGCTGCGAAACAGGTCAGTCGCCGATTTACCGTCGCCATGCCGGCACGCGTTCCCGATGAGATTCAACAAGGTCAGGTGCCCCCATGTCGAGAAGGCTGTCAGTGGAATGCCTCGCAACTCCAACAGCAGATCGCTCAGTTTGTCCATTGGATCGCGCCGGGCCACCCGACGGTGCTGACCGCACTGATCACCTGAGGCAGCGCATTCGCTCAACCAGTTTCGAAGCTGGCGCTCCCACAACGACTGGATCGAGAGGCAAAAAGCTTGGATCGTCGCGCGCTGAAGCGCTTCGGATTCGGCCTTGGCGAACATCCACGCCCCCTCGCGCGTGGTAGCCCAGCGCTCGATGTCAGCGTCCAGCGCCGCAAGGGAGGGGTGCACCACGTCCTTGAGGAACGCGCGCGTGCGCATCGTGTGATAGCCGGTCCGTATGTCGGCGTCGGCGTGGGCCCAGGTATGAGTCTCGATGGTGGTCATAGGCGTTTGCGCAACCGAGTGGCTCGGAGGACGCGACGCCACCACGTAAGATCGGGGTAGGGATCCGGCAGGTCATTAAACCGTTTGCATCCCTCCATGTAGTGCTTCAGCCCGATGTTGCCCGGGCGCGGATCGGTGTTGCTGAAAATCTCGTCGAAGTCAGCGTGGTCGATGGGGTCTCGCCGGCCTTTGGGCCATTTGGCGAACGCATGGACGATGATGGCGGATTCGATTTGGATCCCGTCGCGGTGGTGCTCCCTCGGCGCAGGAGGACCGACCCTTTGGTAAAACGACGGCTGGTAGTAGGCCGGTCCCCGGAGCGCGAGGTAAAACCGGTGCCTCCAATGCTCCTCATGATCCTCGACGATCCGTCGGTGCACCCGTACCCGGATCTTCTTTTTCAGGGCCTTGTACGTTTCAAGATTGCGCGCGGCGGTCAACCAGTTGAGCCGCTCCACGGGCACGGGAGCTGCGTGGACCTCTTCGTCCGTCAACGCGTCGTACGCTCGCTTGAGGGCGAGCACTGCCTGGTCGAGCAGCGCTGCGTTCCTCTGGTAGCGCAGCGGCCAGGTGATGGCAAAGATCGCGATGACCGCAGCAACGGACGCGACCTTGACGTCGGTCAACGACGCAATGAAAGCGTCGACGACCTCCCACGCGTGCGACAGCCCTACCATCATTGTTGCCCTCCCACGCCCGGCATCTGCAAAGCGACCGGCGCCAGGGTCACGGCCAGCCGGTACTCCATGAGCCGCACGTTGGGCGCGACCTTCGCCGCGTATTTGAGTTTGTCGCTAATCGCATTGGCGACGATCACCCCTGACACCGTTTTGCCGTTCGCCAGGTGTGTGTCGACCCATCCCATATATCGCTGCACCTGACCGAGCGCGGCGTCCGGGCCCCGGCCCAGCTTCAGCTCGAAGACCACAAAGTTCTTCGCTTCGTCGCGAAAAACCAGGTCGGCCGGGCCGCAGTCGGTCTGGTACTCGACACCCGAGCGTCCGTCCTCGCCGACGAACAACGTAAGGGGTGCACCGTGGCCAGGCAGGGTCGGCGGGTTGCGCGCTAGGTAGTCGCGCAGGTGGCTTTCGAGCGCGAACGCACCACCCCCAAAGCCGTCGTCGACCGGCTCCACAGCGTCGATGTCCAATAGGGTGCCCACGTCATCGGTGGCGTCCTCGTCGCGTTGCACCGCGAGACCATCTGGGGTCTCGACGATCGACCAGAGGCCGTGCTTCGCCGGCTCGTACCACATGACCTTCCCACGGCCGATGGCGAACAGGAAATCGTAACGGCTGTTTGCAAGACGGGGCTTCTTGTTCTCTGGGTAGCTCACCCGTCCCACCCGGTTGACCGTACAGATAGCGATTTGACACGCGATCGTCGCCTCGTTCAGATCCGGGTACGCGTTCAGCAGGAGCTGCTTGATTTCCCCGTTGCTGGTCTCCCGGCCTAGGGGCGCGACAGCATCTCGAATAAGTTGCCAGATCGGCGGTCGGCTAGTCGTGCTCACGGTGCAGGTCCCTCGTCTTGGTATCGTAACCGGGCACGTCGCCCGGGTAGGACACGATTGAACCACGGCGCGACGAGCAGGCACCAGAAGAAAGTAGTTGCTCTTTTGCCCGGGCGACGAGTGTGAAGCGCGGTGCCCGTTCATGCAGTGGGCATAATTCGGACCGGTGTAGGTGTCGATCGGGAAGTGCTGCCCATCTTGGACGCG
>Ga0073928_10009065_pt1 | contig 12246 bp, 10 predicted proteins | sample PaiPotPPA55metaG_FD_76969 | JGI IMG/M metagenome (GOLD analysis project Ga0073928, IMG submission 76969) | Iron sulfur acid spring bacterial and archeal communities from Banff, Canada, to study Microbial Dark Matter (Phase II) - Paint Pots PPA... ...
AGAGCGGCGCTCCCCTGCAACAGATGTCGTCTTGAAATCCTGCCAAAATCCATTGGTTGCTCCCTTTGGCGGGCTGACCGCCGCTGATTTCGCGGCTTCGCCGGACCGGCAAAGCCCGGAGCTTCCATCGCAAGCTTCGTGCCATCGCCTATTGCAGGGTCAATTTCTTGTAATTATTTGATGAGATTAATGTTTTCTATGACGGTGCCCGGTGTAAAAGTTGGGCATGTACTCGCGCTGTCTAAAATTTAATCATTATTCGTTGATTGTATGCAATGGAGTTGGGCAGCCCGGAAGGGAATCGCAGTGCTTCCGGCGCGCGCAACAACACCCCCGCGCCGTGGCGCGGCAGAATCATATTTGGCGACAAACTCCGCGTTTATTCGGCGGCAGCAAGTGGTGCGCGTTCGAGCTCCTGGTCGTGCCCGAGCGCCAGCACGATGCCGATCGCCATGATGCCGAGGGCTGCCAGCAACAACAGCCCGCCGGCATAGCTGCCGGTCTGGTCCTTGATCCAACCCATCGCAAACGGGCCGGCAAATCCGGCGAGGTTGCCGATCGAATTGATGACCGCGATCCCGGCCGCCGCACTTGCGCCGCAGAGGAAGGCGGTCGGCAGTGTCCAGAACACCGGCAGGAAGGCGAAGATGCCGAAGCCTGCCAGGCAGAACGCGATCATTTTCAGCAAGGGGTCATCGAGTGCCGTGGAGGCCGCGATGCCTGCCGCTGCAATCAGCAGCGGGAACGCGGCATGGAACCGTCTTTCGGCCTTATGATCCGAACGTCGGCCCCACCACACCATGGCGATCACCCCGACGACATAGGGCGTCGCCGCGACGACGGTGGTGAGAAAGGTGGAGAGGCCAAAGGCCTTGACGATCTGCGGTAGGAAGAAGCTCAAGCCGTAATTCATTGCCACTGCGCCGAAATAGACCAGGCTCAGTCCCAGCACGCGCGGATTAAACAGCGACTGCATCACAGTGTAGTCGCGCACCGCCCGTCGTTGACGCTCTTCAAGTGTCAATCGTTCGGCAAGCCAGGCCCGCTCGTCTGGCGCGAGCCAGGTCGCGTCAGCAGGCCGATCGGTAAGATAGAAGAAGACCACCGCGGAGAGCAGAATCGCGGGCACGGCTTCGATGATGAACAGCCACTGCCAGCCGGCGAGACCGAGCCCGCCCTGCAGATAGAGCAGCAAGCCCGAGATCGGTCCGCCGATCACGGTGGAGAGCGGGATCGCGGCCATAAAGTAGCCGACAATGCGCGCGCGATATTCCGCCGGGAACCACAGGGTCAGATAGAAGATGATACCGGGAAAGAAGCCGGCTTCGGCCGCGCCGAGCAGCACCCGAACCAGGTAGAAACTGTGTTCATTGCCGAGCCCGGTTGCGGTGGCGATGTTGGGGATGAACGCCATCGCGCCGGACAGGATGCCCCAACTCAGCATGATGCGCGCAATCCATTTGCGCGCGCCGAATTTTTCGAGCAGCAGGTTGGATGGCACCTCGAAGATGAAATAGGCGAGGAAGAAGACGCCGGCGCCGAAGCCGAACGCGGTCTGCGACAGCCCGAGGTCCTTGTTCATGGTAAGCGCCGCGAAGCCGACATTTACCCGGTCCAGGTACGCGACGAAGTAGCAGACGATCAGGAACGGCACGAGCCGCATCGAGACTTTGGCGATAGTGCGGGTTTCGACAGCGTTCATTTGATTTCCATCCAACTTTTTTTGGCGGCCGACGGGTGCGCGGCTTCGAGCGGGCGCACCCTTTCACATTTCACCGCGCAAATGAACTGAACTCTATTGTGCAGTGCGCAAGCGAGCGTGCGCGAGTTCAACGCTTTCCATGCGGCCTTGACCTGCGACGCGCGCTGATCCATGCGCGATATCTGACGTTCCAGGGGCACCGGCCGGCCGGGAACACGTCTTATGGATGTCATCAATTCGGGTTTTCGAGGCCTCATCGAATAGGGGTTCCGCAACCGGCCGGCACTTTCCCCCGATCGCAATCGTAAAGTACAGAATCATACTGACACGGCCGCAGAATCGGTCTTTGATGGTTTGGGGGGCAGGCAGGAGGCGTCAAATGAATGACCTCGTTCGCTACCGCGCCATGGAGTCCCTGTGTCGGCAGAGCGCGGTGTTTCACCCGCTGGAGAGTTGGCGGCTGCTTGCTGAAGCTGAGATGTGGCACCACAAGGCGCAGGAGGAAATCGCCTCACGCTTTATGGAATGCAACCGGATTCCGCCGGCCGGCGCGGTCGCCCGTGCAGCGTCTCCTTCCCATCCAGGCGATGAAAGCCGGTTGTTGGTGGGTTGAACCCTTGGAACGACGAGCAAAAGGCCCCGCATTGGCGGGGCTTTTGTTTTGGCAAGCGGTGCTCAATTCGTGATGTGGGCCGTGACCAGCGATTGCTGGAACATGGCGTTCAGGGCGCTGGTGATATCCGCGGGCGTATTTGCCGTGAAAAAGAAGTTCGGTGACGCGCAGGCCTGCAGGCTCGGCGGAATATTCGGGATGTTGTTGTTGGCGTAGTCGTCTTCGTCACCGGCAAACGAGGAATTCACCGGGTTGATCTGCTGGTAGGGAATGTAAAGCACGGAAACGATGATGCCGCGGTTTTTGAGAGTTGTGCAGGCGTTGGGGTAGCTATTGGCTGTGTCACTTAGTATGGTGGCGTGGTTGCTGCCGGACCAGTTGCCGTTGGGAACGCCTTTTGTCTGGTTATCCTGCGTGCCGTCGGTGATGAGGAAGACGTAAGGCAGCGTGTTGTTCGAGGTGCTGCCGTCGCCGACGCTGGTGATCAGGCTGTTGATGCTGTTGAGCGCCGTGTCGATATGGGTGCCGCCAGAGCCGAGATTTGAATTGGTGTTGGTATCGAGCAGCCTTGCAAGGTTGGCAGCGGCGTAGTTGATGGTCGAGGAATTGGTGGTCGAGCCGTTGATGCTGCTGGTCAGCGGGAAATACGAATAGAGATATTGAATGACGAGCGAATCGTTCGCCAAATTCTACGCATAATCCTAAATTTGTAACGCGCCCGCATACGGTTGCTTGGCAATATCCGGCGGTGCAGGCTGCGACATAAGGGGTGCCGGCGGTCAGGCTACCCGCAGGGCACCGGACCTGTCGAGGCCGCCGCAATCTGGAAGCGGGTGCCACGGCCTCGGTCGGGGTGACGCCGTCCGCGCTTCCTGCTCCTGACGCGGAGGCGATCCTGCTGCGGCGATCACGCTGAATTCACGATGAACGGGCAATCTCGAATTTGCGACAAGTTGGCAAGTATTTTTGCCAACGGTCAATAACAAGTATTGAGGGCGCAAATGACTGCAGTAATTTATAATTTTGAGCGCTCCCGCGAGAGCGCACCCATTGATGAGACGGAGCGGCTTTTCTCGGCTCTAGGACGGTACACCAGTGCGGAGCTTCTCGAACTGCTCTATGTCGGGGAGGAGCCGGGTTTTTTCGAACTGATGCGCGGGCTGTTTGGGCTCTCTGACGAGAACAGGTTGGTGCTGCAGAATTTCCTTGCAGCCATGCCCCCGCAGTCGATGTCGGTGACGATCGACCCGGCAGGACGGTGCATTCTTGCTCCCGAGAACTCTCCTGCCAGGAATTTTCGTTTGGTAGAAAAATCCTGACGATTGCGACCCAGCTCATACGACCCGGCCTATACTGTGCCTCTGGAAGCCGCGCGGCATTTCAGAGGTATTGAGATTTGGCTCAGCCGCTGGCGTGAACGACGCGCCTTTCGCGCTGCACTGATTCGGAAATGAACTCGCCGATCCAGTTGCAGCGCCTGGCCTCGATGTGCCATGCCATGGCCTCCAGCGAGGACGGCGCCGGGTCCGGAATGTCCTTGCGGACTTCCCTGCCGTTCAGCCAGCCGCAACTGTGCGAATATCGGGTCTTGCAGACAAGGCTGATCGTCTCGCGCTGTTGCAGCAAGGCGTAGCCGTCGGCGGGAAAGAAAGTGCCGGCAAGCTCGACCGGAATCGGCAACTGGCGCACCAGCAAAAAGGTACTGGCGGCTTCCTTTTCTGATTCCGAGACCAGCACGCCGAACAGGCTATGGATCGGGGCAATGGCGTCGGGCGCAACAGTTCCGCTGGGTCCCAAGATCGCGCCGGCCGTCGCGATCGACAGGTATTCGCCGTCGGGACCCCAGCGGCAGGCGATCAACCACTCGCGGCTGCGGCTGCGGATGTGGGTTGGCTTTGCGTAGTCCGACCGGGCAATATCGGCTGTCATGGCGAGGACAAAGGCTTTGGCGAGCATATGTTTCTCCAGGGGTGGACGTTCTCATGCGCCAGACTTTGCGCGGCTGGCGTGAGACCATCGTGAACAGGCGGGAGACCCGATGCCAAATCTGTTCACGCGCGCCGCTTCATTGTTGCTCCGCGATCACCCGGAAGACGCCGATGCTCGGCTGCTTTTGGAGGCGCTTGGCTACGCCGATCCGGCCGGTGTCGGTAAATCCGGCCCCGAGAACGGTTCCGAGACCCGCCACCGTGCCCGCCTGTTGATGACGGCATCCCGGTTCGTTCGGGTTTTCGAGCTGGCCGCGCCTGAGGCTCCCGGTCTGGTCTGCCTTGGCGCCGAAATCGATCCGGCGATGGCCGACCCCATGCATGCCGGAAGTCCCGCGGTCAGCGTTTCCGGCGTAGGTCTTTCGCCGCAGCAGGCATTTCAGGGATGTATCGGCGAGGGCATCGAGTATCTGTCCCAGTTGCAGACCGGGACCGATGTGCTGGAATTGCGCGGTCCCAGCGGTCCGGCTGCCGCGCAGGGTCCGGCGACACGCGAGTTCCTCACGGCGTTCGAGGCCTGCCGTCTGCGTCCGGATGCTGAACTTTCATGGCACCCCGTCACGCGGGTTACTGATCGTTGCGAGGTCTTGCTGCCGGCAGACCTGTGCCTGCGCCGGCCGCCGGACCAGCGAGAGATCAGGCCGCCGTTCCCGCTGAGTACCGGATCGGCCGCCGCCACGTCCTGGGACGCGGCGGCGCTGCACGGGCTCATGGAGGTGATCGAACGGGACGCGGCCAGCCTTTGGTGGTGGGGCGGCAACCGCGGCCGATCTATTCCACCCCAGGCCGAGGCCCACATCATGGCCCAGGCTCTGCTGGCGCGGCTGCGGCAAAATGCTTCGGCGCGGCGGAGCTGGTTGCTCGATATAACGACGGATATCGGCGTGCCCAGTGTTGCGGCGGTCTCCTGCGCGACGGATGGTTTTGGCTTTGCTTTTGGCCTGGCCGCGCGGCCGACCCTCGCAGCCGCGGCCTGCGGCGCAGTTCTGGAAATGTGCCAGGGTGAACTGGCCTATGCGGTGGTTGAAGCGAAGTGCCGAGAGCGTGGGGAAGCCGCGCTCAACGAGCGAGATCGGGTTCATCGGCGCCGGGCCACCACGATCAACGCGGATCGATGCCTGCTGCTGCAACCGGTGGCGGAGCCATCGGAGCATCTTGCCATCGACACCACCGACGCAAACTCCGTGCTGCAGCTCATCGCAAAACACCTGGAGCGATTCGGCATCGAGACCTTTACTCTCGACCTCACGCGTGCGCACCTTGCCATTCCGGCGGCCCGCGTCATCACGCCCGGCCTCCAGCTTGAACCTTCGGAGATGGTGATGCCGCGGCTCGCCGACATGATGGCGCGAACCGGCGGCGGCGCAATCTATACCGGTGGGGTCGCTTTGATATAGATTGTCAGGACCGCAAACCCGGATTGGTATCTGTTGATGCAAGAGGCTGCGGGCGTTCAGAGGTTGGCTGCAGGCGAGTCCGCGACCGCGCCGGTAAGCGCTGCGCGCCTTTCGGTGTCGCTGGTCGGGCGTCTTGCCATCAAATTCAAGGGCCAGTTGATCGAGCTGCGAACCCAGAAGGCCGGCGCCGTTCTCAGCTATCTTGCGCTCACCGAGGCGAAACATGAAAGCCGCGAACGGCTGGTCGGCCTGTTGTGGAGCCGGTCGGACGAGGAAAAGGCGCGCGCCTCCTTGCGCCAGGCCGTTCGCGAACTTCGTACCGCCTTTGAGGATGCAGGATATCGCGGGTTTGCCGCCGGCAGGCTCGCCATCCAACTTGATCCCGAGCAGGTCGAGGTCGACGTCGAAAGCATCATCCGGGCGGCGGAGAACGGCAGCGTGCATTCGCTCCTCCTTAATGCGCCGCATCTCGACGAGCGGGTCCTCGAGGGTATGGACGATCTCGATCCTTCATTCCGGGTCTGGGTTCTGGCCAAGCGTCAGACGATCCATGACAGGCTGATGCGAAGCCTCGATGCCGGGCTGGTGGGAAACGATGTCGCCGCTGCCGTCAAAAAACAGATGGCGACCGCCATCGTCAATCTCGATCCAACCCACGAAGAGGGTTGTTGCCATCTGATGCGGGTGCACGCCGAAGAAGGCGATGTGGCGGGAGCCCTGCGCATCTACAAGGCGCTCTGGAATCTGCTGGAGCGGGATTACGGCATGGAGCCGTCGCCCGTGACCGAAGGCCTCGTCGCGAAGATCAAGCTCGGGGCTTTCGAACAGCCGCTGGCGCCGGGACCGGCCGACAAGCACGCATTGCGGGTGATCCAGGAAAACATCGACCGGGCCGTTCCGCGGCCGGTTGCGGCGGTCAAAGCAGGTGCCAAGACCTGCCTCGTGCTGCGGCCTTTTGCCATGCACGGCATCGACGGCGATCATGCCTACCTCGTTCAGGGCTTTCATCAGCATCTGGCGGCCTCGCTGGTGCGCTTTCGCGAATGGAGCGTGGTCGATCGTGCTCCCACCCCTCTTGCGCCGTCCGGGCCGGATTCGGCGCCGCAATACTGTATCGAAACCACCGCTTACCAGGCCGGCCCTGAAATCAACATCGTGATGGTGCTAAGAGACGATACGACCGGCATCTATGTCTGGAGCGAAAGCTTTCGCCTCGGCCTCAGCAACTGGTTCGAAGCGCAGCAGCGCATCATCCGCCGGATCGCGACATCGCTGAATGTGCAGTTATCGGCCGAACGGCTGATGCGGCTTGCGGGCGAACCTGACGTGTCGCTGGATATTCATGACCGCTGGCTTCGCGGACAGAATCTCATATCGAAATTTGATCCGGAAAGCTGGCAGCGAGCCGTCGCCATCTTTCGTGATGCGATCCGTGAAAATCCGGCTTTCTCGCCTTGCTACAGCAGCCTCGTGCAAATGAATAACATTGAACATATTGTACATCCCGGCTTCTTTCGCGATCTCGGCAAGGCGCGAGCGACCCTCGAACTTGCGAAAACCGCCGTTCAACTGGATCCGGTCGATTCCAGGGCGCACCTGTGCTGTGGCTGGTCTTATGTGATGGCGTTCCGGGAAGCCGAAGCAGCGCCGCATATGGATCTCGCCTGCGAGCTGAACGACAACGACCCGTGGACCTTGCTGTCCTGTGCGCATTATGGCGCTTTCTGCGGATCGATCGAGCAAGCCCGGCTGCGGGCCGATCAGTCGCTGGCTCTTTCGCCGGCGCCCTCATATCTCGAATGGGCCTACCACACCACCATTCGTTTCCTGTGCGGCGACTATGCCGGCGTTCTCGAAGCCAGCGATCGCGCGCATGATGTCATACGCATCCTGCCCGCATGGCGGACGGCAGCGCTGTTCCATCTGGGGCAGCCAGCCAAGGCGCGGGAAGAGGCCCGGCGTTTCGTCAATGGAATACGTTCGTTTTGGGTCGGATCCTCCGCCCCGACCGACGAGGCCGTGGTGCGTTGGGCTCTGCAAGCTCATCCGATCAGTGTAAGCGCGAGATGGGAAGCCCTGCGCGACGGCTTGCGCGGCGCGGGGCTTCCTGTCGAGGGTATCGTCCAGCTATCCCTGTAAGCCGGATTTTTCAGGCACAGAAGCTGATCGTGTAGTCGCCGATGCGTTCGGCATGTACCCGGAATTTTTCATTTTCGGGGATCACCGGATCCATGCCATTGAACAGACGCTTGTAGAACGGCGGGATCGGATAGGTTGCGCCGGGCTGACTGAGCCGTTCCTCGGAGTCCTCGATTGCAAACTTCGGCGGCAACCGCACCACGATCGTATCGATGTCCTGTGCCACGAACTTGATCTGCGTGTAGCGCTCCGGCACCGTCATGAACACTTGCGCCTTGGCGAGCTGCTCCTTGAATTCGTCGACGCTTTCCGGGATCGGATACTCGTTGTCATCGCCGAGATAGTTCTTGCCGGTTGACCAAGTCTTCACCAGGTTGCCCCAACGCTCATGGTTCGTCACTACCATTCTTTCGATCGCCATTCTTCACTCCTCCGGGTTGCGTGAGGCGGAATGAGCCCGCCTCACAAAAATGCGGGCACGGCCTGCTTCAGGTCACCGATCTCCGCGGTGAACTCGACCAGTTGGTCCATGCGTTCAATTTCAGGTACTTCTGCAAAGACATTTGTCGGAAAATATTCAGCGGAAACTTCAGCGAGCGCGTCGGCAAGCGAATCCGCGCTGCGTCCGGCCGGAATTTCCTGGTGTTCGAGCGCACCGAAGATCACTTCCGACACGATGATCGAGCCCAGCGGTCCGAGGCGCAGGCCCTCGGCTTGCGGCTGCCGCATCGCCTCGAACAAGATGAAAAACGGCAGCGGCGGATCGCTGACAAGCGTCTCGACGTCTTCGGCAGTCAGCCGGCCGTAAGTCGGTTCGGAAACCAGCCACTCGCGGAGCTGTTCGACCCGGTAGCAACGGTCGGCAAGCAGCCGTGAAGAATTGACAAGGTGCGGCCGCCGGACCGCAATCTCGGCAATCAGCGCATCCACCGACCAAAGTCCGGCGAGTGCCGAACCCAGAAGGTCGCGATAAAGCAGGCCAACGCGGTTGGTCTGGTCGAAGGCCGGAAATATCTGGTCGTTGCCCAGCCCGTCGCTGAGATATGGACCCATGCGCCGGCTGAAATTCGGCCTCGACCCCTTGATCTCGAAGAAGCGCGACCATCGCACGATCCATGTCGAATCGAGCGGCATGTTGACGGGATCGTTCGCCGAGGTCTTTTCCAGGGTCGTGTTGAGGTCGTGGGTAGAAAGATCATTGATAACGTATTCCGGCCGGACCATCGCGTGACCGAAGCGGAACGCGCCGTGGGAGAATTCGAGCGGGATTTGCCAACCATCGCGCGCTCCCATGCCGAGTACGGGTCGATCGATGAAGTCCGGGGTCGGGCCGGAATAGGCCGCGTGGACAGCCGGATGCAACACCCGCCGCATCAGGTCTTTGCGAATGATGTTGTGATAGATCAGCGTCAGTGCGTCACGCGCGCACAGGAATCGCCTGTAGGCGGCGCCGAGATTGGCGTTGATGCCGGTGGCGGGCTCGCCGCGGCGAACAATGTCGACGAGGCCGTTGTGCAGCAGCGCAAACAATGCCGTCAGCTGCGACATAATGGCGTGATCGTCGTTGCGCGGATCGGCCACCAGCGCTTCGGTAAGGGCAACGCGATGTCCCGCGATACTGCGATCTATCCCGGTGACATTCTCGGCCGGGGTTCGCGCGATGTCGCGGAACGGACAGCCGGCCTCGACGCCTTTCTCGTCCCAGCGCATGCGACCGAGCCGCAGCTTGGTGCGGCGCTCGTCGTTTGGCGCATCCAGCGCATATACAAAGGGGGAGCCGACCGGACCGGCCCCGAACAGCGTTTCGAGCTTGAGGGCTGCGCGGCGCGCATTGGCGGTGTCGGCATTAAGTTCGCCAGCAACCGAAAGCGGTATGGCCGAGTGAACGAGATCATGTGCCACAAATTGCAGCAGGTAAGTGTAACCCGAAGGGATATCGGGGTTTTCCCAGCGTTCGATCGTTGTGTCGGGATGGCTGGGCCAATCCAGTTGGGCGTCCATTCGCCGGGACAACCGGTCCATCAATCCGCGAACTTTCGGCAGATGTTCCGGGACGTCGAGCGGGTCCACCCCATAGGCCTTGAATCGCTGCGACGCATTCGGCGTACCGAGGAAATGTCGAAATCCGGAAGGCACTACATGACGATGAACGGGACAATTCGCCGGCGCAGCTTGCCAAATCCCGCGGGCTGAGGCCTTAGATCCTTTCTGCACGAAAGCCTCTCCCTACTGTCAGGATGCGAGACTGGCGAGCCCGTCGTGAAATTATCGTGATCTGGGACTGCGTACGCGCCGCCGTATTCCCGAAGCTGTGTACAACTCGGCAGGGGAATGAGCTGATGCCCTGCGCATCCATTGCGCCGGCGACTTGCATTTGGCGCACCATCCGAAAGCCGCTGGCGACAGATGATCAACAATGTGGCAGCGCTCTCGCCAGCCGCGGTGACCATGAGGTCGTACCGATCAAGTTTCGCCTTCGTGAGCGGATTTGGCGTGCGGTTTCGCTTGCCCGATGCGCAAGCGTAGTTAGAATGACGGAAGGCAACGTAAAGGCTATCGCTTTAATAAAGCGATCACTTTAAGAAAGAAGGCGATCACTTGGAGAGAAACGATATGACAAGAACATCCCGACCGCCTGCGCTTTGGTCACTGGGCGGGCTGGTCGGAGCGACTGCGCTCGGACTGCTGGCTGTGGCCTCAGGTCAGGCCCTCGCCGCGGACCCGATCAAGATCGGTGTCATCGCAGAGGCGCAGGCCATTGCCGGTGCGTCAATCCCGCAGGCAGCCCAGATGGCCGCCGACGAGATCAACGCCAAGGGCGGGGTGGATGGACGCAAGATTGAAATCGTCACTTACGACAACCATAGCTCCTCGGCGGATTCGGTTCGCGCATTCCAGCGCGCGGTCAATGAGGACAAGGTCAACGTCGTCATCGCAAGCTATATCAGCGAAGTTGTGCTGGCGCTCGAACCCTGGGCGGCGCGCCTGAAGACGCCCTTCATTACCCCTGGTGCGGCGTCCAACGAGATCAGCAAGAGCGTCCATAGCGATTACGACAAGAACAAATATACCTTCCATGGATATCTGACCTCGGCTGCGCTCGCGCTGTCGGTTTGCGACGCCGCCAGGGAATTGCTGGCGGAGGGAAAGCACATGACGACCGCCGTCATCATGAGCGAGGATGCCGCCTGGACCAAGCCGCTCGACATCGGATACGAGGAATGCCTGCCCAGGATCGGGTTGAAGGTGCTCGACCATATCCGCTTCTCGCCCGACACCACCGACTTCACGCCGATCTTCAACAAGATCGAAGCCGCAAAGCCGGACGTGATCATCACCGGCATCTCGCATGTCGGCGTGCAGCCGACGGTGCAGTGGAAGAACCAGCAGGTTCCGATCCCGATGCTCGGCATCAGCTCCCAGGCCACCAACAGCACCTTCGGCAAGGACACCAATAACGCCTCGGACGGCGTGCTCTATCAGGGTGTCTCCGGTCCCGATGTCGCGGTCACGCCGAAGTCGGTTCCCTTCGCCGAAGGTTTCAAGGCGAAGTTCGGCAACTATCCTTCGTATGCCGGCTATACCGCGTATGACGAAATCTATTATATCGCCGACGCCGTGAAGCGCGCGCAGTCGACCGATCCGGACAAGATGGTCGAGGCGCTGGAAAAAACCGACTGGGAAGGCACCATCGGCCGCACCCAGTTCTACGGCAAGGACGATCCGTTCACCCATTCGATCAAATACGGCAAGGGCCTGATTACAGGCCTGATGCTGCAGTGGCAGGATGGCAAGCAGATCAGCGTCTGGCCGAAGGAAGTCGCCAAAGGCCAGTTGAAGTTCCCAAGCTTCATCAAGGTCACGTCGAACTGAACCCTCCATGATCATGCTCCCGGGCTGACCCGGGAGCATTTTCGCATTTGCAGTTTCCCAGAGTGAGGCAGCGCTGCTGCCGCGGCCATCATCAATGCTTGCCTTACAGATCCTGATCGACGGTTTTGCCATCAGCGCGTTGTACGCTCTGGGCGCAACCGGCTTCACGCTGATTTTCGGCGTCTCCGGCGTGCTCAATCTTTCGCACGGCGCCATCATGGTGCTGGCGGCGGTGGCGGCATGGGCCGCGGCGAGCGTGCTGCATATGGACACCTATGCCGGCGCGCTGATCGGCGTCGCGACAGCGCTGTTTGCGGCGCTCATCACCTATTTTTCGGTGGTACAGCCGATTCAGAAATCGACGCGCATCCCCAACGAGGAGAAGGAGATCTTCGTTCTCACCGGCACATTGCTGTGGGGGATCATGATCCAGGAAGTGATCGCGTATTTCTTTACCAACAACGCCAAGACCGTGCTGCCGATCGTCGAGGGCGTGATCGACATCTTCGGCGTGCGTACGCCAAGAAACGAAAT
>Ga0073928_10009066_pt1 | contig 12246 bp, 11 predicted proteins | sample PaiPotPPA55metaG_FD_76969 | JGI IMG/M metagenome (GOLD analysis project Ga0073928, IMG submission 76969) | Iron sulfur acid spring bacterial and archeal communities from Banff, Canada, to study Microbial Dark Matter (Phase II) - Paint Pots PPA... ...
ATCTGCGCCAGAAGGCCGAGAAGCGCCCCGCGCCCGCGCTGATCCATCACGATCTGGACGTGGTGGAGCGCATCCTGCGCGACCAGCTTACGTCGTCATTCAAGAGCGTCTGGGTGGATAACGAAGAGGTGTACGAAAATGTGCTGGGGTTCGTGCAGCGCTTCCAGCCCGCTATGGTTGGGCGCATCAAGCTGTACACGCGGCCCACGCCGATCTTCGACGAATTCGGCGTCACCGCGGAGTTGGAGAAGGCGCTGCGCCCGAAGGTGTGGCTGAAGACCGGCGGCTACATCGTGATCAACCAAACCGAGGCGCTGGTGGCCATCGATGTCAATACCGGCAAGTTCGTCGGCAAATCCAACCGTCTGGAAGACACTATCGTCAGGACCAACACCGACGCGGTGAAGGAGATCGTGCGGCAGATCCGCCTGCGCGATTTGGGCGGCATTATCGTGATCGACTTCATCGATATGGACGAGCGCAAGAACCGGCAGAAGGTGATGCAGGCGCTCGAAGAAGCCATGCGCGCTGATCGTGCTCCTTACAAGATTCTGCAATTCAACGATTTTGGGCTGGTGGCGCTGACTCGCAAGCGCGTCAAGCAAAGCCTGGAGCGCACTCTGTGCACGCCCTGCCCGTACTGTGACGGGTCGGGATATGTGAAGAGCGTGCCGACGTTGATCGGCGAGATCCTGCAGGAGGCGCACAAGATCGCGCGCGCGGTGGAAGGCAACGATGTCACTTTGCGCGTGAACCCGGAGGTCGCCAAGGTGCTCAAGTCGAATCAGAATGCCTATCTGCAGGAGATTGAGGAAGTGCTGGGGCGTGCGGTGCTGGTGAAGAGCGATGCGCTGCTGCACCAGGAGAAGTTCGACCTGGCGTAGGATGGGCTGCAATACAGGCTGGTGGCAACAGCCTTTCGTTCAGGTTGCGTTGCCGATTATTATCACCTTCGCCACCGCGACGTGATTTCAGAACAAGCGCATCGATGACCTACGCGACTCGCTTGGCAAGCGGCTCGAAGCAATCGAGCGGCGGCTGGAGCGGATCGAGAACCTATTTGGCGGATCACGGCCGGCGCATCGTGGCGCTTGAAGCACGCACCTTACCCTGGAGATCCTAATGATGCTTCACCGATCGTTTTGATAGCCCTCGCTTAACACTGGTTGGCGGCGGCCGTCAACTATAACCTGATTATCTTCGAGGCCGGCTGCCTGGGAAAGAATGCTAGAATGTGTACAGTGAGTACACAATATGGAAACGGTTAAGGTTGGGATGCGCGAGTTCCGTGAGAACCTCGCGGGGTATCTCGAATCGCGTACGCCCCTGGCGATCATGCGTCATGGCGAGACGCTTGGGTACTACATCCCCGCACAAAAGCGCAGCCGGAAAGCGGAACTGGAAGCGATGCGCGCGGCGGCAAAGGATCTGGATCAGATGATCGCTTCCTGGGGCACCAGTGAAGACGATCTGATGGTGGAATACAAGGCGATCCGCCGAACTGCCCGCGAGAAGAAGCGGAATGCCCGGTAAAGCGCTGGTTTGTAGACGCCAACATTTTGGTGCGGGCCGTCCTTGGGAGGCGCGTGCGCAACGTGATCGAGACATACGGGGAGGAGGTATCGTTCTTCGTCCCGGAGGTTGCGCTTGCCGAAGCCGAGGAGCATCTGCCGGCGCTGGCGGTCAAACACGGTGGCGATCCGGGAAAGGCGCTCGCTTTCTTGCACACCTTGGGACGGCTGGTGGAAGTGGTCGGAAGCGACGTTTTACGGGGAGTTCGAAGCAGAGGCTCGGGAACGGCTCGGGCAACGCGATCCGGAGGACTGGCCGATTCTGGCGACCGCATTGGCGCTTGGCTGCCCGATCTGGACAGAAGACACTGATTTCTTCGGATGCGGGGTTGCCACATGGACCTCGGGCAGCGTACAAACGTATTTGCGCCGCCATTAGAAGTAGCCCGGAATGCAGAGGCAGCGAATCTGGCCGGCGCTCAATTGGTCCGGCTGACTGCCCGATGGAGTCGCGACGAGCCTAGACTTAGCCTAGACTCGGGCTGGCAATTCATGATCCCGGCGTATCTTGTGACTTTACGATGGCATCGCAGTTCGGTCGCATCAAGGGTGAACCGGACAGGGTGAACCGGACGCGACCAGGGGACACCAGGATCTGGGCGAGGTCCTGCTGACGCAGCCCGTCCGCCCCGTAGCCCACTTACCGGCTGCGAAATGAGGGAAAGGAGCGTCTGTACCGGGCAGCCCCTTCCCTCCGCGTCGAACCAGAATACCTATCTGCGGGAGGTTGAGGAAGTAGTGGGGCGCGCGGCGTAGGAGTACAATACAGGCATGGCGTGGTTGCAACGGCCGTTCTTTCAGGTTGCGTTGCCGATTACTATCACCTTCGCCATCGCGACGTGGTTTCAGAGCAGCGTATGGATGATCTACGCGACTCGCTTGGCGAACGGCTTGAAGCAATCGAGCGGCGCTTGGAGCGAATCGGGAACCTGCTGGCTACCGTCGAACCTCCGCTGTGTAACACGAGTGAAGAACTGAGCAAATGGAGAAAGAACAGATACACGAGGCGCTTATGCGATTGGGAGAAATTCTTCGGGATCGCCGGGTGACTGGGGAAGTCGATATATTCGGGGGTGCTGCGATAATACTGGGCTTTGATTTTCGGAGAGCAACGCAAGATGTAGATTCCCTAGTAACTAGTGGCCACGGACAAGTCATGGAAGCGGCGCAGGAAGTAGGGAAAGAACTACGCTTACCTCCAAACTGGCTCAATGAACAGGCCACCATTTACCTTTCCAAACACAAGGATTTTTCACTGTTCAAGATGTATCCGTCCGAAGGGCAGTTCGGATTGCGAGTCTTGTTGGCAAGACCAGAATACATCTTAGCGATGAAACTACTGGCCTTTCGTCTCTACGCTGCTGACGTAGACGACATCCAGCATCTGGCAGTTCACCTAAACCGAACCTCGGCAGAAAATCTGCTCTCGTTATTGAAACACTATTACCCGAACGAACAAATTACACCAGAACGAGTGCTGCAAGTGACCGAACTCGCAAGGAAACTCCATGCGCCCCCAAAGTCTTAAAGAGGCTGTTGAACGTATCTTGCTGGCGGGTGAGGGAGAACGGATTGCGATAGCAGAATTTTTGGACGAGTTCTACCTCCATTACGGACACACAGAACAGTTACAAACGATGATAGATGCCCCTCCGCCAGTCTCGGGTAGACAGCCTTTTGATGCCTATGTTGGCGCTATAGGAGAGCATCTAGCGCGGCGATGGGGATTGACGATACCGTTTTGGGTGGAAGATGAAAGCCGTTTCCTCGATACGCCAATATTCGCAGATGACTTGCAATTGATGAAGCCCATTTTGCTGCGAGATAGCCCGATTGCTTTTCGCCGTCGGCTGATTTTTACCGAAGCTGAACCGTTACGTAGGGGACGGTTCCCCACCGAACCAGCCGGATTCACATACCCGTCGTTTTGAGCCGAAAAGCGATAGAGGGCAACATCACAGCGTGCGCCCTTATTGAGGAACGTCACCACTGCGAACCTGGGGTAACAGGACCAGTATTTAGCACAGGTAGCTTTCTGGGACGATCGCTGACCGCGTGCTGCACAGTCTCGCTTTCAACGGGGGCACTTACCCCTTTGCAGCGCTGATCCAAGCCAGCGACGGCGCCTTCTACGGAGCCGGTCTGCACGGCGGAAACTCGAAATGTGTGTTACAAATCGGCTGCGGCACCATCTTCAGGCTTTCGACGGGCCCTTCCCGTTGAAGCGTCGGCACTAACGCTCGCATCCAAGACCCCATGACTATTAGCATCATTGGTTCAGGTAATGTGGGAGGGACTTTGGGCACGCGGTGGGCGCAGGGCGGCCACCAGGTCGTGTTCGGATCACGCAACCCCGATGCGGACGACATGAAGCAACTCGTCGCTAAAGCCGGCTCAACAGCGCGGGCAGCATCGCTGCAGGACACGGCCAAGGCCGCCGACGTGCTGCTACTCGCCACGCCGTGGCCGGCCACCCAAGCTGTGGTCGAGGGCCTTGGGGATCTTGGCGGCAAGCCACTGATCGACGCCACCAATCCGTTGAAGGCCGATCTTTCGGGTCTGACCCACGGCACGACGACCTCGGGTGCGGAGCAGGTCGCAAGCTGGGCGCGTGGAGCACGCGTGGTGAAGGCGTTCAATACGGTCGGCTTCAACATCATGGCTAATCCGGCGTTCGGCGCCGAGCGGCCCGTGATGTTCTATTGCGGCGACGATGCCGCCGCCAAGCAGACCGTGCGTCCGCTGGTCGAGCAGCTCGGCTTCGAGGCCATTGACGCCGGACCGCTGGCGCAGGCGCGGTTGCTCGAGCCGTTTTGCTTGCTGTGGATCACGCTCGCCCTGCAGTACGGGCAGGGCCGCGAGATCGCCTTCAAATTTCTCCGGCGCTAACGTTTACAAATCTTTACACACGGCGTCTCAGTTTTGTTGCATTATCAATAGAGATGCGGTTTTCGGATCTCAGCCGTGTGGCGCTGTTCCTGGCCTTGGCCGCCTGCCTGTCTGCCGCGGGCAGCGCGGGCGCAGGACTGCGCTTCTCTCTGCACGATACCGAAGGCGTAGTGCACGACCAAGACGAATGGGCCGGCGCGCGCGCGGTCGTGATTTTTTTCATGACCACCGATTGCCCGCTCAGCAACGGCTACGTGCCGGAGATGAATCGCATCGAACAGGATTACGCCTCGCGCGGCGTGCGTTTCTACGCCGTGCAGGGCGACACGACCATCGCGGATGACGAAGTGCGCCGGCATGCCCGCGACTTTGCTTATCGCTTCCCCGTGCTGCTCGATCCGCAGCAGGTCCTGTCGCAACACACTGGCGCAACCGTCACGCCGGAAGCAGCCGTGCTTTCGCCGGCCGGCGAAGTGCTGTACCTGGGCCGCATCGACAACCGCATCGAGGACTGGGGCAAGGTTCGCTATCAGCCCACCGTATTCGATCTGCGCGAAGCGCTCGGCGCCGTGCTCGCCGGGCGCCCCGTTCCGCATCCGCGCACACGCGCGTTTGGCTGCTCCATCACGAAAGTTCATCAAGGATAACCGTATGAGATTACCCGCACTCTTGTTGCTCGCACCGCTGGCTGCTTTCGCCACGGGAGCCTCTACGCCGACATTCAACAAAGACATCGCGCCGATCCTGCATCAAAACTGCGCGACCTGCCATCGCCCGGGCGAAGTGGCGCCGTTCTCGCTGCTGACCTATCAAGACGCAGCCAAGCGCGCGGCGCTGATCGCGGGTGTGACGCAGAGCCGGGTGATGCCACCGTGGAAGCCAGAGCCGGGCTATGGCTCTTTCCAGGCCGAACGGCGGCTGACCGACGATCAGCTTGCGCTGCTGCGCGACTGGGCCAAGGCGGGCGCGCCCGAGGGCGATCCGCGCGATAAGCCGACGCCGCCGGTGTTCCCGCAAGGCTGGGAGGGCGGGCAGCCCGACAAGGTGCTGACCATCGCCCAGAAGTACGCCGTGGCGGCCGATGGCCCCGATCAGTACCGCTGCTTCGTACTGCCGCTGAACAATGACAACGAATTGTACCTGAGCACGTTCGAATTCCGCCCCGGCAACCGGCGCGTCGTGCATCATGCAATCATCTACCTGGATACCTCGGGCCGGGCGCGTAAGCTCGCGGCGGATTCGCCGGACGGCAGCTACTCGTGCTTCGGCGGTCCAGGCTTTCCGCCGGCAGGATTCGTGGGCGGTTGGGCGCCGGGCGCCAATGCCCCCCCCGATGCGCCGGACCTGGCGCTGCCGCTCGCCAAGGGCACCGATATCGTGCTGCAGCTCCACTATCATCCGGACGGCAAGCCGGAGATGGATCAATCCGAGTTGGGCTTGAAGCTTTCCGGACCGCCCACCAAAGGGCGTACGGGCGTGATTCTGGCGAGCCGCCGCATCGACATTCCGGCGGGCGATGCGCACTATGTCATCAAGTCCGGCGTGACCCTGCCGCGCGACGTGGAATTATACGGCATCACGCCGCACGCCCACTATCTGGCGACGAACATGAAGGCGACCGCGCATCTGCCCGATGGCAAGGATGTGCCGCTCATCTGGATCAAAGATTGGGATTTCAACTGGCAGGGTCAGTACCGGTACAAAGAGCCGATGCACCTGCCCAAGGGAACCCGGATCGATTTCGAGTACGTGTACGATAACTCGGAAGCGAATCCGCACAACCCCTCGCATCCGCCGGTGCATGTGACTTACGGCGAAGAGACACGCAATGAGATGGCGATCCTGTTCCTGGGAGTGTCGGTGCCGACGCTGGCGGAAGTCCAGCCGTTCCGCATGGCCATGCGTGCCGCCTATCTGGAAGAGTTCCTGGCGGAGGGCAACGGGATCAACGATTTACGCGGCATACCGTCCACGGAGGCGGAGCGGATCAAGAAACTGTTCCAGATGTTCGACAAGAACGGCGATGGGAAGCTGGACGAGCAGGAGCGCGCCGCGCTGATTAAATTTCTAAGCAACTACAAGCAGGGCGGCTTCTAACGGGCCTTGGCCGGCCAGCCCGTTAGCCAAGCAACTGCTTCAACTCCGCCTTGCGTTTCTCCAGCTCGGCGGTACGCGCCTTCACCTCCTTGAGTTCCTTGTTAACGCGGGCCAGCTCGGTTTTCGCCTGCTGAAGCTTCAGGTGATCCGTTCCGTGGGTGCTCCGGACCAAGGCCTCCACCTCCCGGCGTAGCAGCCGCAGCCAGGGGGCTCCGTAGATCACGCCCTCGCGATACTGCAGCTTGCCGGCACGGATGCCGGCAATGATCTCCTCCTGCGTCAGGCCGTACTCCTTGCGCGCGGTTTTATCGCTGAGGGTGGCGCCTTTGCGCCCCCACTCTCCATAGGTTTCCAGGTCAATCATGTGAGGTCCTTTCATATAACGTACCTGATCCAGCAACACACCGGCGCGGCCAATCTTCAGAAATTTATTGCAACATATAAACAGATCTGATACTCTGATGGTTCTTATGGAACCATCCGAAGTTGACCGAGCCAAAAGGAGCAGGGGCCATGAAACGACGATTCTTGTGGTTTGCTTATGCGTTTGCGGCCATGACCGTAACGGCGGCGCAGACACCCGCAACTGAAACCGTGATGCATAACTTTGGTTGTCCGCCGAGAGGCGCCAGCCCGAGCGGAAGCATGGTGATGGACTCGGCCGGCAACCTATATGGAACTACTTATACTGGCGGCACGGCGAACAAAGGGGTCGTCTACAAAGTGGATGTCAAGGGGCATCAGACGGTGCTGCACAGCTTCTCGGGCGCGGCCGATGGCGGCAACACCGAAGCGGGCGTGGTCCTCGACGGGGCCGGCAACCTCTACGGAACCACGACGACTGGCGGCACGGGCGCGGGCGTCGTTTATAAGGTGGATAGCACTGGCCACCAGACCGTGCTGTACACCTTTACGGGAGGAGCCGACGGAGACTATCCGGCAGGGGGCCTGATTCTCGACTCGGCCGGCAATCTTTACGGGACGACTTACTGGGGCGGCGCGTTTCTGGCGGGCGAGGTGTACAAGCTCGATCCGACGGGCCATCTGACGGTGCTGTACGCTTTTACAGGGGGCACCGACGGGGGCGAGCCTAACTCAGCACTGATTCTCGACTCGGCGGGCAATCTGTACGGCGCCGCAGCCTGGGGCGGGACGGCGAATTCGGGTGTCGTTTTTGAGTTGGATACTACCGGCCAGGAAACGGCGCTGTACAGCTTCACCGGCGGCGCCGATGGCGGCCCGCCCAACCCCGGACTGATCCGCGACGCCGCCGGTAACTTCTACGGCACTACTCAGTCAGGCGGCGCCGGTTCGGGTGTCGTGTTCAAGGTGACTCCCACGGGCCAGGAGACCGTCTTGTATACCTACGAGGGATTGGCAGACGGGGGCCGCCCCGTGTCGGGCGTAATCGAAGACTCCGCCGGTAACTTATTCGGTACGACTGCCGGTGGCGGCTCCGCGGGCTGGGGTGTTGTCTACAAGCTGAGTGCATCCGGCCAAGAGACAGTGCTGTACAATTTCACCGGCGGCGCCGACGGCGGCAGCCCGAATGGCGGATTGATGACGCATGGCGGCAACAGTATGTACGGCGCTACTGGGGGCGGCGCCAGCGGCCAAGGCGTTGTCTACAAGATCGATACCGAGGGCAACCACACCTTGCTGTACACCTTCCCGGGCGGGAACGATGGCGGCGACCCGTGGGCGGGACCCATACGTGATTTGGCCGGCAATCTTTACGGAACCACCTACTCCGGGGGCGCGGCGGGCGCCGGCGTAGTGTACAAGATGGATACTACCGGCCACGAGACTATTCTGTACACCTTTACGGGTGGGGCCGATGGAGGCTTCCCCTATGCCGGAGTGACTCAAGACTCAGCAGGCAATCTCTACGGAACGGCGACGGGAGTTGGTGGTAGCTGCGGCGTCGTGTACAAGCTCGACACCACCGGCCATCAGACCGTGCTGCACACGTTCAGCGGGCCGGATGGGTGCCTACCCTACGCGGGCGTGACTCTCGACTCGGTCGGCAACCTCTATGGCACGACGTATTATGGCGGCCTTGGCGCGGGCGTCGTGTACAAAGTCGATACGACCGGCCTGGAAACGGTGTTGTATAGCTTCCATGGGAGTGATGGCAGCAATCCCCGGGCGGGAGTGATTCTCGACTCGGCCGGCAACCTCTATGGCACGACCTATTATGGCGGCCCAAAGAACGCCGGCGTTGTCTACAAGCTGGATCCGACGGGCCACCATACAATCCTGCACGACTTCAGCGGCGGTACGGACGGAGCGAACCCGTATGCGGGAGTGATCCGGGATGCCTCGGGCAATCTTTACGGAACCGCCTACGCCGGAGGCACGGCAAATTTCGGCGTGATCTACAGGGTTGAGCCCAGAGGCCATTTGACGGTGCTCTACACGTTCACGGGTTCGACGGACGGGGCCGGACCCGTCGCGGGCGTGACCGCGGACTCAAGCGGAAACCTCTACGGTACAGCGCTCTGCGTTGGAACTGGCGGCGCAGGCGTAGTGTACAAGCTGGACACCTCGTGGCAACTGACGGTGCTGTACAGCTTCGGCGGCAAGAGCGATGGAGGCAGCCCGTATGGTGGAGTGATACGCGATGGGGCTGGTAATCTCTATGGGACGGCTTCCGCGGGCGGGGCGATGGCAAACGGGTTGGTGTTCCAGATCAAGCCTTGATCGGGCTAGCCGCGCGCGCGTCGAAGCGCTGAAACGACGCGCCGCCAGCCGCCCGGACCCTGCACTCCCGGATGGCACAGGCGCAGCTCCTGCACCACGAATCCGAGTTCGCGTGCATCGCCCGGCACGGACCATGGGCTTTCGAAATCCAGCGCCACTTCCACGGCAAAAGGATTATCCTGGGGTTTTTCAAAGGGAGCCGAGATTTCGAACTCCTGCCCCGTGGTCTGGATTTCCGCGATCGCGGCGCCATCCACCGACATGCGCACGCGGGCGCGCGGCGCCCCCGCCCCGCACCAGCCCCGCAGCACGATCTGCGAAACCGGCATTAACGGCCGGATCGGCACGCGCAACCGCGTGGCCGCCCATCCATCGGCATAGAGTCCAGTGCCGGCGCCCTCCTGTACGCCATAGCCGGTCACAGGCGCGCGCGCGCCGCGCTCCAGGTTGGCGATATAGCGGTTCTTTTCGATCTCCATCTTCTGATACAGCTCGATCCACTCATCCCGCCGGATCAACAGCCGCGCCAAGTCCCCGGCATCCTCTTCGGTAAGCGCGTAGCCGGCGACGAATTTCTTCGGCAGCGGACGCTGCACGTAAAAGGTTCCGTGCAGCGGCGCGATCTCGTCCGCCGGCCTATCTTTCGTGTACAGATAAATCGAAATCGACTTCCGCGAAAGATGGCGCTTGTCTTCCGGCAGGTCGATCTTCGGGAAGCCATGCCAGGAATATTCGTTGGTCTCGAACATCACCGCGCGATTGAAAAGCGGATCGAAGGCGCGAATCTGGTTCTCGTACGGCTTGCGCGGATTCGAATGGATTTCGATGGCGCCGCCCCACTCCGTCTTCCACTCCTTGTTCATGTACACGATCAAGTTCAGGCGGCGGTGAAGCTGGCGCGCCTCATCGTAGTTGAAGTCGACGTGCGGATCGAGCTCCTGGCCATGCAGGTTGTCGTGCGTACCGCCGCCGTACATCTTCGGATCGAGCAGCAGGTTCGGAATACCGGAAAGCCGGCTCGCGAACTCCAGAAACGGCTTCGAGGAGATGGTTTCGTAAAGCTGTTGGAAGGCCGGGCTGATCTCACGGATCCTGGTGTTCACGGACTTGCCGCCTTCCCGCCCGGCTTCATTGGTCGCCAGGTTCCGGTTGAAGCTGGGAAATTCCGCGAGCAGGTTCTCCGCGAAAGAAGGTTCGAAAAAACCGTCGATCATCAGGTGCTTAAATGGCTGGGCATGGGTGAATTCTTCGCGGTATCCATCCACGTTACGCCACACTTCACCGGAGATCTGCGGCACGAGCGCCGGCGCTGTCTGGACTGATGTCATAGATCAATACCAGTTTACACCGCCGCGCGCTATCCGCCCGGCTTGCCTGGATCGGCGCGTGTGGCCGCGCTGGCGCCGCCGTTCTGCGAGCCGCGGCGATAATCCGAGTAGGTCTCTTCATCGTTCGAATTGTGCGACCAGAATCCAAGCACCTTGGCTCTCACGCGCATCTCAAAATGACTCGGCAGCCATAGCTTCCCTTCTACCGGCTGCTGCTCCAAGGTGAATTTCGTGCCCGGCTCGACATGCGCGATGAACATCCCAAAAGCTACTGGCCTGAACACTTCCGCCTCGACCTTTACCCATTGATATTCCTGCTCATCGATCCACATTTTTCCGCGCATGCCGGTCAGCACCTTAGCGTCGCGATTGATCGGGCGGTATCCCGGCTTGGGCAGGCCTTCCAGGACGAAGCATCGCCGGCCGTTGACCGTTTCTTCCCCCATGACGCGAAAGTCCATGGCCTTGACCATCTGCTGCAACAGCTCGCGGTCCTGGCGGCGTTCGCGATCGTATTGGGCGATGCGTGTTTGCCTTTCGTCCGGAGTTTCGTGCTGTCTCCTGGCGATCTCCGCGCGCAGCTTGTGGGCCTCGTGCGCACTCTCGGCCGACGTAAGCGGCCGCCCGTTCGCCACGACCACTTCGTTATACGGCGAGCCATCGATCATCATCACTTTGTATGTTTTTGTACTCTCTGGCTTACCGTCGACCACATCCGTTTCGGTGAAGCTATAGGTTGGCGCTGTCTGCCAGTCGGCTTCGGTATTCGCCACGGACTTTTGTACTATCTCATCAGTACTTGGCGCGACCGCCCAGAGGACGGTGGATGCTAAAATTGCAGCCCATCCCCGTTTCATACCTATGGTTAGGCAATACAATCGCCACACCGAAACTGGCAGCCGAGCTGTGGCATCCTGTTCATTAGGAGGGTATCGTGTCGATGGTTTCTCTGAAACGGGCTTATGAGAAAGCTGCTGCCTCGGACGGAATCCGGTTTCTGGTCGAAAGGCTATGGCCGCGCGGGGTCAAGAAGACTGACTTGCAAGTGAACGCCTGGCTCAAGGATGTAGCCCCGAGCGATGCGCTGCGCCGCTGGTTCGGCCACGATCCCAACAAGTGGAACGAGTTTCGCCAGCGCTACTTCGCTGAATTGGACGGCCATCCGGAAGCCTGCGAGCCAATTCGCATTGCCGCCAGCCACGGCCGTGTCACTCTGGTCTACAGCGCACACGATCAGGAGCACAACAATGCCGTCGCTTTGAAGGAATACCTGGAGCACGCCCACCAGGGCCACAAGAAGACATCTCACGGCTGACCGGCGGCCGGTTACGGCGCACCGCGAAGCGCGTCGCTGACCATCCCGCTCAACTCGTCAGCGCGATGCACGCCTCGATTGCGCGACACGATGCGTCCCTGCCGGTCAATGACCAAGGTCGTCGGGTAAGATTCCACATAATACCTGGCTGTAACTTCCGGTTCCGCGCCCAGGAGAAGTGGGAACGAATAAGACTGCTTTCGCGCGAACTGCGTTACGGTGTCAGCGTCCTCACCTACATCGAGTCCCAGCACTACCAGCCCCTGCTTGCCTAAGTTCTGGTACAGTTTTTGGAGCTCCGGCATCAGCATGCGGCAAGGCTCACACCAGGTGGCCCAGAAAT
>Ga0073928_10009067_pt1 | contig 12245 bp, 8 predicted proteins | sample PaiPotPPA55metaG_FD_76969 | JGI IMG/M metagenome (GOLD analysis project Ga0073928, IMG submission 76969) | Iron sulfur acid spring bacterial and archeal communities from Banff, Canada, to study Microbial Dark Matter (Phase II) - Paint Pots PPA... ...
CTAACCCGACTTCGCGGATTCGAGAGGCTAGGACGCGGAACTGGCTGGAAATCGAGGCCTCGACCCCAAAAGTCTTCACTACAGGGCTTAGTTGGCTACCGGGCCGGCAGCGGTGATTTTCGGGGGCGGCTGCTCCGGCAATTGCAGTTTCAATTCATGGAGCAAGAGTTGAAGGTCCTTCTCGGGTTGGGTGTAGCGGTTCAGAATGACCTCTCGGCCATCGGTGGTGGGTAGGTGGACATCAATCATTTGCACCGCCCGGAATTTATCCAGGACCGCGCGCGGGGTCAGCCCGGGAGCCAAGTCCCGCAACCAGCGTCGCAGCGTCACCTGCAGGCAATAGGCCAAAAAGGCCACGAAGATATGCGCTTCAATGCGCGCTTCTTTTTGATGGAACACCGGTCGCAACGCCAGGTCGCCTTTGAGGTTCTTGAACGCCTCTTCGACTTGCGTCAGTTGGATATACAGGTGCCGGAGTTGCGCGGGCTGGGCCGCGATCAAATGGGAGCGCAACAGATAGCGGCCTTCGCGCTGGCGCACCTGGCGAAACTTTTTCCTGCGCAGGGCGAATTTGAAGCTGAACTCCGCTTCGGCTTTGGCAATCTCTACTGCCACCAGCCGCCAGGCGCTGGGCGCCTGTTGCCGGGCCGCCCCTAATTTCATCACCATGTCGTTCTTCCGGGAGAACTTCATGGCTTGGATTTCTTTGAGTCGTTTCCACAGCCACTTCAACTGCCGGCACCGCATGGCCCGTTCCTTCTTGCGTCGATCCACGCTCTGGGCCAACACAAAGAGCTCCTTTTCTTCTTTCAACAATTTGAGCTCCACTCCCGCGCGCACCCTCTGCCAGGGCAACTCCGTCAACCGCTTCTCATATTTGGTCAGGCTGCCTTTGGGCGTGCCCACCAGGTAATGGATCGGCGGGTCGCTGGCGCGCATGGCCTCCAAGTCCTTCTTGGTGGGAATCCCCCGGTCCATGATCCAGGTCCGTTGCGCCTTGCCATATTGCGCTCCGATCTGTTTGAGGAATGCCCCCAGCGTGGTCTTGTCGCTGGTGTTGCCGGGCATCACCTCGTAACCCAGCGGAAAACCCTCGGGGGTGATGATGAGCGCAATGACCATCTGGACACAGTCCGGACGCTTGTCGCGGCTATAGCCAAACTTGCGTTTGTCCGCTTCGCCAAAGGGCGGATTGCTCTCGAAATAGGTGCTGGTCAAATCGTAGAGCAACACGTCAAAGGTGGCGTTGAAGAGGTCTTTCCAGCGTGCGGTCAAGTGATCGAACAAGGCGGCTTTGTGTGGCAACAAACGGTCCAGGCATTCATAGAGCTTGTGATTCTCCACCAAACCGAAATCGGCTCCCAGCAAGTCGGCCATGGCGGTGGTTTCAAACCACTGGCGGTGCAGCTTCCATTCACTGCCCGGATCCAGCAGCCGGTAGGTGACGAGGGTTTGTAAAATCAAATCCCAGCGCGTGCCCTTGCGGTTGGGCGGCAACTTCGCGGCCCAAAACCCATCCAACTCCAGCTTTTCATACAACTCGGTGGTCAACCAACAAGCGCCCCATTGCCGCGGCCGCTTCAACTGAAGGTCTTTGAGGCGCAGCCGCACGATCTCCTCGCCGCGGATCGCCGGGCCCCGGTCTTCCGGGAACAAGGCCACCGTCTGGGGCCCGACCTGGCCCTCCGCGAAAATTTCGATGGTCTTGCGCCAGGCGGCTTGTTGCGTGGAATTGATCTCGCCCAAATACAAGACGTGGCGCTGAACGACCTTGCCGGCCGCCACGCGCTTGTTCTCGACGATGGAAAAATATTCGTGTTCCTTGCCATTTTTCTTTCGCAGCGTGGAGCGCAAAAACATGACCCAGGATTATGCACACCGCCCAGGGGCTGGGAAGGGGGTAGGTCTGCACTTACAGAGCTTTTGCGCACCCGCATTAGCGAAATCCCCAGCAAATCGAGGGTGGGCGCGGCCAAAAATAATTTTCCCGAGGTCGAATCCGCGAAGTCGGGCTAATCTTAATCTCGATCCGGCCAGAGGAGATTAGGATTAAGATTACGATTAGGATTAGGAATGGAAACGGCTGCTGTACCAAGTGGCATTGGTCTTGCCAGCGCTTTACGGCTCCCGATAGGGCTTGCCCGCCCGATAGAGTTCGAGCAGCTCTTCGTTCTTCTTTGCGACGGATTCCTGTTTGTTCGCTCGTGCCAGATCGCGCGCTTTCTGCGCCGTTTCGATTGCCTCCGCGAACCGCCCAGACTCGGCGTACGCGGCGGCGAGCGTTCCCATGAGCACCGGTGCTTTCCATTCCGCGAGACGGCAAGCGCGCTCGGCCAGTTCGACGGCGCGCGCGCCGTTTCGGATTTGCCCGTCGGGATCCGTCGCCAGCAGCCAGGACAGATTATTCAACGCGCCGATGAATTTCGGCTCGATCACCAGCGCATGATCATATTGCTCGACCGCGCGCCGGCTTTGGTGTTGCTCGCTGAACAGCTCGGCCAGATCCACATTCATCTGAAGGTTGGCTGGCTCCAGCTTCAATGCTGCTTCGAGATGGTGGATGGCCTCGTCGGTTTTTCCCAGCCGGCTCAGCGCGGTCGCATATGCCCGCAGAATCGATACATCAGTCGGCTGCAGTTTCACGGCGGCGGCGTACTCGGTCCGGGCTTCGCCTGGACGGCCCATCAGCAATAGAAAATCGGCAAGGGATCGGTGCGCCTTCGCGAAGCCCGGATGGCGGGCGGCCACGTCGCGAAAAAGCTGCTCGGCTTCGGAGTTTCGGCCCCGATGATACAACAGAGCCGCCTTCGACAATTGGAATTCCGGCTCGTCGGGCTTTGCATCGAGCGCTGCCTGAATGGCGGCCTCCGCTTCGTCCAACCGGCCGGCTTCCATGAGACAGACGCCAAGCCGGCAGTTCTTTTCCGCAATGAGGTCCGGCCCCACCGTGGCCTCCTGAAAATACGGCAGGGCTTCGAGTCCCCGGCCTTGCATTTGGAGCGCGGCGCCGAGGTAATATTTGATGTTGCTTTCGCCGCCGTGGGAACGGGCGCACTCCAGCGCGCGATTGAGGTTCGTCATGGCATTGGCGTAATGACCTTGCCTCAGATCAACAATGGCCAGCCCGGTCAATGCCACGTAATTGTCCTTCGTGACTTGCGCGGCATGGGCGAACACTGTCTGGCTGTCGCGCCAGAAGCCGACTTGCCGATGGGTGATAATTGCCAATGCCGCCAGCAAAACGATGGCTGGAGCGGCGAGGAATCTCATCGGAGATCTATCGGTACACGCTCCCGACGGATCGGAAAGCGTTTGTGGTTGAATTGGCTGTGCGGATGCATGGCCGGCCGGATTTCGCCAACGCACCAGCGCCACGGCTCCCCATGCGACTATGACGAAGATGCCAATCGAAGGCAGGTAGGTATAGCGGTCGGCATGAGCCTGCTCTCCCACCTGAACCAGTCCAATGACGGGCACCAGCATTCCCAAAAACCAACACCAACCCACAATGAGAAACGGCAGACGGCGCGCCAGGAGGACTCCGGCGGTGGTAATCGTCAACAGCAGAGCAAACGCGGCGATAGTTTCGACCGCGGGCGGATTGAGAGGGTAGGGGTAAAAAATCGCGAGGCGCGCCGGCCAGAAAATCTGTCGCAGGTAAGTGACGCACGCCGCAGCCGCGTTGACGATCCGCTGGCCGATGGGCAAACCAGCGGGATTGACCATGGCCGCGTTTTGCACCAGGAAAGTGATGATGCAAGAGACGAGGCTCAGGACAAAGAAGGGGGCCTTTTCCCAGAGAAGATTTTTGATTTTTGATTTTTGATTTTTGATTGGGGACCGGAGTCGCTCCAAGGGCCAATAGTCAAGCAATAGAAGAACGAAAGGCGTGGTGACGAGCATCGGCTTGCTCATCAGGCCGAGGGCGAAGAAGAGAAGCGAAAGGACGTAGGGAAATGATGCGTGACGCAGGATGCGTGACCAAAGTCCGAAGCCGGAAGACGGCCCGGAGTTATTACCTGCGCGTTTCGGCATTCGGATTTCGGGTTTCGGACTTCCTTCGGATTTCGGGTTTCGGGTTTCGGTTTTCTCTTGTTCTAAACGTTCATCTCGCACGGCGTACCTGGCATAGCACAGGAGCATGAGAAAGAAGAAGAACGCACTCAGCACATCCTTTCGCTCGGCGATCCAGGCCACCGATTCGACGTGCAATGGGTGCAGCGCGAACAACGCGGCGACGAATGCCCCGCGCCAACGGGCGCCGGTCAGGCGAAGCAGCGCGAGAAAAAGCAGCATGGAATTGGCGGCGTGGAACAGCAGATTGATCAAGTGGTGCCGGCCCGGTTCGAGCCCGAAGAACTGCACGTCGAGCATATGGGAGACCCAGGTCAGAGGGTGCCAGTTGCTGGCGTCTCCGCTGGTCATGGCCCATTTCACGTTGGCCCAGGTCAATCCCTTTTGAACATGGAGGTTTTCCAGGACGTATTGGTGATCATCGTAAGTGAGGAAATCGTGATGTCCGACCTGCCAATAAACGGCCAGCGCCGCGGCTACCAGGAGCAAGCAAATCAAGGGCGTCGAACGACAATGTGCGACGCGGCTCATCCAAACCAAGATCCTGGGCGAAGGCGCGGTCGAAGGTGATTCTCGTTCGGAGGTTTTGCTATTCAAGGGTGCGTCGGCGCCGCCGGGTCGATTGGCGCAGTTGGTGGCGGCTCATGGTAAGGTTTGTCTGCCTTGTACAATGCGAGCAACTCGCGGTTTCGTTCGGCGAGGGGTTTCTGTCCGTTCGCGTCGGCGAGCGCAATTGCTTTTTCGGCAGTCGTGATGGCCTCGGCGAAACGGCTGGCCTCCGCATAGGCCGCCGCCAAAGTGCCAATGAAAATGGTTTGGTTGTAGCCACTCAAATCGCAGGCATGTTCGGCCAAGTGGACGGCCTGGCTGCCGTCGCGAAGCCTGGCATCGGGGTTGGTAGCCAGGATCCAGGCCAAATCGTTGCAGGTCCGTACCTGGTCCGGTTGCCAACGGAGGCCTTCGCGGTAATAGGCAATGGCTTTTTCGATCTGTCCTCGAGAATCGAGGAGGAAACCCAGTTTACTGTAGGAAGCCGCCTGCCTGGGATCAACGGTGGCGGCCTGCTCAAGGTAGCGAAATGCCTCCTCGTAATCACCGTGCTTGGTAAGCAGAACGCCGTAGTTGCTGAGGGCTTCGGCATAGTGCGGCTGCAACCGCAGCGCTTCAAGATAGTGGGCCTCCGCATCAGCAAAGCGGTCTTGCATTCCCAGGGCCACGCCCAGGAGATTTTGCGTGAACCAGTTATCGGCGGTTACCGCCAGGCAGTGCGTCAGCAAGGTTTCGCTGTTTTTCCACAGCCTGACTTGGCGCCGTGTCACCACCCCCGCCGCGCCCGCGATCAGCACCGCCAGCAGACACACCAGGCCCGTGCTTGCTTTGAACCTGGAGGCCAATTCCCAACCTCCCCAGGCCGCAATGATGAACAGGCCGATGGACGGGAGATAAGAATACCGATCGGCCATATATTGGTTGCCGACTTGCACCAGGCCAATCACCGGGACGAGCATCCCGAGCAGCCAGAGCCAGCCGACGATGAGGTAAGGCCGCGCGCGGCCTGCCACGAGAGTTAGAACCATCATGATGGCTAACACGGAAACTGCCAGCGCCACCTTTCCGGCCGGCCAATGACCGGGACGCAGATAGAGGATGGCCAAATTGGAGGGCCAGAGGAGTTTTCCAAGATAGCCATAGTACGCTACCAGAGCATTGATTACACGCGGGCCGAAGGGCAGACGCTCGATCGATTCGACCGCTCCATTGCTTTTCTGCGCCAGGAAAGTAATGACGCAAGAGATGATGCTGAGCGCCAGGAAGGGCAATTTCTCGACGAGGAGATTTTTGATTTTTGATTTTCGATTTTCGATTGAGAGTCGAATGCGCCCCAGGGGCCAGTAGTCTAGCAGCAGGAGAACGAATGGCGTGGTCACGAGCATGGGCTTGCTCATCAGACCGAAGGCGAAAAACAGAAGCGAAAGAGCGTAAAAGCGTGCAGCGTGGAAGCGTGAAAAAAGTCCGGAGGCGGAAGACTGCTTCGAGATGTTACCTGGCCTTTCCTGAGTTCGGATTTCGGATTTCGGATTTCTTTCGGGCTTCGGGCTTCGGATTTCGGCCTTCGCGTATGCGGCATAGGCAAGCAGCGTCAACAAGAAGAAGCCCGCACTCAGCACATCCTTGCGCTCGGCGATCCAGGCCACTGATTCGACGTGCATCGGATGCAACGCGAACAGAGCAGCCACGAAGGAGCCGCGCCAGAATGCGCCCGTGAGGCTTTTGAGCAGCAGGAAAAGTAGCATGCTATTGGCAGCATGAAAGAGCAGATTGGTCAAATGATGCGGGCCTGGGGCGAAGCCGAATAACTGCACGTCGAGCATGTGCGAAATCCAGGTCAACGGATGCCAGTTCGAGGAGTGAAAAGTCCCGAAGGCCGCTTTGAGCGCATCCCACCGGATGCCGCGCTGCACGATGGGATTTTGCACTGTATAATCCCAATCATCCAAAATGATGAAGTCGGAATGCGCGACCGGCCAGTACACGGCCACGGTGACTGTGCTCAGGACGGCGCTCACCAGAATGACGCGCCATTTGTCGTTGATGCGGAGCATCAAGCTTCCAGAATGGCGCAAAGGGGAACACCGAGAAAGCCGAAATAAGGGCTTGACGCCGGGCGGGCGCCTTCCTTAGATTTACGCTCGATGAAAGCAGAGATTCGACCGATAGTCCCACTAGTCGTCGTCCTGGTGGACGGCGCCGTGGGAGTTTGTCGGACGTAACTTGAGTTTCGACAAAAACCCACGGCTGAGAAGCGGTCGTGGGTTTTTTTATGGGCCCCGGCAGCCAGCCTCAACTTCGAAGAAGAATATGATCAAAACAACCAAGAAAGCGACTGCCCGCAAGCGCGGAGAACTTGGCCCCGCGATGTCCGGCAGCGAAATCCTCGTGGCGTGCCTCGAACGAGAAGGGGTGGATACCATATTTGCCTACCCGGGTGGCGCGAGCATGGAAATACACCAGGCGCTGACGCGCTCGAAGATTCGCACGGTGCTCCCACGCCACGAGCAAGGCGGGGCTTTTGCCGCCGAGGGTTATGCCCGGGCCACGGGCCGCGCCGGGGTTTGCATGGCCACGAGCGGTCCGGGCGCGACCAACCTCGTCACCGGCATCGCTGACGCTTACATGGATTCCGTGCCATTGATCGCGATCACCGGCCAGGTGCCGCAGGCGATGATCGGGAAAGGCGCTTTTCAGGAGACGGACATTTACGGCATGACGCTGCCGGTGGTAAAGCACAGTTATCTCATCACGGACATCAACGAGATACCGCGCATCGTAAAGGAAGCGTTTCATATCGCGCAAACTGGGAGGCCCGGACCGGTGCTGATCGACATCCCGAAAAACGTCCAGCAGGCAAAGGCGCAGCCGGTATTTCCGAAAGATGTCCACATGCGCGGCTACAACCCCGACAAACGGGCCAGCGATCTGGAGTTGAACGAAATCATCGGGCTGATCGAGAAGTCCGAGCGGCCGCTGTTCTACGTTGGCGGCGGGATCATCTCCGGCAACGCCAGCGAGGAACTCAAGCGCTTCGCCGAGGCGGCGCAAATTCCGGTGACGACCACGATCATGGGCTGCGGCGCGTTTCCCGAGACGCACCTCCTCTCTTTGCGCTGGCTCGGAATGCACGGCGCGGCCTATGCCAACTGGGCCGTGAGCGGCGAGTTCGAGCCGGCGAAGGATTCCATCGGGCCGAAGAAGATCGCGCCCGGCGCCGATTTGCTGCTCGCCTTTGGCGTGCGGTTCGACGACCGCGTGACGGGCAAAGTGGAAAAGTTTTGCGAGAGCGGAACAATTGTCCATGTGGACATCGACCCTTCGGAACTCAATAAAAACAAGCCGGCCCATCTGCCGATCGTGGGTGACGTTAAGTCCGCGTGGCGCCGGCTGGCGGACATGATCCAGGAACGACCCATCCAGAAGAGGTCCGAGGCCTGGCACCAACAAATCGCGAGTTGGAAGGCCAAGGCGCCGTTCGGATATATGGTCACCGACGAGGTGATGAAATCCCAGCACATGCGCGACCATCTCAAGGGCCACGAGAGCGAGGTAATCCTGCCGCAAATGACCATCGAGATGCTCTATGAATTGAGCCATGGCGACGCGATTATCACTACGGGCGTGGGCCAGCACCAGATGTGGGCGGCGCAGTATTACAAATTCAAGCACCCGCGCCAGTTTTTGACCAGCGCGGGTCTCGGCGCGATGGGCTACGGCTATCCGGCGGCCCTGGGCGCAAAGGTCGCCTGCCCCGACAAGGAGGTGGTGGATATCGATGGCGACGGTTCGTTTCTGATGAACATTCAGGAGTTGGCCACGGCGCACATCGAGAAAATCGCGGCCAAGGCCATTATTTTGAACAACCAGCACCTCGGCATGGTGATGCAGTGGGAAGATCGGTTTTTCAACAGCAACCGCGGCCATACCTACCTGGGCGATCCGGACAATCGGAAGCAAATTTATCCGGATTATTCGGCCTTGTGCCGGAGTTTCAACGTGCCGTGCGAGCGCGTCATGTATAAAAAAGACTTGGGAGCGGCCATCCAGCGCATGCTCGACTCCAAAGAACCCTACGTGCTCGATGTGATCGTGCCCTATACCGAGCACGTGCTGCCATTCATTCCTACCGGCCGGACGGTTGCCGAAATGATCTGGAAGTTGTGAGGGGCGAGGCGAAATGCGAAGAAAATTATTTTGGCTGTTGGCGTTTTTGGCGCTGCCGGCCTCGGCGGCGGAACTGAAAATCGATTTTGGCGATTTTCACCTCGACCACGCGCCTCGCGGGTTTCGCAGCACCGTGACGGGACAAGGCAAACCGGGTGACTGGAAAATCATCATGGACGATGAGCCGCCGCTCCTGGCGCCATTGACGCCCGAAGCTTCCGCCGTCGCCAAGAAAGCGGTGCTCGCGCAATTGGCGCAGGACCCGACGGACGAACATTTTCCCCTGCTGATATATGATGGGGAAATCTTCGGCGATTTCAAGCTCACGACCCGTTTCAAAACCGTCGGCGGCGCAAGGGAACAAATGGCGGGCGTCGCGTTTCGGATTCAGGACGAAACGAATTATTACGTTTTGCGCGCCAGTTCGCTCGGCAACAATTGTCGTTTCTAGAAGGTGGTGAACGGTGTGCGCGAGAACCCGCTCGGCCCCACAGTAAGGTTGCCTGCCGGCGCGTGGCACGAATTCGGCATCGAGTGCAAAGGCAATCAAATCGACCTCCGGCTCGATGGGAAGGCGTTGATCCCAACGTTGAACGACGGTTCATTCTCGCACGGCAAGATCGGGTTCTGGACGAAGTCCGATTCGGTCAGCTACTTCGCCGATACGAAAGTGGTTTACAAACCGCGCGAGGCGCCGGTGGAAGCGATGGTGCGCACCTTGTCGAAAAAATACCCGCGACTGCTCGGCTTGAGGGTCTGCGTCATAGGGAGGGACTCCAAAACGATCCGCGTGGCCGCCAGCAAGGACGAAACGGAAATCGGCAAGCCCGGCGGCGCGGCCGAGGAGCATGTCATCCGCACAGAGGTGATTTACTGCGACCGAGGAAGGGAATCGGTCGCCGTGACGATGCCTTTGCGGGATCGAAATGGCGAAATCATGGCCGCCGTGCGCATCGTTATGAAATCCTTTGCCGGGGAAACGGAAGAGGCGGCCATCGTCCGCGCCACGCCGATCCTCAAGGAAATCCAGGGGCAGGCGCAGTCGATCGAAGACCTCGTGCTGGCCGAGTGAGGAACGCCCGCAACAAAGCAAGCGCACCGCGGCCGTTTAGAAGGTGACCCCAACCGAGGAGTGGATTTGGAGATCGTTATTGGGCACGCCCGCCGCGGGCAGTGTATCGTAGAGATCCAAGAGGCTCAGATTCAAGGAGAGGTTATGCCAGAGCGCGTAACTCAAAGTGGACTCCGTCCGGGCGCGGCATTCCGGCGCGTCGGCGCGCGGAAAGATTTCGAATTTTTCGGTCAACTTCAGGCTGTGATTAATCCTCCAAGTCACGTCCTCGGCCACGCGAAAAAAAACGTCTTTGGTCGTGGTTTGATCGGAGCGATATTGTGCCTGGTAATCCGCCCCGGACTCGACGTTCATCAAAAAATTCGTCTGCGTTAGCAGATGGTAACCCAAGCCTGGGCCGACTTCATACTGCGCGTCGATCTTTCGTATCTCGTCATAGCCGCCGCCGGCCAAGTCATAGACGTACCACTTTTGTTTCCAGATATCGAGATCGGTTTTGTCGCTGCCATACATCCGATTGGCGGACAACACGCTCTTGTTTGCGTTGGTGGCCTGCGGATTCTCGGTCCAGCCGTAGTCCGCGCTGAAATCCCAAAAGTTCCGGAAAAACTGCTTCGGATTCGCTTCGTAAGGATGTTCATAGGTCAACTTGAACCGTCCATAATAAATCTGCTGTTCGTTCGGGCCGTAGAGAAAATCCGCTCCCAGACGCGCTTCGCCTTTCCAATGTTTGGCCGGCGGCTTGGGGGGCGCGGCGGCGACGGTGGCCGCCGCACGACCCAGCGCAACGGGCGCGTTGCTGGCCGCCACGCCATTCGTCGCGCCGGCCTGCGGTGGAACGATCTCGCGCCGAGCGATTTGTGCCAAGGGCACTGCCAGCTCCTTGATCCAGCTCGTCGTGATGACGACGTGGTTGGTATCTTCCGAAACTATGTTTCCGGCGACGCGGTCGCCGTTCTTGAGGTGCAGCACCGTCGTTTGCGCCGAAGCGGCGTGCGGTGCTAAAAATAAAAACAGGAAAACGGCACCGAGTAGCGAGTGAATCGTATCGCGCGAGGCAAGGGCGCGGCGCGCCATTCCCGCCACACCGGGAAAATACCGGGCGAATCCCGCCCTGGAGGAAGATTCAAGCCGCGCCCCGCGCGGACGCTCAACGATTGGGCGGTGGAACATCATCGGACGATTTCGAGGGTTGCGGCGCGCTCTCCGGCGGAGCCGTCGATTTCAGCGCGGGCAAATCCTGAGAGGTCAGACGGCGAACGCCGCCGAAGACCGAGAAATTCCCCTCCGCATCGGGCTGGAGCCGCGGGCGCGTGTTGACATAATCATGAATTTGGCGAACGAGCAAATTTCCCGATGGATCGAAAACGGTATAACTGAATGAGTGCGCCCCATTTTGGTAGAGCACATGAAGGTTGCTCAGTTTGTCCACTTGCGCCTCGGGGCGGCTGAACGAAAGCATGCGTCCGATGGGGAAAACCTTGAACGCCTTGCCGCCCGAGGCGTCCGTCACACGCAGATAAAGCTCAAGCTGGTTTCTCAGGTAATTGGCTTCTTGCAGGACGTATTTGCGGATCTCCGGCGCGGCGTTGCTGTCGCCGTTCGAGTTCGGCACGCCGAACGCCTGCTCCCATAGCCTGGCGCCCTCGATGATATCGAAACCCTTGGGGGGACTCGCGGCATCGTAGCCCCAGGCCTTGATGTGGAGCGTCGCCACCACGTAATAATGGCCGGGCAGGTTCAGGGAGAAATACGGGGCCAAATCGACGCGCTTGGTGGCCCGTTGCGAGGAATTCAGGACGAATTCGCCCAGCACGGGAACATCGCCGATCTGGGAGACCGGGCTTCCTCCCTGCGGCTCGATGGAAAACGTCAGCCAGCCTTCCTCGCTGCCCAGGTGCAACGTTTGCCCGGAACGGTTGATGATGCGCACGGCCGTCGGCAATGATTCGCCCATCAAATATTGGTCCTGGTCCAGCACGACTTCCACTTTCACCTGCGCGGAAGCCGCCGCCAGTGAAGCCGCGAAAAGACCGAGCCATAAACCAATTTTTTTCATCCGATCACGATAAAGACGCCCGCCAAAGTGGCAAGCCGCAAAACAGGCAATTGCAAACGCCGCCCCGGATCAACTCATAGCCGGCGGCGTCGATAATGGACGCAGAAAGCGGGGCGTTTATTCAAGGCGCGGAAAAGACGCCGTGAGGGCGCTGCGACACGGCGGCGCAGGACGCAACACCGATTTGAGGCTCACGGAAAGTTGTGAATGGCCGATAGCCCGACTTCGCGGATTCGACCTCGGGAAAATTATTTTTGGCCGCGCCCACCCTCGATTTGCTGGGGATTTCGCTAATGCGGGTGCGCAAAAGCTCTGTAAGTGCAG
>Ga0073928_10009068_pt1 | contig 12242 bp, 17 predicted proteins | sample PaiPotPPA55metaG_FD_76969 | JGI IMG/M metagenome (GOLD analysis project Ga0073928, IMG submission 76969) | Iron sulfur acid spring bacterial and archeal communities from Banff, Canada, to study Microbial Dark Matter (Phase II) - Paint Pots PPA... ...
CAAACGGGTACTCAACGCTGGTGCCGGGCCGGATTACGCAGGAAGAGCTTGGCCGCATGGTGGGTCTCAATCGGACCACCGTCACGTTGCTCATCAATAGGTATCGCCGCAAGGGCGTCCTCGACGGCCGAAGGAATATCTTGCTGATCCATCCTACGCGCGCACGCGCGTTCCTCCAAAAGGCTGGGCTCACGCCCGCCTAACCCAATTCCGCCGCCTTCGTCTCGAGAGGGCGGGGCCTTTGTGCCGACGGGGAAAATGTTGCTCACATTGCAACAACATCTCTTCCGCGGCGATTATATCTTAATGTCTGGGAATAGTTTGTATTCCCGGAACCCCATGCCGGCGGGGAGGTGGGGCGGTGGAGAGAGCGGCGCGCGGCCGAAAACGGACTGAACTGCGGAAGCAGCGGGCACGGAAAGAGAGCACCCGCAAAGAAAAACTTGACCTCACGACACTGTTCACTCATACGAAAGGGATCACGTCGCTCGAGTATGAGGAACAACGCCCTGTCTTTTCGCAGGGGGACTCCGCCACCGCCGTGTTCTACATCCGCACCGGCCGGGTCAAAGTCACGGTCGTGTCCAAGCAGGGGAAGGAAGCGGTCGTCGCACTTCTCGAAGCCGGCGACTTCCTTGGTGAGGGCTGCTTCGTCGGCCAGCCCCTGCGAATGACGAGTGCGACCGCGATGATCCCCTGCACGCTCTGGAGAATCGAGAGGAACACGCTCTTGCGGCTCCTCCAGCTCAACCACGAATTTTCAGCTTTCTTTGTCACGCACCTACTGACGCGGACCATCCGTTTGGAGGCGGACCTCATTGATCATCTCTTCAATTCAGCCGAAAAACGGCTGGCGCGAGCCCTCCTGTTGCTGGCTCACGTCGGCGAGGCGCGGACGTTCCCGGTTGTGCCGAGGATCAGCCAGGCAACGCTCGCAGAGATGATCGGCACGAGACGAGAACGGGTAAGCTTCTTCATGAACAAATTCAGAAAACTCGGGCTACTCGACTACAATGGTGAGTTGCGAATTTACAGCTCGCTCCTGAGCGTCGTCCTAAATGACCAGTCCAATGAGTAAAACACGTAGATCAACCTGATCGCCGAAGTTCGGGGGCAACCTGCGGGCTCTTGAACCTAGACGGATGTGTGAATAGCGTTGGTGCCGGGAGGGGGACTTTGCGGTTACCCCACCCCCACGGCCACGGGTTCATAGGATCCTCGCCTAAGCGCCAAAAGAGCGAGTCATCGAGACGCCGTACCCGCTCGGCTTGACGCAGGCGCGGGGCTGGGGGGCCGGGTTTCCAGTCGTATCGCATGGGCACGACTGCAGGCAGTTGCAATTCTTCACATACTCGCCCTTCATGCGCCAAGCCGGCATAGATGACCTCCGCTTTGCGTCTTTGTTCACCGCGACGGGCTAGACGCTGCCCTACTGTGGCCGTATCATTCTGGCCTATTGGCGGGTTCCTTCCCCTTGCGGCCGGCGCGATCCTTGTGCAGCGAGAACCGTAGCGTGATAACGGAACGCGCCATGCACGGAATCCCAGGGACCAAGGTTGACTGCTGATCGGTTTGTGATATACTTGTCATACAAATAAAGCATGTGATGCACATGGGAAGAGAGAGCTATGTCTGTCCCCATCTCCATTCGCCTGCCAGAGGAAACGGCCAAGGCCCTCGACGCTGTGGCCTCGGCAACTGATCGGCCGAAAACGTATGTGGTGCTGCGGGCACTCGAGGCCTATCTCGCCGAGTACGCCGACTATCAGATCGCATTGGATCGTCTGCGGGACAAGGACGATCCCGTGATCTCCAGAACTGCCCTTCGCGCCCATTTTTCACGCAAGCGATAGGGGCGCCAGCCGACAAACATTGACACGATATAGCGTCAAACCTCATCGTACGCCATGGTGATCGAGTACAAAGCGTCAGTTCAGAAGGACCTTCGCCGGCTTGATTCTCCACAAGCCTTGCGCGTACTCGCGGCCATTGAGCGTGCGTTGAAGACTCAAGGGCGGAGTGGGGAACCGCTGAGCGGCCCGTTTGCCGGCCTGTTCAAGCTCAGAGTCGGCGATTATCGTGTGATTTACGCACGCACAGAAAGCAGGTATCTTGTTCTTCGCATTGCCCACCGCCGTGAAGTGTACCGAGGAAGGTAGCAGAAGCCATCAACTTGCGAGCCGTGGTGCCGGGAGGGGGATTTTGCGATTACCCCCACGACCGCGAGCGACTTGCCTCATCTCGTGACCACGACAGGAGAGCGCCTACTTAACCAGACTTTACGGGGCAACCCGGTGATCCGAACTCTGCCGGGCTGTAAGACAACGAATCGAGTATACGCTCGCCGACCGGTCCCGACCCGTGACAACGCGCCGAATCCGAAGGGGATTCGTGCCCTCACACGATCGACAAGCTCAAGCCAGCCCTTCAGCCGGGACCTAGGGGACGCCGTGCCTAACGCTCTAGAATTCGCAGTCTGTCTACACCGTGACGCTCCACCTCGGTTTCATACTTATCGACAAACGCACCTACCTTTTCGAATCTTTCCTCATGGCCCATACGACTGGCCGCATCACCGTAGGTTTCAGTAAAATCGCGGTCGGCGAGCCGGTCTACCAACCCGTCCCAAAATGCCGCATCATCATATTCGTCGATGAATGGTTGAAGTCGCTCGTGAGACTCCAGTGTGAGAAAGAATTGCGACAATCTTGAATCGAACTCCACGATATCTTCAAAACCGGATCTGTGCGCGACAGCCAGTAGGTACTGTTCGAGTTCCTCGAACTCCCGAATGTAATTTCCGGGCGTTCGGATTGCGTTGACCATCCAGTCCCCGAGATAAACGGCCTTGAGCAGCGTCTCAAATTGTGCTCGCGACAGGTCAATTTGCATGCGATCCCCCTCGTGAGCAGTCGAGTTGTGCCAGGTAGCATAATCGTTCGCCGACCTAGGCGTGGCGCGCGGTATGGAGCGAACGTTCCCGCGGTCCAGTGGAACGTCTGAATCGCGTAGGCGGCGCGTCAGCAATCCGGATGACGACTTTCTTACCTAGCACGTTCGCCGCGCGAGTAATGGTGCGTAGCGACACTGAGGTATTTCGGGGGTCCAGAAGGCGATCAAGCTGTGACCGACTGGTGCGAAGTTCTCTAGCCATGGCCTGCTTGGTCTTCTGGCGCTTCCTCATGGCTCGCTCAAATTGCCATGCGAGCACCCGTTTCACCGCGACCGACTCCATTTCGTCCCGGATGCCCTCTTCATCCAGGAAGCTCGCGAAGCTGGAACCACTGTGATCGAACGTCTTCTCGCGTTTCCGCGGTTTCATTTCAGTCCCCTTTCGTGCTGCCTCTTTCTAGCTCGCGCCAGCCGCAGATCCTCGTCGGGCGTCTTTCGCGCCTTCTTTATGAAACCCGTGTAGCAAAACCAAGTGTCCTACGGCATCGATATAGAAAAGGACGCGAGCGATGCGATTATGTTCAAGATCTGTCCGCACCTCATGAATGCCGCCACCAAGAGGCCGACAAACCGGCATGCCGACTGGCCATCCAAACTCGACGGTCGCGATGTCCGTGCCGATTCGCTTACGGTCTTCTGCATAGGGCAGACCTTTCAGCCATACCCGCACAGGCTCGACACCTGTTTCGGTCCGGAAGAAGATTGCCGGTATGCGTTTGCCTTCTGTACTCACGCGCTAAGGGCCACCGGATCCCCTCTGGACTCAACAACGCGTATGTACCACATAAGGTACACCATCGCGAAGCAAATGTAAAGGAGAGTAGGGCCTCAACCAAGGCTCTCTCGGGTGGGCGATTGTGGCTCAACCATGCCTGGGCGTCAAACACGAGCACGTGCTCGAGGGCTTGTGCCGTCGTTCACTTTGGCTGGTGCCGGGAGCCCGTCTCCAATGCAACCCAGCACGGTGATCGATTGCAGGATCGTCGCGTAAGGGCGCCAAACGCCGCTTCCCGGCATCGCCCCCGGTAGGACGCGAACGGCCGCGCGGAGAACGCTAGGCCATGTCCCGATTCATCGCTGCCACTGCCTTCGCCGGCCGCATCTACGTGCGCGGCATCCCCGACTGGGGACCCTGGGACCCAGCCAGGTTCGACCTCCGGGACGAGCGCGAGGTGGACCTCGCCATCGCAACCAGGACGGCGGATCGCAAGGTCACCACGATCAACGAGCTCCGACCAGGCGCTCCGAGACTCGCAGGGGCACCAGCCCGGCCTGCCCCGGGCGGCGCTCATCCTGTGGGTGCACGAGAGCCTGATCGATAGAGAAGGGGGATGAAAGGGCGATGGATCAGGAACCGCAAGCCGCAGCAGTTGACCAGCCCCCGGTCCCACCGGTCGCGCCAGTTCAGCGGCCCATTCACCCGGTGCCGAAGCCGGGCCAGAAAGAGGTGAGACGGGTAAAGACCACAGGTAAGAAATTAGCCCACAAGAGGGCGGCTCCGAAGAAGGCGGCCTCCAAGGCCACGGCGACCAAGCGCGAAGGTGGCGGGGGTTTGAAGCGTACACTCCCCCGGCGGAAGACATCGCTGCGGGCGCACAAGTGATCGGGCGCGATTGTTGACGCGGCGACTTCGCAAAGGGTGTGTCCTGTCCCCTCTCGCGGACCCCGCGGAGGCCTCGGCGTCCCGTTCTGTTGATTCTCTTTGAATCGTCAAAGGGCAACCTGCCCCCACTCTTTCGGTTGGTCCACCTACCCTGCATTTTGAAGTTGGTAGACGTGGGAAACGTCAAGACCGATCATGACGAGAGGACCGACCACGACGAATGCCTTGTCTTGATCCGGACCTCGTAGCGTCAGTCCTGCCTGCCCCATTGGGCAGGGCCCCGCAGGGGGACTGCCCGGCTCATAACCGGCGGATCCAGGTTCGACACCTGGCGGGACCACCAGATTTTCCAAAGGATTCTAGCGCGATGGGGTTCTCACAGACCGTGCTGAAGGTGGAGGTGGTGCTCCTGAACCTCACCCAAAAACGGGCACACTCCAGCTTTGATCGTTGGCGAAATTCACTCAGTCTCCCCGTATGACGAACCGCGGCCTTGAGGCGACGTGGGCTTATCACACCGGGACCAAACACTCCTCCACAAGCGTCCGCAGCGGCGGTCATTACTTGGACTGGAAAAACCAGCCCCTTCCCTTCAAAATATACTCTACTCTGGAGCCGATCCCGCTGCCGCACGAGATCCCGCCATCGGCCGCCACAGCGCTGGACGCCATTTCAGCTACGGGCGTCCCCACGGACGGCGACCACATCCCAGACCTCCGGACCCTGGCGCGGCTCCTCTACTTCTCGGCCGGCATCACCAAACGGCGGAAGTACCCTGGTGGGGAATCCTTCTTTCGGGCGGCGGCCTGCACCGGCGCGCTCTACCATATCGAACTGTACCTCGTTTGTGGGGAGCTAGTCGACTTGAAGGCGGGCGTGTATCACTTCGCCGTCCACGACTTCGCCCTACGGAAGCTGCGGCACGGTGACTTCCGGCGCGAGGTGGTGCACGCAGCGGCGGGCGAGCCCGCAGTGGCAGCGGCCCCTGCGATTCTCGCTTGCACCAGTACATACTGGCGAAACGCCTGGAAGTACCAAGCCCGGGCCTACCGGCACTGCTTCTGGGACAGCGGCACCATTCTGGCCAACCTGCTCGGGGTCGCGGCCGCGAGCGACATACCAGCGCGGGTGATCGGCGGTTTTGTGGACGGCGCTGTGAACCGCCTGCTGAACCTCGATGCGGAGCGCGAGGTGACTCTCATCCTCGTGCCGCTGGGGCGTGGCGGCACGCCTGCAGGACCGTCACCGGAGACCCACCCGCTGGTATTTGACATTAGCCCCCTGTCGAAGACGGAGGTAGAGTATCCGGAGATCCAAACCATGCATGCGGCCTCGTCGCTCGGGAGCGAGGAGGAAGTGGCCGCCTGGCGCGGCCGTCCGCCGAGGGCTGCGCTGCCTGACCCCACGGGACGCCTGTTCCCCCTTGGGCCCTTCAGCGAGCCGGAGCTGCCCCGCGAGCCGATTGAACGAGTCATCCTGGGGCGGGGCTCAGCTCGACGGTTCTCCCGGGAGCCTATCACTTTTGCCCAACTCTCCACAATACTCCACCGAGCCACCCGCGGACTCCCTGCTGATTTCCTTGAGCCTGTCGGCACGGCGCTCAGCGACCTCTACCTCATCGTTCACGCTGTGAGCGACCTTCCCCGCGGTGCCTACGTGTTTCGACGGGATCAGACCGCGCTCGAGCTGCTGAAAGAAGGTGACTTTCGGGCCCGGGCCGGCTATCTCGGCCTCGAACAGGCGCTGCCGGCCGACGCCAGTGTGGACGTCTTCTTCCTGGCGAACCTCCGGCCCATCCTTGAGCGGTTTGGCAACCGCGGCTATCGCGCCGTTCAGCTGGAGGCCGGGATTGTTGGGGGTAAGCTCTACCTCTGCAGCTACGCCCTCGGGCTTGGGGCCAGCGGCCTCACCTTCTACGACGACGACGTGACCGCGTTCTTCTCCCCCCACGCTGAAGGAAGGAGCACCATCTTTCTCGTGGCGTTGGGGGTACCGGCCAAGAGACACCGTTGAGTTAGTTCCGGACGCCAACGTGGGAAGGTGAATCCATGAGAGCAGCCGGGGCCATCGGCCAACAGCCCACCTGGCAAGATGCGCTCGCCGAGGCGACGTCCCAGATGCCGATTGTCCCGAGCGGTGAGACCATCGACCTGGCCTTTCTCTTCGCCAGTTCGGCCTATGCGGAGGAGTTTCCTGAGTTGGTCGCCAGTGCACGCCGAGCCACCCGGGCCCGTCGGCTCATCGGCTGCTCAAGCCAGGGAGTGATCGGCACGGGCCGGGAGGTGGAGGGCCAGCCCGCTCTCGCGCTCCTGACGTTTTCCCTGCCGGGAGCGGTGTTGCGCCCCGTTCGCCTCGCCCAGGGCACTCTCGAGCAGTGCCGCGGACCAGAAGCCTGGCACGAGATGACTCGTGTGTCGCCCGATGACGTCACCGCCTGGTTCCTGTTTGCCGACCCCTTCACCCTGGACGCCGAAGGTCTGCTGGTCGCGTGGTCGGAGGCCTATCCCGGCACCCCGATGGTGGGCGGAATGGCGTCCGGCGACCTCCGCCTCCGTTGCACCCATGTGTTTCTCGACGGTGAGGTGTACGACCGCGGCGCCGTCGCCATGGCCCTCGGGGGCACATATGGAGTGCGCACGATCGTCTCGCAGGGATGTACTCCAATCGGCAAGCCGTGGACTATCACGGGCGCGACCGGAAACGTGATCGAAACGATCGCCCTGCGCCCCGCCTACGAGGTGCTTGTGGAGACGGTGCACGCGTTGCCGCGGGAGGTGCAGCAGCGCGCCCGGGGCAACTTGTTCGTTGGTCTGGCCATGGACGAGTATCGCGAGGAGTTGCATCGCGGCGACTTCCTGATCCGCAACTTGCTGGGTGCCGATGCGGAGAGCGGCACCTTAACCGTGGGGGCGATTCCGCGGCCGGGGCAGACACTGCAGTTTCAGCTCCGGGACCACGTGACCGCCGACGAAGACCTGCGAGAATTGCTTGAGGCGGCGAAGACGGATCTGGGGGGACAGGAGCCTATCGGGGCGCTTTTGTGCTCCTGCAACGGTCGCGGTATCGGACTGTTCGGGACGCCCGACCATGACGCGTGGGCGGTAGCCGACCGGCTCGGACCCATTCCCCTGGCTGGCTTCTTCTGCAATGGCGAGGTCGGGCCGGTGGGTTCACGGAATTTCCTGCACGGATACACCGCAAGCATCGCCCTCGTGGTTCGCAAGTGAGCCTGCCGTGGGCGGGGACGTTTCCCGCCCCTTTGTGCGACTACGTGGAGAAGTTCAACGCCTGGCAGTACAGGGCGGCCGCCCACCACGAAGAGATGGTGGTGGTCTGGAACCGGGCGCAGAGCCACCTCTACCGCGGGCTGATGATCCTGGCTGCGGCGTTCGTTCACCTGGAACGCGGCAACCCCGAAGGCGCGCGGATCAAGTTCCGAAAGGCCCGCGCCCAGTTGGCGTCCCTCCGGCCGCACTACCTCGGCGTGGACGTGGCACAGATCGTCGAACGCATCGACCAGGCACTGACCACATTGGAGGACGTCACCCCTGGCCAGGTGGATTTGCCCGGCCTCGTCCCCGCGTTCTCTATCCGCCTCGATCCTGGCAGGGTGCGCGGCGACGAGGTAGAATTGCGAACAACCGAAACGCGCTAGTCCCCTTCACATTGGATCGCTCGACCGGTCCTCCCCGGCCCCCTCAGAGGAGGGCCAGGCAGCCCGAGCACTTCTAGATGGTGAGAAGGCGGTCGTTTTCCCTGTAGTCCACAGGACACTCTAGGCGCAAAACTCCTCACATTGCTCACATGCAGAATAACCGGCAGGACGACGCCGGATGTGGACGCCGCTAATCGACGCGCCGGGATTCCGGGGTCTTGTCGTAGAGGATGACGTTCAGGAGGGTACTGTGAATATTCAGTCCACCGTTGTAATGGATGAAGCCCAGCCGCCGAAACTTGTTCATGAAGTAGCTCACTCGCGACCGTGTCGTCCCCACGATGTCCGCGAGCGTCTCTTGGCTGATCTTCGGCACGATGGTTTCAGGTTTGCCGTCTTTGCCAAACTGCGCCAGCAGCAAGAGCGTCCGGGCCAGCCGCTTCTCGCTGTAATTGAACAGTTGGTCGACAAGGGCCTCTTCAACTCGAATGTTGCGGCTGAGCAAGTAGGCCATGAACTCCTCGGAGAACGTGCCGCGTTGGTGCAGCAGCTGGTTCATGGTTTTCTTTTCGATGCGAAGGCTCGAGCCATCGGTCATGTCGGTGGCCGCCGCCATCCGCAGGGGCTGCCCGGCGAGGCAGCCTTCCCCGATAAAATCGCCGGCGCCGATGATGGCCACTACCGCTTCCCTGCCCTGCTGGGATGTCACCGTCAGCTTGATCTTGCCTTCCCGAATGTAAAAGACGGCGTCCGCAGGATCACCTTGCGCGAAGAGAATGCGATTCTTGTGGTACTCGAGGATACGCTTGCCCTCGCTGAGCTGCTCGAGCACGCGTCGATGGGGGAACTGCGCCGGTTCTCTCTTTGCCATCGGTGCCCTCCCCCCCCACCGCTCGATGAGGTAAACTCGGGCGATCTCGCACAGGGGACGGCCGCTCGGGTCGCTGATGTTCTCCCTGAGGATGACCGTGCTCCCGGACCACGGTCTCAGCGGCGAAACGTTGACCGGGTGGCGGATCGGGCGCTCTATCGGGCGGGGAAGCAATGCCGCGACCGCGTCGAGATCGCGGCGGCCGCCTAGCGGCGCTACTTCTTCGAAAGCTCGCCCTCGAAGTGCCTCTCGACTTCTTCACGGCTCAGGAGGTTTTTGGCGTCGGTCAAGACGACCGAATAGACGACCTTGTTGCCTTCGGTCTGCGCCGTGATAAACGCGCAATCGTTCGGCAGCGCCTGGTGTGTGAATTTCACGCGTCTGCCGTCCGGAAGTGTTTTAATCCATTCTTCCTCGTGCATGTCGGAGGCCCTCAGGCGAGTCCGGTGTGATGTAGGCGCATGATGCCACAAAATCCCCCCGGTCCTATCAAATCATTCAACAGAAGTTACGCAGCAGCCATGATTTTGCCCTGTGCGGTGTGAGGCGATGGAAGCGCTCGAGATCGGCTCGATAAATCCGTGGACGATCAAGCTCATTGCCTCATCCTGGTCGATCCCGCGGCTCATGAGATTCCCGTCGTCAGCCGACGCGACCGAACTCGCCGGCCAGCCGGGGCGGCGCTGATGAGGCGCCAGCCGTGCGGGAGGAACGGTGCTTACGCTCCCCCCCCCGACGGCATGGTCTATGCTACTTGACTTCTACCTTAACGGTCGTATTCTTGGCTCGGTCCGACTTCGGCAGTCTTACTTCCAGCATTCCATCGTTGTAGGATGCTGTTGCCTCAGTCCCCTTCACCTCGGTGGGAAGAGGGACGGTCCGGACAAATGCTCCATATCGCAACTCTCGCCGATAATAGTTGCAGTCCTCCTGCGCTGCGTGCTTCGTCGACCCCTTAAGCGTGACGGCGTCGTTGGTAATGGTAATGTCCACGTGTTTCGGATCGACGTTGGGCAGCGCCGCCTTGATCACCACTTCATGCGCATTTTCGAACACCTCAACCGGCGGCTGCCACTCCATTTCAAGCCCGACGCTCTCGCGCGTCCACGACGCTGGCACAGCATTCAGGAGTCCACCTAGTTGGCGATGCATCTCTTGCAAGTCCTCATCAAAGATCGGCCTTCTCATGAAGAGCATGTTGTCACCTCCACGTTCCATGGGTTCACACCAACCCACCCCATAGCGAGTGTGGGTGCCGGTATCGATTTCATGGCGCGATACGCTGGACCGGCTCAGGGCTACCGACCCGGGCGCACCAACTAGTCGCGGCTGCGCTCCGTGATCACTGCACGTCCGCCACTCCGCTCCGAACTCGCCTCCACGCCGCCAACCCGTAATCGGCGCAGTAGAAAAGATAGCGTTCCACGACCTCCCGCACGAGGCCAAGATACTCACCCAGCACGGAGCTGTTCGCGCCGTCCGGCTGATCCCGTAACGCAGTCAATACCCGGTTCCGTTCATTGTCGATCGCCATGGTCGTCCTCCTCAAGACTTGCTCTGGTCCCATAGGTTGCGTTTGGGTACCTTCTCCTCCGAGGAGCCGACCGAGTGCCGGGGACATGGCCGTGGGCGTAAGGAAGGGGAAGCACTCTCAGTGTACGCTTGTTTGAGCGGAGAAGCGAAGCCGGCAAGGGACCTCATCGGTCTAGATCTGGGGGCTTACCTCCGCTGGCGCATGCTTCCAGCGCGCCAGCCCATGCCTGGGGGATGCGTCGAAGCGCAGCGAGGCTGCACGAAGGTGGCGGGTGATTCTAGAGGCAAGCAAAGCCATGCACGACCAGCGTCAGAACACCTCGAGGTGGCCGAGGTCACCCGAGGCTGCACTCTACCGGCTGGCGGATAGTCGGATACCCCTTGGCCGACGAAGTGCCTCCGAGGGCAACCTCATGCACGAGGGCGAGTCGGGCCGGTTCTTTGCCCGCGCGATCCGGTGAGCGGTTGCGTGCCGCCCAGCCGCCGTGGCTCAAAGGTCTCCGGCTACCCCTCCTCGCACCTGCTGCGTCCGCAGGTGAGTGCAGCAATGCGCCAGCATGAGAGGAACAGTTTTCGGGGACGGCGCCGGGGCGGTCCGAATGGCTCGTTTGGCCCTGAGGGGACGGGTAGGGGCCGACGCCGCGCCCGCCCGACCTGCCGCCCCGCCATCCCGTGTCTACGGTCCAGTCTACGGTACCGCGAGAGAGCTCTCGATCATCGAAGATTGTATTCCATCGGCGCCGGGTATGCGAATGCCCGTCGCCATTGACTGGACCTGCGTCGTTACCGGCGCGTTGCTCGGACTAACTTCTCCCAAACCTGTCCACAAGAATACGCGATGAGGGGCCAATACCTCGACTACCCGGAAACTACCTGGATTGGGTAGTGGCCCGACTTACGCGGCGATCGTAAGATCGAAGCGCAAGAGCGCGGCCCTGTGGCCGGGCCAACCCCGGGGACAGGCAAGTGACCGGGTGCGAATAATCAGCCGTCGGCCTACGTGGTCGGGCCACGGCCATGCCGGAGCAGGATTGACTCAGGAAGACCGAGGTGCTGCCATGCGGTACCGCTGCCCCTGCGGCCACAAAGCTGACGAAGTCCCCTCCGCGCCTGACCGCGAGATCGTGTCAGTGTATCACATCCACCATCGCGCCGATGTGCGTGGCCTCGCCGAGATCGTCTCCATGGAACTGATCCAGACCGCGGTCAGCTCACCCGAGCGCGAGCCTGAACTCGCGGGCGTCGCGGGGTAGTGTGCATGGCCGGCGACGACGCCTCGCAGACCGACGGTCGCGCCGATGTTGCGCTCAGGCTCATTCCTCTCGCCGACGAGCTCCAGCGACTCGGATATTCGTACGAAGCGTATCAGCTGCGGGAGGCGGCGGCACGGCTACTGCGGGGTCGTGACCGACGAGAAGAGGCGAGGGGGTCAATTTTATCGGAATCCGGTCCGACTCGCGCAGGGTAACAGAGATCGGACCAACCGCCCGACTGTCGCAGGCGGCCTGGACTTGCCCCGGTTTGGTGGACACCTTATCGTTAGAGGGGCCTGAGCCCCAGAGGGGAGTCCACAGTGCCAAAGTCGCGCCCGCCATATCCGCGGCAGTTCCGCGAGGAAGCCGTTCGTC
>Ga0073928_10009069_pt1 | contig 12240 bp, 14 predicted proteins | sample PaiPotPPA55metaG_FD_76969 | JGI IMG/M metagenome (GOLD analysis project Ga0073928, IMG submission 76969) | Iron sulfur acid spring bacterial and archeal communities from Banff, Canada, to study Microbial Dark Matter (Phase II) - Paint Pots PPA... ...
GACGGCTGAAGCGTTTGTGGCTCTCCTGAAAGCCAACAATGTGCAAGGCAAATGTATCGAGCTGCAAGGGGCGCTAACAGACATCAACGCGGTCAACCGATCCAAAGCCTGGCATGATGTCACCGACAAATCCGGGGTGGTCGTGACGGTGGTGTCGGTTCCGACCGAGTGGAACCCGGAATTGTTTCGTTCCGGAGCGACAAACGCGCTTCGTGCGCACCCGGAAGCTAATTGCATGTTTATTGCGAGCGATTTCTGTTTCTCGGCGGTGCAATCCGCTTTAGAGGGAGCTGGGCGTTGGGCTCCGCGAGGCGATCCTAAGCATGTCTGGCTCGCCACTCAGGATGTTTTTCCCGAAGCGGAGAAAGCAATGGAGAATGGCTTCGTCGACCTTGGCACATCCTACGACGCCTACTTCCATGCCCGGGAGGCGATTCGCGTTGCTGTTCTGTTAGCCAAGGGTGAAAAGCCGGATTGTGGTCCGGACGGCTGTCTGGTCAAAGGGCGATTGGTGACACAGGAAAACGTGAAAACCATGCCGAATCTTTGGTCGCGTCCGGTTAAGTAACTCTGGTTTTGAGGGCTCTAAAATCACCTTGGATGAGTGGTGAGGTGAAAGAGGAAATGCGGGGTTCTTCCGGCCGGCGCTTTTCGTTGTACTTAAAATTATCGCGCACCCCACTTTATTGGTTGAATCGCGCTTTGCCGATCTTTTGCGGCCTGGTGGTGTTGGTCTACTTGTATTTCCACGCTCCCAGCTTCTACCGGGTCAACAACCTCCTTAATATCCTGGTTCAGACCTCGTCGCTTGGTTTACTCGCGATCGGAATGACATTTGTGCTTCTGACCGGAGGGATTGACCTATCCATGCCTGCTAACATGGCTTTCGGAGCGGTACTCGGTGGATTTGTGATGCGTGCGCCTATTAACCAGGCGGTCTGGTGGGGAACCCTGGTCATGGTAGCGGCGCCAACCGCAATTGGCTTTCTGAATGGATATGCGGTTGCCTACCTACGCATGGTACCGTTCGTCGTTACTTTGGCGACCATGACAGTGATCGGCGGCGCAACGGTTTGGCTAACGAACTCCCGGAGCGTAACCGGATTTCCGAAACCCTATTTCGATCTGTTTATGGCTCGCTTCGGAGGATTACCTCTTTCGGTACTTATCTTGATTGCGGTAGCCGCGATCACTTCCCTGGTGGCTTCGGCAACGATTCTGGGTCGATGGCTTTACTGTGTTGGCATTAACGCTCGGGCTGCGCGGGCAGCTCGTGTACCGGTCGAGCAGGTGACCTTAATCAGCTATCTGCTCGCGGGAGGTCTGGCTGGAGTCACAGCTGTTGTGCTGACGGCGCGATTGGGCTCAGCATCAGCTAACATGGGTAGTGACGGCGTCGTGTTAGATATCGTGAGCTCTTGTGTGGTAGGTGGAGTGAGCATTTACGGTGGGGTAGGTAATCCGCTCAATGCCGTTTTTGGCGCTATTTTCATCACGCTGGTGAGCAACGCCCTTAACCTTTTGGGTATCTCTTATTTTACTAACCTGGTCATAAAAGGAACTTTGATCATCTGCTTCATTGCCCTGGAAAATCTGCGGCGGCATTTGGAGCAAAAGTTTTCTTCATGAACGACGCTTGTCTTCAGCTCGACAGAATATCCAAGCATTTCCCTGGAAGTTTGGCGTTGAATGAAGCCACGCTGACAGTGCACGCCGGCGAAATTCATGCCCTCATGGGTGCCAATGGTGCCGGAAAATCCACCCTGATGAATGTTCTTGGCGGACTCGTCCCGAAGGACTCGGGTCAAATTTACCTCGACGGACGGATGGTAGAGATCCGCAATGTGGCTGAAGCGGCCGCTCTGAAAATCGCCTTCGTCCACCAGGAGCTCAATATGCTCCCCACCATGACAGTGGCGGAAAACATTTTCATCGGAACTTTCCCGAGCTACTCGCGGGCACCTACTTGGGCGATCGATCGAAAGGAAGCGTCGTTTCGCGCCAATCATCTTCTGCAACGCTTGGGCTGCCAGTTCACCCCGGACGAGCTGGTGGAGAACCTGAGTACCGGTGACCGACAAATGGTGGAGATTGCGCGTGCGATCAAGGAAGAGCCTCGGATCATCATCTTCGACGAGCCAACCTCCTCGTTGACGGGACTAGAAAAGCACCGGCTTTTTGGGATCATTCGCCTCGTGAAAGCTCACGGCAGTATGATTATCTACATCACGCACTTCACGGATGAAGTCTTCGAAATTTGCGACCGAATTACAGTGATGCGTAATGGCCAGACAGTGAGCACCGGATTGGTGGCTGAGTTTTCCCCCGGTGAAATTGTGCGCCAAATGATCGGTGATCCTGTGCTGGCAGAAGCAGCCTTTGCGCGCAGTCGGGAGACTGTCCAATTGGCAGCCCGGCAAAAGCAGGTCCTTGTCCAAGCGAACGGAATCAGCCGCCGCGGCGTGCTAAAGAGAATCGATCTAACACTCCATGTTGGTGAGATCGTGGGCTTGTGGGGACTGTTGGGTTCGGGGCGGACCGAGCTGGCGCGCGCCCTCTTGGGTTTGGATGCCATTGATTCTGGCGAGTTATTCCTCCGAAATGTAAGCAGTGGAGTGCTGGAATCAATCTCTCCGGCAAAACTGCGCGCCGCAACTGGCTTCGTTACCGAAGATCGCCGAGGAGAAGGCCTATTTTTACCATTAAGCGTCGCGGAAAACATTTCACTACCCAGTTTAGCTCGTCTGTTGGGCCGCGCGGGACTGATTAATCGCAAACGGGAACGGTCCTTCAGTGCCGAAAAGGTCAATGCTCTCAAAGTCAAGATTGCCTCGCTCGCGCAACCCGTTGGTACCCTCTCCGGGGGGAACCAACAGAAGGTGGTTCTAGCTCGCTGGTTGGCGACCGAGCCGCGACTTTTTTTGTTGGATGAGCCAACTCGCGGGGTAGATGTGCTTACCAAGGCAGAGATCTTGAATTTGGCCAGCGAGCTGGCGCGTGCAGGGAAATCGGTTCTGCTGATCTGCTCCGAGATTGATGAGATCATGCGAATCAGCCACCGATACCTGGTGCTTCGACGCGGTGAAATCGTCCAAGACCTGCCTCGCACCGCTACGCGCGAAGAACTGATGGTGGCTGCTACCGGGAGCACAAAGAGCACTCGATCATCAGATAGTTCTTCCGTCGATGCGGTCGCAGCGCAGCCCCGTCCAGTCTTAGCGGCGTTAATCTCGCGCCTGGGTTTTTGGATTGTCTTGGTATTCATGGGGTTGTTCTTTTCCCTCACAGCACGTCATTTCGCCACGATCGATAATATTTTCGCCATGCTGCATGCCATGGCTCCCCTCGTGGCAATTTCCTCGGGCATGGCCTTGCTTGCCCTATCTGGCAAGTTGGACATCTCGGTCGGTTCTGTGGCATTTGTGTCCACCGCATTGGGCGTGCTGGCGGTGGTGCGGATGGGCTTGCCGATCTGGTTGGGCGTAGCAATCAGTCTAGGCTCCGCGGTGATCTTTGGCATGTTAAATGGGTTGATTGTCGTCGGTTTGCAGGTGAATCCGCTTATCGCGACGCTCGGCACGATGATCGCCTTGCGGGGAATTGGTCTCGATCTGACTAATGCCAGCGTCGTGCCGCTGCCGGAAGTGATCAGGAGACTTGGTAATCTGAGGTTCGGTCCAGTTTTCGTAGATACCATCTGGATCGGCGTGGTGCTCCTCGGCATGCACTTTTTGCACACGCGCACGCGTTTCGGACGCCAAGTAACCGCGATCGGCAACGGAGAGAGAGTGGCGGAGCAACTTGGGATTCCGGTGAGGCGCGTGACTTTTCTCAGCTTCATTTTGTCGGCGCTTGTCGCAAGCCTGGGTGGTTTGGCTAGCCTTCTTCAGGTCGGTTCTCTGAGTGGCTATTTGGGCAAGGGATTGGAATTCACTGCCGTTGCGGTCGTCGTAGTCGGTGGAGTGAGTTTGTTCGGCGGACGCGGATCCTTTCTACCTGGAGTGGTGGCCGGTGCGGCCACCTTTGAGATGATCGAAAACGGCCTGAATCAAATCGGCGCTAACCCTTATGTGTACCGGCTAGTGACTGGGGCGGTCATCTTCATAGCTATGTATGCAGACGCGCTAAGTCGCGGCGCTCTTCACGGGCGGTCCTTCAGCCGAAGGAAACGGGACCCACAGAAATAGCTGGCGAGTAGGGCGGGAAGGGTAGGGAACCGCAATCTCCAGCTATTTTAGATTAGAACGCTTGGCCGATGTTGTTAGCTGTGCAGTTGACGATATTTCCAGTTAGACTAACGCATATCACTGCGGAGATCGCGTTCCATCGCGACGCAGGTAGGTTTACTATTTCAGCGGGCATTTTACCGGTCTTGTGTATGAGGAGCGAGACCTGGCGACGTTTAGGATGTTCACAAGCCAGCTTGCGATCAACGGCGACGTGACTCAAGCGCAGATCTCGCGCAGTTTTGGAGTGCCGCTTGTGACGGTCAAGCGCTAGTGAAGCTTTACCGCACTTACAATGCGATGGCGGCGTCTCCAACGTTCCGAATGCCAGTGGAGTCTTCGGCGTGAACGATCTTGGCGCGAAGGAGGTCCTCCGCTATCGAGGAAGGAAGAAAAGATTCATGCTTTTCTCACAGAATTTTGACGAGATACACTGTACAATAAGGCGTCTGACTGCCCTAGCCCCCCGGGTCACTTGGTTCGCCATGAACAAGCTCTGCTTTCATCATCTTTCTATTGCGGTTGACGACCTCGAACGTGCGCGGCAGTTCTACACTGACGTCCTGGAAATGCAGGAACTCGACCGCCCCGAGGGCTTCGGTCATCCGGGGATTTGGTACCAGATAGGCGACGGGCAGCCGCAGCTCCACATCTTGGTTCGCCCAGAGGCAACGCTTCGCCGCGACAAGTGGTCGACCTTGCCGATATTCATTTTGCCCTGCGTGTACAGAGCTATCGCGATACGGTATCGTGGCTCGACAGCAAAGGCTTCCGCGGCGATCTTCCAGAGGCCGACTTCCGAAAGATGCAGCTTCGCCCCAAATCTCCCGCGGGTTACCCTCAAATCTACATCCTCGACCCCGACCGTAACATCATCGAATTCAACTGCGCGACGCTGGATTGAGGTTATCCGATCTCTCGAATCGTTCGGAAGAGTTTGCCTTACTAACACGATTCTGACGAGACAGCCAGTACAACAAATCGTCTACCGCCAGAACATTGGCCTTTAAGTTCTTATTATGAACACACTCTACGTCCATCATGTTCTGATCGTCGTTGACGATCTGGAACGCACACGACGGTTTTACACCGACGTCCTAGAACTGCAGGAACTCCGCCGCCCGAACTTCGAGTATCCGGGGATGTGGCAAAATTGCCCGCCTGTCTTCGCTTGGCGAAAAACGCTGATCGCTTGTTGAGCAGTCAAAACCTGGGCGAAACTCGATACTCCTGGAGCACGGTATCAAGCACGGGCTCGCCGAACGAGAGAGCATGAAGTAGCTTTTCTGAATACCGCCAGCCATCATCCCGCGAGCTTCTCGGCTTCTGGCTTTGATCCCCAATCAGGGGCATCCGTCTGTGCCCTGTCGCTGTCACACTCTAAAATTGACCAGCAAGCCCGGTTTGTACCGAAAACGATTGTGTTCCGATCATTCCCCAGTCTCTTAAGGAATTTGCCGGTCACGCCACGCGGCCTTTTTGATTTGCCACCCTCGATTTTCTCCCGCTTCCGATGTTGCCTCAGTTCGGCCATTCTTCAAAACTCCTCCCAACTTTCGCGGCCCTGGCGCGCAATAATGCAATGCCCCTATGAGCAAAAACACCAAAGCTCCTCGACTCTCTCATCCTCTCCGATTCGTTCCTTGCGCAATTCGCTCGACTCCTCTCGGCCTGCGACTAGCGCTTTTCGCAGACCTTGAGGGCGGACTCCCGCACGGAATCGAGGATCTTGGCTCGCATCGTCTCGTCCTTCACGGTCCTTGCGAGTGAGGCCCCGCCGGCGAAGAGGGCAAGCAGTGTCCACGAACGTTCGGCAGCGTCTTTTCCAGACATGCCACTCGCGAGAGTTTCCGCGAGATTTTGGAGGTCGGTTTCGTAGCCGATGCGGGTTTCATCGTCCCCTCTCATGGCGTCGGCCGATTTAGCAGATGCCATTTCCAAGGGATAGAACACAAAATAAAAGCTTCGCGACCGCTGCACTTGCCGTTCTTCGCGTGATTCCAGCAGACAAAAAGACCGGCATCAACATGAAATACCCGATGATCTGCAAACCGCACGGCAAAAGAAATCAATGAAACTGAATCCATACCTCAACTTCCCCGGCAACTGCGCTACGGCCTTTCACTTCTACGAGCAGTATCTCGGCGGGAAAATCACGATGACGATCACTTTCGCCGACTCGCCGCTGGCGGACGAAGTGCCGCCGGAGTGGCGCGGGAAAATCCTGCACACACGGATGATGGTGGGCGATGTGGCGCTGATGGGCGGCGACGAATTGCCCGAGGACTACATCGCGCCGCAGGGTTTCAACGTGACGCTGAATGTCGAGCAGGCGGCTGGCGCGGAGCGCATCTTCGCAGCGTTGTCGGAAAGCGGAACTGTGACGGTGCCGCTGCAGGAGACGTTCTGGGCCGTGCGCTATGGGATGCTGACGGATCAGTTCGGCCTCCCGTGGATGATAAACTGCGAGCGCGCCGCATGAGTTCCAAGGCGAGCGCGCAACTTGTGATGGTGAAATCCCTTTCAAGGCTTGCGGAATGAAGAAGCGCGACAAAATATAGAGCCAACGCTTTCGAGGTAATCCCAGTCCGGTATCGCCAACATCAGAGGAACGACGATCCCTTGGCACGGTAAAAACATTCGTGTCACCAGGGGCAAAGTAGAACTGAGGAGCCAAAAGGGGGGGCGCGTCTATACAAAAGACAAAAGAAACCAGTATTCTGTCCAACGACTAAACGATTGGAAGCATTCGGCACGATGAGAGCCGACTTTCTCATGTGCGGGATGGGAAGTGATGCACGCGGCTTACTACACGATAAAGGAGCGGTTGTTAGCGAGGCTCAAGTTCCTTTTGGACAAGCGAGATCTTTTCAAGGAGGCTGCGATCGCTCTGGAGGCGTTGAGTGAAACGACGAATGGCGATGCCGACAGTGTTGTGATGAATCCCGCCTGCCAGAGTGTCTCGCCACCTTATTCATCGTGAATGGTTCGGCTTGGCGCGTGGTTACGCTATCGGTGCAGAAGAACGATTGCGATAGCGGCGATAATGCCTAAAGGGATAAGGATGAAAAGCGCGATGCGCATGCCAATCGCTAAGCCGTTTGCAAGCGGGGAACGACCGGGTGGGACGGCCACTAACCGCGTGAGCCAGTCATCGAGTTTCATGGTTCCGAGTGAGTTACGGATACAGTATACCGATATTGCGGCAGTTACAGACTGAATAATCCGTGTCGTGCCAACGAATGGCTTGTGGTGGCGGTGTACCCGTCCCAGCGACGGATAGCCGCTCAACCGAGCTTGAGCTGCCGACACAAAGTGCCCTGCACGTGTCAAGCTCCTTTTATGCGTAAACAACTCTTTTCACTCTGAACCGAAACTGCTTTCATCTCGATTTTGGGGTGCCAACCCCCACCAATCAACCATGAAAACATTCGCTAACCACGCAAATCCCGGAGATGAGCAGGTTGGTTCAATCACTTGTTAGCGCGCACAATGTCATGCAATCGTAGGAGAGTGATATGAGGAAACTCATTGCGTCCACATTTACATCACTGGACGGTGTCATGCAGGCACCAGGAGGACCGACCGAAGATCCAACCGGAAATTTCACGTTAGGTGGTTGGTTGTTCGCTTTCGGGGACGACGCAGGGATGGATCTTTCTGCGGCAGGTTTCGATGGTAAAGATCGGGAGCTTGTACTGGGTCGCAAAACCTACGAAATATTCGAGGCATATTGGCCTTACCAATCAGGGGATCATCCGATTGCGATGACGCTCAATGCGGCAAAAAAGCATGTGGCTTCCCGAACTTTGAAGTCATTGCAATGGAACAATTCGTCGGTGCTTGGCGGTGACATCGTTTCAGCCATAACCGCGCTCAAGGTTCAGCCCGGACACGACCTTCAAATCATTGGCAGCGGCAATCTGATTCAGACGCTACAAGCCGCATCGCTCATTGACGAATACAACGTATGGACGTACCCGGTAGTTCTTGGCCCTGGAAAGCGATTGTTTGAAAATGGTGCAAGGCCATGTGCACTGCGACTCGTGGCTTCGAAGGTTTCAACAACTGGCGTTGTGATGAGCACCTATGTTCCAGCCGGAGATATTCCGCTTGGCTCGCTTAGCCAGCCCGAGCCAAGCGCGAAAGAATTGACCCGGCGCGCCAAGATGGCTACAGATGCGATGTGAATATGCTGTCTACAAACTGTGTGCACTAACAACGCGCTCCAAGGGACGCCGCTATCGCGGCGCCCCTGCGCGCGGGCGTTATCCCGCCACGATGGAGAAGTGACATGACGAAGCCAGCAGGGGGACAGGTTCCGAGTTCGCGGTTCGCCTACAGGAGTGTGTCGCCGGGAAAGGATCTAATTTTGGGACGTGAATTGTGAAAGCGTCGCCAATCAATCATACCGCACAATCCCTGCGGCTATGGCTCGCGCGATACGCTCGCGGTAGCCGGAATCGGTTATCCGGGAAGCTTCCGCGGGATTAGTTAAGAATCCGCATTCAACCAAAACGGCCGGTAACCGGTTTCTCCGTAGAACGAAATAGCCACGATGGCGAATGCCCCGATCAATGCTGCCCAGTGCCTGGATTACCCGGGGATGAATTAAAGCTGCCAACCGATAACCACGCGAATCATTGTAGTAGGTCTCAATGCCGTAGGCGCCCTGGCGCCAACCCGCATTGAAATGGATCGAGACAAAGACAGCGCGGTGTCCAACTTCCCGGTTGGCGATAGCGGTTCTCCAGGGTAAAGGAACAAAATAATCGCCTGTCCGCGTGAGGACTACCTTAATGTCGTCGGTTCCGTCCAGAATTCGGGCTAGCCGTTTGGCAACGTCTTGTGTGTACGGTTTCTCGGGCAGCCTTTGACCCGGCATTCCACCTCGATCGATGCCGCCGTGTCCCGGATCGATAACGACCACAGCGGGATGGGCGATTAGCTTTACTGATAATAACAACAGTGACAAAAAGACCAGACAAGCTCGCACTACGGATAGATTCGAAGACGAGCGATTTTTTCCAACCAAAAAAATCGCAGTTAGACGAAACTGCCAGACGGCAGCAGCCTGCTTCACCGAGTGGCTTGAGCTCTGGCTACTCGGTATACGCTGCCACGAAATCGGCGGTCGAGACGCTGACCCTCATCTTCGCCAAGGAACTTCGGGGACGCAACATCACCGTCAATGCCGTCGCACCGGGACCGACCGCGACGGACCTCTTTCTGACCGGCAAGACCCAGGAGCAAATCGATCACCTGGCCAAAATGCCGCCGATGGAGCGGCTGGGAACACCGGAAGATATCGCCGCGACTGTGTCGTTCCTCGTCGGCCCCGACGGAGGTTGGATCGACGGCCAGACGCTGCGCGCCAATGGCGGCATCGCCTGAATCAACGAAACACTTACTAATGGAAAGGAACCTACCATGTCCAAGAAAATTATCGTCATCCGGAGCATCGATCGGCTTTGGCCGCCTGACCGCCAACGCCCTCGCCAAGGCGGGCCACACCGTCTACGCCTCGATGCAGGACACCACCGGGTATATGGTGTTCGGCCCGGCGGAAGCGTTTACACCCGAGCAACTGGCCGAGCTTTACGACATCAATGTACTCAGCAGCCCGGCAGTTTTCGCCGCTTCTGGATTCGGTCTATTTTGAGGAGGCCAAGCTAAGACCGGGACTTTAGGCGCGAAGCACCGTCCCCGAGCAATCACTGCTGCAGAGAAGCCGGGATCTGGAGCTCCTTGAGTTCTTCAGGATCGAATGCGGTTCCCAGGCCCAGCACTTTCCATTTGCCCTTCTCCAGCTTCAGGAAGGCGATAGCGGGATCGGTTGCGCCCGACTTCGATTTCACTTGCACGCGCGCATACCCGTCCGCCACCTTCTGCACGGTGACGAGCGGATCCTTGACCGCCGTCTCCTTCTTCACATAGTCCTTCGTGGCCCGAATGATCGCCTCGGAGTTATCAGCAGCGTGACCGAATGCAGCCAGCACCAACGCAACGAGCAGGAGGAGGGTCGATCTATTCATTCAATTTGTGGCCACAATCTTGATAAGTCTTTGTGAGCGGCAGGGGAGCGAAGTCGGCCTCGCTGAATAGGTCGGTGCGCATGCGGGAAATGGCTAGAAATTGCATAAGAACCTTTCGTTCCGTGGGATAAATATCGATGGCGGCACTCACGGCCTTCAAGAGAATACCACAATAGTGTCTATCCTGAAGGTTGAACTCCGCAGCCTGCAACTCTGCCTGGAGGCGCGCGACTGTTGTGTTAATCCCGCCAATCATCCACTCTGCATCCAAACGAGCCCGTTCCGCCTCTGCTTCGGCTACGCCCACATTTGCTTCCGCCGACACATCCGGTGTTCTATAGCTAGAAGACAAAGCCCGGATGGCTGTGATCTCCAGGGCGCTCTCGCCAATAATCGCGTCTGCTTGCCAGGTTGGCCGCAGCGAAGGAATATGGGTGGATCAAGCGGGTGCGACAACCACCTCGACCTCTGCCTTGGATAGAGCTTCTGCCAAGTCGTGGGGTGGCGGCGAGTCGGTTACTATAATATCTATCGCACTTAGCGGAGCAAAATGGCCGAATGCGGTCCGGCCAAACTTGGAGGCGTCCGCCAAAACAATGATGCGCCCGGCCGCGGAAATCATCTCTGCGAGCATTGATGTTTCTTCCAAGACCGTCGTAGCAATGCCTTTGCGCGCCGTCATTCCGCTAATTCCAATAATCGCGGTGTCGACGCTGATATCGCCGGATCGGAATCCTACGGCTCCGATAGTAGACACCAAATTTACTTTGTACTGGCCCCCAAGGACGTAAATCTCTTGCATTGTCTCCGGCGGCAAGATGGGAGGGATGGCAAGATTGTTAGTAACAATCGTCAGGTTGCGACGCAAACCGAGACTCGTCGCGAATGCCAAAGTGGTGGATCCGCCATTGACGATCAAAGTTTCGCCGTCCGAGATTAGTTCCGCCGCAACTTTTCCAATCCGGCTTTTTGCAGCGGCATGTGCTTGACCCCGAATCGAGAACGAAGGCTGACGATGAACAAGGTAACCAGCTGAGACAGCTCCACCGTGCGTTCGCAGGATCATCTTACGCTGCTCTAAGATCTGAAGATCACGCCGAATCGTGTCATCGGAGACGCCGAAGTGTTCGGCGAGTTCGTCGACAGTAAGCTGACCCCTTGTCGCCAGGAATTGCACTAGCTCCTGATGCCGACGGGCTGGGGTCGGGCTATTTCGCTCGGATGCTGCTACGTTGTTGCTCAACGGGATGAAAAGCTGAGAGTAGCACTTTTTGCGGTAAGAATGCAAATGCTGCCTAATTAATTCGCATAAGCCGCAATTTATTGCTTGAAAAACGCACGACGGTGCGTAAAATCCGAGAACTTAGATGGATCAAGTCATTGATTCGGTCGCCCCCAGACGAACGCACTTAACTTTCTCTTTGCAAAATGCATCGATTCAATTCCTTTCTCGCCACCGGTTTGCTTGCAGGATTGTTCCTTTCAGCATCTTTGATTTACGCCAAAGATTTTACCGTTGGATTATCCTGGAACGCAAAAGAGAGCGAGCTGGTGCAAAAATGGGAAGATTACTTAATTCTCGAAGGAAAAGCTCAGGGTGAACCGGCCGGGATCAACTTTAAGTGGGTTATTAACGTGGCTAACGGTGATCCAGCCCGCCAAGCCGCGAATATCGAAGATCTAATCAACCAAGGGGTTAATCTCATCATCGCGCGGGCAGAAGATAGTGCCGCGATTGGCGCCTCCATCCGGGCGGCAAACTCAGCGGGAATCCCTTTTATCACTTTCGACCGGGCTTCTTCGTCAGATAAACCGACTGCGCACGTCGGCGGCGATAGTTATGATCAGGCAAAAACGACGGCTGAAGCGTTTGTGGCTCTCCTGAAAGCCAACAATGTGCAAGGCAAATGTATCGAGCTGCAAGGGGCGCTAACAGACATCAACGCGGTCAACCGATCCAAAGCCTGGCATGATGTCAC
>Ga0073928_10009070_pt1 | contig 12239 bp, 11 predicted proteins | sample PaiPotPPA55metaG_FD_76969 | JGI IMG/M metagenome (GOLD analysis project Ga0073928, IMG submission 76969) | Iron sulfur acid spring bacterial and archeal communities from Banff, Canada, to study Microbial Dark Matter (Phase II) - Paint Pots PPA... ...
CGTCCCTGCTTGGCGGAGCCGCCGGCGGAATCACCCTCGACGATATACAGTTCGGTGTTGGCGGGATCGCGGTCCGAACAGTCCGCCAGCTTGCCGGGAAGGCCGCCGCCGGTGAGGGCCGATTTGCGGACGGCCTCGCGGGCCTTGCGTGCCGCCTCCCGGGCGCGGGCGGCGTTCAATCCTTTATCCACCACCTTTTTGGCTACCGAAGGGTTAGCGTCGAAGTGCGCCATCAGCCGTTCGTAGCTGATGGAGCTGACGATGCCTTCGACTTCCGTAGAAAGGAGCTTTTCCTTTGGCTGATTATTGAATTTGGGGTCGGGATGCTTGATGGCAATCACCGCCACCAGCCCTTCGAGCAAATCATCGCCCGTCACCGCCGGGTCCTTTTCCTTCAGCAAATTGTTCTGTTTGGCGTAGTGATTGGCCGCGCGCGTCAACGCGGATCGGAACCCCGCCAGGTGCGTGCCGCCGTCGGGATTGTGGACGGTGTTAGTGTAGCCCAACACCTGGGCGCTGTAGCTGTCGTTGTACTGCAAGACGACGTCCGCAATGATGTCGGCCTTGCGGGTGGCTCCGTTTTGGACGAATTCATAGGGCCGTTTGCCAGTGAGGGCGATGACCTTGGGGTGCAACACTTGTTTGCCCTTGCTGAGCTGCTTGACGAATTCCTCGATGCCGTCCTTGTAAAAAAACGACTCCCGCTTCGCGTTGGCGTCGCGTTCGTCCAGGAAAGTGATCTCCAGGTTCGAATTGAGGAAGGCCAGCTCCCGCAACCGCTGGGTAATGCGGTCGGCCTTGAATTCCGTCGTCTCTGTAAATATCTCCGGATCAGGTTTGAAGGTGACCAGCGTTCCGTTGCCTTTGGCTTTGCCGATGACTTCGAGCTTGCGGGTGGTCTTGCCGCGCTCGAATTCCATGTGATACACTTGGCCGTCCCGCGAAACCTCGACCGAGAACCACTCCGAAACCGCATTCACGCACTTGGCGCCGACACCATGCGTTCCGCCGGAATAGGTGTAACCGCCCTGGCCGTATTTGCCGCCAGAGTGGAGCGTGGTGAGCACCAGTTCGACGCCCGGAATTTTGTACTCCGGATGAATGTCCACCGGAATGCCGCGCCCGTTGTCACGAATAGAAATGGAGCCCTCGACGTGGACGGTGACGTCGATGCGCTTGCAATATCCGGCCAGGTATTCATCCACCGAATTGTCCAGCACCTCGGTGACGCAATGGTGCAGAGCACGCTCATCGGTACCGCCGATGTACATACCGGGCTTCTTGCGGACCGCTTCCAGGCCCTCGAGTTTGCCCAGCTTCGACGCATCATATTTATCCCGCGCATCGGGTGGCGGATTCGAATTTTCAGGCGCTTCCAGCACGTTTTCTTCAGGCATAAAATCGTTGATTCGAAGGTCCTCGGACCCTCGATTTCAGGTGACAGAATAGTCGGAAAAATGGCCCCCAAACACAAATCTTATTTCAAGGCATTTTCCATCGGGAAAACACCATAAGTTGTAGTAGCTCACGCGGAGATGGCCAATATATTGGGCCTTCTTGGCGGGCCTTCCGACGGGCTAAATATAGGGTTTGTGGAGGCAAAAAGCAACCCGCCGATTGTCTGAAATTCCTGCTAAGATTTTATGTCCCTCACTTGAAACGCCGCGGCGCCGATCAGAAAGGTCGTGACGTTGAAAGCCAACAAAACGCAAAGCGATTGCGCCACCTCTCCCCACGGAATCGGCTGCACAAAGACACATTGCCAGGTGTCGAAATGATAAGTCAGCATGTATTGGTGATACCGTTCGAAGAATGGAATGCGTTCCATCACCAGGCTCATGAAGAGCACCGAGAGCGCGAGGATGCTGGCGGCAGCGGGTTTCATGTTGAAACAGGAGAACATAAACGCGATGCCGAGCACCACGCTCGCATCGAGGGTCATAAACAAGTGCGAGAAGAGATAAAGCTGGAAACCCTGGCTGGCGCCGAAGAGGCTGAATGTTCTATCCGGCACATAGGCAAACAAGCCCAGCCAGGGAAACCAGAGTCGGGCAAAACCCAGCGCCGTCCCGCCCAGGACCAGCACAAGCGCGGCCGAAAAAATCGTTCCGGCAACCCACTTCGCCAGAAGCAGCCGGAACCGGGAAATTGGCCGGGCCAAAATCATGCGAAGCGTGCCGTCCTCGGCTTCCTTGGCCACGAGGTCGCCGCCTACCAGTGCCGCATAGAGCGGCATCAGCAGGAGTATTTGCGGAATGAGCATCATCAGCGCAACCGTGAGCGCCGAAATATAGGACTTGGCCAGATAGCCGTTGCCGGCCAACAGGGTCTCTACCTGGCCTTCCCATTTTGTGAATCGGAACAGCAGCAGCATCGCATTCTGTGCCAACAGAAAAGCGCCGAAGCCGATATACGTACGCTTTTTGCCGAAGAGCTTCCACAACTCGTTGCGCAGATGGTGGTAGAACATATTTGCTTGGGCCGGTCAGGGCTTCGCGCCGTTCATCAAGCTCAAATAAAAGCCTTCGAGCGACTCTTCCGCGCGGGCAATCTCATAGACGGGCATGTCCCGCTGGACGAGGAGCCGCACGACCTGGTCGGTGCCGACGTTTTCCCCCAGAACGATGAACTGCCCATCTCGCTCGTCAGTGATAAGCTGTGCCTGCCGAAGTTCCTTCACCGCCGATGCGAAGTCGCCCACTTTTATGCGAATCCACTGCTGGCGCTGCCTCGTCTCCGCGAGAGTCCCTTCGAAGACCATCCGTCCCTGCTTCAGCACGGCGATGCGCGTGCAGAGTTGTTCGACCTCGTTGAGGAGGTGGGAGGAGAGCAGGATGGTCAGCCGCATTTCCCGATGAAGGCGCAGAATAGTGAGCCGCATTTCGTGGATGCCCTCGGGGTCGAGCCCGTCGCTCGGCTCGTCCAAAATCAACAACTCCGGCTGCGGCAACAGGGCCTGCGCCAGGGCAAGCCGCGCTCTCATGCCGTGCGAATAAGTCCGGACTTTCGATTGTTCCCGCCCGGTGAGACCAACCCACTCGACGACTTCCAACAATCGCGCGCGCGGCGTCGGTGCCGTGTAGGAACTGAGGATTTCCAGGTTCCGCAGCCCGCTCAAATAGTCATAAAAGGCCGGACTCTCGAAAATGGCGCCCACCTTCTCGAGCGCCCGTCGGCGGCGGAGCGTGACGTCGTGGCCGCAGATCCACACCTCGCCGCGCGTCGGCCACACCTGGCCCAGCATCATGCCGATGGCCGTGCTCTTGCCCGCGCCATTGTGGCCCAGCAGCCCGTAAATTTCGCCGGCTGGCACGCGCAGGGTCAGGTCCTCCACCGCCGCTCGCGCGCCGAAGTGCTTGGTAATGTTCTTGAGCTCGATCACGGGCTGGAGTTAATCGTTCCCGCGATGACAAGCCGGTTCTTGATGTGGCCGTCGGCGTATAAATAATTGACTCCCTTGTCTGCGCCGCGGATTCGGTGAAAGGACTCCTTGTCGTACATCAGTGGAATCACGTGTTGCTGGAAATCCATGCCCAGCGCGTTCAAATGATCGGCGTCCTCGCCATTGAGCAGAAAATTCCACGAGTAACTCGAGCCGGTTTGCTCGAACAGCGTAGGACCTTTTTGCGCGAAAAGCTGAGGCGTGCCCGCCGGCCATTTGTCGGACGGACATTTGAGCACGTTCGGGTTGCCGAGATAATTCGAAAGCACCTGGTCCGGCCCGGGCATGGCATTGGTGATCGTCGTCAGGGATTTGTCCTGCATGATCGGCAGCCGATTGACGTTGTCCTGCACGTATAATTCCAAAGCGATGCCCATCTGATGCAGATTGCTCAGGCAGGCGGTGGCGCGGCCTTCTTCTTTCGTGCGGCCCAGGGCCGGCAGAAGCAGCGCCGCCAGGATGGCGATGATGGCAATGACCACGAGCAACTCAATCAAGGTGAAGGCCGAAGGGCAATGACGAAGGACGAACTCCGATAAATCGCGAGCGGGTGACGAAGGACGAATCAAGCCCGAATGACCAAAGCCGCGCCGACGACTAAATCGCTTTCGGGTTTCGGGCTTCGTCATTCTTTCGGATTTCGTCATTCGTCATTCCCCACTGCCTCGAACCGCGCCAACAGCGAACTGCCTCGTCAAGTCTCACCTCCCGCGAAAGGGCCGGCCGCTTTCCATCACGTGCTGCAATTCCTCGAGCACGGGCGCCAGCTCCGCTTTGGTTTCCGCGGAGCTTTCGCTGTAAAACGTTTGCAGACCGATAGTCCGAATTTTCGCCTGCAATTCCGGGCTCAATGGCGGGGCATTGGTGGACGGAGAATTGGTGCTGGAGGTCTGGGCGCCGGTTTCTTTCAGCCGCTTCAACGCGTCATCGATGCTCCTGCGCCGTTTGTCTTCGGGCAGTTGTTCGAACGCGGTGAGCATTTGTTTGAAGCCCGTCGGCATGGTAGCTTCGATGAACTCCGATTTTTCGGCCTCCGTCATTTCCTCGAACCAGGCGGACGTGAGGCGGTCGAGCCGCGCGCGCTGCCGATCCTCGAGGGACAGCGCATTGAGCATATCCGCCAGTTTTTTGATGGCCCGCTCTCGCGCTTCGCCGGACAACTTGCCGAGGTCCACCGATTGCGCGTAAGCCCGGACCTTTTCCGCCGTGATCTTCGAGTTTTTGGCGATGAAGTAGCCCGTAAGGGCGACGGCCCAAATGGCCACGACCGCCAGGGCGGAAAAAATGATCGGACGCCACCGGTGACTTACCATAGGGCCATTCTAGCGCGTCCCGACCGATTCGCCACGAAAAATTCGCCGAGGTGAGGAGGAAAGCTTGCGTCCCTCCGTTTCGTGCGGATACTGACGGCATCAAAAGCGTTGCCGTCATAGGGGCTTCGAATGATCGGGCCAAATTCGGAAACAAAGCTGTGCGCGCCTTTCGGCAACAGGGCTACGAAGTTTATCCCGTCAATCCCAGGGAAACGGAAGTCGAAGGGTTGCCCGCTTTCAAGAGCATCCGCGACGTGCCTGCGCGCCCCGAAATGATCAGCGTCTATTTGCCGCCGCCGGTTTTGCTGAAAGTGCTCCCGGATATTGCGGCGAAGGGTTGCGACGAACTCTGGCTGAACCCCGGCACAGAGTCGGACGAGGTTTTGGCCGAGGCCGGGCGGCTGGGTTTGCGCGTGATCCAGGCGTGCAGCATCGTGGGCGTGGGCGTTTCGCCCGAGACCCTTTGAGCCGTCGCTTCTCGGTGGCTTCGCGAAGTGCCCCGTCGCGGACTTGCTTTTACTCATTTTTTTCATTTCTTTTGCTTAGTCATGACAATTCCACTTCCAGCCGAGCCAAAGTGATCCCATGAAACGGAAAAATACTTGCTGGCTCCTGTTGCTTGCGGCTACGTCGCAATCCATCAGCCAGCCCGCCCAATCGAACCCCGCGCCCCTGATCGTGCATGAATGGGGCACGTTCACTTCGTTGCAGAATGAAGCGGGCCAGGCCATCGGCGGCATTAATACGGATGACGAACCCGTGCCTCGTTTTGTGCATCGGCTGGCGGGATTCCTGTTGCTCAGCCCCACGGAGGTTCCGACGATCTTTTTCCAGGGTGCGCCGCACTGCCATCCCGATGTGACTATGCGTCTCGAAACGCCGGTGCTTTATTTTCATCCCGCCCCGGCGCAACCCATTGCGCACGGAGTGAGCGTGACCGCCACATTTCGCTGCGGCTGGCTTTCGGAGTTCTATCCCAACGCCGACGCCAAAGCGCCCGGAGTCAAAACGAACTCCATGGCCTTCGGAGCGTTGCGCACCGACACCGTAAGCACCCTGGCCTGGAACAATCTCGAAGTGGGCGGCGACTGGTCCGGGCCGGCATCGACCGAGCACGTTTGGATTTCCCCTCGCGCCGTGCGCGCGGCGGCGGTGCGGACCCCCGGCGGCGAAGCGGAGAAGTTCTTGTTTTATCGCGGCGTGGCGCACATCGACGCGCCGATTGCCGTCGTCCAGGACACCAACGCGGACGAGTTGGTGTTGCGCAGCCAATGCCCTCTCGAAGTTGCCGGCCACGAGCCGCTGAAAGTGAAGGCGCTTTGGCTGGTGGACATCGCCGCGAGTGGCCGCGCGGCCTTTCGCGCGCTGCCGCCAGTGACGTTGGATGGCGAAGCAAAAACGTTGGCGAAAACTTCGAGTCATTTCGGGTGGATGGATTACAGCATGGCCAATCGGGAGAAATTGAAGGCTTCGCTGCGCGACGCGCTCCTGGCCGAGGGGCTCTTCGACGACGAAGCGCAGGCGCTGCTCAATACCTGGGAGTTGTCGTATTTCAAGAGCGCGGGAACGCGGGTTTTCTTCCTGGTACCGCGGAAATGGACCGACTTTTATCTGCCGTTGAACATCTCGGAGCCCGCGCAAATCACCCGCGTCATGGTTGGCCGAATCGAATTGGTGACGCCGGAGCAGAGGAGTTACCTCCGGCAAATTGCGCAATTTTCGACCAACAGGATCGCTGCGGACGTCACTCGCCTGCATATTGACTACTACGGGCGGATAAGCGCCAATCCGACGGAACTACACGACGTCGAAACCGGAAGGCGATCGCTGAAGGCCTTCGGACTTTCGGTTCCCAGTACTTATCTATCGTATCTGGCCCTGGGCCGGTTTCGAAATGCGCTGATTTTGGATGAGGCTCGGCGACGCCCCTCGCCGGGCCTGGACAGTTTCATCGCGACCTATCGATTGGAAGGCTACAAGCCAGTCGAATTTTCCGCGACCGACCAGCAAAGCCACTAAGCGCAAAGCCCCGAAGGCGCTGGGCGATCCGCGCCGTGATGCGGCCAAACCGCCGGGTCGAAGGCCCGGAATTTGACGGTCCGATCTGTCGCTAAGCTGGGCCGGCAATAGTCTCACATGTCAAAGAGTGACGCTGGACCGCGCCGTCCCGTCGAATCAGGCGGTTGCACCGCAAAAATGCAATGTTTTTTATTACGCCCGCGCCAGACCGCGGCGCGGAACAGAGTTTTTAACATTGAATAGCCTTGAATAGCTCCTTGAGCGAAGGGCGATGGATAGCCCGGGGGCGATCCGAAATTCGGCTGGTTATCCCGCAATTCGTCCGATGCCCCTCCCCTCGGTATTTTTTTGGCGCAACTTAGTGCAACTTGCCAAGACCAGCCGCCCCGTCTGCGCGGCAAAACGCAAAGCAACTGGCACGTATGGAGCGTTCGAATCGGGATTGTGGCGCCGTTCGGCCCGCAATGCAGCACATCTAACCATATCGTAACTCTACAACGCTTTAGACTGTTTGTCAACAAATATATTCAAATAAATACAATAATTCTCGTCTTTCAAAACAACCCATTGGGCCGGAGGCGCTGGCGAATATTTAGGGGAACGCGGCTGCCGTTTTCAGGGCTTCTCCAAGCTCCATTCGGGAGTGGCCCTTGCCTTGGAGTTGGCCGCGTACGACTGGGATGGTGCCAGATGGTTGCGGAGGCGGTCGAAAAGCGCGCGCGCGATCAGGGCGTTGCCTTTGTCGCCAAAGTGAAAGGAGTCTAAAAAAACTCGGTCGGGAGTGTTGATGGAGTCGAAGGCATTCGCGAGGTTCACGTAACTAAAATTCCCGATTTTGAGCCCTGCAAACCGCGAGTCGATTTCCGCATAGCACTGGGAGAAGTAATTCGATCCGAGGATCGAGTGGTCGCTGGATCGGAGGTGGCGCAGATTTTTCAGCTCGGCTTCGACCAGGGGCTTCCTGGTCACGGCCAGGGTCGGTTGAAGGCAGAAGACATATCGAATATTCTTCATACCGAGGGCGAACGCGCTCAACCTGACGTTCTGCTCCAACCGCTCCGCGACCAGGGATGGCGGCACGGGTCGAGCGTCGGGCACCGCCACGTCCGTCATCGGCTCGGAACGGAACACGCCATAGGCCCAATCGAGAACGCGCCAGTTGAACTCTTCCTGACTGCACCTGAACCACATGACATTCCGGCCTCTCATGCCCCAATAGACATCGTTGTTCCCGGAGAAGGAGATGACCAAATCGGGTTCCAGATCCAACAACCTGTTTTCTATCATGATCCGCTCATGGGTCGAGGCCCATGAGGGATTCGCCATCGTGAACAGTTCATATTCGTACTTGGTGATGGGAGTTAATTCCTTTTCCAGAATTGCCTTTAGATACGCGGCAATCGTTCGGTCCTGACCGGGAGCGCCCGAACCGAAGGCCGTCGAGCCGCCGGTAATGAAAATCCGGAAGGTTAGGGCTGGTTTGGGAATCGTAACTTCCCTTTCAGCCCGAAATTGCAAGGAGTTGATGAAGGCGTTACCGTGCTTTCCTGGTTCAGGAGCGGACCCCACGAATGGGCTCATGACCGTCGGAACGCTGTAGCAAAAATCATCCATCGCCCCTTCGGCGCTGTTTGGGTCATTGTATGCCTGGGCGAATTGTTTCCGGTCGACTCCGTGCAGGAGAGCCCGCAAAGTTTCGGTATTGGAGACGGCTCGGAAATCAGCGCGCATCCTCGAGGTGGCAAAGGCGTAGCCGAATGCGGCGCCAAGGAAAAGCAGGGTGAGGATCCCCACCGTCGGGAAGAGCACAAAGAAAAGATTTTTCTTAATGGATTTCATTTCGTTGGTCCTATTCTGTTGGACTGCGGTCGGGGGCGTACGGTTACAGGTATTTACCCGATTCGCCTCTTCGAAATCGTCGGAGCCAACCTGAGGAGGCTCTGACGCGATCCAAACACCCAATCGTGGACGAGGTCCAGCACGACGAAAAGCGCGAAAGATTCGATCTGGAAAAGCGCTTCGTCTTTTCGTTCACGGGGTACGGACTAACGATCCAAAAGCTGAACCGCGCTGAGCCACGACCGCACAAAATCCATCAATAAACTCATCCGACGCCCTGCAGCACCGCGGGAGCGACAGGGGCAGCCGGCGTTCGCCCGAGCGCGGTGTCAGGTTCATCGCCTCTTGATCAAATACGTAACGACAATGATAGCCGAAAGACCAATCAAAAGAAAACCACCCGGATGTTCGTGATGAGGGACCTGTCTTTGTGGCTCTCGCGTAGAGGCGACGACCTGGTCACGATATGCTTGGAACTGCTGCCACGATTGGGAAGAAGGAACGTCCAAATTGAGCAACTTGCCGCTCGAGGAATCCAGTGCCACCCAGCCATTGTCCTTGCAAAGCTTCACGATCGAGGCGACGGGGTCGCCCCCGCCGCGAACGGATAGCATAATGTCCTGGGTTGCCCCGTTGGCCTGATGATAAAATTCAATGCTCCATCCCTTGCCTTCCAACACCCCAACTGCGGGGTCTTTCCAATTAACGGCGGGCAACGACTTGGAAATCTTCGCACGCACATCCGCGGCGTCGCCGAGTGAATGCGGTTTCGTGCCTGCGCTCAAGTGGCGAGGGTCAGTCGAGAAAATGAAAATGTCCCAACTCATGGGGAGAGGCGGTTCTGCCTAAGGACCAAGCTCAGCGACTGGCCGGGCAACGCGCCTCCGACTAAGCCGATGGAGCTGCAGATTAGAGGCCATCGGCGATGGCCTTCATGCTTCTTTCGAATTGCGCCGGCGTCACTGGCTCGGCGGGTTCAGCGAACGATTCGCGAATCCGCTCCTCCAACCACAGTGGGGGTGGTCGAAATCGCGCGAGAAATTGTGGCAAGCCAATGCGGAGAGCCTGACGAACCACATCCGCGTTGCACAAGTCGGTTGCCTTGATGCTCTCGGTAATCTGCTTATCCAGTTCATCGCTGATCTCCATTTCGGGCAACGTCTTCATCGAAATCATTTTAACGTCTTTTCGCGATTGCTCAAGCGTGATTTCGCTCTCCCATACGTTGCGGCGCCGGTTGCGTGGCCGGGAGCAAGTTTCGAAGGTCGTTTCTCAGCGCGCGGAATGGATGAATAAAACGCACGGCGCAGCTTGACTCCAATTCGTGAAACATATATGTTTCACGATAATGAGCGCAAATGCGGCAACCATTCGCGAATTGCGGACCGACTTCCGTTCGGTGAAACGAAAAATCGAGCAGCATGGCCAGGTGACGATCACCGATCACGGCGAGCCGGCCTACGTGATCAAATCGTTGCCACCGCCCGCGAAATCGAAGGTGTCGGCGCGCGATTACTATGCACGACTATTGGAGCGCCAGCCCAAGCCGCTTTCCCCCAAGGAAACCAGCCGGTTTTGGGAGGAAGAACGGCGTTGAAAGCCGGAGTGGTTTATGTGGACCCCAGCGGGCTGGCGCGTTTGTACATTCACCAGGCCGGTTCTCGTGAAATGTCCGCCTGGCGCGGAAGAACCAGCGGCACTTTGGCCGTAACCCATCATGGACGCGTAGAAATTATCAACGCCATCTGCCGCGCCGCTTTTGCCGGGCATCTGACGGAAAAGGGCGCGGGCGAGGCGCTGGCCGATTTCGCTGTGGACTTTGCGGAGGGCAGGCTTCGGCAAGCGGAGATTCTGTGGCGCGCGGCACTGAATCGGGCGGCTGAACTGGCCCAACACCAAACGCCAATATTGGGCACCCGGTCGCTTGACGTGTTGCACGTAGCGTGCGCGTTGGAGTTGAAGTCGCGCTATTTCCTCACCTTCGACGAACGGCAACAGAAATTGGCATCGGCAGTTGGGTTAAGGACAATTCACGTCTGAAGCCAGACGGATAAAACGGTCTATTTCCGCCCAAAACTTTTTCCAAAATATCTGTTGACGCCCGGACGAACAAAGTATATATCATCTTATCTTGATACGTTAATATGAAATTGAGTTAAATCGGCATGAGCAAGAACTTTATTTTTTCATCGGAATCCGTCGGCGAAGGCCATCCGGACAAAGTGTGCGATACCATCTCGGACGCGGTGCTGGATGCCTGCCTGGCGCAGGACCCGCACAGCCGCGTGGCTTGCGAGACTTACGCCAAATCCAACCTGGTGGTCGTGGGCGGCGAAATCACGACCCAGGCGAAGCTCGATTTCAACGAGATCGCCCGTGAGGCCATCCGCGGCATCGGCTACACGCACGAGGACGACGTGTTTCATGCCGACAAGGTGCTCATCATGAATGCCATCACCTCCCAAAGCCCGGACATCGCGCAAGGGGTCGATGCCCGCAAGGCCAAAGGCAAGGAGACGTCCGAGCAAGGCGCCGGCGATCAGGGCCTGATGTTCGGCTATGCCACGCGGGAGACGCCCGAGTTGATGCCCGCGCCCATCATGTATGCCCATCAACTGGGCCGTGCCCTCACCAAAATCCGCAAGGCCGGCAAGGTCAGGTGGCTGCGCCCGGATGCCAAGAGCCAGGTTTCGGTCCGTTATGTCAATGATCAGCCGGTGGCCATCACCAACGTCGTGATTTCCACGCAGCACAGCCCGGACGTCGCGCATGACACGATCCGGGAATTCTGCATCGAGGAGGTCATCCGCAAGACGCTGCCCCGCGATTTGCTCACCAAAGAGACCAAGTTTCTTATCAATCCCACGGGGCGGTTCGTCGTGGGAGGCCCGCAAGGCGACACCGGCTTGACCGGCCGCAAGATCATCGTGGACACCTACGGCGGCATGGGACGGCACGGCGGCGGAGCCTTCAGTGGCAAGGACCCTTCCAAAGTGGATCGCAGCGCGGCCTACATGGGCCGTTACGTCGCGAAGAACATCGTCGCTTCGGGCCTGGCCACGAGCGCGGAGATTCAATTCGCGTACGCCATTGGCTACCCCGACCCCGTGTCCGTCTGCATCAATACTTTCGGCACCGGCATCGTGAGCGACGAGGTCCTCGAGCGCGCCGTGTGCGAAGTGTTCAGTTTCAAACCGGCGGCCATCATCAAGCAGCTCGATCTGCTCCGCCCGATTTATTCCAAGACCACGAATTACGGCCACTTCGGCAAGTTGGATCCGGAAATCACCTGGGAGAGGACTGACAAGACCGAAGCTCTTAGGAAAATCGCTGCCAAACCTGTCTCCGTCGTCACTGCGACGACTTTGAAAAAAGCCGCCACCCTGTTGAATGGCCGGCACACCGCCCGTGAATCCGCCCGCGCCCAATTGAACGCTTAACCAATACCGAATTACCATGCCTACTCTTATCAAATCCAACGGCAAGAAAGCCCCCGCCGCCAAAGGGCGCGCGAGCACCGACTTCAAAGTCAAAGACCTCAGCCTGGCCGAATGGGGCCGCAAGGAAATCTCCGTCGCCGAGCAGGAAATGCCCGGCCTCATGAGCGTCCGCGAAAAATACGGACC
>Ga0073928_10009074_pt1 | contig 12232 bp, 12 predicted proteins | sample PaiPotPPA55metaG_FD_76969 | JGI IMG/M metagenome (GOLD analysis project Ga0073928, IMG submission 76969) | Iron sulfur acid spring bacterial and archeal communities from Banff, Canada, to study Microbial Dark Matter (Phase II) - Paint Pots PPA... ...
GTTTCGACTTCGGCGGGATGTCGGCAAATACCGTGGGTTGGATGAAGTAGCCTTCGCCAGCTTGATTCACGCGTTCTCCGCCGGTGATGAGCCGCCCATCTTTTTTGCCCTGCTCGATGTAACCGAGGATCGTCTTCATCGAGCCTTCGTTGATCACCGCGCCCATATTGGCGTTCTCGGCGGGATCGCCGACTTGAATCTTCTCGACGCGGGCTTTGAGTTGTTCGAGGAACTTGTCGTAGATGCGTTCGTCGACGATTGCTCGGGAGCAGGCAGAGCACTTCTGGCCCTGGAACCCGAAGGCGGACTGCGCCACGCCTTCGACGGCGGAAGCGATGTCGGCGTCGGCATCGACGATGATCGCGTCTTTGCCGCCCATCTCAAGAATCGCGCGCTTGATCCATATCTGACCGGGAGCTTGCGTGGCCGCGACTTTGTTGATGTGCAGGCCGACCTCGCGCGAGCCCGTGAAGGCGATGTAGCGAGTCTTGGCATGCGCGACGACGGCATCGCCGAAGCTGGCGCCGGCGCCGGGGCAGAAATTCACCACGCCCTCGGGCATGCCGGCCTCTTCAAGCAGTTCCACAAATTTCGCGGCGATGGTGGGCGAATCGCTGGACGGTTTCAGGATCACGGTGTTGCCGCTGACGATGGATGCGATCGTCATTCCGGCCATAATCGCGCAGGGAAAGTTCCACGGCGGAATCACGGCGCCCACGCCCAGCGGAATGTAGAGCAGCGTATCGCGTTCGCCGGGCAACTGAATGGGTGTTTTTGCCTGCGCGAAGCGCAGGGCTTCGCGGGCGTAGAACTCACAGAAATCGATGGTCTCGGAGATGTCGGCATCGGCCTCAGCCCAGTTCTTGCTGACTTCGAAGACCAGCCACGCCATGAATTCCATCTTGCGCTGGCGCAGCAGATCGCCGACGCGAAAAACCAGGCTGGTGCGTTCTTCGACTGAAGTGCGGCTCCAGGATTCGAAGGCAGCGAGCGCGGCCTTCATAGCCGGCTCGACATGTTCCTTGCCTGCTTTTTGATGGATGCCGACAATCTGCGACGGGTGCGTCGGGTTCAGCGACTTAATCTTGTCGGTAGTCTTAATGTGCTTGCCGCCGATGATGAGGTCGTACTCGTGGCCCAACTGGCCGCGGACTTTGCCGATGGCGGAGCGCATGCGGCGGGCGTTATCTTCGTTGCGAAAATCAAAAAAGGGCTCGGTGACAAACGGTCCCTGGTGCGAGGTGGTGCGCGGCCGGACGGGGACTTCTAGCGTTGCCATGGGAGTAATTCCTTTCGAGGATGGCGGAAACGATATGACTTTGATTAGTTTACATCGCTCAAAGACGCGAAAACTAGGATGAGTGAGGCCTTCGAAGGCCTTGGGGTTTAGCATTGAGCCGAGCGCCGGGTATATCTCATCTTTTTTTGCCTCACTCCGCCTAAAATCTCTGTTTTCACTAGGTTGCGGGCTTGGGATATGGGGAGAACATAGCCAAAATCTTGAGACGAAAGGACTTGGAGGCAAAATATTGCGAAATAAGGAGTTAGCTTTCACCTGCGGCGGTGGGGTGGTGCTGGACTGGTTGGTATGTCCCTCGCGCATGTGCCAATTTTCCTCTTTTGGGAATTCTCAGTAAAGGTTGTTCGTCACATAAAGAAGCGATTTGGGCTGTGGAAAACTGAACGTGAGCCTTTTGCCGGGATTTGTGGCACACTGCGGGGAGGAGAATCAGGAATGAGTCCAGAGGTTTCCGATCTTTTGAAGCGAGCCCTTACTCTCCCCGCGGACGAGCGTGCGGCATTGGCTAACACGCTGCTCGACAGTCTGGAAACAACGGATCAGTCTGTACAAGAAGCGTGGGACGCGGAAGTGGCGCGGCGAATGGAAGACCTGAAGGCTGGCAAGGCCGTGACCGTGCCGTGGGAACAACTGCATCGCGAGCTCTTGGCGCTGGTGAATGAGCCGTAAGCCTCTCGAGTACCACGAAGGCGCAACCGCTGACGTAAAGAACGCCGTTGCCTGGTATCAGAAGCGCAGCCCCAAAGCTGCGTTGGATTTCGTCGAAGAACTGCATCGAGCCGCCGAAACGATTCGTGAAGCTCCCGAACGATGGCCGCCAGAAAAGAACAACATCAGACGGTTCCTACTTTGGCGATTCCCTTTTTCCATCATCTACTCCGAGCAGGAATCCGTAATCACGGTCTGGGCCGTAGCCCACGGCAGCAGAAGACCGGAGTATTGGGCACCGCGGCTGAGGTAGCACTGATTGACCTCGCACAGATATCTGAGATCTCCGCGGTGTGAGACAGTTTGTTTCGCTCCTTCGGAGCTTGCTGATTGTCTGGCTTGCTTTCCCACGGCTTGTGCCCCTTCGACAAGCTCAGGGCAGGCTGTGGGCTGCATTCTTACGCCGCTTCGCGGCTTTGCGGGTCGAGCTGCGCTCGACGGACAGCCGGGGGCGGCTTTCCCCACATAATCCTTCTATCCTTCTCTGATTTGGCGCGGCTTGATTTGGTGTGGCATGCTCGGACGCTTTCTAACAAGTCAAAATCCCCACCCTCTATCGATCTTGCGGGGGCGAAAACGTAATGGTCGCGTAGTGGTAGACTCGAACGTTTTCAGCGAGGCGAAGGTTATGGATATTCGGCGGGTGGGGGTGATTGGCGCGGGGACGATGGGGAATGGGATTGCGCATGTACTGGCGCGCGGGGGATATGACGTCGTTTTGTGCGATGTGGAGCAGCGGTTTGTGGAGCGTGCGCTGGAAACGATTGGCAAGAATCTGGAGCGCGAGGTGGCGAAGAACAAGATCGCCGCAGACGACAAAGCGTCCGCGCTGCGGCGGATTCAGGCGGTTACCGATCGCAGTAAGTTGGGGGACTGCGACTTTGTCATCGAAGCGGCCACGGAGAAATTTGAAAGCAAGGCGGAGATCTTTCGCGATTTCGATCGGCTGACCCGGCCGGAAATTATTTTGGCTTCGAATACTTCTTCTATTTCCATCACCAAGCTGGCGGCGCAGACCAAGAGACCGGAGAAGGTCATCGGCATGCATTTTTTTAATCCGGTGCCGGTGATGAAGCTGGTGGAGGTGATTCGCGGGCTGGCGACTTCGCAAGAGACGTTTCTTGCGGCTCGTGATTTGGCAGTGAAGCTCGCAAAAACGCCGGTGGAGGTGAACGACGCGCCCGGCTTTGTTTCCAACCGGGTGCTGATGCCACTGCTCAACGAGGCCATGTTCGCGGTGATGGAGGGCGTGGCCACGGCCGAGGCGGTTGATGAAGTATTCAAGCTGGGGATGGCGCATCCCATGGGGCCGCTGACACTGGCTGATTTTATCGGGCTCGACGTTTGCCTCGACATCATGCGCGTGCTGCAACAGGGGCTGGGCGATCCCAAGTACCGGCCGTGTCCGCTGCTGATCAAGATGGTGGATGCGGGGTGGCTGGGGCGGAAGAGCGGGCGGGGGTTTTATAGATATTGATGATTGCTGATTTTTGATTGCCGATTGCTGATTGTTCTTTCGTCGCTGCGTACCAGCGAAGCCGAGATGACAATAGGGATCCTTCGACTCCGCAGGAAGTCCGTTTCGGACTTCCTGCTGCGCTCAGGATGACAACTCTCGCCTAGGATGACCATTCACGAGAAGCGCGACGGGTGGGTTTACGGATTGGCGACGCTGTGCGGCGTTGGCGCCGGCTGGGCCGACGTCGTGGTTAGCGATCTGCTGTTTACGGCATTGCTGGTTCTGTCGGCGTGCCTTTTGCTCGGAATGCTGCGGCCGCGCTGGCCTTGGCGGTGGGTGCTGGTGGTTGGAGTATGTATTCCGCTGACCGAGGTTGCGGCGTGCGTGATTCTTACGGTGAAGCCGACGCGGGCGCAGGTGTATGGATCGTATCTGGCATTTCTGCCGGGAATCGCGGGCGCGTATGGGGGGTCGATACTGCGGCGGGTAATGGATAATTTGCGGCAGGGGAAATAGGCACGGCTTCCGGCTTCCGGCTTCCGGCTCTCGGAACCTGCTGCGGCACCTCCCATTTGCGAATGCCGGCGCGCGGAAGCCGGAAGCCTTCGCCCTTAGGTATGGGCTTGCCCAAAAAGTTACTTTCGATCCACAGGGTGGGCGCGTATGCTGGCGAGCATGGGTGTGTGTCTGTCGATGCTGGCCAGCGGGAGCCGCGGCAATTGCGCCGTTGTGTCCAGCGCTTGTACCCGGATTCTGGTGGATGCCGGCATCTCCTGCCGGGAAACTTTCAAGCGCATGAAGTCGCTGGGGGAGGATCCGCATACGCTGTCGGCGATTCTGATTACGCACGAACATTCCGATCACGTTTACGGATTGGCAACGCTGGCCAAGAAGCTGCGCATTCCCGTGTTCATGACGGGCGCGACGCATCAGGCGTGGGCGCGGGCGCTGCGCAATGAAAAAGGCGAGCGGCCGAAATTGGAGAAATTTGAGGCGTTCGCGGCGGGGCATCGCTTTCAGGTGGGTGACATCGAAGTGCGGCCTTTCACCATTCCGCACGACGCGGCCGACCCGGTGGGATTCACGTTTCGCGCGGAGGGAATCAAAGTTGGAGTCGCCACCGATCTGGGATATTTGCCGGTGAGCGTGCGCGATCATTTGCGGGGATGCGATGTGCTGGTCATGGAATCGAATCACGATCTGGAGATGCTGCGGGGAGGGCCGTATCCGTGGTCGGTGAAGCAGCGGGTGATGAGCCGGGTGGGGCACCTTTCCAACCTGGCCCTCGCCGATTTCCTCACTAACGACTATGATAATGGTGCAACCTTTGTGGTGCTGGCGCATCTGTCAGAGCAGAACAATCATCCGGAAATAGCGCGGAGAGAAGCGGAAAAAGCGCTGGCTACGCGCGGCGGATTGTTCCACAACCGGGTGCTTCTGGCGTCCCAGACCGAGGCCATGGAACCGATTCGCCTGTAAGGGATTTGATTGCCGGCGGCAGGTTGTGGGTTTATCACCTCCATGAGTCAGCAGTGCATTGATCCAATCGTGGGCAAGATTCTGGCGGGCTGGCGGTATGACATTTCCGGCCTGGCCCCGGAGATGCGTGGCGACTACGAAGGCCATTTCGCGGAGTGCGCCCGTTGCCGCAGCCGGCAACAAATTCATCGAGTCATTGATGTAGGATTGATCGCGCTGGCATCCATTTCCGCGGGAGTTTTTCTGTTGGCGTTTGGAGTGATCTGGCATTTCGGGCCGCGCCATGCCTTCTGGCTGGAAATCGCGGCGCTGACGGGATTCGCTCTTTCCGCCTTGATCTGGCTGGGCGTCGCCGTAGCTACTCCGGCGCCAGTGACGGTGCTGGACGCGGCCAAAGAGGGCGCGCGGCGCGTGCATGACCGCTTGCCGGAAGAGATACGGCAACGGCTTCCCGAAGAACTTCGCATCAAAATTACCGGGACATAGGAATGCAGGGGAGCTTGCGCACGGTCGCGGTACTGCTGCTGGTCACGATGGCCCCAGCCTTAGGGGGCGGGCCGGCACTCGCACTCCCGGAAACGCAAGCGGTTCTTCTTCATCCTGTTCATCTTCATTCCGCGGGATGCCACAGCCCTAAGCCAGTGGCTCCGGCGTCCCCTTTGCCCGTCAGCTATCAATGCTGCGCGAACGGACACCACGCAGCTATGCCGAATGCGTCGTTTACTGTTCGTTCCAGGGCTGCGCAACTTCGCAGTCTGGCGAGCGTCGACGAACCGCGCTTGAATTTCGCTTCTTCCCTCAACTCGGGAAAGTTACCCGCTCCTTCCAATAGTCCGCCTGGCGGCGTTCCGCTGCGAATCTAGTCCCGCTCTTCATGCCCTTTCTGTGTGCCTGAGCTGCGCGTGCGCGCGCTTGGGTTCAGATCTTCTTGATCACAGTAACTTGTTCATAATCAGGTGCTCGAAACATTACGCACGGGAATCCCACTTCTCGAAATCAGGAAACTACCGTCATGAGGTTTGCAGTGAGAAAGGCGATTTTTTCTTTCTTGTTCCTGGCAGCGTTTATGCTTGCGCCCGCTTGGGGGCAGGAAGTCAATTTACCTGTTCCAGTCCAGAGGTTAGCCAAAAATGATTCCTCCGCTGCGCAAGATACATCGATGCCGGGAATGCCGATGCCGGCGCAAATGCCTATGGAAGACCAGACAGTCTCTTATTTGCCCTCGCCTCATGAGGGGTCAGGGACGGCGTGGCAGCCGGCTTCGGTGCATGGCCCGATGTGGATGTGGATGCGGAGCGGGTGGGAGCTGATGGCGCATGGCGTCATCTTCGTGGATTACAACCAGCAAGGCGGCCCGCGCGGCGAGGGCAAGGCCGAGTCAGTCAACGTGGCGATGCTGATGGAGCAGCGCAAGCTGGGCGCGGGCACGATACTGTTCCGGGAGATGTTTTCCGCCGAATCGCTGACCTCGCCGCACCCGGGCTTCCCGGAGCTTTTCCAGACGGGGGAGACTTATCATGGCGCGGCACTGGTCGATCATCAGCATCCTCACAATGTGTTTGCGGAACTGGCCATGCTCTACATGCTGCCGATAACGAAAAAAGTGGCGTGGGAATTTTACGGCGGGCCGTCGGCGGAGCCGGCGCTAGGACCGGTGACGTATATCCATCGCGCTTCGGCGGCGGAGCTGCCGCTCGCCCCGTTAGGCCATCATCTGCAGGATTCGACTCACACCAGTTTCGGAGTGGTCACAACCGGCTTGGTGATCGACCGCATCAAGCTGGAAGCTTCCGCCTTCAACGGGCGCGAACCCAATGAGCAGCGCTGGAGCATTCAGCTGGCGGCGCTCGATTCATGGTCGGGCCGGGCAATTGTCGCGCCAGCCGCCAATTGGACAGCGGAATACAGCATTGGCCGGTTGGAGCGTCCTGAGGCGCTGGAGCCGGGCAGCCAATTCCGGCAGACTGCGTCGGTGGAATACAGCCGGCCGCTGGCAGCGGGAAACTGGGCGACAACTCTGTTGTGGGGGCGAGTGCACAAGATCGCGACTGACGCGACTTTGAACAGCTATCTGCTGGAGTCGACGCTGAATTTCCGGGAACGCAACTATGCGTTCTCGCGGCTGGAGCTGGTCGACAAGGACGAACTATTTCCGCAGGCGGCGTTGCATCCTGCCTATCGGATCGGAGCGTATACCTTTGGCGGCGTGCGCGATTTGATTCACGACCGGGCGTGGCAACTGGGAGTGGGCGCGGATGTGACGTTTTATTCGAAACCAGCCATGCTGGATTTGGCCTACGGCGATCATCCTGTGTCGTTCCAGATATTTCTGCGGATGCGGCCGGGACAATCAAACCATCGTCACCACTAAGCCCGAGAAAAACATTTTCCTGAGTCGATTTCCGCCGTAGAATCGCTCCAATTCCTTCCGTCGGAGAGACTACCTATCCATGCTCAAGGCGCTCCAGACCCTGCGGGCGTTGCAGTGGTCGATGCTGGCCAGCATCGTGCTCTACGGGGTCGCGGGGGAAGTTGTAGGCCCGGCGCCGCGGGGCGTCGACGCGGCGCTCAGCTACCTGTTCGCGACCTTAAGCGTGGCGATCGTGGGATCGATTTTTGTGGTGCGGCGTACCCTCGTCTTCCGAGCCGGGGAAAGTCTGGCGGCTCGGCCCGAAGACAGCCTGAGCCTGAACCACTGGAGAACGGGCTACATTGCGACTTATGCGTTGTGCGAGGCGCTAGCTCTGTTCGGCCTGGTCCTGCGCCTTCGCGCCAGCCCAACGCAGGCGAGCGTCCCTTACTACTTGGGCGGGTTCGTTTTGCTTTTATTTTTTCGTCCGAAGCCGCCGGCCAAGGCGTGATTTTTGAGGCAAGCGGAAAGTGCATGGCCGTCTTTCGTTTGAGGATCAAGCAGGCTGAGGTCCTGCTTCAGGTAGGGATCCTTCGACTTCGGATTTGCTTCGCATTCGCGAAGCTAATCCTGCGCTCAGGATGACAATGGGAGATGACGGCGATTCGTGGACATTCTGCGGACGATTTTTTCTGGAGGATCAGATGTCGATCAATGAGCCTGAAGAACTAACGGGGATGCGGGCCGCGGGCGGAGTGGTTCAGCTGATGTTGGAAGCGATGAAGGCTGAAGTGCGTCCGGGGATTACCACCGCTGAGCTCGACGAAGTGGGGGCGGGCGTGATGCGGCAGCGTGGAGCGCAATCCGCGCCCGCGCTGGTCTATGGATTTCCCGGGGTGAGTTGCATCAGTCTGAACGACGAGGCGGTACACGGCATTCCGGGCGAACGGGCGCTGCAGACCGGGGATCTGGTTAAGCTCGACGTGACCATCGAGAAAGATGGATTTATGGCGGACGCCGCTTTAACCGTCCCGGTCGGTGACGTGACGGAGGAACGCCGGAAGTTGATTGCCTGTGCGGAGCGGGCCTTCGCCAAGGCGATGCTGGTGGCGCGGGCGGGCTTTCGGGTTTGGGAGATTGGACGCACCGTCGAGCGCGAAGTGCGACGCAGCGGGTTCTCGGTGATTCGCGACCTCGCGGGGCACGGCATTGGGCGCACCATCCACGAAGAACCTCGCGTGCCCAACTTTCCCGATCCAGGAGCGAATCAGATTCTCACTGAAGGCTTGGTGATCACGGTCGAACCGATTATCGCAGCGGGGTCGGGTAGGACATTTGTGGCGGCAGATAAGTGGACAATCGTCACGGCCGATCACCGGCCGTCGGCGCATTATGAGCATACCCTGGTGATCACCAAGGGGGCACCGATGCTGCTGACTGCGGCATGATCGTTGCGGCAGGAAGACGTTGCAAGCAACGTCTCTACGATGTGGTGATGTGGCAGCTGGCCAGGCCGCGCTTTTCCAGATACTGCTGGTGGTAGTCTTCTGCGGGATAGAACGTCACGGCCGGGACGATCTGGGTCGCGATGGGCTTCGAGTAACGGTGCGCTTTCTCGAGGGATTCTTTCGAGGCCTGGGCTTGCGCCTGCTGCTCGGGGGAATGGAAGAAAATTGCGGTGCGGTATTGCGAGCCCCAGTCCGGGCCCTGGCGATTTACCTGGGTGGGGTCGTGGTTTTCCCAGAAAACTTTGAGCAGGTCGGTGTATTTCACTTTGCTCGGGTCGAACTCGACTTCCACAGCTTCAGCATGGCCGGTGCGGTCGGTGCAGACTTCTTTGTAGGTGGGGTTTTCAGTCTTTCCGCCGATGTATCCGACGCGGGTTGAAGTGACTCCCGGCATCTGGCGGAAGGTGGCTTCGACTCCCCAAAAACATCCGGCTGCGAATGTTGCTTTTTCCATAGCGATGGCTCCCCGCTAACAGTTCTGTTCAATTTGTATTTTCCCTTATTAGATGGCTAAATGCCAGAAAAGTCACAGGCTTGTAAAAATCGGCCTACATTACCGTGGAGTAATTGACCGGCCTCGGGAATCACGATAAAGTCCGAGAAGGGTTCTTCGAGGTTGCCAAGGGTTCAGTTGCGTGCTTTTTTCGACCAGCCACTTCCAAATCGGGCCTAGAACTATGCTGAAATCCGCGCTGCTGGTTCTGCTGGTTTTAGCCACGACTGAAGCCGCTCTGGGCGTTTCCGGATTCGTGCCGCAGAGACGTCTCGGATACCAGACCGGCGATCAATGGGAGCCTGCGATCGCCGCTGACAGTCACGGGCACATTTACGTTCTTTATCCGCAATACGGGGCGGTACCCGATTGCGCGACCTGTACGGCCCCTACGATTGCGTTGCTGGTCACTAGTGACAATGGACTGTCGTGGCAACCGTCGCGCGCCCTGCTCCCCTTTTCGACCGGCCAGTTTGATCCGCAGATCGTGGTCGATCCCGTGGATCGGCAGACGGTGTATGCATCATGGATGCAGAATGACAAACACGACATTATCGTTGCCCGATCTCTTGACTTTGGCCGGACCTGGTCGTTTTCGTGGGCGGAGCGTGGGCAAGAAGACGCCGACAAGCCAGTCTTGACGGTTCGGGGGGCGGATATTTACGTCGGCTTCAACCATGAAGAAAAATTCTTTGTGGCGGCCTCGCACGATGCCGGGCAGACTTTCGCGGCGGTACAGGTGAATGCCAACGCTGCGCGGGGATCGTCGCTGGCAGGCGGGGCCACAGTCGATCCCGCGGGCAACGTCTATTTCGGCTGGACCGCATATGCCCGGCACGAAATGCCCACGCGGCCGGTTAGCGTTTTCGTGAGCCGCTCGGCGGATGGGGGACGCACATGGAGCACGCTGCTGCTGGATGTCTCCAGCGCGCCTCCCGACTGTGAAGCGCAGAGTTGCGAAGCCGGTTACCTAGGGCCGCAGATCGCGTTGGCATCGGACGCCGCGGGGGCGCTTTACGCCCTGTGGAACGCCGGAGCCGCGAACGGCGGGCCGGAGCGCATTTATTTTTCGTCTTCGACCACGGGGGGAGCAAGCTGGTCGGAGCGGTCCAATGTGTCGCATGCCGCAGCCGGAGTCGAGCATTCGTTCCCTGCGCTGGTTGCGGGCGCGCCGGGCGACGTTCGCATCGCGTGGATGGATGCGAGGGCAATCGAAGCGGGCCACCCGGATCGTCCTTTGTGGAATACCTACTACCGCAGTTCGACCAACGGCGGCGCGACCTGGAACGCCGAAACGCCGCTTTCCAGCCTGGTGCCGGGCTACGACTACATTCTGCAAGGCGGCTTTCGTTTTCCCTTCGGAGATTACTTCAGCCTGACGATCGACGGCGAGGGTATGACGCACGTGGTGTGGGGCGAGGGACGCAATTACAAGTCTCCGGGATCGATCTGGTACGCGCAGGGGCGATAACTCGCAGCATCCGACATGGCCGCGAGACGTGGCAAGCTACGTCTCTACGATGAAGTTATTCCAGCTGCATCCCTCCGGTTAGATCGGCAAGTCTTGCCACGTGGTGTTCGGTACACCATTCTTCCAACTCATCTACGATTTTTTCTGTCGCGCACGGATCCCAGTAACTGGCGGTGCCGATTTGCACGGCGGTGGCACCAGCCAGCATGAACTCGACGACGTCCGCGGCGGTTGAGATTCCGCCCATGCCGATCACGGGAATTTTCACGGCGTGCGCGGCGTCATAGACCATGCGCACGGCGATGGGCTTGATCGCCGGGCCGGAAAGTCCGGCGGTGACGTTGGCGATGCGCGGCTTGCGCGTTTCGGGATCAATCGCCATAGCCACGAATGTGTTGATGACTGAGAGCGCGTCGGCGCCCGCTTCCTGCGCTACGTAGGCCATTTGCGCGATGCTGGTCACGTTCGGCGAAAGTTTGACGATCAGTGGCCGCCGCGCCACCCGCTTGGCCGTCGCCACGATTTCATCCAGCGAGCGCGGATCGGTGCCAAACTGTAATCCCCCCTGCTCGGTATTGGGACACGATACGTTTAACTCATACGCGGCGATTCCCTCGCCCTGGTTGAGGATCTCGATGGTGCGTTCGTAGTCTTCGCGAGTGTAGCCGAAGATATTCGCCATCACGACGGTGTTCTTGATGGTCTGCAGATGCGGCAACTTTTCGTCGAGAAACGCCTGCGCCCCGATGTTTTGCAGGCCGATGGCATTCAGCATGCCAGCGGCAGTCTCCCACAGACGGGGTGGGGGATTGCCGATCATAGGCTCCCGCGACAAGCCTTTCACCACAAAGCCGCCGAGTTTGCCCAGATGGACTACATCTTCAAATTCCACTCCGTAGCCGAAAGTGCCGCTGGCGGCAATCACTGGATTCTTGAGTTGAATACCAGCGATGTTCACGCTGAGATCCGGAGTTGACGGTCGGGGATTGGCCGAAGCGGCGCTCATGGCTGGCCTTCTCCCACGGCTCCGGAGTGCGAGGGCGCGAGGGCCTCGATCAGCACGCGACCGACCGAATGAGTTGGCGCATTGATTCCGAGCAGCGAGGCGAGTGTGGCCGCGAGGTCGACGGGTTCGGTGTTGGTGCGATACGTTCCCGGCTGGAATGGTAGGCCGTAAAAGGCCAGAGGCACGTGCGTATCGTAGTTGTAAGGCGAGGTGTGATCCGTGCCCTTACTGCCTCCTACGGTGTAAATGTCGGGAACGCCCATCACGAACCAACTTCCTTCCGGGGAATAGCTGTTCAGGTATTTTCGTCCCAGCGCGGTATTTGGAACTTGTGCCGTGGCCAGTTGCGACTTGGTGTAGTAATCGCGGAGTCCGGCTTGTTTCATGGCTTCGCCCACTGCGGCTTCCGCATCACGCTCGCACACGTGAGCGGCGGTGAAAGCATCTTCGTCGAGCCA
>Ga0073928_10009075_pt1 | contig 12229 bp, 10 predicted proteins | sample PaiPotPPA55metaG_FD_76969 | JGI IMG/M metagenome (GOLD analysis project Ga0073928, IMG submission 76969) | Iron sulfur acid spring bacterial and archeal communities from Banff, Canada, to study Microbial Dark Matter (Phase II) - Paint Pots PPA... ...
CTTCAGCGCCCCCCGGAGCGCATTGTTTCCCGAGAGTTCGCTGGGGAGACCCACATCGTGCCTGATGCGAGGGAGTGTTGAAGATCTGGCGATCACAGTTTCAGTGGAACGTGCGGTTTGAATTGGCAATCGCTGGAAGCACAGAGCACTCACCGAGTTGGTCGGTGCGGTGGAGCTGGAGTACGAGGGATAGCAAAAAAAGCGCACAAACGATGTCCCGCAATTTGACGCACGAAGAACGTCCAGCATAAAGGAGAACAGCCATGACTAATTATTCAAGAATGAGCTATGAACAACTCTGCAAGATCGCAGATGACGACTCTATTGCTGACAATATTGCAGATGAAGAATACGAATCTTTATCCGCCGAGCTCTGGCGAAAGTTTAGCCTAGAGAAAGGAATCACAGGGAACGATTCTCCCCTTGCTGCCTTATCTCTCCGTCAAGAAAATCGCTATACTGTTCGGTCCGTTTTGAATACCTTACGAAAACGGCTGCACGCTGCAGGCACGTAGCACGAACTCACGAAAGGGAGAGTGGCGGTTTATGATCCCGGCAGTTGCGGGCGCTTTTCCGATCCGGGGAGTAATGTCCAGTTTGGTTACCACCTTGCACACACCTTCAGTGCAACGCTAGGAATGAATACTCGCCCGCAGGAATACTGACAGGCAGAGTCGTCGGATTGCAGAAGTGCAAAGTAACGGTGTCGGCTGCGCTTGCATATCCGTTCACCGAGAGATTACCCAGCGGATGCGGAGGCCTCAACCCGGTGATTTGATCGGAGTCCGTCAATCCAGAAGCCGTTGCCTTCACATCCACACAACTCTGACCCGGCACTCTTGGACCAGCCGGGCTGTTGGCCTTGTACACCTTCATTTGGGATAGTGGTGTTCCGGAGCCCAACGTCAATGTACTGCCGTTGCGTACGACAACGGGGACAGCGAAGATTTTTTCCTTTTCTGTAAGGCGCTCCTTCCAGCTCTTCCCATCCCCTGCGTTGCCGATATAGTTGGAAACAGAGACGGGAGCTCCGAACGTCAGGCCCGTAGCACCGCCCGAGCAGTACTGTGAGTCGCACCCGATGTAAGCGTCGTTTGCATCGTTAAGGGCGCGGTTAGCTTGGGAGGCAAATGTCTTGTTCGGGTTCGAGTCGACTAAGGTAACAATGTGAACCGGTCCACTGCCACTCTCCAAGAAATTCAATCGTCCTTTCTGGTTCTTCATGAAGCCACCGTCGTTTGCGATCTTGTTTGACATCAATGTCGAGGGAGGCGTAAAGACGGTGGTCGCCGGTGCCCCCGAGCCAAGGCACGACATCCATACCGGTGACCCGGACACGGTCAGGCACCGAAGCATCGAGATCGACTGGCCGGTGTTTCCTGCTGTATTCGCTTGTACGAGGCCTGCCGCGTTTAGATCGTTCAGCGCAAGTTCGGCCCATGCGTTCGAAGTTGCCCACTTCCCGTTCACGCTGGGGCCGAGGACAAGCTGGCCCGGCCAATATGTAATAAACGGAAAGTAGGTGATCCTGGGTGGCACCGTGTACTTGACAGGCACAATCTGAGTATCTTTGAAAGTGCAGATCGTCCCATTACAGTTTGCCGCGGCCCTCGTTAGCCCGGTGGCTATGGCATAGTTCCCCGTGCCATACGGGCCTTGCAGGTAGTCCTTGTTGAGGTCACGCGCCGCCGGTATCTTCAGGATGTCCATGTCTGCCAACATCGGGATGTCGGGCCATACCAGCAGAATTGTCCCTGATCCGTTCGTCAGCGCGTCGCCCATGTAGAGCGCATTGCCGTAGCCATATGTCGAGGCGTGTGGAACCATGTAGTAGAGGTAGGCGGTTGATCCAGTTTCCGCAAAGCGCGGAATCTTAGCGTTCAGCGGTTCACCATCACGAATTGCGATCTTGCCACCTTGCACGATGACGCCAGCGATACCGATGTCGCCCGAAGGGTTTCTACAGTTGCCAACTTCCTCATACACGTTCTCGAGCGAAATCATGTTGTATCCGCCTTTGGCAAGGCCGCCTCGCAATCCGTATTGCGCGTACCCTTCGATGACGGAGTCCGACACTCGCAGTCCATTTCCCGATTGCCAGTCAATGCCATTCCCCATGCACTGAATGTTGAGATTGGCATTCTTGATCCAGCCCACGGCCGCGTTGTCTCCGCCCGAACCAAAGCCTCCAGTTCCGGAAAATGGACCGGGAGCCTTGATGACCGCGTTGCAGTTCGCCGCCGTGCACTCCATCCCAAAACCTGCGGTCGTGTCCAATCCGTCAAGCAGGAACGCCTGGTCGCTTGCGACCGTCACATAGCTGCCAAAGCTTCCGTAACTCGCACCATTGATGAACTTCCCGGGCATCGTCATCAGGTTGAAGATGCGCGTCTTCTGCCCCCATACCGTGATGAAGGAATGCTGCCCGTGTAGCACCGTCGGCTGGCCACGCGGGTTGACCAGCGTGACGTTACTCGTCGCGTTGTAGCGGGTTTTATCGCCTACGTTGATGCAGTCCGCATCAAAGTTGCAAGCCACGGTGCTCCCGCTAAAGTCCACAGTCTGGTTGTTCGCCAGGATGGTAAGGGGAGCGTATAGTTGGAACTGCCCCGGGCCGACGCGAACGTAGCCCCCTTGATAGTAATGATTGTTCTTGGCGCCGACATTGTCGACGAGCGCCGCGATAGTAGCCTCCTGAATGCCAGCAGTCGCGGAACCAATGGTGTAACCCGCAGGATGTGTGTGGCCGGTGGTAAATTTCAGGGTTCCCGGATTACCATCCCCGGCGCACGTCCCGCCAGTTACCAATACGGCTTCCGGAATTCCAGTGCCCCCGATGTAAACCCAATACTGCGGACTAGCTCCGCTCACACCAAGCGCGCAGTGCTCAAGATGAAGGACTTTGGACCCCGGACTCGACAGGTCCTCCGCTGCGGCGACCGTCCACTGAAAGTCCGACGCCTGCTTGGTATGTTGCAATCGGTCCTCACTTGGCTGTGCAGTTGTACAGCCGACTACGACACATGAAGCCAAGATTGCGAGAAATAATCGATGGGAAAGCTGCTGTTGCGGATTACTCGGCGCAGAACGCGCCCGCGGATCAATCGAAGATGTCGCATTGTGACAGACCGGCGTGATCATCCGTTCGACCGGGTCGGCCTCTAGAGTACACTTTATTTCACGGTCTGAACAATCTGTTCGGGGAACAGGAGTATTCATCGTTGTCTGCTCCTAAACTGGTGCCTCATAGTGATGCCCCTCTATTAAACACCCCAAACAGCAGCCCTGAATGGCAGAGTTATAATCCCGAGCGTGACGCCGAAGCGCACAAGCTCTAAGGTGCATATACCCAAAGCGGAGATTGATGTTGCCCTCGAAGATGCCCGCCAACAGAACGCCTTTTGAATCTCCGGATTCGCTGGCAAAACCGTCCTCCAGCGGGCTCGCCGGGCGGTCGCAAGCAGAAATTGCCTCCCTCGTTGCCCTTAGCTTCTCTATCACAGAAAGCAGTGGTCGGAAGGCTGGCTCTTCGGGTTTCCCTTCTACACCATCATCAGAGACACTTTGATTTGCCCTGCGCCGCCAACCTGGTGTTGAGTTTCGGTTGGATCCTTGGTTCTTGGCGCAGTCGCGTAATGGCGAAATCCCGTGAATTCCGGACCTAGTTTCGAGCTCACACGGTTGAAAGTGTGTTGCTGGTGCCCTAACCCTGGGGCATGCCGTACAAAAGGAAGGAACCGTGTAAGCTCTAGGATTGGTAAACGTTGTGCACATGCTCCTAAGAGTCCTTTGGTTAAAGGCTCGAACCACCGTGTCCCGGTGGCAGAACGACCACTTCACCAAGACAACAAAGGGGATCGCGTCTCCAAATACTATTCTGGTCGGGCAATCATGCTCTCGGCAAGCGCGACGATGCGATCCACGTGGTTTTTCCAGCTGAATGCAGTTGATCGCTCGATGCCGGCTTCCGATAGTTGCGACGCCAGCCCGGGGGAATGAGCGACCTCGACCACGCGTTCGGCCAGTTCTAACGGAGAGAAGCGATCAAAGTATAGAGCCGCAGCCCCGCAGATTTCACGGTGCACGGGAAGGTCTGAGGCTACCACAGGCAGTCCGCTGGCCATGGCTTCGACCAGCGGATGCGCAAATGACTCCGCATACGCCGGGCTAACATAAATATCGGCAGCTCTGTAAACACGATGCAGCAATGCGTACGGGATCGCTCCGAGTTCCACGACATTTTTAGAAAGCCCCAATTCGCGGACCAACGTGCCCGTTGAATCAGCGCGATAAACACCCGGATTTGTTCCGTCAGCCAGTCTGCAGGTGAGAAACAAAATTACTCTTCGGGAACCAAGACGCTGCTTGATGCACGGCATCGCCCTGATTAGGGTGTCGAAATTACGGTAGTAATTGTAGTGGCTAACAAACAGTAGATGGAGCGCGTTGCGCGCGGAATCGAGTTTTTCCTGGATGTCCTCAGTTAGGATAGATTGATCGTATACAAATGCCTCCCGATCGAAGCCGTGGTGGACGACCGTTATCGGCTTGCCAGTCCAGCGCCTGAGGTCCTCGGCAAAGGCTTCACTTGGAGCAACCGTCGCATCGGCGGTCTGAACGGACAATCGCGCAAACATGCTCTTGAGTTGAGTGTCAAGCCAAAGTCGATAATCGCTGCGCGAGCGGAGGTCAGCGTAGAAGTCGCGAGAGGTATACAAGGCGTTCCTGCTCAGAAGAATCTGCGGCACTGGAGAGTTCAAGAGAGCGAAGTTTCCCGTAGAAAGCAGGACATCCGCACCGCACTGTCGGACGAGTTCAGGTACACGGCGTTGCTCCACGTAAAAGCGGAAAGCGACACTTGAAGAGGTGCTTCGTTTCACGAAAGTGAGATTGGGCGAGGTTTGCAGCTGACGCCCCAACCGTTCATCCACAAACACGGTGGCTCTCACGCCCTCTTTCCGTGCAATGTGAGGGACTACGTTACGAATGTAGGTGAGGCCGCCACCCGCGCTGGCAGCGAGAGCATTGATGAACAGGTGGATCATCGGCGACACAATGGAACCTGAGCGCTCGCCGGAATCTTCCTCCAGGTCCTGTTGATTATCGCCGATTGCAGCGCCCGTTCGGATTGCAACTCCGCGAGAACAAACGCCGAGGTCCAGAAAAAAATGGTGAGATAGAATCCGACTGCGAACAACCAGTCCTCAAAGAAGGCGTGAACGAGACCTGCTGTACAAACGAAAACCAGCGGAACGACGTAGGGACGAGCATCGCGCGTGCGCCACATCCCCGAACAACCGCGGAAAATCTGATGCGACACCAAACCCAGCAAGACGAGAAACGGAACGATCCCGAGGAGACCGACATATTCCGCAAGGGCCAGGTAGCTATTCCCGTGCTCCCGGACCAACCCTCCACCGCTACTGAACACCAAGCCTTCGGCGGTACCTTGTTGCCCGGCTGCAGTCCCGAATCCGACACCAAAGAGGTAATTCCTGTCACGTTTGATTACTTCGACGGTCTCCTGCCAGGGGGATTTGCGAGAGCCGAGGAGCCCCGTTTCTCGTTTTCCCTTGTAAATCACGTCTTCTGTAAATGCTGAAACGAGCGCATCGAACCGTCTCGGCTGCACGACGGCAACCATCGCGAGCAGAAAGATCAACACAAAGGCTCCCTTTATCAGCAGGTGTTGGCGTCGCAATGCGACACACATGACCGTCACCGCAACCGCACAGGCCAGGATGCCGGCCCTGGAAACCGACAAATAAAGCAGGTACGAGGCAAGACAAAGAGCAAAACCCCGGCGGAGCCGCACATGCCGTTCCTCAGAGGTCAGAAACCCCCATAACAAGATGGGCACGACCACTACTCCCATCACGGCGCCCAGAGCATTGGGGTTGCCGAACAGTTCAAAATGCAAAACGGCATAGGAAATGGCGGCCAGATAACTAATCACTTCGCAAGTAGTCAGCAATCCGGGAAAGAATTTGCTCTCCCGACCGACCACGGCTACCTTGGCGCCATACGATCCGTACAGAAAAATGAGCAAAAGGCTGGCCGACTTCAGAAGCGACATCTCGACGCGACTGGACACGAGGGAAGAAACCGCCGCTGACATGACGGACAACAAGGCTACGAGATCAATGGCAGTGAAATGCTGTCGCAGGTTCCGCTTCGACCATTTTACGATTCCGACCAGAGCGCCCACGGCGAGGAAGACCCAGCGCACAGCATTCCCGGAGCCGGCAAGGGGCAAATCAGTCCCTGCCCACAGAAAAATGAGCATCATGCCCAGAAAGAACCATCTCTCGTAGTACCAGACGGCTACAACCAGGACTTCCAGCAGCAGCAAGGCACCGAGGAAGGACACATTAGCGAAATAGGCTGGACGCTGTTCAGCAAGCCCGAACAAGAGCACTGCCGTGAACAGGATGGCTAAGAGTCCGAAAAATTCTGATCCAATCTTCATTCGTTCCCTTCACAGGCGAACGTCACTGCCTTCGAGAAGCCTTCGGCACATGCCTCGGGTGTGTGCGCTTGAATCTGCAAAGCGCTTCGGGCGCCCATTTCCCGGGTTATCGTCGGGTTGCTCAGCAGTGTCCGCATCGCTCGCACCAGCTCCCCAACGTTGCCGGGTGGCACAATGAAACCGTTTTCCGCGTTCTCGACGAGATCGGGAACGCATCCCGCAACCTCAGACGCAATAATCGGCAGGCCGCAAGCCATCGCTTCATTGACCACCAGCCCCCATGGATCGCTGTGCGTCGGAAACACAAGAGCTTCTGCGAGAGCATACAATTCCGCTAGTTCCTCGCGGTGAACAAAACCGCAAAACTGAACGCACCCGGGACGAACAAGGGCTGCTCGCTCCTCCAATTGAAAACGGGAAGCTCCGTCTCCCGCGAACACCAAGCCGATCTGAGATTGCTCCCCTTCTTCAAGTTTGGCATACGCGGCGAGTAAATCAAAGACCCCTTTTTCCGGTACCAATCGTCCGACACACAGGAAATAGCGTGCCGGCAAACCATAGCGGGCACGAACTTCGGCTACACGTTGACGCGCTCTGTCAGCCAGCGTCGCGTAAAGTCTTACGTCAACCGCATCCGGTGCGGTGAAGATCCGTTCGTCGGGCGCGCCAATGCAAATCAGATAGTCGCGGGACGACTTTCCAGCGGCCACGAATGCTTTGCACAATCGGCTGAAGCGGGCTTTCATAAACTCTACTGCCCAATGACCGGGACGAAGATCGTGGGCGTTGCTTTCCGACCACAGCAGCACTGGAAGGCTGCGAGACTTGGCCCACCACGCAGCCTGCCAGAAGGCCAGATAGTTGTATCCACCGCACAGAACTGCTTGCGGACGGGCCCGGCGTAAGGCCGCACCGACTTCACGATTCAGCAGCAGATTGTATTTGCCCACACGGCGGCGCCAAGCGGGCAGAACTTCGTAGGGAAACCGGATTTCCTCTTTGTAGACATGCCACTGCCGCAAGCTCGTGTCAGTCTCTGAGAGAAAAATCACTCGCAAGTCGATATCATCCCGAGCCGCTAGCGCGTTGAAAACAGGAATACGGTAAGGGGCGATGATTTCGGTGAGAAGCGCCAGGCGCCGCTTCACGATATGCACTCCTGGTAAACGCGCACAAGATTTTCTGCCTGCTGCGCAACAGTGAACCGGTCCAGAATTGTTTCGCGGGCGGCAATGCTCATCTTGGAGCGTCCCGGCTCGTCGCGCAACAACATCGAGATCGCCAGCGTAAGTTCTCCTTCGTTGTCAGAGTCCACAAGAAGGCCGTTCCGGCCGTGCCGTATGACCTCGGCAATTCCCTGGCCTCTGCAACCGATCACCGGCTTGCTCGTGGCCATGGCTTCGAGATAGACGCATCCCAGGGCTTCATAACGACTCGCGAGAACAAACAGCGTACACCGTCGCAGAGCGTCAGCAACCTCGGTGCGCGAACGACGCCCAAGGAAGCGCACGCGGTCAGCGACCCGCAGTTCGTTGGCCAAAGACTGCAGCCGGGGGCGTTCCGACCCGTCGCCGATGATCTCCCAACGCAAGGACGGGAACTCCGACGCCAACGAAGAAGCCGCGCGGATTAGGAGTTCGTGACCCTTGATCGGGATCAGATTCCCGATGCTCAGGATCGTCAAAGAGTCCGGCGAGGCAGACGAAGCCGGAGCAAAGAGCGTAGGATCCGCGCTGTTGTAAACCACGGTGGTACGGCAGCTTCCGCCCGTACCTTCCAAAACCTGCTCGCGAACGTGCTCGCTGACGCAAATCACACGGCTTGCATTCCGATAGACTTGGCGCGAAATGCGGCGGCACCATTCTCCAGCTTTGCCGCTCACCTGCATGGTCGAGAAAGCATCGAGGCCATGCACCGAAACCAGATACGGTATGCTCAGTTTCCTGCTCAACAGCATAGCCGCGTGGCCACAAGGAAGAGGGGCATGCGCATGGATCAGATCTATCCGCTGTTTACGGTCGGTTGCGCGCACCATCCCCACAATCCGGACAAAAACGCAAGCACCCGAGGTGGACAGGCCGACACCGCCGGGAATCGCGAGATATCGAATCCACAGAGCAGGTGCAGAGAGACTGGCATGAGATCGCGTCCGGTAGATCGGCTCGACCGCGAATACGGTGCTTTGCACTCCCACTTCGGCCAGAGCTGCCAACGGTTCAGCCACAAAACAGCCTTGAGAATTGTCCTGCTCAGTTGGATAGAAGGGCGTGAGTGTGAGTGTGTGCAGGTGCTCCCGGTTCGAAGGCCGACCTCCGCCATGTGTAAGACGTGCAATCATAGGGATCGTCGCCCGCCAACAGCCTCCGCAAAGGAGGGGATGAAGATCATCATGTGTGTGCGCGGGACGCAAATGCTTCAGAACCCAGCGGTCTGCGACGGATTCATGGGTTTCGTCCATTCTAGCCGAACATCCCTGAGGCGCGCCTGGAACAGCAGGGCCGGATCACGTTCCCGGAGCGATTTTTCAATGTGTTGACGGGCCCATTGCAGGAGGCGTCGGCGCACCTGCCTCTCCTGTGCTTGAGGGAGTGCCGCAAGCTCCAGCGGATCTGCCTCCAGATCGAACAATTGTTCATAGGCCGGCTCGAAGTGAAGAACAAGCTTGTAACGCTCTTCGCGCACGGCCAACACTCGAGGCCCCAAACGATTGCCGGGATAAAAGGGATTCGTACATGCAATACATTCGACCACTGCCGGTTCATCCCAGCTCGCACCCCGTTGAATCTGCTGCCAACGGCTGCGGCTCTGAAATGTGGCTGGCGGCGGAACCCGTGCAGCATCGAGCAGCGTGGGAGACAGTTCCACAAGACTGAACGGAGATTTCGGCAGTTCTTTCTTAACGATGCCGGGGACCCGCAGCAACAGCGGCACGTGGATCAATTCCTCCATGAGCTGTGAGGGGGGATGATAACGGGCGCCGTGGTCAAGAAATTCCTCTCCGTGGTCGCCGGTCAGAGTCAAGATACAGTTCTCCCAGAGATGAAAATGTGGAGTACATCGACGAGCCGTTTCATCTGAGTGTCCACCCAACGGATGCCGCCGTCGTAGAGAGCAACCACGTCGTCACGGTGGCGAGCCAGCCTACGCGGGCCAAGATCGTGCCGCAGCCAGAAAGAATTCAGGTAGCGGGCGTGATCGGCCGAAATACCCCGGCAACCCATGAGTTCCAGAGCCTCCTCTGTCGGATAGTAGGGAGAGTGACAATCCATCAAATGCAGCCACAAAAAGTATGGCTGTTGGCCCACGGACGCAAGCCATGAAGAGGCCAGGTCCAGCATTACATCGGCAGAGGGAAAGCGCCGCAGGCTCTTCAAAGACTTGGCCGAAGGCGTTGCCCACCGCTGGCAATACTGGAAGTAGAGCTCGTCATAGATGCGAGCCCCTGTGTCGCGGCTTCGGCTCAACTTGTACAAGGCGCGGTTCAGCCGGCTCACCCATCCCTTCGCAGGTGTCTCCTGCTTATCTGCATGCATTAGCTCATGGTCGAGAAGGTCACGAAATGTATCGAAGCCCTGTTCATATCCGAAGCGCGCCGAAATGTAGGGATTTGCGGCACTGAAGGCGGCCGTTGCGTAACCGGCTTGCTTGAACACTGAGGCCAGAGTAGGTTCGGTCGGCGCCAAACCTAGGACAGTCACTCTTGCTCAGTACTGGATTGACGGGGACGATCACTGCTCCGAGGTAAATGCAGGCAAAATAAAGCACCGCGAGTTCACAGCAGTTCGGAACCATCACGGCGATGCGGTCGCCCTTCCGCACGCCGCGCCGGCGCAGTTCCGTAGCCAGGGCCAGCACTTCGGGACGACCGTCCGATCAACGAATACTTCCTCCTCCGCAGGTTACGTGATCCTCTCTTTGAGAGGAAGGTCTGGCAATTTCTGTGGGGGAAATAAGAGGCCGCTGAAGTCCAGCCGCGTCAATTTGGGGGGGATTTCATCGCCGCCCGAACGCAAGCCCCAACCAACTGAAGACAAGAACTGAGAGCTGAGAACTGCTTTACAATCTCCTCGTGTCCCCCTCCCACAATTCTCGTGTCACCCTCGAAATGATCAAATGGGAGGAGATGGGGTGTCATGGGCATTCGTAGGTGGGCGGAATATTTGAGCAGGGGAGTGGTATTGCGCCGCCGGCTCCCCGCGAGATTTGCCCACCTCCCCATCTATGTCACGCCCGAGGCAGGCTTGCGCTATTGGTCGGATATGTCGCGAGTAGATCCGGTGCTGTATAGCATGGCAGAAGAGATCGTGAAACCCGGCTCTGTAGTATGGGATGTGGGTGCCAATGTGGGGCTGTTCAGTTTTTGCGCGGCTGCCCTGTCGGGGCAATCTGGACTGGTCTTGGCCATCGAGCCGGATTTCTGGCTTGCGCATTTGATCAACCGTTCTTCCCGGCAACTGGAGGCTGGCCAATATACATGTGCGCCGGTTGAAGTTTTATGTGCGTCGATTTCAGATTCAAACCGTATCTCCAAGCTGGCGATCGCCAAAAGGGCCAGGGCTTCCAACCACTTGATCGAGGCTATCGGGTCAACCGAGGCGAGGGGTGCGCGATGTGTCCAGCCGACGGTCTCGCTAACCTTAGATTTTCTTCTGGAGTATTTCCCTGCCCCCTCCGTGTTGAAGATCGACGCCGAAACCCACGAGGTGGCAATTTTGAAGGGGGCAACACGGATGTTGAAAGAAGCCAGGCCCACAATCTGGTGTGAGGTTTCGGCGCAGAACTCCGACGAACTCACGAAGCTGTTGCACGGCGCGAAATACAATCTCTACGGCGCGCAAGTCCAGCCTCACCGGTCCATAGATCGGGCCTGGTTTCACACGCTGGCGGTTCCGAACTGTTCCCAGCCGGACTGATTCGGTCAACTCCGCCACCCCGACTATGTCGTTGGTTGCCGGATCGACTGCGGCTGAGCAAACGCAGGAAAGGGCTTGGAGGCGGGCATTCGCAGTTCGGCCTTCAGTTCCGGAGCCAGGTCTATCAACTGAAACACCGACACCCAAAAAAACAAGCAAAGGTAAGATCCCACCGCAAACAACCAGTCTTCAAAGCAGGCATGCACCAGCCCCGCGATCGCAACCAATGCCAATGGAATGCAATAGTGGTACGGATTCCCGGTTCTACGCATCCATCTGCAGACTCGAACCAGCATCCGAACCAGCATAAAAAGCAAGACCACAAACGGCAGGGAGCCCAGAAGTCCCAGGTACTCCGCCAGCGCCAAATAGCTGTTGCCATGCTCCCGGTTGGTTCCTTCCAGCGTGTACACCGAAGACGAACCGATGTCAGGCCGAAGGTCGCCGAGTTCACTGGTGCCGAAACCACTGCCGAACCATGGGCGCCGTTTGACAACGGAAAGCGTGTCAGCCCAGGGAGAAAGACGGGACCCGAACGCGCCGGGGTGAGTGCCTCCTGCTTTGTAAATAACCCTTCCAGTGAACGACGAAACCCGCTCGTCTATCTGGGAGGGATTAATCACCGCCATCGCAGTAAGGAGCAAGAGAGAAACGAAGGCGCATTGCAAGAGCAGACGCTGGTGACGCAGAGCCACGGTGAATACCAGAACTACCACAACGGCGGCCAAAGTCGAGGCGCGGGAATTGACCAGGTACAGCAGTCCGCCGCACAAGGCCAAGGCAAAAAATCGGCGCTGCCTCAGACCCCGAGTTTCTGCCACCAACGCCGCCCACAACAAGACCGGAA
>Ga0073928_10009077_pt1 | contig 12225 bp, 7 predicted proteins | sample PaiPotPPA55metaG_FD_76969 | JGI IMG/M metagenome (GOLD analysis project Ga0073928, IMG submission 76969) | Iron sulfur acid spring bacterial and archeal communities from Banff, Canada, to study Microbial Dark Matter (Phase II) - Paint Pots PPA... ...
AAACGGGCTTCGGGTAAATTGAATTGCAATCTCCTAGAAGCCGACTTCTGTCGCGGAATAACTGCCGGGTTGCCCGTCACTCGGGCGAAATCCCAGGCGTCTAGCGCCGCGCCGAAAAGCCGGGTGGTAGCCGCGTTCACTTAGGCAGATCAACTACTGATCCGACGCCCGCGTACAAGTAGTGGTCGCCAAATGTCTTCTTCAAGGCGGCAAACTCCGGCTCGCCCGTACAGTGTCCCGGCGCTATGCGATCCAGCTTGTATTGGTCGTGCAGCACCCTGGCAATACGCTCAACCTCAAGGTCCGGTGCCTGGATCTGATGCAGCCCGCCGAACAGGAGATTGATGTGAGGATCAATCGCACTGGCCTCCTGCACGATGTGCTCCACCCCAGGATGCGAGCAACCGACCACTAGCACGAGGCCGTCAGGTGTACGGATAGCTAGCGAAAGCTCACGCAATTCCAGCGTACCGGATTTGTCGGATACCAGCGCAATCAGATACATGCCTGGCACAATCTCGATGTTCTTGTCGATCAGCTGAAAGTTGGCGCCGGGCCAGGCCTCTCCCATGTGTATGATTTCGGGTGGCGCGCCGCTGTAGTACCGCTGTTCCGCGGGCAGAGACGGGTCCTTGCGATACCAGGTACTGCTGGGCTGGTCGTCGCCGTAGACTCCGGACCTCTCCTTCGGCGCATAGATCTTCACGGTGGGGTTCACCTTGAGCAAATAGGCCAGTCCGCCCATATGGTCACCGTGGCGGTGGGACATAACCACAAAATCGAGCGTTTGCAGATCGACGCCCGCTGCTTTCACGTTGTGTTCAAAGATTTGGGCATTGTTGCCCGTGTCGAACAGGATGCGTTTGCCACCATATTCGACCAGGGCCGCAAACCCCCAATCCATGGTCATCGACGGAGATTTGCCGAACGAATCGTACAAAATGGTGACGCGATTTGGCGTTCCTGCGACCGCCACATGCGCGAGCAGCAGAATGAAAACCGCCAATGCGCGTAAGGAAATGTGCCGCATACTGGTGCCTCCTTTAGTGCTCAGTCCTTTTCCTGATTGACGTCGCTGGAAAGTGGTCCACCCTACGGGGAATATACGAAATCTTAGCATCACGGGAATATTTAAGGTCTGGAGTATCCACCCATGTGAATTCCCGATTCTCCGTGGCAAAGTCGGGCAACGTCAAGTGAGCGCGGCTCGGCTCTGTTGAATGTGCAAAGAGCAAACCGGGTGCGCGATTCTGGACGAGTGGTCGGCCAACCGGGAGTTATCCAGAAACCGGCTTGTGGGAAGTTGGGCGCAGTTCCCGGCCGGTTGGTCGGCCACTCGACAATTGACCTGCTACCTCACCCTCCATTGCGTTCGCAATTCCCGCGGAGGATAATCTAATGTCGTCTCGGTATCCCCTCCCGGACGCCGCCGGTTCTTCGTGAATCTGCCCAATTCCATTACGCTCATCCGAATTCTCAGCATCCCAGTGCTGATCTGGGTGCTGTCAAGCGGCCGCTTCTCGAGCGTGAACGGCGAAAAGGAATTGCTGGCGGCGGCGCTGTTTCTGGGTGCGTCCATTACCGATGGCATTGATGGCTACCTGGCCCGCCGACGCGGCCAGATCACCACTATGGGGATGCTGCTCGATCCTCTCGCCGACAAGCTGCTGATTGCCGCGGCCTTCATCACTCTGGTGCAGTTCAATCCCCGGCTGGTTCCGGCCTGGATCGCGGTGGTGATTATCGGGCGTGAATTCCTGGTGAGCGGACTTCGTTCGATCGCTGCCTCCGAGGGGTTCACCATCGAAGCCAGCGATCTGGGAAAGTTCAAAATGGTGGTGCAGATTGTCTCTGTGGTGGCCGTCATTCTGGATCATCGTTGGCCGGAAATCATGCTGCGATATCCCTATGTTTTCCCCGTGCATTGGATTGCCTTCGCCGCCATCTGGTTCATGGTGCTGCTCTCGCTGGTTTCAGCCGGAGATTACTTCCTGGCCTTCTGGAACAAAATTGACCGCCACGTAGTGAAGCGCCGGAGGCGCGCCTTTATTCTCAGCCGGCGCAAAAAGCGCGATGCCGCTGCCATCTGAAATCCCGTACCCCACTCATCCGGGCGCAATGCCGGAATACAGTCCCGAAGAACGAGAGTTGTTGTTGCGGCTCGCTCATGATGCAATTCTCTCCGCCATTGAGGAGCGCGAGCTTGAAACTTCAGTCTGGTCTGACCATCTCTCCGAACATCTTTCTGAGCCCCGCGGCGCATTCACCACTTTGTATGCGGAAGGAAAACTGCGAGGCTGCGTGGGCTATCCCACTGCACTTTTGCCGTTACATCGCACGGTGATAGAAACCGCACGAGCCGCCGCCTTTGACGACCCGCGCTTTGCGCCCGTCACCAGGATCGAAGTGCCAGAACTTCGACTCTCAATCAGTGTGCTTTCTCCGCTCCGCAACATTTTGGCGGATGAGATCGAAGTTGGCCGGCACGGACTGTTGATCTCCGGCGGCGTGCAGCGTGGACTGCTCTTGCCCCAGGTTCCTCTCGAGCACGGATGGGACCGCATCAGATTTCTGGAGCAAACCTGTAGGAAAGCGTCATTGCCCCTCGACGCTTGGCGGAACCCACAGGTAACGATTGAGGCGTTCACTGCCGAGGTATTTGCTGATGCCGGCTGTGAAGGGTGAGTCTTCTGGTTTCGCCTCAGTACCTTGGAATGCGCAAAAGAAATGGGAAGGATTTTTCCTTCCCATCCCCACTCGAGTTTCTGAAAACTTACTGCTGATCCAGTTCCACGCGGTCACCCACGTGCACCGGCTCATCCGAGAAAACAATCATTCCGGTAGCAGTTGCTGGAGTCACACCGATAATGACGATCTCCCCCACCGCCCGCCGCGGCATGTCTGACACATGGACCACCGGCCCTTTTCTGACGTCCATGAAGCCCGGGTTCACCGCGATCTCCTTGGTTTGCGTCGGTTCCTGAGTTGACGCAGAGAAAGAGAGTGAATCGACCGAGTCTTGAGCTGTGGCTTGGTAAGTGCGCGAGGCGCGGAGGAAATCTCCGACTTTTAATCCCTGGTTCGCGCCGATGTTCAAATAAACCTTGCCGCCGGTACCAAGCTCAGAATCAAAATCCTTAGCCAGGATGATGCGTCCGCTGAGCTGCCCAGTCGCCGGGAGGAAGCGGTCAAAACGGATGGGAGCATGGAACGCCATCGCCGGCTTGTCCACAAATGGCACAACATAGTCACCGGGGAGGACGGTGTCGCAACTGAATTCCACCTTCGCTATCGCCATCTTGCTGCGCGCATCAATGACCTGCACCCGCGCCAGCTCTTCGTAAGGCTGACCTGCCGCCTTCAGGGCCGACCACTGTCCCCGAAACAACTCATAGCGATTGGGATCTTTCAACTCGCGAACAATAGCGTATTGCTGTCCCGCCTCGTAGTGGCCATTCAGATAAACGGCTTCGCCATTGGCGAAGCGGGTGGTGAAAGGCGACTCTAGACCGCCAGTGACAAATTGGTGCTTGGTTCCAATCGGTTTGCTGACGAAACCGGCGCAATAAAGATCAGCGGCTGTAGGCGTGACTACTCTTTCCGTCGGAAAATTTACCGTGGTCAGAACCGTACTCGCTGGAGTGGCATCGTCCAAGCTCCCCTGCTGCGCCATCAGCGCCAGCGGCGACAGCCACAACAGTAATAACACTGCGTTCTTCATGGTTCCTCCTCCAGCAGCGTTTGGCGGCCGGATGTAATGCTAAGTTGCTTAAAACAAAGAATGTACCAGTCAGGAAGTTAACAAGCGGTAGGAACAGGGTCAAGGTTACGCAGGTCGCATGCCTGATCTGTTAAAAAGTTTGATTAATCCAATAAGCACTGAAAAAGTTGCATCTCCGGTTGCGTCCCTGTAGTATCGCGCGGTCTATGACGGCGGCTCTCAATCACTATCTATCCCGAGTGTCGCACCTGCGCCTGCCCAAAATCTGCGTCGCGGTTACCGGCTCCGATGCCGTTGATCTGGTGGAAAAAGCAGAGGCCATTGTTAGGGATAACACCTTTATTGAGTTTAGGTTAGACTACATTTCCCGTCCCGGACTGGCGATCCAGAAGCTCAAAGAATTCACCGAGTCCCATCCCCACGTGGTCGCCATCGCCACCTGCCGCCGGGTGGCCAGCGGCGGCAAGTTCAAGGGATCGATTGCCGCGGAAATAGACATTCTGGGCAAAGCTGCGAACGCCGGTTGCCAGATGTTAGACGTTGAGCTACAAACTGCCAGCCGCTTGAAACCGGCACAATTGTCGAAGCTTCGCTCCCAGGCCGCGATTGTCTTGTCCTTCCACGACTTCCGCGCCACCCAGAAGCTGGATGAAACCCTGGCCAAAATGACCGCTTATCCCGCCGACTTCTACAAGATCGTCGGCACCGCAACCACGCTTTACGACAACGTCACCATGATGAAGTTCCTGGAGCGGCATCGTGACGAGCACGCCCTGGTCGGAGTCTGTATGGGCGAACAGGGCATCATCAGCCGTGTACTTGGGGCCCGCGCCGGCAGCGCCTTCACCTTTGGAGCCCTGACCGCCGACGAAAAAACCGCCCCCGGGCAAGTCACCGCGCAGGAGCTGCAAAGCACATATCGTATCGACCAGGTTGACGCCGCCACAAAAGTTTATGGCGTTGCCGGAGACCCCGTCGGGCAATCGCTGTCGCCCGCCATCATGAACGCCGCCCTGCGCCGCGAAAACGTCAACGGAGTCTATCTCGCGCTGCATGCGAAGTCCCTGAAGGACTTGCTCGCCTGTATCCGCGACATTCCGATTCATGGCCTGTCGATCACCATGCCGTACAAGCAGTCGATCCTTTCGCACCTCGACAACACCGATCCCTACACTGCGAAGACAGGGGCGTGCAACACGGTAGTGCGATCGCAGGATGGAAAGCTCTACGGTTTCAACACCGACACTTCCGGAGTAGTGCGCCCTCTGGAGCAACGCATGACGTTGGCCGACGCCAAAATCTTAGTGCTCGGCGCAGGCGGGGCCGCCCGCGCGGCCGTATTCGGATTAAAAGACCGCGGTGCGCAGATTTCGATCCTGAACCGCAGCCTTGCCGCCGCCCACAAACTCGCTCGCTCGGCGAAAGCCCGAACCATCAAGCGTGCCGACCTCAAGAAACTCGAGTTCGACGTGATCCTCAACGCCACCCCCGTCGGCATGGGTAACACCAAAGACTCCCCGCTAAATGCCGACGAGATCAAAGCCAAATACGTCTTCGATATGGTCTATGACCCCGCCGAAACCCGCCTGCTGCAATTGGCCAAAGAACGCGGCTGCGAGACCATCCCCGGCAGCGAAATGTTCGTCCACCAGGCCGCCCGCCAATTCGAAATCTGGACCGGCAAGCCCGCGCCTAGAGAAGACATGCTCCGGATTGTGACTTTGGCGCTTGCCGAGCGCGCCGCCGCGCAGGCGAAGAAGTAATTGTTCCTGTTAATAAGAGGGATGTCATTCCGAGCCGCGTAAGCGGAGAGGAACCTGCTGTCCGCGTGCCGCGCCGTAAAACTGTCCACCAGCAATAGATCCGCGCACGCGAATTCGCATTCCCAATTCGGAACTCGCCTACAATCGCAGCCAGCCTATACTGTCCTCTAATGTCACCCGAAGCCGACCTGCTCACTCCCCTCCGCCGCTACTGGGGATACGACTCGTTTCGTCCGCTACAGGAGCGGGTGGTGCGCACGCTGCTGGCGGGGCGAGACACTTGCGTGGTCATGCCGACTGGCGGAGGCAAGTCGCTGTGCTACCAGTTGCCGGCGGTGATTTCGCAGCGCACTACGGTGGTGGTCTCTCCCCTGATTGCGCTAATGCAGGACCAGGCCGCGCAGCTCGCGCAAATGGGAATTCCCGCGGCTGTCTTGAATAGCTTTCTGACCAACGACCAGCAATCCAAAGTCATCCGCGAGGCCCGCGACGGAGCTTACCGGCTGCTCTATCTTTCTCCCGAGCGCCTGGCCCGCGCCGATACCCTGAGTTGGTTGCAGCAGGTGCCGATCGCATTTTTCGCCATTGATGAAGCGCACTGCATCTCCGAGTGGGGACACGAATTCCGTCCCGAATACCGCCAACTGAGCCGCCTCCGCGAGCGCTTTCCCGACCGTCCGATTGCCGCCTTCACCGCTAGCGCAACGAAACACGTTCGCGCCGACATTCTGACCCAGCTTCATCTGCGCGAGCCGGATAAATACATCGCCAGCTTCCATCGTCCTAACCTGCGCTACTTAGTCCGCGAGTGCGACGGCGTCGAGCAGCTCCCGCTTCTATTCGAAGTCCTGCGCAATTTTCCTGACGGCAACGTCATTGTTTATTCGCCCACCATCAATCGCGTGGAGGAGACAGTGGATTTTCTCGAAAACCAGGGCATCGCCACCGTCGGCTATCACGCCAAGATGGAGAGCGAAGATCGCCGCCGCAATCAAGAGCGCTGGATGTCCGATGAAGTGCGCGTACTGGTCGGCACCATCGCCTTTGGCTTGGGAATCAACAAAGCAACGGTGCGCGCGGTCATCCATCTGTCGCTGCCGAAATCCATTGAGCAGTACTACCAGGAAGCCGGCCGCGCCGGCCGCGACGGCCAGCCCGCCGACTGCATTATGCTCTGGCAAAAACAAGACGCCGGCCTGCTCGGATTTTTTGCCAACCAGATCACCGACCCCGCCGAGCGCGACCGCGCCTGGCAGCGCTATCACACGATCCGCGCTTTTGTGGGGTCGCGCGATTGCCGCCACAAAAAAATCTGCAATCACTTCGGAGAAACGCCAAAGTGGGCCACCTGCGGCGCGTGCGATGTATGCGGCAGCACCCCAGAGTGGCTGAGGATGGATTGCCTCCCTGATCCGCGAAAGCGCCGGAAGTTTGGCGATAGGGCGCGAGTCGCGGCGGACGCCCAAGTCGCGTTCATTCCCCGCTGTGATCCGGACTCTGCGCCGTCTTTGTCTTTGCCCTTCAGCGATGCGGTTCGAACTGCTTCGACGTCGGGTGTCGAGGTTCCGACTGGTCCGGCTGCGAATGCTTCGGCTGCCAGAGCGCATCCGAGTTTTGAAGAAATGGAATTGCGCGAATATCTCCGCGAGTGGCGGCGTGAGACCGCGCAAGAACAACGCGCGCCTGCATACGTCGTCCTGCACGACACTACGCTCGATGAAATCTGCCGCCGCCGCCCGCAGTCCATTGCCGACCTTCGCCGTATCACCGGAATCGGCGAGCGCAAAGCAGAAATGTTCGGACCGCGAATCATCGAAGCCCTCTCCCGATTCCAGTCCGGAGCCCGCGCCACCACACTCCCGCCGAAAAAGAGTCTCCCCGCCCAAGAAACCCTGCGCCTGCTGGCCGAAGGCCGCAGCTTCGAAGACATCGCCAAGATTCGCGGACGGCAACTTACAACCGTGGTGAATGCCGTTGCCACTCTTGTCGAATCCGGCCTGCTAGAATTTCAGCCCGCCTGGATCAACGCGGCCCGGCAATCCATCATCGAAGCCGCCTGCGCTCAAGTGGGTATGGAGAAGCTCAAGATTCTGAAAGATTCCCTTCCGCCCGAAATCACGTACGATGAAATCCGCCTGGTGGTAGCCCGCTTGAGGCGCGACCAGAAGCAGAGCAAGGCTACAATACCTGCCTAGCCAGCTTTGCATGACGAGGCACTCGATGCCGGATAAGCGGACTCCAAGTCGTAAGCGTAAAGCCTTTGTGGGCGCTCCATTGCTTGTCCTCTGTGTTGCGCTGGGTAATAGGCAGGTGGACAAGCAGAATCCTCCGCTAAGAGTAAATCTCTGCGACCTCTACCAACAGCCTGAACAATACGCGGGTCAGATGGTCGAGGTTCGAGCGAGTGTGGCCGGAAACGATCTCTGGATCGATGACTTTGAAGCGAAGCCCTGCCCCTCATGGACTCCAGTAGTAGCGGTGTTTCCAGAACAAGTCAGTCCACGGCCTCAGTTTGACCTCGTCAGAGAGAATCGCTTGCGACATACTTTGAGAGTCTGCGAAAGGGAATGAATGTGCAGGCGACCCTCGAGGGTCGCTTCGACGCAGCTTTTGTCTGGCGAGATCACAAACGGGTAGCCGTGGGCACTGAGAGGGGCTACGGGAAGAGGAACAAGTACGGAGGCCGACTTGTTCTACACAGGATCTTGGATGTCGTGGTCCTGCCGAGATCCAGAATGGGAGGCCGCCGAAAGGCACAGCTTACACGAAGAGCGATTCTTCTCGGATGACAAGGAACTTAATGCCAGATAAGCAAAACCCAAGACGCACCTTCCTAAAAATCGCAACCGCCGGAGTGAGCGCCCTAGTCGCCCTCCCCGAAAGCGCCGCCGCACAGACTCCAAACGCATCCGCGAAGTCGTTCTACGAAGTCACCACGTTTGGCGCCAAAGGCGACGGCCACGTCCTCGACTCCCCCGCCATCAACCGTGCAATCGAAGCCGCCGCGGCAGCCGGAGGCGGAACCGTCGGTTTTCCCGCCGGAAATTATCTTTGCTACTCCATTCACCTAAAGAGCAACGTCGCGCTGTATCTCTCTCCCGGCGCAACGATCCTCGCCGCCGATCCTCCCACCGACGCCGCCAGGGTCGCCGGCAGTCCCGGCAGCAGTCCCGGATATGATCTGCCGGAATCGAATGCGCCGTGGGAGAGCTACCAGGACTTCGGCCACAATCATTGGCACAACAGCCTGATCTGGGGGGAGGGCCTGGAGAACGTCTCGATGACCGGCCCAGGATTGATTTGGGGCAAAGGCCTGAGCCGGGGCTGGGGCGCGGGGCCAAAGGCCGAACTGCCCGGCGTCGGCAACAAGGCCATCGCGCTGAAGAATTGCCGCAACGTGTTGCTGCGGGATTTCTCGATTCTTCATGGCGGACACTTCGGCATCCTCGCCACCGGCGTGGACAACCTCACCATCGACGACCTGAAGATCGACACCAATCGCGACGGCATGGACATTGACTGCTGCCGCAATGTTCGGGTCACGAATTGCAGCGTCAATTCGCCATGGGACGACGCCATCTGCCTGAAAAGTTCTTTCGCCCTCGGATACGCCCGCTCGACCGAGATGGTCACCATCAGCGATTGCGTGGTGTCTGGTAGTTTCGAAGAAGGCACTTTGCTCGACGGGACTTACAAGCGCTTCGCCACCGACGCCAAGGTGGGACGCACCGGCCGCATCAAGTCCGGGACTGAATCCAACGGCGGCTTCAAAAACATCATCATTACAAACTGCGTTTTCGATGGATGCTGGGGCCTGGCTTTAGAAACGGTTGATGGCGGCTTGCTCGAAGACGTGACCATCACCAACATCACCATGCGCGATCTCGCCGGCGCGCCGATTTTTCTGCGCCTAGGCGCGCGCATGCGCGGCCCGGCAGGAGTTCCCGTCGGTGCCCTGCGGCGGGTGCTGATCAGCAACATCGTTTGCTCGAATGCGGGATCGCCCGTAAGCTCGATCATCAGCGGTATCCCCGGCCACGAAATCGAAGACGTAAAGCTGAGCAACATCCTCATCCAGCATCAAGGCGGCGGGGTTCACGACGACGCGACGGTTCCCGAAAAAGAAAAAGACTATCCCGAGCCCTCGATGTTCGGCACGACTCCAGCGCACGGATTCTTTGTCCGCCACGTAAAGGGACTTGAAATGAACGGCGTTGAGATTCAATGTGCACGAGAAGATACGCGGCCCGCGTTTGTACTCGGCAACGTTTCCCACGCCGACTTTTTCCGCGTCACCGTGCCCCGCGTTCCCACCAAGCCCGCCTTCGTACTGAACAATGTGAAGGATTTCAGGGTGAACCGCAGCCGCTCTGTGCCCGACTCCCACATTGAAGCCGCGGAGCAGAAAGAACTCTAGAGCCTCGCTCCAATCGATTTCTCTGTCAGCCCGGCCATGTTAGGATTCTGGACTGAAATGATGATCTCAACTTCTGCGTTCGCGTTTTCACCCAGAGTTGTTGGCCGAACGCGCCTGGCAATGCTTCTTTTGGAAGGATTGCTGGTCTTCTTTGGCGCCACGCTTCTCACTCGCGCCCAGCAGCAACCGCTGGTCATCGAGCGCGCCGGAGAGACGATTGTCCTCGAACCCTACGCCCCCAACATCATTCGCGTCACGCTCAGCCTGCAGAAAGATCAGGCCACCGCCGCGCCGGGATACGGTTTCGTCGGCACTCCATCATTCCAGACCTGGAGTAGTCAGCGGGTCAATGGCGACGACGTTTATCGCTCGCCTCGACTGGTTGTAACTGTCGAAGGCATTCACCCCAGCCCCCCGCCGCCGCTCACCATCGTTGCCATTTCGAAATTCTTCAACGGCTCCGCCCCGCCCGCGCACATCACCATCACCACTCCGGAAGGCAACAAACTCCTCGAGATGACCGGTTGGTCTATGTCGGTACCCAATCATAAAGATGGAAACGCCGGCATCTTGAACGACCGCCGCCCTACCGATCAAGAATTCTTTCAGGTCGGCGCGGATTTCGTTTCTCCCGACGACGAGCACTACTACGGCTTGGGCCAAAACCACGAAGGCTATCTCGACCATCGCGGACACACCGTCCAGTGCTGGCACAACTACACCGCCACCGCCGCGCCCAGCGTGTGTGTGCCGTTTGCAGTTACCAATTACGGCTATGGCATGATCTGGGACAATCCTTCGAAGACCACGATCGAGCCGGGATTTAATGAGCAGACCAAATGGACTTCCGAAGTCGGCAACCGGGTCTCGTTTTTCGTAATCGCCGGCGCCCACACCGACGAAATTTATTCCGGCTACCGCTTGCTCACCGGCGCCACCCCGCTCATGCCCAAAGCCGCCTACGGATTTGTGCAATGCAAGCAGCGCTACATCACGCAAGATGAAATGCTGGCGGTTGCGAAGGGCTATCGCGATCGCCACTTGCCCGCCGATGTTCTCGTACTCGACTGGTTCTACTACACGAAAATGGGCGAGATGGATTTCTCTAACGAGCATTTTCCTGATCCGGCCGCGATGAACAAACAGCTTCACGACATGGGATTCCAAACCATGATTAGCGTGTGGCCGCGCTTCACCAAAGGCTCGCGTTTCTACGATTTCCTTTTGCAAAAAGGATGGTTCGAGCACCTCGCCGACGGCCCTCCCACTGACGGCCTTCCCTACGACCGCGCCGGATCAGACATCGACACCACCAATCCCGAAGCTGCGAAGTGGTTCTGGGATGTGATCCGCGACAACATCATCAGCCAAGGCTTCGACGCACTGTGGGCCGACGAAACCGAGCCTGACCTACCCCCGAACGGCAGCTATTTTTCTGTCGGACCGGGCACGCGCTACTTCAATATCTATCCACTGGTGCACACGGCGGCGATTTATGACGGATTTCGTCGCGACGTTCCTCACCGCGCGCTGATTCTTTCGCGCGACGCCTACCTCGGAGCGCAGCGCAACGGCACCATGTTCTGGTCATCCGATATTTATCCGACCTGGGACGCATTCAAGCGCCAGATTCCAACTGGCCTCGACTTCACGGCATCGGGCATCGCGAATTGGACGAACGACGTCGGCGGATGGCAATACCTGCCCGCCGAGCATCATCCGAAGCATTCTCCGTTGCTCGATCCCTCCGATGCCCGCGACAACGTCGGCGGCTACGACGATTATCCCGAGCTTTTCACCCGCTGGTTTGAGTACGGCGCGTTTCTGCCCATCATGCGCACCCACGGCAGCCGCAACGCCAACGAAGTCTGGTCGTACGGAAAACAAGCCGAGCCGATTCTCGAGAAATATCTGAAGCTGCGTTACCAGCTGATGCCCTACATCTATTCGCTGGGGTACTACACATATCAAACCGGCGCACCATCCATGCGCGCATTGTTCATGGATTTCCCCAATGACCCGCGGGTCGCCGAAATCGGCGACGAATACATGTTCGGCCCGGCGTTTCTCGTCGCTCCGGTCACCGAGCAGGGCGCAACCAGCCGCGAAGTCTATCTCCCCGCAGGCGCCGATTGGTACAACTACTGGACCAACGAGCGCCTCCGCGGGGGTCGGCTGATTCGAGTTGCGGCGCCAATCGATACGCTGCCGCTATTCGTCCGTGCCGGTTCGATTGTGGCGATGGGCGAGCCAGTCGAAAGCACCAACCACCAGCAGAAGATTTCGAAAGTGCGCGTTTATCCGGGCGCGAACGCCGAGTTCAC
>Ga0073928_10009078_pt1 | contig 12222 bp, 10 predicted proteins | sample PaiPotPPA55metaG_FD_76969 | JGI IMG/M metagenome (GOLD analysis project Ga0073928, IMG submission 76969) | Iron sulfur acid spring bacterial and archeal communities from Banff, Canada, to study Microbial Dark Matter (Phase II) - Paint Pots PPA... ...
ACAATTTCGGCATGACCTATCAAGTTCTCGCACGCAAGTGGCGGCCCAAATCTTTCGCTTCGCTCGTTGGCCAGGAGCACGTGGTACGCGCGCTCACGCACGCGCTCGACGGCGGCCGTCTGCACCATGCCTATTTGTTCACCGGCACGCGCGGCGTCGGCAAGACGACGCTGTCGCGGATCTTCGCCAAGGCGCTGAACTGCGAGACCGGCGTGACGTCCACGCCTTGCGGCGTATGCCGGGCGTGCAAGGAGATCGACGAGGGACGGTTTGTCGATTATGTGGAGATGGACGCGGCCAGTAACCGCGGCGTGGACGAAATGGCCGCGCTGCTGGAACGCGCGGTGTACGCCCCGGTCGACGCGCGTTTCAAGGTCTACATGATCGACGAAGTGCACATGCTCACGAACCACGCGTTCAACGCCATGTTGAAGACGCTGGAAGAGCCGCCTGCACACGTCAAGTTCATCCTGGCTACCACCGATCCCCAGAAGATCCCGGTCACCGTGCTGTCGCGCTGCCTGCAGTTCAATTTGAAGCAGATGCCGGCAGGGCAGATCGTCGGGTATCTGGAACACGTGCTTGGTGAAGAGCAGATCCCTTTCGAGCAGCAGGCGTTGCGGCTGTTGTCGCGTGCCGCTGACGGCAGCATGCGCGACGCGCTTTCGCTCACCGACCAGGCCATTGCGTATTCGGCGAATCAGGTGACCGAGGAAGCCGTGCGCGGCATGCTCGGCGCGCTCGACCAGAGTTATCTGATCCGCTTGCTCGATACCCTCGCGGCCGGCGACGGGCAGGGTGTGCTTGGCATCGCGGACGAGATGGCGTTGCGCAGTTTGTCGTTTTCCACGGCGCTGCAGGATTTGGCCGGCTTGTTGCACCGGATCGCGTGGGCGCAATTTGCACCGGCTTCGGTGCTGGACGAATGGCCGGAGGCAACCGATATCCGTCGTTTCGCCGATTTGCTCAGCGCCGAACACGTGCAACTGTTCTATCAGATCGCGACCATCGGGCGCGGCGAGATGGGTTTGGCACCCGATGAATACGCCGGTTTCACCATGACCTTGTTGCGCATGCTTGCGTTCGAACCCGCCGGTGGTCCGGGCGGAGGAGGCGGGGGCGGCGCTCGGGTAAGGCCGGCGGTGATGGGCGCGCCGAGTACCGGCACCCGCGAATCGGCGCCGAGCGGTGTCGCGGCCGGCGGGTCGGGTATATCGGCCGCGGGAACCGCGAAGCCAGTGGCGAATCGTGCAGCCGATGTCGCTTCGACGCAAGCCGCCGCACCGGGTTCGGATCGCGCAAAAGCGCCGCAGTCGCAAGGTGTCGTGTCGGAGCCCAGCGCGGCTGCGGATGGGAGCGATTCGACGTCGGGGGCGGTATCGGTCTCGGCCTCTGCCTCCGCCTCGCACGAGAGTCCCGCCGCGAGCGGTGCTGACAGCGCGGTGCAAAGCGTTGCCGTTGAGCCGGAGCCGGCTGCAAAGGCTCGCGTGATAGCGGAGCCCGATCAAACGGCTGCGGTTATCGATACCCCCGCCGTCTCCTTGGCCCGTGACAATGCCCTAAACGATACAGCTGAAGGGAAGGTTGAAACGCTGAGCGGCAAGCCGGAGGGCGCCGAAGCTGGCGCGGCGGATGCACAAAGCGCTTCGACGGCCATTTCTGCCGGACCAGGCTCGCCCGACGTCATCGCGGCATCTGTCGATCCTTCAGATCCGCTGCCTTTCGCCACCACGCCTTCGTCAGGGGACCGCTCCGGTGCATCTCCGGATGAGGTATCGGCTGCGCCTGAGTCCGAAGCCGATTCCAACCCGGCATCGCTTGCCGCTGCCGCCCAAGAACTCGTCGATCGCGCGGCTGCCGGTAGGGCAGAAAGCCGGGCAGAAAACCAGACCACGCCGTCGGCTGAAAAAATGGCCTCGCCTCGTGGAGCGGGCGGTGCTAGCGCCGCGCTCGATGTGTTGCGCAGCGCGGGTATGCGGGTATCGTCGGATCGCGTGGCACGTGCCCCAGAACCCGTGCGCAAACCCGTCGCCACGAAGGCGGCACCCACCGTACAGGTTCCGGTGCCACGCAGGCCTGCCGCTTCGCCCGATCGAAGCGCCGCGCCCGCAGCAGGCGACTCGCGGTTCAACGGAGCGCAGCAGGATGCGAACGCCACTGATGCAAATGCGGGAGCCCAGCGCGGCGCCGCCGCGGGCAAGAGCAGCAGCGGCGCAACCCCTCCGTGGGAAGAAATGCCGCTGGACGACTATCAACCGGTGTCGTCGGACGATGGTTATTTCATGCCGCCCGACGACGGTTTCATGCCGGCGTTCGACAGCGGCCCCGACGACCTGCGTTTTAACGATGCACCTGCTGCCAAGCCAGCGCCCAAAGTCGATGCACGTCCGCTGCCCCCCGCCGTTCCGCTCGACGCCATTGGTGTGAGCGGTGACTGGCCAACGCTGGCCGTGGATTTGCCGCTGAAGGGGATCGCTTACCAACTGGCGTTCAACAGCGAACTGACCGCGTGCGACGACACGTCCATCACCCTCGCGGTGCCGGTCCCGCAGTACGCCGAAAACGCACAGGTCGCGAAGCTGAAGGCTGCGTTAACCGATAAGCTCGGCCGGCCGATCGACGTGAACGTGAGCGTTGGCCCGGCGCGCCGCACGGCCGCTGCAGTCGATGCCGCCGCTCGCGCGCAGCGCCAGCAGGAGGCGGAGCAGGAGATTACGCAGAACCCGTTCGTGCAGTCGCTGATCCGCGATTTTGGCGCGAGTATCGTGCAGGGTTCGATCAAGCCGATCGCATCGGGTAACGCGCAGGGCGGCGGCCAGAACGCGGCATCGACGAACTGAGATTTGCACGAAGGCGAGGAACCCTCTTCAGCCGGATGGCTCGAACGAACACCGAAATACCCGCTGTAAAGTACCTAAAGCACGCAAGGCACAACCATCACCCCTTCACAGCCAGCGCGGCCCCGAGCTGATTCCGAACCGCGCGGCACGCATTCATTCTCTTTACCCCGTTTCGAGCAAGGAGCCCGACCATGATGAAGAACCAACTCGCCGGCTTGATGAAGCAAGCTCAGCAGATGCAGGACAACATGAAGAAGATGCAGGACGAACTCGCCCTGGTCGAAGTGGAAGGACAATCCGGCGCCGGTCTCGTGAAGGTGACCATGACGTGCAAGAACGATGTCCGCCGCGTGTCGATCGACCCGAGCCTGCTCGCCGACGACAAGGACATGCTGGAAGACCTCGTCGCCGCTGCGTTCAACGACGCCGTGCGCAAAGCCGAAGCCACTACGCAAGAAAAGATGAGCGGCATGACGGCCGGCATGCCTATGCCGCCGGGTTTCAAGCTGCCGTTCTAAATACCTCAACCCTCAGAGCATAGGGTCCCAAGCGCATGAAACAACCTTCCGCCTTGTCGGCGCTCGTCGAAGCGCTGCGCGCGCTGCCGGGCGTGGGTCCCAAGTCGGCGCAGCGCATGGCCTATCACCTGATGCAGCATGACCGGCCTGGCGCCGAAAAGCTCGGCCGCTCCCTGATGTTCGCGACCGAGCATCTGCAACACTGCGAGAAGTGCAACACGTTCACCGAGGCGGCGATCTGTGAAGTCTGCAGCGACCCTGAACGCGATCCTGAACTGCTCTGCGTGGTCGAAACGCCTGCCGACCAGATCATGCTCGAACAGACCTTGACGTATCGCGGACTGTATTTCGTGCTGATGGGACGGTTGAGTCCGCTAGACGGTATCGGGCCGAAAGAGATCCATTTCGATCGCCTGATCCAGCGCGCCACCGACGGGCTCGTAAAGGAAATCGTGCTCGCCACGAACTTCACGAACGAGGGCGAGGCGACCGCGCATTATCTCGCGCAGACGCTCAAGTCGAAGGGCCTGAAGGTAACGCGCCTCGCGCGCGGCGTGCCGGTAGGCGGCGAACTCGAATACGTCGATGCGGGCACGATCGCGCGCGCAATGCTCGACCGGCGCTCCGTGTAGACAGCAGTTTGCAGACATCAGTCACACCGCAACAAGGCAATGACATGACCGAAGCAGAAGCATTGGCGCTTGCCACGCACCGGCATTACAAGGGCGGTTTATATCGCGTGATTGGTGTGGCGCGGCATTCAGAGACCGAAGAGTCGATGATCGTCTATGAACATCTCTGGCCGCACGATCATGGCCTGTGGGTGCGTCCGGCGGAATTGTTCAACGGCACGCTGGCCGACGGTTCGCCGCGCTTCAAGGCGCTCGATATTCCACTGTAAAGGCTGTCCGGCGTTTCAGGCTATCAAGCTATTTCAGGCCGCTGTGAAAACCCTAACGAAGGAGACAGCATGAGCGTTTCTACGGGACCGCTCGCCGGCGTCAAGGTGCTCGAACTCGGTACGCTGATCGCCGGGCCGTTCGCCGCGCGCTTCATGGGCGAGTTCGGCGCCGACGTGATCAAGATCGAAGATCCGAACGGCGGCGATCCGCTGCGCAAATGGCGCAAGCTCTATCCGGAAGTGGGCGGAACATCGCTATGGTGGGCCGTCCAGGCACGCAATAAAAAGTCGGTAACGGTTAATCTCAAGTCCCCCGAAGGCAAGGAAATCGTGCGGCGGCTGGCGAAGCAGGCTGATATTGTCGTCGAGAATTTCCGGCCGGGCTTGCTCGAAAAACTCGGGCTTGGCTATGAAGTGTTATCCGCCGAGAACCCCGGCCTCGTGATGGTGCGTCTGTCGGGCTACGGGCAGACCGGGCCGTATCGTGACCGGCCGGGATTCGGCGCCATCGCCGAATCGATGGGCGGATTGCGTCACATCACCGGTTATCCGGACCTGCCGCCGCCGCGCATCGGCATTTCCATCGGGGACTCCATTGCTGCACTGCATGGTGTGATCGGCGCGTTGATGGCGCTGCACCATCGGCAAGCGAACGGCGGCAAGGGACAAGTAGTCGATGTCGCACTGTACGAAGCCGTTTTCAACATGATGGAAAGCGTCGTTCCCGAATATGGCGTGTACGGAATGGTGCGAGAGCGCACGGGGGCGTCGCTGCCGGGCATTGTGCCGTCGAATACGTATCCGTGCCGCGACGGCAGCATCGTGATTGGCGGCAACAGCGATCCGATCTTCAAGCGGCTGATGCTCGCTATCGACCGTGAAGACCTGGGTAACGATCCCACGCTGGCATCGAATGACGGACGCGTGCCGCGCACCCGCGAAATTGACGACGCAATCCGCGTGTGGCTTTGCACACGCTCCATAGACGAGGCGCTTGCCGTGCTGAACGCTGCGGATGTGCCTGCAGGCCGCATTTACAGCGTCGCCGATATGTTCACCGATCCGCAATACATCGCGCGGCAGATGATCCAGCATTTTCCCTGGCAGGACGGCCGGGAGATCGCGCTGCCGAACGTTACGCCAAAGTTGTCGGAGACGCCCGGCGAGACACGCTGGCTTGGCCCGCAACTCGGTGAACACACCGATGAAGTCCTGCAATCGCTCGGCTATGACGCCGATGAGATTGCGCGGCTGCGCGCGAACAACGCGATTTAATCCTGCGCGCCTTGGCAATCCGTCAAATAGGGAACTCGGCGCGGGGTGGGTCACCTGATCCTGCAAGCTGAATCTACCTTCGACATCGACACCGTGCTCGCCGGCACTCTGGTGCTTAGCGGGATTGCGTGACGTTCGTCGGGCGCCACCTGATGAAGTGGCAGCGGGCGCCGGCGATATCGAAAAGATGCGAAGAGCGGCGCGCAGCTTGAGAAGCGTTGTTAGTGCGCGCAGCCGTTCTTTACCGTCTTACAGCTTATCAAGGTTCGATCACGATTTTCCCGGACACGCGCCGGCTCGCCATGTCATTCAATGCCACGGCGGTCTGTTCAAGAGCGTAGCGCTTCGTGACGTGCGGCCGTACCCGGCCGTCCTTGATCCAGCCGAAAATCTGCTGCAACGCGGCGCTCGCCAGATCGGGTTCGCGCTGGATATGCTGCCCCCAGAACACGCCGACAATACTCGCGCCTTTCAGCAGCGCGAGGTTGAGCGGCAGCCTCGGAATGTCGCCATTCGCAAACCCGACCACAAGATACCGGCCGCGCCACCCGATGCTGCGAAAAGCCGGTTCCGCGTACTCGCCGCCGACCGGGTCGTAGATGACGTCGGGCCCGTTGCCGTTCGTCAGCGCCTTGATCCGTTCGCGCAGGTTTTCACTCGTGTAGTCAATGATGGCGTCCGCGCCATGTTCCAGGCATAACGCGAGCTTCTCCGGACTCGATGCCGCCGCAATCACACGGGCTCCGAGCGCCTTGCCAATTTCCACCGCTGCCAACCCCACGCCGCCCGCCGCGCCCAGCACGAGCATGGTTTCGCCGGCCTTCAGCGCACCCCGGTCGACCACGGCATGGTGCGACGTGCCGTACGCAAGCGTAATGGCGGCAGCGCTGGCGAAGTCGATGTCCTCGGGCAATGGCATACATGCTGCCTCGCTTGCCAGCGCCTGCTCGGCGAACGCGCCTTGCGCCGTGTACGCGGCGACCCGCATGCCGATCTTCAGCCGCTTGACGTCCGGACCCACGGCCCGCACCACGCCGGCGAATTCGGAGCCCGGCGTGAACGGCAATTCGGGTTTCATCTGGTACTTGTTCTGGATCACGAGCACATCGGGGAAATTCACGCTAGCGGCGCGTACGTCGATCACTACCTGGCCGGCCCCGGGATGGAGATCGGGCAGCGTTTCCAGGACAAGGGACTCCGGTGGTCCGTACTGGTTGCATCGAATGGCGCGCATGGTGTCTCCGGGTGAAATTGTCGTGATCTGGGAGTGTAGATCAGGGCTGCGCGAGTGTGCGTCTGCCTCTGCCGCGTTGGCCGAAAGGTCTATAAAACGCATGCAAATCATCCACTGCCATGCGCCGCAGCAGGCCGTCAGGCCAAGTGCCCCGAGGGCGATCCGCGGGCCTTCCTTCCTCGGTTACAATCGTCGGATGCGAATCCTACTCAGTAACGACGACGGTTATCTGGCGCGTGGCCTCAACGTGCTGCATGCGGCCATGCAGCCGCTTGGAGAAGTGACGGTGATGGCGCCCGAGCAAAACTGCAGCGGCGCTTCGAACTCACTGACGCTGTCGCGCCCGCTCATCATTCACACGGCGGCGAATGGTTTCAACTATGTGAACGGCACGCCAACGGACTCGGTGCACATCGCACTGACGGGCATGTTGGCCGAGCAGCCGGACCTGGTGGTATCGGGTATCAACAACGGCCAGAACATGGGCGAGGACACGCTGTATTCCGGCACTGTCGCCGCCGCCTCGGAAGGGTTCATGTTCGGCGTGCCGGCCATCGCGTTTTCGCTGGTCGGGCGCGACTGGCTGCATCTGGAAGACGCGGCGCGGGTGGCTGCGGACATCGTCGCGCATTATCTCGCGCACCCCATGCCTGGCCATCCGCTGCTTAATGTGAACATTCCGAGTCTGCCGTATGACGAGATGGGCGAATGGCGCATTACGCGGCTCGGCAAGCGTCATCCATCGCAGCCGGTCATTCGGCAAATCGATCCGCGCGGCAATCCGATCTGGTGGATCGGGCCGTCTGGTGACGCGCTCGACGCAAGCGAAGGCACAGATTTCCACGCGGTGGCGAACGGGCATATCTCCATCACGCCGCTGCAACTCGATCTGACTCACACCAAGCTGCTGCCCGCCACGCGCGAGTGGGCCGAGGCGCGGAGCCGCAGTTCATGACGGACGACCGCGCGAAACGCTTTCCGCTGGCGCTCGCCGATCTGGTGCGCGAGCCGCGCAAGGCGACTGCGCGTCCCGATGCGGGAGCCAAGCCGGGCTTGAAACCAGCATTGAAGGCCATTTCGGGCGGCGGTTTGAAACCTGCGTCAGCTACGCACAAGGCCGCTGCAGCCGCTCCGAAACTGGCGGGCGGCAAGGCAGTAAAACCGGCTAACGGCACACATTCCGGCATGAACGCGAGCAAAGCGGCGAAACCTGAATCAATTGCTCTCGCGGGTAACACGGCGGCGCGCGGCGTGGCGGGAAGTCCGGCTGCATCAACGGGCGATCGGCATCGCTCGCCTGCAAGAGTGCATGCCGCGTCGAAACCTTCCACGGTCATCGCGCATCATCAGCCCGGCGCGCTGCGTTCGGGCGTGCGTCCGACCGAAACGCGCGATCTTCAGCCAAAGTTAAAGACACATTTGAAGCCGGATGCGAAGTCACAACCGGCAAAGTCACCGGCGCCACAGCCCGAAGTCAGGCCGAACGCCAGCCGAAAGGCTGCGTCCCAGGCGGGGCAGCCAAGCACGCACGCGCTGACATCGGAACGAGTGCGTGAGCGCATGGTCGAACGGCTGCAGGCGAATGGCATTACGGACGCCCGCGTGCTTGCCGCCATGGCCGCAGTGCCGCGCCATATGTTCGTCGATCCCGGTCTTGCCGCGCAGGCTTATGAGGATGCTGCGCTGCCGATCGGACATCATCAGACCATCTCGAAGCCGTCGGTGGTCGCGCGGATGATCGAGCTGGTCGCGGCCGGGCGTACGCTCAAGAATGTGCTGGAAATCGGCACGGGCTGCGGGTATCAGGCGGCCGTGCTGTCGCAGGTGGCAACCGACGTGTATTCCATCGAGCGTATCCGGCCGTTATCCGAACGTGCAAAGCTGAACCTGCGGCCATTACGCGTGCCGAACATCCGCCTGCATTACGGCGATGGCCGTCTCGGGCTGCCGGCGGTCGCGCCGTTCGATGCCATTGTGATTGCTTGTGCCGGACTCGACGTTCCGCAGGCGTTGCTCGATCAACTCGCCGTAGGCGGCAGACTTGTTGCGCCAGTCGGGTCCCAGACGGCGCAAGCGCAGATACTGACGCTCGTCGAGCGCGTTTCGCCCACTCAATGGCGCGAGTCGCAGCTCGATCGGGTTTTCTTTGTACCCTTAAAATCCGGAGTGATTTAACACCGATGAGTATGTTGCGTGCTAAACGAGAAGTGAGCGCGAACCCCGGCCTGATGGCGGTTCAGCGCGGTGTATGCGTGGTGGCGCTGTGCGCGCTGGCTGCCTGCGCGACCCGGATGGACCAGGCGCCTGTCGTGGACCGGACCGGATCCGCAATCGGTACGCAAGCCGCTCAGGATGGAGCCGTGTTGCCGCCGGGTCCGCCGCCGCCGGGTTATTACCGAGTGAAGCCGGGTGACACCCTATACCGGATCGCACTGGAAAACGGCCAGAATTATCGGGATATTGCGTCGTGGAACAACATGACGAACCCGAACCAGATCGAAGTCGACCAGTTACTGCGCGTGGCACCCCCGGGCGCCAATCTCGCGGCGGCCACACCGGGCGTTTCTACCGCTCCGATTGTCGGCGGCGGGGTGCAAGCCCAGCCGCTGAATAGCACGTACGGCGCGAATCCTTCGGCTGCACCGGGCACGAATGGCGGCGTGCCGCCTGCGCCGAATTACGGCACGTCGTCCGGCATGGGGGCAATGCCGGGCACAGCGGCGCCAGGACTGGCCATGACGCAGCCGCCGGGCGCGGGCGTCGACAACGGTGCGGCCGCGGTTCCGGCTGCGCCGTTGGCATTCATCTGGCCGGCGCGCGGACCGATTCTCGGCACGTTCGACGACGCGAAAAACAAAGGCTTGAACATTGGCGGCGCAGCCGGAGATCCGGTCAATGCGGCCGCCGATGGACGGGTCGTCTACTCCGGCAACGGTCTACCCGGATACGGCAATCTCATCATCATCAAGCACGACGCAACTTTTCTTACCGCGTACGCACATAACAGTGCTTTGATGGTAAAAGAGGGAGACGCGGTGACAAAAGGGCAGAAGATCGCCGAGATGGGCAACAGCGATTCGGACCGCGTGATGTTGCATTTCGAAGTCCGCCGGCAGGGCAAACCTGTCGACCCTCTGAAGTATTTGCCGCCGCAATAAGCGAAACCATCATGCCTAAATCGAAGCGCCGCCCGCCGCAAGCCGAGACTGAGACAATCAGCCGACCCACGCAGACAACGGTGGAAGACGGCGCTTCGAGCCATGCAGACGAGGCTGAAAGTGAAACGGCCGACGCCGAGCTTGATGTAGACGAAGACAGTGGCGCGAGCGGCAAGGATGCCGCCGAGGGTGCGGCTGATTCCATACCCGACGTCGACGACTTCAAGTCCATTTTGCAGGCCGAACTCACGGCTGACACAATCCAGCATTACCTGAACCGCATCAGCGTGAAGCCGCTGCTGACCGTCGAGGAAGAGCAGCGTTATTCGCGGCTGGCGAAAGCTGGCGAATTCGAGGCACGCCAGGTGATGATCGAGCGCAACTTGCGCCTTGTCGTCAGTATCGCGAAGGGTTATCTGAATCGGGGCGTGCCGCTGCTCGATCTGATCGAGGAGGGCAATCTCGGCTTGATGCACGCTATCGAAAAATTCGATCCCACGCGCGGTTTCCGGTTTTCGACGTATGCCACGTGGTGGATCCGGCAGAGCATCGAGCGCGCGATCATGAACCAGGCGCGCACGGTGCGCTTGCCTGTGCACGTAATTCGCGAACTCAATCAGGTGTTGCGTGCGAAACGCCATCTCGAAAAAAGCTCGGCGAATTCGACAGCGGCCATTGCGCCCGACCGGCGCGATGCGAGTATTGACGACATCGCGCATCTCACCGGCAAAACGCCCGAGGAAGTCACGGACATCCTCGCGCTCAACGAACACACGGCGTCACTTGATGCACCGCTGGATCTCGACCCGGCGAGCAGCCTGCTTGACCTGCTCTCCGACGACGCCAGCCAGTCGCCTGATTCCGAAGTTCAGCATCGCGAACTGGAAACGCTGACGAAGCTGTGGCTTTCCCGCCTGTCCGACAAACACCGGCATGTTATTGAGCGTCGTTTCGGCCTGAACCACATTGAACCGGCCACGCTCGAAGAACTCGCGGACGAAATGGGCCTGACGCGCGAGCGTGTGCGCCAGATCCAGCAGGAAGCGCTGGTCCGGCTGAAGCGGTTCTTCGCATCGAACGGTGTGCGAAAAGACGCCGTGCTCTAGGCGAGGCGCCGTCCTTGCAACGCTGTCCTTAAAAAAACAATGACACCCATTCTCGTATTCGACATCGAGACGATTCCCGATGTCGACGGTATTCGCCGTCTCGACAATCTTCCCGCCACGCTGACCGACATCGAGGTCGCGGAGCATGCGTTCGCCGCCCGCCGAGAAAAGGTGGGCAACGATTTCCTGCCGCATCATCTGCAGCGCATTGCCGCCATTTCGTGCGTGTTCCGCGATAACACCGGTTTTCGCGTGCGCTCGCTCGGCACGACGACGGATTCCGAGGCGGTACTGATCCAGTCGTTTTTTCGCGTGATCGAAAAGTATACGCCGCAACTCGTTTCATGGAACGGCGGCGGTTTTGATCTGCCGGTGCTGCACTACCGGGCGCTGGTGCACGGCGTGACGGCGTCCCGCTATTGGGACCTGGGCAACGACGATCGCGAGTTTCGCTACAACAACTACATAAGCCGTTATCACGCGCGCCACACCGACCTGATGGACGTGCTCGCGATGTACCAGGCGCGCGCGAACGCGCCGCTCGATGCGCTCGCCAAGCTCTGCGGTTTTCCAGGCAAGCTCGGCATGGATGGCGGAATGGTCTGGCAGGCCTACTCGGAAGGGCGCATAGAAGAAATCCGCAACTATTGCGAGACGGACGTGGTTAACACGTACCTGATGTACTGCCGTTTTCAATTGATGCGAGGTGGTTTTTCCGCTGAAGAGTATGCCGACGAGATCACCTTCGTAAAGAACGCACTCGCGCTTGAACCAGCATCACATTGGGCCGAATATCTGGCAGCGTTCGACAGCTGAGCATTGGGCCGGGGTTCTCCCGGCATCGTCTACAATCTCGCCTTTGCTGCCCGTTTTCGGGGCCTTCATCGCGCTTTTCGTTTTGTTTTTCGCCTCCCGATTCTTCAATTTTTTCACATTAGCCAGGAAGTCCGCAGGTGTCTCACGCTCGAAAAAAATCGCGTAATCGACGCAGTCCACCGGCTCGAATCGTTCCTCTGGACCCTTCGGCCGCGCCGCTCGAGATCGAAATCAAATCGATCGACATGGATGCCCAAGGCGTTGGCCGCGCGACGACCGAGGACGGCTCGGACGGCAAGGTCATTTTCGTGGAAGGCGCGTTGCCGGGCGAACGTGTGTTGTATGCGAGCTTTCGCAAGAAGGCCGCATTTGAG
>Ga0073928_10009079_pt1 | contig 12221 bp, 9 predicted proteins | sample PaiPotPPA55metaG_FD_76969 | JGI IMG/M metagenome (GOLD analysis project Ga0073928, IMG submission 76969) | Iron sulfur acid spring bacterial and archeal communities from Banff, Canada, to study Microbial Dark Matter (Phase II) - Paint Pots PPA... ...
CTTCGGCTCGGCGGCCTCGGGCGCTTTTTTGCGCATCGTACGTGCCGGCTTGCCATTCGAATCGGCTGCCGGCGTGGTTTTCCGGCGCACGCGCGTCGATTTTGGCGTTTCCTCGGCGGCGGGGAGCGCCTTCGTCACGGTTGCGGACAATTCGCCGCCCATTGTGGGCGCGGCGGCTCCGGCACGGCGCGGGCGACGCGCGGGCTTGGTCGGCCTTGCGCCTTCCTCGGGCGCGCGCAGATGCGGCGGAGGCGGCTCGACGGCCGGTGGCTGCGCCTTGCGGTTCCACGGCGCGATGGCGCGGACGGGTTCCCGGGGCGCCGTCTTGCCCGTGGGCTCCGCACTGCCGTCTGCTGCGACTCGGAAGATGTGGCGATCCGGCACCGCTCCAGGCACGGCGGTCGTTGCCGCCGGCTGTTCGCCCGGTGCGCCCCGTCCGTGACGACGGCGGCGGCGGCGGCGGCGCCGATGCGCGCCTTCACCTTCGTGAACCTGCAGCGCGGGTTGCTCTTCCTCAGGCGCTTCTTCGGTTTCGACCTGCACCTCTGCGCTGTGGGCGGGGATTCCGGCCTGCGCTGCCTGCAGCAGCTCGTCAGATCGTCCACCGCGCCCGCCGCGACGACGACGCCGGCGGCGGCGATGCCGCCCCTCGCCTTCTTTGACCTCGCCCTGCGCAATGACGATTGCTTCCGGCGCGTGCTCGCCCTTGACTTCGGCAACAACGGCTTTGTCGGCGCGCTCTTCCTCTTCGGTGATCGTGGTGATTCCGATCGGCGGACGCGCCTGCGAAAACTTCGCAGCTTCCTCTGCCAGTTCGCGCAGCTGTTGCGCCTGGTCGGCGGCGGTGAGCTCCTTGCGCCCGCGACCCCGGCGGCGTCTTTTCTTCTCCGCGGGCGCTGCGGCAGTCAGCTCGGCGAGCGCCGAATCTTCGGCGACGTCGATGAGCTTGATCCGCGCGGTTTGGCCGGACATGCTCGCGGCGTTTTCGACCTCGATAATGCGGCCTTGAATTACGGCGGCGGCCGAAGTGGCATTCGGCAGGCGGCCCGCGAGCAGCTCGACCTCGTGTTCGTCGCCAACGCGGAGTGCGCCGTCGGGCTTGACGGCCACGTTGCGCAAGCGTACTTTCTCGGGATGCACGAGCGGATCGACGCGCACGTGAATCGGCGTACCGATTTCGTCACGCAGCTCTTTGACCTCGTCCTCGTACCAGAACTCGAGTTGTGCGGCAACGGTCGGCGCCGTTTCGATCAGTAGCGGCTGATGATCGGTATGCTGATGCGAGCGGATCTTGCGCAGCACGTCGATTGCAACCGACTGCGCCGACATGACGCTGCCCATGCCCGCGCAGGTGGGACAGCTGCCGCGCAGCTGCGATCCGAGATCCTTGCCGACGCGCTTGCGCGTGAACTCGAGCAACCCGAGATTACTGAATGACTGAATCGTCGCACGCGTGCGATCGCGGCGCAGGCCCGCTTCCAATATCTGAATGACTTTGTTGCGCGACGATTCGGTGTTCATGTCGATGAAGTCGCAGACGATGATGCCGCCGATATCGCGCAAACGCACTTGCCGCGCGATCTCCGAGGCCGCTTCAACATTCGTTTTGACGATCGTGTCTTCGAGATTCTTGCCGCCCGTGAATTTGCCGGAATTGACGTCGATGACTGTGAGCGCTTCGGTCGTTTCGATGACGATCGATCCACCGGACGGCAGATTGATCTTCGGTTTCATCAGTTTTTGCAACTCTTCGTCGATCTTGTAATCTTTGAAGAGCGAACGTCCCGAATTGTAATACTCGACGCGATCGAGATACTGCGGACCGAGCAGCTGCAGGAAGCTGCAGACTTTTTTGTACTCTTCCTCGTTGTCGATGAAGACTCGCTCGACGTCCGCGGTGATGAAGTCGCGCGCCGCCTTGTACACCAGGTTCATGTCCTTGTGCAGCAGCGAGGGTGAGGGCGCGCGCTTGTACGATTCCAGAATGCCGTGCCACATGCGGATCAGCACACCGAGATCCGCGATCAGTTCCGCCTCGCTTACGCCTGCGGCGGCCGTACGCACGACCGTGGCCATGCCCTCGGGACGGATGCGCTTCATGATCGCCTTGAGGCGGTTACGTTCGTCCGCAGAATCGATCTTGCGCGAGACGCCGCTGTATTTGCCGGTCGGCATGAGAATGAGGTAGCGGCCCGGCAGCGAGATGTTCGTGCTGATGCGCGCACCCTTGAGGCCGCGCGGTTCCTTGACGATCTGCACGAGCACGTCGTCGCCGCGATTGACCTTCTCGCCGATGGTCCAGCCGCTGCGCCCCTGCGTGATTTCGACGTCGCCGATGTTCAGCGGCGTTTTGTTGATGTCGTCGACGTAGAGAAATGCATTACGGCCTAGGCCGATGTCGACGAAGCTGGCCCCCATGCCGGGCAGAACGTTCTGGACTTTACCTTTGAAAATCGAGCCAATGACTTTTTCTTCGCGCTCGATATAAATTTCCGAGAGGACGCTGTCCTCGAGAATGGCGACCCGGTTCTCCCAGGGGTCGCTCGAGATTAAGATCTCGGTTGACAAGTACTACCTAACCTTTTCAGGTTGAGGCGCTGGCTCGGCTGTTGAACTCCTCCGCGAGCGGGACACGCATCCAATCGCGATCCGTGCGATTTCCTGCGGTCACTCTCGAGCGGGTACGCTAGCAAGCCCCCACGCCCCAAAACTTCTTAAAAACCTTATAAACGGCGCGGCCCATATCTACGAGGGCTCCGCCGAGTCACGCCTGTCGTTCCCGCCACTCGGGGTGCGGACCTCCCCGATTCGGAGTCTAGTAAGCAGGCGGCGTGTAAACATTGAACGTTACCGCCGAGCGCGGCCCGCGGTTTTCGAGGCGGCGGGACCCCCTTGCCGACGATGACCGAGTCGCCGGCCTTCATCGTTAAAATTCCGCTCGCCCACCTCGGCATAGAGCTCTCCCTCGAACAGGTACAACACCTGCTCGCTGCGCGCGTGCTCGTTTTCTTTGGGTCCGCTCGCTTCGCCGGGCGCGAGCGTCATCCACGCGGTCTGCGACGCTTGGCTCGTGTCGATAACGGAAAACTTCATGCGCGCGTTTTTCCCACGTGGAGCAAACGGTAGACCTCCCGGCTTTTCGTGCGGCTTCCGATTTCGACGTGAAGGTTGCGAAGCTGCGGTCTTGACGAAAGTGGGCTGAAATCCCAGACCTCGAGTTGCGGCATGCCGGCGATCTCCAATTCGCGCAGGGCCGGTGCGCGAGCAAGCGGCGCAAGGTTGCGCAAACGGGTGATATTTCTCATGACGATAGTGGCAAGCGCCGTATTTTGAGCGAGATCGGGAAGCGTGAAGAGTGCCACATCGCGCAGTTCCAATCGGGCAAGCGCGGTAAAGACGCGCATATCACTCAGCGGCTGCGCGTTGTGCGCGATCGTCAACTCCCGCAGGACCGGCGCGCAGGCTAGTCGCGAGAGATCGACCGGCGGCGTGTTGATGAGCCCGAGTGCCTCGAGCCCGGTGCAGCTCGCAATCGCCGAAACGCCCGCATGCCTGCCGCGCACTTCCAGTTCCCGCAGTGCCGGGAGCGCTTGCAGCACGTCCAGCGGCAAGAAGTGGTCGATCGGACCCACGCGCAGGCGCTGCAGATGCTTGAACGCCGTGAGGGCGTCGACGTGCTGCAGCAGCCGCGCTTCGAGCGAGAGCGCGCGCAGCGAATGGACGGCGGACAGGCTGCGCAGATCGAACGGTCTTGTGGAGAACCCGTGCACTCGCGTCTCCACGTGGGGATGTCGCTCGAGGAATTGCGCGAGAATTTGCAGATCGCGCGCGGCGAGCTGCTCGCTGAACTGCACCCGGCCGCCGCGCGAGAGCAATTCCAACGCCGCCGGATCGAAACCGGCGCGCAGTTCATAAACGGCCAGCGGTTCGCGGGGTGCGCCGGCGCACATGCGCTCCCGAAGCAGCGTCTCGAGTTCCCACGCGTTCGCAAAACGCGAGTCGGGCAGATCGCGCGCCAAAGATTCATCAGTGGGCTCACTTCGTACGGCCTGCATGGTGCCGGGATCGTACGCATGCCGCGTCCATGTGCGCCCAAATGCGCCGCGTGAGCCGAAATGCGGGAACGGCCAAGCTTCGCGGTCGAAGGGCACTGCCGTGGCGACCATACTCCAGCGCAGCTCCTCGAGCGGTGCTCCACCGAACAGCGAACACGCCGCCGCCTTTTCGTGGCGAAGCAATTTCAGCTCGTCATGCGAGGGCACGTGCCCCGCGCGAATCGCGAAAAAATATCCGAACAGACGCGAACGGCAGGCGCGCGCGAGGATCCCCAGCGCATCGACGTGCGAGTCGAGCGGAATCCGAAGCCAGTCGCCCTCTTTGTATCTTCGTTTCAATTTAACAGGCGTTTCGCCAGAGGCTCCACGCCCCCCACACGCAAAGCGCGTGGGGTCCCCCCGATGACTAAGTCGTTTCGGGTTGGTTCGGGGCGTCGCAGTGGACAGCGCTTCGATGCGCAGCACGGCGTCGTAACGGAAGCGCTAATCTTCTTAGGCGAGCTCGATCCCGATGAGATCGGCGATGCGCTCGAAGACGCAACCCACTACGAACCGACACCGCTGGCGCAGTTCGACGAAATGCTGCGCGCCCTTCCCGTCTCGCACCAGAACTACACGTTCGTGGATATCGGCGCCGGCATGGGCCGAGTGGTGCTCCTGGCAAGCACCAAACCGTTCAAACAAATCGTCGGCGTCGAGGTTTCGCCTGCGCTTTGCGAGACCGCACGCGACAACGTCGTACGCTGGCGGCAGCGGCATCCCGATCTCCCATGCAAGGACGTGCGCATCACCTCAAAAGACGCCGCATCGTTGAAATTCCCCGGCGGAGACCTCGTATTCTATTTGTACAACCCATTTGGTGAAGCGACGCTAAGCCGCCTGGTCGAGCGGATCGAGAAGGAGTGCAGTGGCGCCGTCTTCATCATGTACCACACGCCCGTGCACGGTGCGTTCTCGACGAGCACGCCTCGTTTGCGCTTACCGCGGACTTGGGATTCGGCCGAATTTATGAAAAGCCGGCGCAGACTTAGGCGTTGCCGAGCATTCCGCGGTCTTTTTGCGAGTAGATATTCAGCAATACGCCGAGCGCGGCAAAGTTCGTAATGATCGCCGAGCCGCCGTAGGACATAAACGGAAGCGGGATGCCGGTAATCGGCATGATGCCGATGGTCATGCCGACGTTCACGATGATATGAAACGCGAACATTCCAACGATGCCGGCCGCGAGCAAAAAACCAAAGCGGTCCCGCGCCGCGAGCATCGTTTGAATGCCGCCGTAGAGCAGCATCACGTAGCATGCGATTAACGAAACCGCACCCAGAAAGCCGAGCTCTTCCGCGACGACAGTGAAGATGAAATCGCGCGAGTGCTCCGGCACGAAATTGAGCTGCGTCTGCGTTCCGTGGTGCAGACCGCGCCCGAACCACTCGCCGCTGCCGACGGCAATCTTCGATTGATTGAGGTTGTAGCCCGCACCTTGCGGATCGGCTCCCGGCTTGATAAAGACCAGCAAGCGATCCTTTTGAAATGGCTTGAGGATGAAGTTCGTGCCGACGGTCAGCGCGGCAACGGATACCACTCCGGCAGCGTACAGCAAGAAATACTTGATTTTTTCGAGGCCGAAGAAGAGCTGCGTCGAGAGTATGGACAGCAGCACGAGCGTTGTGCCGAGATCCGGCTGCTTCACGATTAGGAGCGCAGGCACGCCGACTGCAACTAGCGGCCGCGCGAGATCCTCGATGCGCTGGAACGGCCATTTGCACAGTCCCCACGCAATAAAGATCGCGAGAATCAGCTTCGCCGGCTCGGAGGGCTGGAACGTTCCGAGCGGACCGAGCGAGATCCAGCGCTGCGCTCCCATCGCGTTATGTCCGCTTTTGAGCACGAATAACAGGATGAGAAGATTCGCAGCGTACAACCAGGGCGCCCACCGCGCAAAGTTGCGGTAGTCGATGCGCGAGAACAGATACATCACGCCGATGCCGACGATCGCGTAAAAGATCTGTTTTTTGTATTCCGATGCCGCATCGCTGTTGTGCAAATCTGCGGACTGTATGGCAATCACGCCGAACATCGTCAGCACCGCTGCGGCGACGATGAGATACCAGTTGACGCTGCGCAGATAACGCCGGGTCTCGTAGGGAAGCGCGATCGTGGCCATCTGACTGTAGTTATCGGCCGTTCCGGGCGCATGGCCCTAGCAGGCGAGCAGCCACGCCCGTTCGGTACGTTAGGTGGCGGGCGCCGGTGTCCCCGAGGACTGTTGTCCGCTGCTCGACTTCTTGCGGCGCTTGCGCGGGGCGCGCTGACCGGTCTGTGGTTTCGGACCGCCCGAGTTCCGGTTCACGCCGGTAATCGGAATGTTGGCGAGCATTGCCAGCACGTTGTCCTGGTTTTCGAAATGCACGTCAATCTTCTCGCGGTCGACCTCGACGTAACGCGAAATCACGTCGACGAGATCGCGCTTCATCGCCTCGATCATCTCCGGCGCAAGCGAGAGATGATCGGACATGAGCACCAGACGCAGACGTTCCTTGGCTGTCGCGCCGGACGTTTGCCGCCCGAAAAGGCGGTTGAGGAACTCGATCATTGTTTAGCGGCGACCTCCGAGGAGCGATCCGATTTTGGACATGAACGACTCTTTATACTCGACCGTCGGTGCAGGGACGTCTTCGCCGGCCACGCGGGCGGCGATGGCGTGGTAGGCTGCTGCGGTCTTCGAATCGGTGCGCAGCGCGAGCGGCTCGCCTTTGTTCGTCGAGACGATGACCTCGGGCTCGTCCGCGATGACGCCCAGCAGCGGCAGACGCAGAATCGAGTTGACGTCCTCGACCGAAAGCATCTTGCCTTTTTTCACAAGCTGCGCTCGTACGCGGTTGATCACGAGTTGCGGCGAGAATCTATTGCCCAGCAATCCGACGACGCGATCGACGTCGCGCACGGCCGAGACTTCCGGAGTGCAAACGACGATCGCTTCTTCGGCACCGACCACGGCATTTTGAAACCCTCTTTCAATGCCGGCGGGGCAGTCGATGAGCACGTAGTCGAAGCGCTCGCGCAGCGTTTGAATCAGCTCGAGCATCTTCTGCGTATCGACCTCTTCCTTTTCGCGCGTCTGCGCGGCCGCAAGCAAATGCAGCGTGGGCGAGTGTTTGTCCCGCACCAGCGCCTCGTCGAGCGAGACCTTTTCTTCCAGCACGTCGAGCACGTGGTACTTCACACGGCTCTCGAGTCCCATGACGATGTCCAGGTTACGCAATCCCACGTCGGCATCGACGAGCGCGACGCTGCGGCCGCGGCGCGCCAGCGCCGTGCCCAGATTTGCCGTCGTCGTGGTCTTGCCCACGCCGCCTTTGCCGGAGGTGATGACGATCGCGCGTCCGAGCTTGACGGACGCTGCGTCCGGCTGCGGTTCCTTGGAACCCTCGCCTTGCGCATCGTCGAAGGGTTGTCGAAGGACGTGCATCCTAGCCTGCTTTCAGCGCCCCGAGGAGGCGTCCAAAGAATCCGGTGTTCTCGAGATTGGTAAACGCAACCAGCTCGCCTTCCAGGCGGCGTGCGATCTTGTAGTAGATTCCGCGCAGGCGAGCCGTCTCGTCGAGCACGACGGGTTCACCTTTGTTCGTCTTGTCGATGACTTCTTCGTCGTCAGGCACGATACCGAGCAGCTCCGCTGAGAGAATCTCGCACACGTCATCGACCGAAAGCATGTCGCCCGTCCGTACCATTTCGGGACGAATGCGGTTGACGATCAGCCGCACGGGCGTGGAACGCTCGGCGAGTTTGCCGATGACGCGATCCGCATCGCGAATTGCGCTGACCTCGGGCGTCGTCACGACGATCGCTTCGGTCGCGCCTGCGATGGCGTTTCGGAAGCCGCCCTCGATGCCGGCGGGACAATCGATGAGAACGTAATCGGCCATGCCGGCGAGCTCGTCGATGACAGTGGCCATCTGCTCTTCGTTGACCGCGTCCTTGTCGCGCGTTTGGGCGGCGGGCAGAATAGAGAGCGATTCGAACCGTTTGTCTTTGATCAGCGCCTGCCGTACCTGACAGCGCCCTTCGACCACTTCGACCAAATCAAAGACGATGCGCTTCTCCAGGCCGAGCACCAGATCCAGATTTCGCAGCCCGATATCGGCGTCGACGAGAATCACGCGGTGGCCGCGCTTGGCGAGCGCCGCGCCGACGTTGACGGTCGTGGTCGTTTTGCCCACGCCGCCTTTGCCGGATGTAAATACGATCTTGCGTGCGCTCACTGCAGTGTATTCTCCCTTGAAAAGATCACGATGCGATCGTTTTGGATACACGCTACTTCGGGTTGTATCGGCGTTTGTTTGCGATCTCCCGCATCCGCGGCGATGAACGTTGCGATCCGAAGCTGCGTAGGCGAAAGCTCTATCGCGTACACGCGTGCTTTTACATCGCCCTGCGCACCCGCGTGCGCAACGCCGAGAAGCAGACCGAAGACCACGATGTCGCCGCTCGCAACGAGTTCCGCACCCGGATTGACGTCGCCGATCACGACGATATTGCCGAGATTGTGCAGCGATTGTCCGCCGCGCAGCGTGCCGGTGTGATACAGCGTGGACGTTGAATACTCAACCGGATCAGGTTCAGCTGCGCCCGCTGCGCGCAGTTTTGCCTGGTCGTTGAAAACTACGCGGCGTACGCTCGCTTCGCCACGCTTGCGTCGGTCGGCGATGTCTGCGCGCGCGCCTGCAAAATCGGCGACGAGGGAGCGCGCCGCGTCCGACAGCTGAACCTCGCGCTTCGGACGCAGCGCGCGCCGTCGTGCAAGCTCTTCACCGCCATCGTCCGGGGTCGCGTATCGCAAACCGAACGCGCTCGCCAGGCGTTCTATTTCTGAACTGCCGCAGAGTGCGTTCAACGCAATGCCGTGGTCGTGTAGGACGCTGCGAAGGCGGGCGAGCTGCTCTTCGTTCAGACTTGCGGCGCCCAGCGCAGCGGTAGCCGGCGTCCCGTTATAAAAACCAGGGCGCTCGCCGAGCTTGCTCTGCAGTTCGGCAAGGGCTTCCTCGAAATCGCGCCCTCCCAGCGCAATCTCCAGGCCCAGGCCTTTGCCGCGCAATACCGCCATCATCGCGGGCCGTTCGACGGACGTTGGGGCCCGGGCCCCTCGCCCTCCACAGACCCTTCACAAGTTCTTGTGTTTATCCACAGAGAGTACACACCGGACCTCGCTCAGACTCGAAATGACCTACACTAAAGGTTGGTAACGGAGGAACGCTCCGCTGCGTTCTTGGATAGCTCATACCTGCAACATCGACCCGCCGGGGCGGGTAGAGGAACGTACTCGTCATGTTTCGTCGCATCATACCGCTTGCGGTCATCGTCTCATTGATCGGTGCCATATGCCCGTCACCCGCGATGGCAATGAACACCCAAACCGAGGTCGCCATCGGCCGGCAATACGATCAGCAGATAGTAGAAAGCAGCGTGATCGAAACCGACCCCCTGCTCAACCAGTGGGTGCAGAACGTCTCAAACAAACTGTGGGCTGAAACTGCGCGCAAAGACGTTCCGTATAACATCAAAATCATCAACGACAACAACATCAACGCGTTCTCGACGCTCGGCGGTTACGTCTACGTGCAGTCGGGGCTGCTCGATTTCGTCCAGTCGGATGACGAGCTTGCGGGCGTGATCGGACATGAAACCGGGCACATCGAACGGCGCCATACCGTCACCATGCAGACCAAATCGCAGATCTTAGGTCTGATTCTCGGAATCGCATCAATGTTCTCGCCCTTCATCTACAACTTCGGCAATCTGCTGCAGGCCGGCGCGCTCGCGAAGATGGAACGCGGAAACGAGTTGCAGGCCGATCGCTACGGTCTTCTGCTGATGTCGCGTGCAGGTTACGATCCCGAAGCCATGCTCTCGATGCAGCAGCATTTGGGCGCGCTGGAAGGCGAGCACAACGATCTGGTCACCAAATACTTTGAAGACCATCCCGGCTCGAGCAATCGCGTCGCGCATCTGCTCGGCTATCCCGAACTCGATCCCACGAAAACCAACGCGCAAGAGCGCCTGGTGTGGGCATTGCACGATTTGGACCAGGCTCGCTACAACGTCGCCAGCATCGAACTGAACCAAATTCTCAAAACCGATCCGAACAACCCTCAGGCGCTGCTCGCGCTCGGACAGGCGCAGCTCGCGCTCGGCCTGACCAGCAAGAGCCGGCAGACGCTCGGGGAGCTCGCGCAAAGCAGCTCGCCGCAAGTCAAAGCTGCCGCGCAAGCGCGTATCGAGGCGTTGCGCGCAATGGAAGTGCACCGAGTCGATCTGACTCGTCCGAATCTTGGGTCGCTGGATCAGAAGATGCAGCAGGCGCTCGAGGTACAGACGCAGGCCGTCGCGCAGATCGGCGCACGCCACGACGAAGGCCACAGCCAGCTCAAATCGCTGCAGCAGCGTCTCGACACGATCGGCTACGAGCTGCCGGACTTCAGCCGGATCGAGGTCAAGCACGGTTCGCGCCTGGAAGCAGTCGAGAAGAATCTCACCGCCATGGCGCGTTCGGTAAACAGCGCGATTGGCGATTCGAGCTCGGCGATCGACAACGTCGGCTCGGTCGACACAAAAACGAACAAACCCAGCGGTCTTCTCAAAGAGAACGGCGACATTCTCTCCGAGATGCAGGCGCCGCTCAAACTCAATCCGATTCCCTCGGATTCGATCGCGGTCTTCCCGTCGTATCCGCAGATGTTTACGGAACTCTCCGCGGCGGACGGCGACATGGTCCGCGCAGTCGATGCGGGACGCGCGTCGGCGATGCAGCTCGATCAAGGACTGGGCGACCTCGATGCGTTCGTCAAGCGCCTGCAGCAGGTGCAGCTGAACTACTTCAACGACATCTCGCAGATGGATTATGACTCGCTGGTGCCCTACATGCAGAAATCCAAGGCATCGCTCGATCAAGCGGCGGTATCGGCCTCGCAGGCCGCGCAGGTCTACAACATGGCGCGATCTCGCGAACTCTCAGCCCGCATCACGCTGCTGGGCGTGGGCACCTCGCCGCAGCGGTATTCCACGCTGCAAAGAGCTATCAACGTGCGCTGGAACGTCGATGACTTGAGCTACATCGACATGCTGCACGATGACGTTACGCCGGGCGAGTTGACGGCTGCCTCAATCGTTGCCGCGGATACGCGCACGACGCCGCAAGCGATCATTCGCGAAGCGCACGAATCGCATCGCAGCATCGTCGACGTCGCGAACGCCAAAGGCATGCACGCGGAAGCGCTCGAGATATTCTTGGGCTTAGTCTATCTTGACTACACGGACGATCCGGACAAGGAAGCGCATCCGGAAGGCGTCACGCGGCGGCAAAGCAGCGCTCCGGGAGTTTAAGGGCGAGAAATGGCAACAGCAACCGGCGATATCTTGCGGCTCGTCCGCAAAGGGTTCGACGTCAAAGCGGTCCAGGCGAACACGCGCAAACCGTTCCGGTTCTATCTCTGCGGCGATCCCGCGCTCGTTGCCGACATGCGCAACTTTCTGCTCTCCGGTCAGGCCGATGACTCAGTGCCGTTCGGCGCAGCGGCGTGTCTGGAAACGATCGTTCCCGGTGTCGCGCGACCGACGGTCCCGGGCGAAGCGCGCGCCGTTCTGTTTCTGGGGCGCGGCGGCGATGTGTCGGGCACGACGATGGCACCGCTGCGCGCGCTAAATTTGCCGATCATCGCGATTACGGTCGACGATCAAGCGCAGCCAAGCGGGCCGGCAACACCCCCCACGCGCGGCACTTTCGCCGAATACACCGTAAACGCAATCTCGCGCGATGCTCTGCGGGGACGGGTGCTGCCGCACATCGTCGAATGCGCGAAGGGCGTTGAGATCGCAGTGGGACGCTGCTTGCCGGCGATGCGCGAAGCCGTTGCCGCCAAACTGACGCGGGACGCGGCGAACAACGCGCTTAAAGTGGCGCTCGCAAGCGCCGTCGTGGATCACATTCCGGTCGTCGGATTGGTCATGGGCGTTTTCGCCTCGGCCGGCGATATGATGGCGATCACCGGTATTCAAATGATGCTCATGCTCCACATCGAGGCCGCATACGGCAAGGATCCCGACGTCCAACGCATGTGGCAGCTGCTGCCGGTCATCGGCGGGGGCTTCGGCTGGCGTTCGCTAGCGCGCGAA
>Ga0073928_10009080_pt1 | contig 12221 bp, 12 predicted proteins | sample PaiPotPPA55metaG_FD_76969 | JGI IMG/M metagenome (GOLD analysis project Ga0073928, IMG submission 76969) | Iron sulfur acid spring bacterial and archeal communities from Banff, Canada, to study Microbial Dark Matter (Phase II) - Paint Pots PPA... ...
AGATGTGGCTGCGCGACCCCTACGCGATCTATGCCCGCCACATCCTGCGGCTGAAGCCGCTCGACGACCTCGACGCCGATCCGGGCCGCGCCGATCTCGGCATCGCGATCCACAAGGCGCTGGCCGAGTTCGTGCGGCGCCATCCGCATGGCCTGCCGGCCGATGCGGCGGCCGAGTTGCTGCAGATCGGTGGGGACAGTTTTGCCGATTTGTGGTCGCGGCCGGGCGTCTGGGCGTTCTGGTGGCCGCGCTTCGAGCGGGTCGCGCGGTGGTTTGTCGCCGAGGAGGCGGCGCGCCCCGGCGAGATCGGGTTCAGCGTCAGCGAGCAATCCGGCAGCCTTGTTCTCGCCGCGCCGGCCGGCCCGTTCACCGTCACCGCGATCGCCGACCGCATCGACCGCCGCGCGGCGCATCGCGGCCTCGTGATCATCGATTACAAGACCGGTCAGCTGCCGCAGAAGCGCGAGATCGACAACGGCCTCGCAGTGCAATTGCCGCTCGAAGGCGCAATCGCCCGCGACGGCGGCTTCCCTGCCATCGCCGGCGAGCCGGCATCGCTCGAATATTGGCGGCTCGGCGGCGGCGAGCCGGCCGGCGAGCGCAAGCCGATCGACGCGGGCGATCCGGCGCCGCTGATCGACCGGGCATTGGCCGATGTCGCTAAACTGGTCGCGCGCTTCGACGACCCGAAAACCCCCTATCCCGCCGTGCCGGTCGCGCAATGGCGGCCGCGCTTTTCCGATTACGAGCATCTCGAACGCCTCGGCGCCTTGCGCGAGGACGAGATCGAGGCGGCCGGAGGCGAGCCGTGAGCCGCGCCGAAGACGCCGCCCGCCGCCAGCGTCAGGCCCTCGATCCCGAGGCCTCGGTCTGGGTCGCCGCCTCGGCCGGCACCGGCAAAACCCGGGTGCTGACCGATCGGCTGCTGCGGCTGATGCTCGACGGCACCGATCCGGCGCGCATTCTGTGCCTGACCTTCACCCGGGCCGCCGCCGCCGAGATGGCGAACCGGGTCAACGACGCACTCGCCCGCTGGGCGACGCTGGCGGACGGCGCGCTGGCTCAGGAGCTGGTGGCATTGACCGCGCGCCTGCCGGATGCCGGCGAGATGGCGCTGGCCCGGCGATTGTTCGCCCGGGTGCTCGACACCCCCGGCGACACCAAGATCGCGACAATCCACGCTTTCTGCCAGTCGCTGTTGCGGCGCTTTCCGCTCGAAGCCGAGGTGGCGCCGGAATTCGTCGTGGTCGAGGAGCGCAGCGCCGCCGAAGGGCTGCAGGATGCGGCCGCCCGAATCATCGCCGCGGCGCGCGCCGGCCAGGCGCCCGGCTGTGCCGAGGCGCTGGCGGTGGTCGCGCACTATGCCCAGGAGGAACGCTTCGCGGAGCTGATCGCCGAGCTCGTCGCCGAACGCGGCAAGCTGCGGGCGGCATTGCAGGACGGCGAGGGTGCGCTGCATGCGCGGCTCTCGGCGGCCCTGGGCATCGCTCGGGACGCGACGGTCGACAGCCTGTCGGCCGAATTCTGCGCGCCCGGTGCTGGCGACGAGGCGGCGCTCCGCAACGCCGCGGAAGCCCTTTGCCGTGGCGGCAAAACCGATCGCGAGCGCGGCCCGGTGCTGGCGCGCTGGTGCGCGCACCCGGACGGCCGCCTCGCCCTGATCGACGAGTACATCCCGCTCTACCTGACGAAAGACGGGAGCATCCGGGACAGCCTGGTCAGCGCCGGCGCCGCAAAAGAGGCGCCCGGGTCGCGCGAAGCGCTGGCTGCCGAGGCCGCGCGGGTCAAAGCGTTCGTCGAGGCCCGCGCCGGGGCGGCGCTGCGCGAGGCGACCGGCGCGCTGGTGCGGCTCGGCGCCGCCGTGCTCGACGAGTACGAGCGCCACAAGCAGCTGCACGGGCAACTCGATTACGACGATCTCGTCGCAAAGGCCCGTGAGCTGCTGCACCGGCCCGGGATCGCGCCCTGGGTCCTGTTCAAGCTCGACGGTGGCCTCGACCACATCCTGATCGACGAGGCGCAGGACACCAACCCGGAACAGTGGGCGATTGTTGCCGCCCTGGCCGAGGAGTTCTTCGCCGGCGCCGGCGCGGCCGAGCGCAACCGCACCGTCTTCGCGGTCGGCGACGGCAAGCAGTCGATCTTCAGCTTTCAGCGAGCCGACCCGCAGGAATTCGTCCATATGCGGGCGCACTTTCAGGAGCGGGTGAACGCGATCAAGAAGCCGTGGTGCGTGGTGCCGCTGGAAATCTCGTTCCGCGCCACCGAGCCGTTGCTTACGGCGGTCGATGCTGTGTTCGCGCGGGCCGACGCCTCGGATGGGGTCGCCCTCGACGGCGCCGTGATCCGCCATGTCGCGGCGCGCGAGGGCCATGCCGGCCTGGTCGAATTGTGGCCGCCGGTGCCGGCCGTCGCCGACCCGCTGCCGGAGCCGCTCGCCGCAATCGCGGCGGTGCCGTCGGAGCCGAAGACGCGGCTCGCCAAGGCGATCGCAGCGAAGATCGAGGCCTGGCTCAGCTCCGGCGAGCGGCTGGAGGCGCGCGGGCGCGCGATGACCCCCGGCGACATCCTGGTCCTGGTGCGTCGGCGCAACGACTTCCTGTTCGATTTGCTGCGCGCGCTGAAGGCCAAGGCCATTCCGGTCGCCGGCGCCGACCGGCTGATCCTGACCGAGCAGCTGGCGGTCAAGGATCTGGTCGCGCTCGGCCAGTTTCTGCTGCTGCCGGAAGACGATTTGACGCTGGCGACTGTGCTGAAAGGGCCGCTCTTCGACATTTCCGAGGAGGAGCTGTTCCTGCTCGCCTATGGCCGCGCGGAGCCGCTCTGGCGCCGCCTGCGCCGCCGCGCCGACGCGGATCTCGGCATGCGCCAGGTCTACGAGCGGCTTTCGGCACTGCTGAACCGGGCCGATTTCGTGCCGCCCTTCGAGCTGTACGCGCAAATCCTCGGCGATCCGCGGGCCGGACGGCGGGCGATGCTCGAACGGCTCGGCCCCGAAGCGGCCGACCCGATCGAGGAATTCCTCGCCCTCGCGCTGGCCTATGAGCGCGAGCATGTGCCGTCGTTGCAGGGTTTCCTGCACTGGCTGCTGACCGGCGAGGTCGAAGTCAAACGCGATTTCGGCGAACGCCAGCGCGACGAGGTCCGGATCATGACCGTGCACGGCGCCAAGGGCCTGGAAGCGCCGGTCGTGTTCCTGCCCGACACGTTGCAGACGCCCGACTGGCCGAAATCGCCGTTATGGACCGCCGACGAGGCGCTGCCGCTGTGGTGCCCGCGCGGCAGCCTGCGGACCTCGTTCTACCTCGCCGAGCGCCAGGCCTGCCGCGAGCGCAATCTGCAGGAATACCGACGCCTCCTCTATGTCGCGCTGACCCGGGCGCAGGACCGGCTCTACGTCTGCGGCTGGAACACGCAGAAGATGGCGAAGCACGATCTCTATTGGCACTCGCTGTGCCAGGCCGGCTGGCGCGGCATCGGCACCCCGTTCGACTTCGACGCGCGGGAGCTGATCGGCGATCGCGACGGCTGGCACGGCGAGGGCCTCCGGATCGAAGGGCCGCAGCAGGTCGCGCCCGAATACCGGAAGTCGCTCGCCGCGGACCGCGTCGCGGTAGCCCTGCCGGCCTGGGCCGATGCCGCGCCGCCGCCGGAGCCGGACCCGCCGAAGCCGCTGCTGCCGTCGCGGCCCTCCGGCGACGAGCCGGCCACGCTGTCGCCGCTCGCCGGCGCCGGGCGCGACCGCTTCCGTCGCGGGCTGATCGTGCACCGGCTGCTGCAGGCGCTGCCTGACCTCGCGCCGGCCGGGCGCAGCGACGCAGCCCGCCGCTATCTCGCCCTGCCGCTGCATGGGCTTAGCCCGGCGGAACAGGACGAAATCCGGGCCGAGGCGCTGGCGGTGCTCGATAACCCTGCCTTCGCCGAATTGTGGGGCCCGAACGCACAATCCGAAGTGCCGGTCGTCGGCCTGATCGACGGCCAGGCGCTGTCCGGGCAGATCGATCGGATCGTCGTCGATGACGAGCGCGTGCTGATCGTCGATTACAAGACATTGCGGCCGCCGCCCGCGACCGAAGACGCGGTGCCGGCGCTTTATCTGCGCCAGCTGGCGACCTATCGCGGGGCGCTGGCGCGCATCTATCCGGACCGCCGCATCGACTGCGCCCTGTTGTGGACCGAGGGCCCGCGGCTGATGCCGATCAGCCCTGCGTTGCTGACGGATCAGGCTATTCGGGGCCGGCCTTGACGCGGCTTTTTCGGCACCCCTAATGTCTTGTCCACGTGCATTGAAAGGACATCCTGGCGATGAAGCCGACCCCGGTCAGCGACGCCGAATTCGACACCAAGGTCCTGAAGTCGAATGAGCCCGTCCTCGTCGATTTCTGGGCGGAGTGGTGCGGGCCGTGCAAGATGATCGCGCCGTTCCTCGACGAACTCGCCGCCGACAAGGCCGGCAAGCTGACCGTCGCCAAGGTCAACATCGACGAGAACCCGCAGACGCCGCGCAAATACGGCGTGCGCGGCATCCCGACGATGATCCTGTTCAAGGGCGGCCAGGTCGCCGCGCAGAAGATCGGCGCCCTGCCGAAAAGCAAGCTCTACGAGTGGGTCGACTCGGTATTGCAGCCGCCGGCGTAAGCGCCGCGGGTTAGTTACCGCGGGTCGAGCTTCTGGTCGCCGCCGGGTGAGCCGGGCGGCGCAATGATGCGGAGACGGCCGTTCTCGCGCGGCAGCAGCGCCATCTTCGGGTCGATCTCGGCGGCCGGCACCTGGACGTCGCCACGACGCGCCGCGGCCGGCCCGATCGTCGACTCGGCGAGGGATTTCACCCGGCCGTACAGCTCGCGAAGGTCGAACCCGTCGGCCCGCGCTGCCGCCAACGGAACGAGGCCCAGGACTGCTGCGATCGCCAGCGATTTGCGCATGCTCCCCTCCCGGCTCTGCTTTCAGCCGTTGTTGGACAATACCACCCCGGCAAGATGCAGCGAACCGCAGATCAGCACCCGCACCGGTGCGCCCGGGCCCGCAATTGCGGCAATCGCCGCTTCGACCGAGGCGGCCGGGTGAGCCGCGATGCCGACCGATGTCGCGGCGGCGACGATCGCATCCGCCGGCAGCGGGTTCTCCTCGCCGGGGATCGTGACGGCGTAGAGCGTGCGCGCGTGCGGTGCCAGCGGGGCGAGAAAGCCGGCCGCGTCCTTGGTGTTCAGCATGCCGACGACGAGGTCGAGCGGGCGGTCGCGCCAGTCCTTGGCGGCGTCGGCCAGCGCCTGTCCGGCGGCCGCGTTGTGGCCGCCGTCGAGCCACAATTCGGAGCCCGCCGGCAGCGCCGCGATCAGTGGGCCCCGGCCGAGGTGCTGCAGCCGCGCCGGCCATTCGATCCGGCGCAGCCCCGCAGCAATCGCCTCGGCCGGGACGGCAAAGCCGGGCAGTTGTTCGAGGCATGCGATCGCGGTGCCGGCATTGGCGACCTGGTGCCTCCCTGGCAGCGACGGCAGCGGCAGGTCGAGTTGCCAGCGCGGCCCGGCATAACACATGCCGTTCCCGGCCGGTTCGCAGCACCATTCCCGGCGCCAGCGGAAGAGCGGTGCCCCGACCTCTCTGGCACGGGTCTCGATCACGGCCTGGGCCTCGTCCGTCTGCGGGCCGATCACGGCCGGGACCCCGGGCTTCACGATGCCGGCCTTCTCGCCGGCGATCGCCGCGATCGTGGGCCCGAGAAAGGCCTGGTGGTCGAGCGACACCGGGGTGATCGCGGTGACCGCCGGCCGGCGCACGACATTGGTCGTATCGAGCCGGCCGCCGAGCCCGACCTCGAGCAGCGCGACATCGGCCGCGCTGCGCGTGAAGGCGAGAAACGCGGCGCAGGTCGCCACCTCGAAAAACGTAATCGGCTGCCCGCGATTGCCCCGCTCGCATTCCTCGAGCAGCGCGATCAGCGCCTCGTCCTCGATCGGCTTGCCGGCGACCCGGATGCGCTCGTTGAAGCGCACCAGATGCGGCGAGGTGAAGACATGCACCCGGTAACCCGCCGCCTCCAGGCAGGCGCGCAAGGTCGCGACGGTCGAGCCCTTGCCGTTGGTGCCGGCGACGTGGACGACCGGCGGCAGTCGGTCCTGCGGGTTGCCGAGCGCGGCGAGCAGCCGCTCGATCCGGTCGAGCGACAGCGTGTTGCCGTCGACCGTATCGATCCGCTTCGGATGCAGCCCGCCGAGCCGCGCCAGCACCCGCTCGATGGCCGCGTCGGCGGCGCTCATGCCGCGCCGTTCGGCACCGCCGGCGCCGGCAGCGCCGCGATCTCGCCGTCACCCAGCTCCTTGCGGCACAGCAGCGACAGGATGCGCCCCACCGTGGCCTGCAGTTCGCCGCGCGGCACGACCATGTCGACCATACCGTGCTCGTACAGGTATTCGGCGCGCTGGAAGCCTTCCGGCAATTTCTCGCGGATCGTCTCCTCGATGACCCGCGCCCCGGCAAAGCCGATCACCGCGCCGGGCTCGGCCAAGGTCACGTCGCCGACCATCGCCAGCGAGGCCGAGACCCCGCCCGTGGTCGGGTCGGTCAGCAGCACCAGGTAGGGCAGCCCGGCTTCCTTGACCAAGTCCGCGGCGATGATCGTGCGCGGCATCTGCATCAGCGACAGGATGCCCTCCTGCATGCGCGCGCCGCCCGAGGACGGCACGACGATCAGCGCCGCCCGGCGCTCGACCGCGAGCCGGGCCGCGGCGACGAACGCCTCGCCGACTGCGATCCCCATCGAGCCGCCCATGAAGGCAAAGTCGAACGCGGCGACAACCGCCGCGATGCCGCCGATGCGGCCCACGGCGACCGCGACGGCCTCGCTGCCGGTGCCGAGCGCGGCATGCGCCTCGCGCAGCCGCTCGGTGTAGCGCTTGCGGTCGCGAAACCGCAGCGGATCGGTCGCCACCCGCGGCAACGGCATCCGCTCGAAACTGGCGTCATCGAACAGGACCTTGAACCGGGTGGCGCTGTCGATGCGGAAGTGGTGGCCGCAATTGCGGCAGACTTCGAGATTGGCGGCCAGCTCGCGGTGGAAGAGCATCTGCTCGCACCCGGGGCATTTGCGCCACAGGTTCTCCGGCACGTCCTTGCGCGTCAGCGCCCGGATCTTCGGCAATACGTAATTGGTCAGCCAGTTCATCGGGCGGCGATCATAGCCCTCGCGCACCGGGCGGCGAAGGCGCTCAATGCGGCGCGCCGGGCCGCTCCCGGCCGAGTGCGAGCCAATCGGCGACGAGCCGCCCGTCCTCGGCCGAGAAGCGCTCGTCGAGGACCCGCGCCCGGACGATCCGGTCGACGCGGAAATGCCGGAAATCCTGCCGCAACTCGCACCAGGCGCCGAGCAGCGTCACGTCGACGTAATAGGCCATCGCCAAGGGCCAGATCGTCCGCTCGGTGCGGCGGCCGTTCTCGTCGACATAGGCGATTGCGACCTTACGGGTGTCGCGGATCGCCGCCCGTGCCTCGGCGAGGTCGATGCCGGTCACCTCCGGAGCGTCGCCGTCCGACACGAAATAGGGCGCTGCCACCGCCTGGCTGCGCAGCGTCTCCGGCAGGATCAAGGTGACCTTGGCCAGCACGCTGTCGGCCGCCTCATGCAGTTTAGGGTCGCGCAGCCGCCGCACCAACTTGGCGCCGACGACGATCGCATCGACCTCGTCGGTCGTGAACATCAGCGGCGGCAGGTCGAAGCCGCGCCTGAGCACATAGCCGATCCCGGCCGCGCCCTCGATCGGCACGCGGCTCGCCTGCAACGCGGCGATGTCGCGGTAGACCGTCCGCATCGTCACTTCGAGCTTTTCGGCGAGTGCCGACGCGGTCAGCGGCCGGTTCGCCGCGCGCAGCGTCTGGATGATGTCGAACAGCCGATCGGCTCGGCGCATGCCTCGAATCCTCCTGACAGAACGCTGTCAGCATGCATCGGTTATTCTGCCGAGACAATCGTTTCGAGTGGAGACAGCAATGACCGGGGATCCGTTTCTGACCGTGGCAACAACGCGCGACCCGCTGGCGGAGAGCGTCGTTGCCGAAGGGCTTGCCGCCTACAATCGGAACAGGTTCGGCCGGGTCGACGCGCAGACGATCGACATCCTGGTGCGCGACGACAACAGCGGCGAGATCGTCGGCGGGCTGCTCGGCCACAGTTCGCTCGGCATGCTGTTTCTCGACCTGTTCTACCTGCCCGACGATCTGCGCGGCGCCGGGCTCGGCAGCCGCATGATCGCGCTCGCCGAAGACGAGGGCCGGCGCCGCGGCTGCAGCGCCGCCTTCGTCTACACCGTGACCTTCCAGGCGCCGGGTTTCTACGAGCGGCACGGCTATCGCCGTTTCGGGGAAGTCGCCTGCCCGCCCGACGGTGCGACCCGGATTTTCCTGACCAAGCCGCTCGTCTGAGCCGATGGCGGCGGCCGTGCCGTCTTGGTCGCCGTACCTGAAGGGTGCCGCGTGCGGACTCGCGGCAGCGTCGATCTGGGCGAGCTGGAGCGCATTCACCCGGGTGGCGGTGACGACCGGGCTCGACGGCTGGGATATCGCCGCGTTGCGCTTCGGGGTCGCGGGTCTGGTCCTGTCACCGGTCCTGCTGCGCCGAGGGCTCGCGCGCGACCGCGTCGGCTGGACCGGCTTGTCGGTCATGATCGCCGGGGCCGGCGCGCCCTATGCTCTGCTGGCGGCAACCGGGCTGCGCTTCGCGCCGGCCGGCGATCAGGGCGCGCTGAACCCGGGCTGCGTGCCGCTGTTCGTCGCGCCGATCGCGGCCGTCGTTCTGCGAGATGCCCTCTCGACCGGGCAGAAGGTGGGGCTTGGGCTGATGCTGGCCGGGGTGGCGGTCATCGTCGGCAAGAGCGCCGCGGCCTGGGACGCCTGGCGGGGGCTCGGCCATCTGTTGGTGCTGACTGCGGCGCTGTTTTGGGCCGCGTTCACCGTGGCCATGCACCGGGCGAGGATCGAGGCGCTGCACGCCGCGGCACTGGTCTCGACCGGATCGCTGCTGCTTTACCTGCCGATTTATGTTGCCGTGCGCTGGCCTCCTTTCGCCCATCTGACGCCGATGCAGCTCGCGTTTCAGGCACCGTTTCAGGGCCTGCTCGTGACCGTCGTTTCCCTGGTTCTGTACGGCCGTGCCGTCGAGGCCCTGGGCGCCACCCGCGGGGCCGCGTTCGGCGCCCTCGTGCCGGCGCTTTCGGCGGTATTCGCGATCCCTCTGCTCGGCGAATGGCCGAGCCCGAACGGTTGGGCCGCGATCATCCTGATTTCCGCCGGCGTTTATCTGGCGAGCGGCGGGCGGCTGCCCCGCATTGCTGCTGACAGGATGGTGTCAGCAGCCAAGGATTATATTCGACCCGCCCAAACCAGTGGAGCAATCGATGGCCTCGACCCGCGTCGATGTGGCGAATGCCGAATGGACCTCCGCCGTGCCGTTTTACGGGCCCGCCGCCGTTCATGACGGCAAGGACATCGTGCAGCTGAAGGTGCTGAGCGACCGCCGCGCCGAGGGGCGGCGGCATCGCCTGGCTGGGGCGGTTCTCGCCGCCGCCCGGCAAGCTGATCAAGATCGTCGCGAAGGCACTGTCGGACGAGCACGTGTTCAACCTCGAAGGTGGCCGCGGCACCAAGAGCGGCGAGCCGGCGCGCGGCGGGGGCGGCTATACCCTGAACCCGGAAGGGCAGCCGCACAGCGCCTTTATCGGCCAGGAGACGGTCAGCCTGGTCATCTACCGCGGCGAGCCGGACGAGATTGTCTCGCTCGAGGTCGTCGATCCCGAGCCGGCGTGACCGATCCCGCAACGCACCGGTTCGCCGCGATGGGCGTAGCCGGGTCGCCATACGCCTTGAAGCGCGTCTTTACATGACGTAAATATGCGCTGTGCGGTTCACATGGGGCTCGGACAAGAACCTCATCAACGTCCGCAGGCACCGGATCGCGTTCGCCGATGCCGTTCGAATCTTCGAAGGTCCGACCGTGGAGCGGGTCGATGACCGCTTCGATTACGGCGAAGTTCGAGTGTACGCGATCGGGCTGATGAACGGCATCGAAATAACAGTGATTTATACCGATCGGAACAGCGACGAACGGCACATCATTTCCGCATGGAGAGCGGAGCCCCATGAGCGGCGCTACTACTGGCAAAACCTCGAAGGCTGAGCCGCGTACGGATTGGCGGCGGCTGCGCCGCATGACCGATGAAGAGGTCCATGCGGCTGTCGTTGCAGACCCGGAGATCAGGCCGACCGACGAGGCCTTCTGGAACACGGCGCGGCTGGTGATGCCGCAGCCGAAGAAGACCATCACCATGCGTCTCGACGCCGACTTGCTGGCGTGGTTTCGTCGAGAGCGCGGGTATCAGACACGGATCAATGCAATCCTGCGGGCCTTTATGAACGCTCACGCGGGCGATCGGTAACAGCCCGGCGAGCGCCTGATGCGAGCGCGACGCTCTGTCCAGGGGGCCTCGGGTTGCGTTCTGCCGGCGCAGATCAGTCGTCATGGCGGTGCTGACGCAGATCTACGAGGTCTCTGCCCCGGAGGAGGCCGGCGCGATCGCGGCGATCGGGGTTGACCACATCGGCATCCTGGTCGGCGATGGGGAGTTTCCGCGCGAGCTGCCCCTCGCGGCGGCGGCGCGGGTTGCCGCCGCGATCCCGCCGCCGGCGCGGTTTTCGGCGCTGTTTCTTGGCGCCGACCTTTCCCGGATCGAGCGGTGGACCCGAGAGCTGCGGCCCGACATCCTCCATCTCGGCGCCGCGCCGGAGCTGCTCTCGCCACGCGATGCGACCCGCCTGAAGGAGGCGTTGCCGGGTACCGCGATCATGCGCAGCATCCCGGTGACCGGCCCGGAAAGCCTCGACCTCGCGCGCGCCTACGACGGGGTCGTCGATTTCCTGCTGCTCGACAGCCACCGCGCCTCCGACCGCCAGATCGGCGCTCTCGGGGTCACCCATGACTGGACGATCAGCCGCCGCATCGTCGAACTGGTGCGAACCCCGGTGATCCTGGCCGGCGGCCTCGGCCCCGACAACGTCGCCGAAGCAATCCGTCTTGTCGGACCGGCCGGCGTCGATTCGAAAACGAAGACCGACCGCGACGGCGCCCATAGCAAGGACCTCCACCGCGTCCGCCGATTCCACGAAGCGGCGAAGGCAGCGTCGCAGAGGTGAGCAACGTCATTTGGCTTCAACAGCACGCGCGAGCATTTCGGGGGCACCTAAAAGCCCCTCTCCCGCACTGCTGGAGAGGGTGGCTGAGCCTGAAGGCCGAAGCCGGGTGAGGGTGGCCGCGTCAAAACCCTCACCTTCCCGGCGCTTCGCGCCGGGCCCCTCCCTCTCCCGCGACGCGGGAGAGGGGTTCTGTGATTCAGCGCGGGCGCGGCGACAGATGCGGCGCGTCGAGCCCGACGCCGATCAGATTGCCGAACAATTCGACGAGCTTGCTGCGGTCGGCCGCGGGCAGCGGCGGCTTCAGGATCGAGGCGATATTGCTGCGCAGGTGCTCCGCGGAGCCGGTGCCGAACAGCACGACGTCGACCCCGGGCTCGTGCCGGACAAAGCGGTAGGCGGCATCGACGATGCTCGTCGCCCCGCCCGCATGAATGAGGAACCCGAGCGGATCATCGCCCTCCGCCAACGCCGCCGGGACTTCGCCGGCGGCGGCGAGCTCGCGCATCGTCGCGGCGAGCCGGTCGGGCTGCGAAAAGATGTTGCGAACCGCGAACATCAGCAATGTGCCGACCCGGTGCTCGCGGATCAGCGGAAACAACCGCTCGCGCGCGTTCTGGTGCATCATCGAGAAGCCGACCATCGCTATGTCCCAGACGCCGTCCGGTGCGGCGCGGCGCAATGTCTCGTGCTGCAAATCGTGCGGCGCCGTCTCGGTGATGCCGAGAAAGCGGAACTTGCCCTTCTCCTGTTCCCGCAACAGCGCCGGTGCCAGCACGCTGCGGGCATGGTCGTAGGCGGCCGGCGGCACGCCATGCAGCTGGTAGACATCGATGTAATCGGTGTCGAGATCGCGCAAGGACCGGTCGAGGCTGGCGACGATCTGGGCCGGGTCGGCGTCGGGCCGGCTGAAGCTGAACGGCGCCTTGGTGCAGATCACCACCGAGTCGCGCGGTACCGGCTTGATCGCCTGGCCCAGCACGGCTTCGGTGCCGTAGGCCGCGGCGGTATCGAACAGATTGACGCCGAGCTCGATCGCCCGCCGC
>Ga0073928_10009081_pt1 | contig 12220 bp, 6 predicted proteins | sample PaiPotPPA55metaG_FD_76969 | JGI IMG/M metagenome (GOLD analysis project Ga0073928, IMG submission 76969) | Iron sulfur acid spring bacterial and archeal communities from Banff, Canada, to study Microbial Dark Matter (Phase II) - Paint Pots PPA... ...
GAGAGTGAGTGCCGCCAAGCGCTTTTCCGAGGGATCGTCGTGAACCTCACCGATCAGCAAAAAGATCTTCTTCGCCTGTTGGTATCCAATCACGAATCAACCGGCGGGGCAGAATTCATCTTTGTCCAAGGGATGAATGCAGCAGGGCTTTGTTACCGCGGCGGAGAATCAGTGAATGTTGCTTGCGACGATATCGATCTTCGCAAACTTCGGCAAGAGCGGCTTATCTCTTTAATTCCCATCGCCGCGAATCAAGTACGTGGAAAGCCGACAGAGTTAGGAATCGCAATGGTTCGCCGCGGATTTTTCATTACGAGAGTGATGAAGAAATACGAAGCTCGATGCCCGCTGCTGTCGTGGGCCGAGAAGGAGCGATTGAATGAGCGGTGCGAACACACCGAGATTGAACTTAGCCGGCAGATCGAATTTGCAGCCGCGACCATTCGCGAGTGCCGCGAACAACTCAAGCAGATGACAGACGACCTCACGAAGAAGATCGCGGAAGCCGCGCTTCTCGATAAGACAGCTACTTTTCGGCGGGAAGTCATCGCGGTAGCTGAGACCATCGCAACAGAAGGCGTGCGAGAATTCGCCCACAGCCTGCTCACTTCGCAGCGCCGACTTGGAGTTCATGCGGACTTGCTACGCGAATATACTGCCCGTCTCGCGGGTAGGATTCGAAACTGGCTAAACACGTCGCAGGTATTTCAAACGGAGCCGCTGTTACCTTGGCAGCAGGATTCCATCACACAGCGGGCAATTCAGACTTGCGAAGATGTGCTTGCCGAGACAAAGCCAATCGAGGGCGGTGGGGCGTCCGATAACGAGAAGATCGAAGGAGGCTTGGCAGGCCAAAATGAAAATGAAGCGAGGACGTGGCCCCCTATCGTCCAGGACTGGGAAGCTCTCAAATCGGCCAGGGGGATCATAACCGGCGAACACGAGCGCCTGCCCGATGCTGATCTGCGTAGTATCCTCGCCGGCCAATACCTAATAAAGCCTGAAGATGTGAATGACGGGCAGATCGAGTATGCCGCGTTGGAATTGTGCCGTCACTATGGTCGGGTCCAAATTATCCCGCAGGCAGCCCCCGAACCCTCTTCTGCGGGCGATGAATTCCAGGAGCCGAGTCCTATTCTGCATGCGGTTTTCTGGAAAGAGCGTGAAGAGGCATTCCACCAGCATGATACCGGAGCGAATCAGGTGCTTGGCACTACGTGGTTCTCTGAGGACGGCCATTGGGCGTTCCACACTGGTTCCGGCCCAGTGTCGCCTGATGAGTCAATCCTGGCATTTAAGCCGCTGGCAATGGAGGCAGCAAGAGGGATCGGGAGCACCCGAGGCGCTAAATCATGGGTGGACTGGCTTGATCTGCTGCGTTGTGCCAAGGATGAGGACACAGGCAAATCCCTCTACGCTAAGAACTGGTCCGGATCGTGTGTGAGAAGCGAACGTGAACTGCAGCGTTTGACTGAGGCTGGAGAAGACATCCCAGCCGGCGGGCTCATCGAGTTCGCCGAGACCGCAGACGGCGGGGTCGAGAGGCGGATGTATTGGGACACCAACACCGCCATTATCGAAAACCTCTTCAAGAGCTCGGCAAACTGCTGTTCAAAGCTTCGATCCCTGGCTCCACTTCCAATTGCGAACGCAGCAGCGAAGGCCCGGTTAGGGGCTGATTCCGACAAGCCATCAACAGCGGTTGCGATGGAAGAGAGTAGGCGCCCAGCAGAGGAATCGATGGCAGACCTGCCCGAGTTGTCCGAGTCCACGAAGCGCAAGTTGGCGATCAAGTGGGATGCCCTCGTGGATTCTCATCATCTTACCGGGGAGTACCTTGGTTGGCACGAGAAAGAACGGGCCCGGCTCCGGCGGATTCCGGAAGCGTGTCGCGGTCTCGGTCGGGACGGCGTGTGGATTGTCAAGGAGGGGTTAGTAGACCGCGAAGGGATTGCTCCGTCTGTGGCGGTGGCGAAGGCACGGTTCCAGGATCTCGCGCAGGAGTATTGGTGCCACTGGTCTACCAGTGCAGGATACGAAGCCTTCGCGTCCTGGCTCGAAGCTCTCAAGGCTCAGGTTCTTGTAGAAATCGCATCAATCTGGAAGGGGAGCTCAGAAGCGATTGACCGCTGGTTTGAGGGAGCTTGCAGGCCAGCGCTAGAAACTGCGCTCACGGCTTTAGTGAAGCAGCGGATCGCACAGGCGCGCGCGGTAGAGTTGCAGCGGTTGGAGCGCGCCCCGGCTAACCAAATGTTCGAGGTACCTGAGCAAGGGGCACTAGCGCGACCCTGCCCGGTTGGCGGTAGCAGCACTCAGAGAACTAGCGAAGAAACGCTGGTATCCGACACAGAACGGGCAGGAATGGAAGACTGGTGTAGCCGACTAGATGCAAAGCTTTCGCCAGAGCAACGGGCGGAGATACAGGCTTCGCTAGTCGAAATTGCAAATATCATGGAGCGGTCGGAGAAACACCAGAAGAATCTACTCTGGCGCCTCGGTGTTCGTACAAACCTGGACAATGCCGAAGAGTTCTTCCTCCGATTGTGGGCGGCCGGCCGTTATGTGGGTTTCTCAAACAACGAGTTCTGGAGTCTGACGCCGCGCGAGCTCTGTGCAGTGCTCGAATTGAAGGTAAGGGAGCTTGAACTGCACGCCGGCGAAGAGCGTGCCGGCACCACCACGGTAGACGATCCCGGCGCCGGTTCCTCCGCACCTACGGAGGCGAGGGGCGGAGACAGCGATGCGAAACCGCGGTTTCCAAACCGCGCATCATGGCTCGGTGATCGACTTCGGGAGCGATCCTGGAACAAACACGATCTATTCCGCCACGGCGGGCCAGACCACAAGACCGCGCAGAAGATACTGGATGGCTTTCCGGTTCGCGAGGATGTTTTAGAGAAAGTGGCCAGTGGCCTGTCGAGGAAGCACGGCAACGTGGGCGTGCTCAATATCCCTCAAAACTGACCCGGCGATTCCCCAAACTCTCCCAATCATTCCCAGGGAAAATCCCAGACTTTCCCAGCCTTAGCAAAGCACCATGAAGGTGTCCCAACGTGGGGCAATCAAGGAGCATGCATGAGCCCGGTTCACAATGGAATCGCCAATCTTCTAAATGAGTTTGATGTCGCCCGTATCACGGGCTTGTCCGTGGCGTCCGTGCGCCGTTGGCGACTGCTCCGCCAGGGTCCCAGGTACCTGAAAATCGGTTCAGCCGTGCGCTACAAGCCCGAGGACGTATCGGCCTGGCTGGAATCGAGGCCCGCAGGCGGAGAGCGAACCGATGCGCGGGTGTGACGCAGAAGACTTCATAAGCCCTTCACAAGGTGCGCCACTGCTAGAGATGGGTACCCAAATCGCCTTCACGCGCGGGGAGATCTCCGCTTATTATGCAGCACGGTCACCAAACGTGCCACAGACGCAGGCCGGCGAGTGGCGCGGGCCATGTCCGATCCACAAAGGTAAGCGGGATTCCTTCGCGGTGGAAGCGGCAACGGGGCGGTGGTTCTGTCACTCCGGATGCGGGCGGGGAGGGGACATGATCGAACTCGAAATGGCTCTGACCGGTGCGGACTTTAAGGCGGCGAAGGCAGCGATTTACGGCATCATCGCGCGGGCCGATTTACAAAGCGGGAACAGCGCGGCGCGCCCTCGGATCGTAGCAACCTACGATTACACCGATGAAGCTGGGCGCAAGCTCTACCAGTCCGTCCGCATGGAACCCAAGGGCTTCAAGCAGCGGAAGCCGGACGGGAAGGGCGGGTGGGTTTGGAATATCAAGGGTGTTCGCCTAGTTCTCTACCGGCTCCAGGAACTCCTGAACCGCAACACTGAGATGGTTTTCGTCTGCGAGGGTGAAAAGGACGTACACACCCTCGAATCTCTTGGACGGCTGGCGACGTGCAACCCAATGGGCGCCGGCAAATGGCGTCCGGAATACTCCGAGGTGTTGCGAGGGCGCTCTATGGTGATCCTGCCAGACAACGATGAACCGGGCCGGAGGCACGCGGCCGAGGTTGCGGCCGATCTGTTGCGCGTGGGCTGTCAAGTCCGCATTGTTGAGGTTCCCAAGGGGAAGGACGTTTCAGATTGGTTGGGTTCGGGCGGAACACTTGAAGAGCTTCGGACGCTGGTCACTAAGCAACCAGTACTCACGGGTGAGGCCCTGGCGGCCTGGCAGACGCGATGGACCCCTGCGGACAAAGGACCTCACAACCTGGCATCGCACACGAATGCCGGTTCGCTCACCACAAGGTGTCTTTCAGATGTCGAAGCGAAGCCTGTCCGCTGGCTTTGGCCGGGTCGGATCGCGCGGGGCAAACTGACCATCATCGCAGGCGAACCGGGCCTTGGGAAAAGTCAGATCACTGCCAGTATCGCAGCAGTTGTGACCACAGGTGGGCGCTGGCCAGTAGATCGCCAGCAATGCAAACCCGGCCACGTGCTCATCTTGAGTGCCGAAGACGACCCGGCGGACACCCTGCGCCCACGCCTGGATGCGGCTGGAGCGGACCTAAGCCGGGTTCACGTTGTGGATGGCGTGATCGTTGGCTACGCCGGTGATGGAAGCCGCAAGGACAGGACCTTCACTCTCCAAGCCGATGTCCAGGCGTTGGGCCTCAAATTAGCAGAGTTGGGCGACGTAGTGGCCGTGGTGATCGACCCGATCACGGCTTACTTGGGCGACACCGATTCCCACAAAAACGCTGACGTTCGGGGCCTTCTCGCGCCCTTGAGCGATTTGGCGGCACGCCACGATGCGTCCATCATCGCCATTTCACACCTCACAAAGGCGGTGGGTGCCAAAGCGCTCATGCGCGTCACAGGCTCATTGGCGTTTGTCGCGGCGGCGCGCGCCGCTTACCTCGTGACGACCGATCCGCAGGACAAGACGCGGCGGTTATTCCTGCCCATGAAAAACAACTTGGGGCCGGATGTAACTGGCCTGGCATTCCATATCGAAGGTGCGACCATTTCAAGCCCCGCTGGGCCGCTGGAGACATCGCGCGTTTTGTGGGATTCGGAACCGGTACCCATGACGGCTGATGAAGCTATGCAAGCCGAGAGCGCGTCAGGGAGTACCTCCGCTTTGAAGGCTGCCAGTGATTGGTTGCAGGAAACCCTGGCAAGTGGGCCGGTGGCGGCGACAGACGTATTTGATCGAGCAAAAGCGGAAGGCATCTCAAAGAAGACCCTTCAGCGGGCATCGAAAGCGACGAAGGTGCAAAAGGCGAAGGGAGCGATGGAGGGTGGGTGGGAGTGGTCTCTTCCGCCGAAGGTGGCCAAATCCGCCGAAGATACCCAAGTTTCTAGTGTGGCCACCTTCGAGGAAGTTGGCCACCTTCGAGAGCTTGAGAGCGGTGACGGGGAGATAGGACCGTGAGTGTTGAAGAGTGCATTACGCCGAGCCAGACTGTCGGAGGGCGCAGGAGATGACGAAGGCACAGCGCTTCCGCCGCCATTTCGACGCCCGCCCGCTAGGACCAGCGGATTGCCTGAGGACGCGCCAAGCCCCCGCGGACTGCCAGACGTGCGGCACTGCGCTGGTAACGATCAGGCACACCCCGATGCGGTTGCCTAGTTCGCATTGTTCGAAGTGCTGCCCATGCTGCGCGGCCGAGCGCGAGCGTTCGACAGAACCGGAATTAGGCGGCGCACAACCGAAGCCCGTCCAAGTGGAACTTGACTGTGCTGCCAAGACCACGCGACTAATGTCATGGCTGGAACCGAAGACGGCCGTGCCGAAGTGGCGCGGCGGCGTGGCGCCGGCCAAGGCGGAAGCATAAGCGATGGCTGTTTACCGGCGCGGTCGGGTCTGGTGGTACCGGTTCACCTGGAATGGGAAACCCATCCGGGAGAGCACCAAGCAGACCAACAGGCGTGTAGCCGAGCAAATCGAAGCTGCCCACAAGACATCTCTGGCTAAGGGCGAGGTCGGAATTCGCCAAAAGAAGCGCACTCCTACCTTGGACGAGTTTGCGGAGAACGATTTTCTTCCGCACGTCCGGAGCCGCTTTGCAGACAAGCGCAGCACGTTGGCATACTACCAGATCCAGGTCAGGCATCTCACTGGGTTCCCACCGCTGGCCAGCGCGCCAGTCGATGCCGTCACGCCCGAAATCATATCCGGCTTCGTGGACAAGTGCCGCGCCGCTGAATATGAGGTTTCCAGCATCAATCGTGCTTTGCAGGTATTGCGCCGAATGCGGCGGCTGGCTGTTGAATGGGGACGCGTCGAGAAAGCGATGGCACCCATCTCCCTTCTGCCCGGCGAGCGCCGGCGGGAGCGGGTCCTCAGTCCGGCCGAGGAGACCGCCTACCTTCAAGCGGCGCAGGCGATCGGCGAGAAGAAACTCGAAGCGTACACGCGCGCCTTGAAGGGAATCCGGGCTACCCAGCGTGGGCAACGTCCAGCCGAGCCCGAGGACCCGTTGCGAATGCGGGACGTGGCCACCATCCTGGCGGATGAGGGCACTCGGCCTGAGGAGTGTCACCGGCTCGAATGGGAGCAGATCCGGGACGGCGCGATGCATGTTCCGTTCGGAAAAACCGCAAACGCGCGGCGGTCGATTCCCTTGACCGCGCGGGTCGCGGCCCTGCTTGAGGTGCGCAAGGCTACCGCGAAGTCGCGGTGGGTTTTTCCGGCTCCCACCGAGAGCGGCCACATCGAGCAGTCTTCGCTTAAGAAGGATCACGCCAAGGCGTGCAAGACGGCCGGCATCGAGTATTTTCCGCCCTACACGTTGCGCCACACCTGCCTGACGCTGTGGTCCGCGTACATGGACCCCTACACTCTGGCGTACTTCGCGGGGCACAGCGACTTCGCCACCACCCGCCGGTACGTTCACCCGAACATGGAAATCGGCCGGGAAGCCATGGAACGGGCGCGCGCGGCGCAGGGTGGGCACAGTTCTGGGCACAGTGCCGGAAACGGGAGTCCTGATCACTCCACGCCAGAAGGCCGTAAGGGTATAAATGGAAAAGGTTTAGACTGGTACGCCCGAGTGGATTCGAACCACCGACCTTTTGCTCCGGAGGCTAAGGCCCTGGCTCCAAGCCTTTTGTTTTCACTCGGTTGATGTCGGCTAGACGGCGAAAAATCGGCGTATTCGCCGTCAATTGGGTAGGCATTTGGGTAGGTGAAACGACCCGGATAACAAGCTAACCAGTCGAACGACCGACATCCCCAGCGGAGGCCCACACTTTGATGGCGTCGCGGTAGTTTCACTTCGCCGCCTCGGTAGCTTCGCGTGCGATGAGGCCAAAGCCTTGAGCGCGGGACTCCTCGGCCAGCGCGAGAAGATCTCGCCGCGCCATATCGCGTTTGCCCGACCTGAATTCGGCTTCTGCGGTTGCCAGCCGGGCATCCAGCGCGAGGTCTCGGTAGCCAAGTCTTCCAGCCTCCGCGACCACAGCGCGAGCGCGGCGCAGCGCCCCGGCGGCATCGCCTAAGCCCGCCTGCGCTCGCGCGCGAAGAATGTCAGCCTGGAAATCGAGGTCCTTCCTCCGGACGCTTTTTTCCAGTGCCGCCGATTGCCGGATCGCCCCTTGAGCTGCCTTGTATTTACGCTGCCGCAGCAAGCACCGGGAAAGCGCCAGATATCCCGACATCTCGCCGTCAACCTCTTTTTGCCCGTGGAACTGCCGTGTGACATTCCTGAGGGCGGATTCAGCCGCCTCCAGGCGGTCCTCTTCCAAGTCCAAAAGTGCCAGGCCCAGCTGGCTTTGAGAAAGCGTATTCTTGTCATCCAGAGACCTTAGAAGCTCAACCGCTGCCTCGTATTCCTTTCTGGCCGCCGCAAAGTCCCCGAGGCGAAAGAGCACCGCCCCGAGGTTGTTATGGGATTGCGCCACGCCGCGCGGGAGGTTGAGCTGGCGCCAGATCGCGAGTTCCTGTTCATAAGACCGCTTGGCTTCTTCCAGTCTGCCCAGGTTGGATAGCACGTCTGCTTGGTTGCCATAGGCAAAGGCTTCGGCGCCTCTTTCTCCGGTTTGGCGGCTGATCTCCAGAGTCTGGTTGAAGAAATCCAACGCCTGAGCGAGTTGGCCGTGGTTGTTCGACCAGACGCCCATTTCGTTCAAAACGCGTTCTTTCGCCATCTTGTTGCCGAGCTCTTCGAAAGTCTTGAGCGCTTTCTGATAAAGCGGCAAGGGACCGGGCGGCGGACCGCTCCAGAGCAGGTTGGCCGAATTGAACAGCGCCCGGGCCTCTCCGCCCCGGTCGGCCGTCTCGCGGCAAACGGCCATGGATTCGTCGTACATCTTGCGCGCGCCCCTGAAATCCCGGCGATCCTTCAGTAAAACACCGAGATCGTTGAGGGCTGTAGCCATGCCGCCCTTATCGCCGATTTCCCGGTACAAAGCCAGCGCTTCCTCGTAGGTTTTCTTCGTGGTAGTCAAGTCGCCTTGATCGGAGGCGACGTTGGCGATGGCGTTGAGAGCCGCCGCCAGCCCGCGCTTATCCGACACGCCCGAATACAGGGTTCTGGCGCGATCAAAGGCGGCGAGCGCGTCTGTTAATTTGCCGAGGTGCCACAGCGCCATGCCTTCGGCGATCTTCGCCCGGGCCACGACCCACCAAGCCGCCCGCTCAGTTCCGATCCGGTCCGCCTGCTGCGCGGCAGCCAGTTCTTGCTGGTATTCGGCAAGGGATCCCCGAGCAGAGGCCTCGGCCAGATCGATTCGCGGATCAGCTCGTTCCGGCGGCTGCCGCGCGCGAGAGAACCTCCGAAGCTCTTCGACCGTCGCCAGCGCGTCCTTCGCTTTGCCGGAGGACGTTTGGGCCGAGGCCAATCGAACGCCGTGATCCACCGCGTCCGGGTGGAACGCCCATAGCTTCTTATAGGCCTCTATGGCCTTGTCCCAGTCCCGGGTCATCTCGCGGTATCGTGCCTCGATCAGCCAGCGCGCTTCGCGCGGCAAATCGTTTGACAAATCCAAAGCCCTCTTGGCCTCTTCTCTGGCGTTCTTGTCATATCCCAGAGCAGACCAAGCCTCCGCCAGAGCCGAGTGGCTCGGCGAATAGTTCGGATCGAGCGCGACCGCTTTCGTCAGCAGATCGCGGGCCGTCAAGGCGTCGGACATTCGGAGCTTGCCAAGGGCTTCCGCATAAAGCCGCATAGCGGCCTGATTCGCGGGCAACGTGGCCCGCAGCCCCAGCGACTCGTCCGGCGAGATCGCTGGCACGCCCAAGCTCGCTCGAAGTTCGGCGCCGGCGCGCGATACCATGTCGAAAAGCCGATCTTTGGCGCCGCTTCCCGAGACCGTGGCGAGGGTTTCGCCGCCGGTGGTCCCTTGGATGTGGAGATCGAGTCGAATCTCGCCAGAGGCGCCGCCCAACTCCAGGTACGAGCCCATCACGACCCAGTCGGCGCCCAGATTCCGGCCTAGGCGGGCCAGGGTTTCCTTGGACATCGTTCCCGCGTCGCGAAGATCCATCTCGGTTTTGGCTCGCGTCGTTTCCTCGCCCGATACGATGCGCAATTTGTCTCCGGCGGCCAGTTCGGCGCGAAACATTTCCACGAGCGCTAGGGAGAGCCACGCGCTGTCCCGGCTATCGGAGAGATTTTGAAAACCGAGCACGGCGACTGACTTGCGGGAGATGAGTCGCGGCGGGCCGGGCCTCGGGCTCCAGCGCCAATAGGCAAATCCGCCCAGCAAGAGCAAAACCGCCGCCGAGACAGCAAGAACCCAGCGCCGGCGGATGGCCGTGGGCTCGAACAAGTCCCCGGGCGCGACATTCACGGCATCCGATTCGTTGCTCCGGGTACCGGGCACATTCCCTTCTTGATTCGGTTCCGGGTTCGGCAGTCTGGGCGTGAAGCGCGGAACATAGTGCCCGCCGGGGAAGTCGATCAGAATCGGATCGTCTCGACCTTCCCCGGCGTAATAGATCCTCAGCTTTTCCCGGAGCCGCGTGGCGCCGCTTCGCACCGTGGAAACAAAGCGGGGATCGTACGTCGGAGGCTGGCGAAAAACTTCTAGCGCGATGGTGTACTCCTTCAGCGCTTCGGCGTTGCCCTGCAGGTGCTGCCGGACGGTGTATTCGAGAAAAGCTCGGAGGCGCTCGGAGTTGGCAAACGCTTCGCTCCTTAAAACTCGCGCCAGTTGCTCTTCGATGGATTCGCTGGTCAGCCGGTTGGCATTGGCCTCGCTAGGTAATCGCCGGTTGAGATTCAAGTCGGGGATTTCGTCCATGGCGAACCTGCTCTCCAGCCAGAGCGCCGATTCTAGCACAGCGCGATCAGCGATGTAACGTGGCTTTTCCAGTAGGTTACATCGCTGATCCTAAAGGGCGGAACGGTTACCTATCGTCTCCGGAACGCTATTTGCCTGGCGTTGTGATTTAGGTTGGTATCACTGTTACAAAACAGGCCAAAGCATTAGGATGCGTCGGATTTCGGCTTCGCCGTCGGCGCTGGGAGTCGTTAATGATACGTAGGCAGGAAGAGATCCACCCGGCGGGGAACGCGAGCCGCGGGCTATTGAAGGCGGAAAAGGGCGGCGAGGACCGTGCGCCAAAGGGGTGGGTCCTGCGGATGCGGGCGCTGTTTTGGGTGTTCTGGGCGTTCGCAATCGTTCCGGCAGGATTTGCACAGACCGCTGACCTTTCAATCGCAAAGTCGGCATCGCCCAGCACAGGGCATGTGGGTAGTCCTTTGACGTATACCCTCACCGCTGAGAACAATGGCCCTTCGGACGATACGGCTGTGACGGTGACCGATGCCATTCCTTTTGGGACGACCTTCAAATCCGCCACGGCTTCCCAGGGCACCTGCCAGGGCACTACTACGGTGAAATGCACGCTCGGCACACTCGCTAACGCTGCAAGCGCCATGGTGACGATCGTCATAATTCCGGGCGTCACAGGCACCGTTACGAACACGGCGAAAATCTCCGGGGCGCTGACCGACCCCAACCCCAAGAACAATTCTTCGAGCGTGTCGACCCCTGTTCTGCCTGCCTGTACGTATTCCATAGCGCCGCCGGACGAAACATTCTCGTCGTCGGGCGGTTCGGGCACGATAACTATCACAGCCTCCGACTCCAGCTGCCCTTGGAGCGCAACAACGACCAACCGTTGGATCACCATCACCTCCGGGACCTCGGGCAGTGGGAACGGCACAGTCACGTTCTCCGTTACGGCCAACCAGAGCCAGACGCGAACAGGCGCCATTCAGGTCGCAGGCTCAACATTTACGGTCGTGGAGAGCGGCAAATCGGCTCCCATTCAATTCGCGCCGCCCGTCAGCTATACACTCAACGGCGCGCCGACAGCGGTCGTGACGGCGGATTTCAACAACGACGGCTTGAGGGATGTCGCGGCGGCGACTACACTGGCCGGGTTCAACCAAATCGAAGTTCTGTTGAGCACGGGTAATGGGACCTTTGGCTCACCAACTGCATACGCCTTGTACAACGGTTACAACAGTTCCACGCAATTGATTGCCGCCGATGTGAATGCCGACGGATATCCGGATCTGATCGCACTCATCGGCCCAGACTTCGCTGTGCTCCTCAATCAGGGAAACGGTACCTTTGCGCCGCCGGTGTATTACAGTATAACCGGCGTTGATGCCCTCGGCCTGGCAGTCGGGGATTTCTACCGTGATGGGCGAGTGCACGTGGCCGTGGCCGTGGGCAGCGCCGTTTACATTTTCCAAAACCTGGGCAATGGAGAGTTCACTCAAACCACCAGCGTCGGGTTTCCCAATTACGTCTATTGGGTGGCGGCGGCGGACCTGAATGGGGACGGCTACGTCGATCTGGCCGTGGCGAACGACACGACGGGCTATTCCATAGCGTTCAACAACGGGAACGGCACGTTCGCTCAGCCAGTGGCCACGGCGCTTACAACCGACTACGTGACGCTGGCGGACGTGAACGGGGATGGTCTGCCGGATCTGATTTTGTCCGCAGGCAATAAGACCGTAGTAGACGTAGTATTGAACCTAGGAGACGGAACGTTCAGTTCACCAATCGCGGCTTCATTAGCGACTAGCACGCCCACTGGGGCCACCCTTGTCGCTGACGTTGACGGGGATGGTCGTCCCGATCTCTTTGTGCCTGGAGGCCAAAATATAAACATTCTCCGAAACCTTGGCAATGGCTATTTCGCGCCTCAGGTGTTAGCAAACGTGTCGCCACTCGGCTACACTCCGGCGCCATTTTCTGTGGCTGACATGAATAATGATGGACGGCTGGATATCGTGGCGCCCGACAC
>Ga0073928_10009082_pt1 | contig 12218 bp, 8 predicted proteins | sample PaiPotPPA55metaG_FD_76969 | JGI IMG/M metagenome (GOLD analysis project Ga0073928, IMG submission 76969) | Iron sulfur acid spring bacterial and archeal communities from Banff, Canada, to study Microbial Dark Matter (Phase II) - Paint Pots PPA... ...
GCCCTTCGCACTGGTGCTTGGTACGGCGTCTCTTATCTTCCCATCCTTAGCGCACCTTCTCTTCGAGCCAGGTGAAAGCTCTCAGATGGGCAATAACCGCGTTTGGTACTCGGCACTTTGGGTGTTGGTTTTCCTTGGTCTGTTTTGGGTTGTCAGATTCGAATATGAGACACTCCGTCTAATTTTCCGCAGGTGGACGTGGGCAGTGCTTGTGTCCCCGTCTGCCTACCTCTTCTTTGGCGCAATGATTCAGGCCGTTGATTTTCCCATGCGGGCTCTTAGGTTCATTCCGGCTCTGTTCGTTCCGAATGACAATTCCACTTGGCATAACAGAAGGTATCTTTGGACAATTGCGGTGGTCGTCGGCATTCTCATCGTGGAACTCCTAATTCAAATTGTCTTGTGGGGAAGCTTCCCGCTCGAAGTTGATAGACAGAATCTTGTAAGATTGAGACTGATCCCATTCATCCCTTGGCCCGACAGACCCTTTCTAATCATCGGATGAGCGCCACGCCAAATCGATTCGGAGAAGGAATATTTCTGGCTACATAGAGTTTCCAGAGCGAGCATGAAGGATTGTTCGAGCGTATGACGACAACACTTGTGACAATCAACGGCGAGTGCTTCGAGGCGAAATTTCAGGGGGCAGAGCACGTCCCCGCAGATGATGTTCTCTATTACTTCCATATCACCGACAAGGTGAGCGGAAGGGGCTTGCGCAAGGTATCGGCCAGTAGATTCGGCCCCAAGGATTGGTATGCCAAGGACTTTGACGCGAGAGTAGATACAGTTCTGCTGAACATGATTCGCCGTGCTTTTGATTCCAATGAACTCAGTTTTGAGCTGCCAGACGATCCGCTCCACTACAAGGAAATCACAATGGAAGCATCAGATTTTGCCAAACAGCCTCCGAAGAGCGATCCCGATATTCGGCAGTACATCTTCCATAAGGCATTTTGGCTGGGTTACCGGTTTCCCGCACAACCACCGCAATCAGGTGCCATGTTCCCAATATCATTCGATGACGCAATTGACCTTAATTACTTGGGAGCAGATTCTGGTGACGTAAAACGAAACATCTTGCGGCTAGGTAATCAAGGCTTGCTGGACAAAATCTTGGAAGGAAACGCTCGGCCCACCGAAAAACTGCTGAATGCTCACGAATCTGGCGGTGGCCTTGACCCGAAGCAAACACAGAATACCGAGGATCGGAAGTTCGCCCGCCTAGCTATTGAAGAAGCGAGGAAAAGTATTTCCGAAGACGACGGGAGGCCGCATCCAAAAGTTGGCGCCGTCATAGTCAAGAACGGACGAGTGCTCAGCTTGGCCCACCGCGGGCAATTACCCGGGAATCATGCCGAGTTCGTCGCACTCGAAAAGGAATCGCCTGACGCCGTCCTGGCCGGGGCCACTGTGTACACCACGTTAGAGCCCTGCACTAGCAGGAATCATCCGAAAGTCCCCTGCGCAACTAGACTCGTCGAACGGAAGGTCGCCCGCGTTGTGATTGGAATGCTCGATCCCGACCCTAGAATTACAGGTCGTGGACAACGAGCTTTGAGAAACGCGAACGTCGTCACGGATTTCTTCCCAGCCGACCTAATGACTGAAGTCGAGGAACTAAACCGTGAGTTTACACGGTTCTACGAGAACCAGACTCAAACGGCGCAACTCTCGGCCAACGCCCTTACAGATTGGAACGTGCGAGAGCAGTTAGAAAGGTTCGCAGCCGAAAAGAGAATCGTCGCCATCCGGCCACTGATACCACCTCAGTTCGATAACCCCAATTTCCAAACCGACGTGTTTTTTCCGAATCGGGTTGACATGAAGAAATCCTCGAATGGACAGACGGTTACCATCCCTTTGAGCCGGGTATCCGAGATTCTATGGAGTTCCCGGAACGATCCACCGACGCTGATGTTGAACGGCAGAATACAGTGGCTGACTATTCCGATGCGCTGGCAATTTCTTCCCGAACCCCCACCCTCGTCCGAAGACGCACACTTGGGTCTTCCGAGAAGCGTGGGGGGGCTTCAGGATCCATATGCTAGGGACGTCATCCGGCAGCTAGAGGCGACACATTACGAGGCCCATTGGTTTAGAAAAGAAAACATGTCCGCATATGACAGAGACTGGCAGCCCTTCTACGACGCGGACGGTCGCTATTTGGTACATCACAACGGCCACGAGACGATCATTTTGGCTGTCCGCATCCGGGAGGGAGCCTCCTCGCGATGAGTCAGGGGATCTAACTACCATGGACACAATCACCTCAGTTTCCGGGCTTGTAAGATACGTCGAAACCACCCTTTACGAAGGCTTGCACTTGTTCAGGGGACAGAGGCGTGACAAGGAGTTGTTACCTAAGATTGGAAGGGATCGGTTTCTTTCCCCCCATTTCTTAGATGAAGAAAGGCGTTTGCTGGATGATTTCAAGATTCGTAGTAAGCCCTACCTTGACTCGTCAAAGCGGACGGATTGGGATTGGCTTGCGATAGCTCAACACAACGGGATGGCTACCCGCCTCCTGGACTGGACGGACAATCCGCTAGCTGCTCTGTGGTTCGCAGTTCGTGAGAGGGCGGAGGAAGGCAGCCATGCAGTCTTGTGGGTCTTCCATGTTCCAAAACAAGATGCCGTAACAGACCAGGAGAAGACTCATCCTTTCAAGGGCAAACGCACGAAAGTTTTTCGCCCCAAGCACCTGACACATACGATTGTTGCGCAAGGCGGTTGGTTTACCGTCCATAAGTACATGGAAAACAAAAAACGATTCATTCCCTTCGAGAAGATAGCGGCGTATAAAGGGTGCCGCGAAAGGTTAGTTATTCCCGCCGACAAGTTCTATGAACTGAAAGCGCAATTGAATCGGGTCGGAATCAATGACTCAAGCATGTTTCCAGGCCTTCGCGGACTCTGTGATTACCTGAATTGGATACATCTTCCGCAACTGGCAGTTCCGCGTTTTCCGCGCACATCCGCCGGCCGCTGAGGTTGACCCTGCCGGTGAACGACTCCCAAGAAACTAAAGCGGCTGGGGCGCTCAAAACAAAGGAGCGAGTCCCGCGCGAATCGCCAAAATAACGGTTTTTTTCGGGCGCGTGGCTTAGCCCGCGCGAAAACGGGCGCGAGCACACCGGTAACCTTACAGGATTACTAACTTGACAATCTGCCTCCGAAGATGCTAGGATGAGTTTGTGCTTGGCGCGAAGGCGCCGCACGACCCTGCCGGTGAACGGCAACCCCTAAAAACTAAATCTATCTTTAAAGGGGGAATACGATGGCAAGCCATATCCCTGCCATGCGGAAGCCGTCCCGCGCGCAGCATCGTCCGCAAGGGCCCGAGCACGTCCCGGACTTCAAGCGCCACCGCCGCAAGTGCATCATCTGCCACCACCCGCAGCGCGAAGCCATCGAGGAGCTTTTCGTCGAATGGCACAGCCCTAGAACGATTTCCGATTTGTTCGACATCGACGATTGGTTCACCATTTACCGCCATGCCCATGCCACCGGCCTTTTCCTGCGGCGCAGGCGGAATCTCCGCTCCGCCCTCGAACGCGTTATTGAATACGCCGGCCATAGCTCCACTACCATCAATGGCATCGGAATCGTCCGCGCCGTGCGCGCCTATGCCTGTCTCACGGATACCGGCGAATGGATCGAGCCCGCCACCCGCGTCATCGTCTCCCGCGCCGAACCCATGGCCGAACCTGCCGAGCGTCTTGCTCCAGCACGCCGACAAATCCAAGCAGTAGCTCTCTCCCCTGATACCAGTGCACTTCCGATGCCGACGAATGGAGGCCTAGACCACGTCCCGCCCGCACCGCAACTCCCTCCTGCGCCTGCACCTGTCGAACCCCCGCTCATCTCGCTCGCCAGAGTCCGCTCCGGCTGGCATCCGAACGGGCGCGCTTCTAATCGCAAACCTCCGGGATTAGAAACCGGCGCAACTCATTCAGAACAAAGGACGGCGACCGATGCTAATCGCAAAAAATAACGGTTTTTTCGGGCGCGCGGCTAAGGTATCCTCGTTCGACAAGCGCGCGATTCACCCAGAGCAAGTACCTCAGCGCCCAAGGAAAAAAATGACGAATCAGGCAGTGCGCAGTTCTCGCGGCAGGATTGTGTTTGTTCTTCTGGCTTTTGTGCTGGTCTGGATGGGCTCGCTCGCGCTTGTGGCACCGGCGCAGGCGCAGGTCACCATCATCCGCATCAGCCTCGATAAGTTCACGAATACGGACAGCGTGCACAAGACGGAAGTCGAGCCGTTCACCTTCTCCTGGGGCTCGACCATCGTGAGCGCGTACCACGTCGGCCGCAGGCCGGGCTCGATTGGATGGGGCAGCGCCGATATCGGCTATTCCACGTCCATCAATGGCGGCAAGACGTGGACCTACGGCTATCTGCCGGGTTTGACCGTGAACTACCAGGGCGGAACCTATGGCGCCGAATCCGATCCGGGCGTGGCCTATGACGCGAAGCACGGCCAGTGGCTGATTTCGTCGCTCCCGCTCGTGGGGCTCAACCCTTTTTCAGGTTCGATTGGGAACGTGGGCGTGAGCCGCTCCACGGACGGCCTCCACTGGGGCAATCTGATCCTGATCGATAGCACCGCGCTCGACGACAAGGACTGGATCGTCTGCGATAACACGACGACGAGCAACTACTACGGAAACTGCTACACGGAATGGGACCAGGCCTACGGCAGCGGCGACATCCTGATGAGCGTATCGAGCGACGGCGGACTCACCTGGGGCCCGGGCAAGGCGTCCGCGGACCAGGCGGGCGGACTCGGCGGCGAGCCGCTGGTCCAGCCGAACGGCACGGTGATCGTGCCGTTCCAGGGCGGCGGAATTGACGCCTTCGTTTCGACCAACGGCGGCAGCACCTGGGGCACCAGCGTGGTCGTCGCGGACATCAACAGCCACTTTGAGGGCAACGGCTTCCGCAATCCCGATCTCCCCAGCGCGGCCATCGACGGCGCCGGGAAAGTTTTCGTGGCGTGGTCGGATTGCCGCTTCCGCACCGGCTGCGCCGAGAACGATATCGTGTTCAGCACCACCACGAACGGAACCACGTGGACCGCGCCGGTCCGCATTCCGATCGACGCAACCACGAGCACGGTGGATCATTTCCTTCCGGGAATCGGGATCGATCCGGCGACGTCCGGAGCGACCGCGCACCTGACCGTGGTTTATTACTACTACCCCGTTTCGAATTGCACTTTCACCACGTGCAATCTGGAGGTCGGCTTTACGACCTCCACCGATGGCGGCACCACCTGGACCGCGGGGAAACATATAGCCGGGCCGATGAAATTGGCCTGGCTGCCGAATTCGGATAACGGGTACATGGTCGCGGATTACATCGGCGTCACCTATAACGCCGGGAACCCGTTCGGCGTGTTCGCGGTCGCAAAGACGCCTTCCGGAAAGATTCTGCAGGAGTCGATGTTCACGACGACGAAGCCGCTCATCGTCTCCGACGATGAGCCGCGCTACAGCTCGGCGAACGATCAGCCGGTGCCGGGCGCGAAATCGGACCACGAGATGATTTTCTACTACGACGACGGCGGACATCGCCGCATCCCGCAGTGGAGGCTCACCAAGCATCCGAACGCGCAGTAAGCTTTGCGATTCGACGAAGTGCGGCCGCCGGCACGCGAGTGCCGGCGGCCTCTTTTTTTGCGCGCTTGTTTTGCGGCTATTTTTCCGGATGCGCGACGAACTGGTAGCCGAGCCCGCGCACGGTGAGCAGGTGCCGCGGCTTCGAGGGTTCGTCCTCGATGTAGCGCCGCAGTCGCACGATGAAGTTGTCGATCGCGCGCGTGTCCGTGTCCTCGCGCAGGTTCCAGACGTCCTCGAGGATCGCCTTGCGCGAGACGGGATGCCCGCCGTGGCGGATAAGGTAATGCAGGAGCTCCGACTCCATCAGCGTGAGATGGAACACCTGGCCTCCCACGCGCAACTGAAGATTCTGGAAGTCGACGATCTTGCCATCGAAAGCGAAAACGTTCTGTGAATCTTCAGCAGACGGAGCGGGCGCGGCGGAGCCGGCCTCGCTGCCGTGCAGCCACTTCTTGCGACGCAGCAGGCTTCCGATCCGCGCCATGAGGATATCCAGGTTGAACGGCTTGGGCAGGTAGTCGTCCGCGCCGGACTCGAAGCCCTTGAGGACGTCCTCGGGGCGCCCGCGCGCGGTCAGCATCAGCAGCGGGATGAAGTTCTGCGCGTCGCGCAACTCGCGCGCGATGGTGAAGCCATCCTTGCCGGGCAGCATGACGTCGAGCACGAGCGCGTCGAAGCGCTCCTTGTCCTTTAGCAGGCGCTTGAGCGCCTCTTCCCCTTTGTCGGTGACGTGGACGGAGTAGCCCTCCGCTTCGAGGTTGAAACGAAGACCCTCGGCAAGATGGGATTCATCTTCGACGACGAGAATGCGGCTCATGTGCGATACATCCTCGGAAGGCGAAGCGTAAAAGTGCTGCCGCGGCCTTCGCCTTCACTCTCGGCAATGGCTTCGCCGCCATGGCGGCGCGCAATCGCGCGGACGATGAAGAGGCCGAGCCCGGTTCCCTTGACTTGTCCCGAGGCGCGGCTCTCGACGCGATAGAAGCGGCGGAAAATCCGCTTCAGCTCGGCGCGAGGAATGCCGACCCCCTGATCGCGCACGCGGAGCAGGACGGTATCCAGATTGGGAGTGAGCAGCTCGACGACGATATCGGTCGTTTCACGGGAATACTTGATGGCGTTGTCGAAGAGGTTGAAGACGGCGGTGCGAAGCTCCTCGGGGTTGCCGACCACGATGATTTCGGCGGGCGGCTCGGAGGCGAAGCGGAGCTCTTCGGGAGGGAGATGATGGCGCAAGCGCGCCAGATCGAGCGCGGCACAAACGAGCGCGGAAAAATCCACCTCCTGCCAGTTCTTGCGCGAAGAGCGGAGGCGAGCCTCGCCCGCCTTGAGCACCTGTTCGACGGTGCCGAGAAGACGGTCGGTGTCTTCGAGCATGATGCGGTAGAAATCGTGGCGCTGCGATTCATCGAGCGGGCGGCGATCGAGCGTTTCGAGATACAGGCGAATGGAGGCGATAGGCGTCTTGAGCTCGTGGGTGACCGCGTTGAGGAAGCTATCCTGCTGTTCATTGCGGCGGATTTCGCGGACAAGAAAGATGGTATTGAGCACGAGGCCGGCGATGATGAGCCCGAAAAAGATGACGCCGAGGACAAGCGGGACGACCTGACGCCAGTTGAGAACGATCCAACTGACGTTGAGGGCGATCGCCAGCCCAACCAGGCAGGCGCCCAGGGCGATGAAGAAGGCACTCGTTTTGGCGCGGCTGGTGATGCGCATGGGCCGCCCAAATTATAGTCGAGGAAAGCAGTACAAAGACAGAAACCGCGGGGAGTGACCCCCGCGGTGTACGCTACGTGCGGAAATCGATTGAAATCTGGCTAGTCCGCCGGGACAGGCGAAACCAGCTTGGCTGGCGTGGAATCTTCCATCGGAAGCAATTCGGCCATTTTCCCGGCAGGCTTGAATTTTGACAACTTGATGTCCCAGGCGAGACCCAGAGCGCGCAAAGCGGAAATTCCGTACCAATTCATGTCGACCTCATACCAGGAAAGACCATGGCGGGCGGCTTGCGGCTGGGCGTGGTGATTGTTGTGCCAGCCTTCGCCGAAGGTGAGAATGGCGACCCAGAAGCTGTTGGTAGAGTCGTCGTGAGTAAGAAAGCGCTGCGAGCCCCACATGTGCGTGGCCGAGTTCACAAGCCAGGTGGAATGGAGACCGTAAACGGTGCGGAAGAAGATGCCCCACATCAGGAAAGGCCAGCCACCGACGGCCAAGAGGATCACGCCGAGCGTGGTAATCGGGACCCAGTGCCACTTGCTGAGCCAAACGTGGAATTTATCTTTGCGAAGATCGGGAACAAGGTACAGAAGCTCGTTGGCACGATTGTGAACGGCCTGGCCGGTCATGATCCAACCCATATGGGCCCATAGGCCGCCATCGCGCGGGGTGTGCGGATCGCCTTCCTTGTCGGTATTCTGATGATGGAGGCGATGAGTTGCCACCCAGGCGATCGGGCCGCCTTCAAGGGCCAGGGCGCCGCAAACGGTGAGGAAGTACTCCACCCATTTCGGCGTTTTATAGCCGCGGTGTGTGAGCAGACGGTGATAGCCCATGCCGATTCCGAGGCTCCCTGAGACCCACCAGAGCACAGCCGCGACCACCAGGGCCTTCCAGGTAAAGAAAAAAAGAGCCACGATTGCACCGATGTGAAACGCGGACATGAAAAAGGTGGTAACCGGGCTGATAGGCTGGGTGAAGGTTCTGTCGGTCTTGAAGATGCTCATGGTGTCCTCAATTCGTGCCGCTGCACTCGCACATATTACGATTCCAAGGCTAGCACCTGCGATGGACAGCGTTTGTAATAGTTGTGTAATTCCTGGCCGCGATGCATCGCAAGTGGAAACAGGCGAGTCGAACAGGGTTGGGAGGGGGGAAATAGGGGGAAGCGACGAGGGGTGTCCGACTTGGAGATTTGCTGGGAATGCCGTAACATGCCTCGTTTGGGTTTGGAGAGCGGGACCTTGAAGATGACTTCCGAAAAAACAAGAACCGGTTGGGTGCGGGCGGGGCTGGTACTGACGCTGGCGGCGCTGGGGGCAGGGTGTGGCGGGAAGCAGGCGGCGACGGATGCGGCTCCGCCGGCGGTTGCGGTGACGGTGCAGGTGGCGCAGGCCGTGGCGATCCCGGATACGTCGGAGTATCTGGCAACACTGAAATCGCGACATTCAGCGGCCATCAGCCCCCAGGTGGAAGGGATGGTGACACGCATCTTCGTAAAGTCGGGAGACAAGGTGGCTGCGGGCGCACGGCTTCTCCTGATTGACCCGCTGAAGGAACAGGCCGCGGTGAAAAGCCAGGAAGCAACGCGGCAGTCGAAGCTGGCGAACCTGCAATACGCGGATGACCAGCTCCAGCGGACGAAGAAATTGTATGAAGCGGGAGTGATTGCGCAGCAGAACCTGGTGGCGGCGCAGACGGCGCGCGACGCGGCAGAGGCGGACCTGAAGTCGCTGGACGCGCAGGTGAAACAGGAGCAGGTGCAATTGCACTATTACGAAGTAGCGGCGCCGATGAGCGGGATCGTGGGCGACATTCCAGTACACGTGGGAGACCGCGTGACGGTAGCGACGGTGCTGACCACGGTGGACGAGCCGGGAAGCCTCGAGGCGTACATCAACGTCCCGGTGGAGCGGTCGAAGGACGTGCGGATGGGCGAGGGAGTGGCGCTGGTGGACGGCGCTGGAAACGTAGTGGCATCGAGCCGCATCACGTTTATCTCGCCGCAGGTGGAAACGGACAGCCAGTCGATTCTGGTGAAAGCGGAGATCGGAAACACGAGCCGAGCGCTACGGACGTCCGAGTCGATACGGGCGCGGATCACCTGGGGCACGCGCGACGGGCCCGTGGTCCCGGTGCTGGCGGTGCAACGGATCAACGGGCAGTTCTTCGCCTTTGTAGCCGAAAAGGGCGACAAGGGAGAAGTGGCACGGCAGCGAATGCTCCGCGTGGGCGATACGGTCGGGAACAACTACGCGGTGCTCGAAGGGATCAAGCCGGGCGAGCGCGTGATTGTTTCCGGAACGCAGTTCCTGACGGACGGGGCCGCGATCACAGAATCCGCGAAACCATGAGAGGCTTCCCTTCCCCCGGACATCGTTTCTACCGTCGAGGGAAGGCGCGCTAAGAGAATGTTTGTCGATTTCTTCATCAAGCGGCCAATCTTTGCGACGGTCTGCGCCCTGCTGATCATCCTTGCAGGAGCGGTTTCGATTCCCACGCTTCCGATCGCCGAACTGCCGGACCTGGCGCCGCCGCAGGTGACGGTCACAAGCGCATACAACGGGGCAAACGCGCAAACGGTGGAAAGCGCGGTGACGACGCCGCTGGAGCAGCAGATCAACGGCGTGCCGGGGATGAAGTATCTGACCTCGACAAGCGGAAACGACGGAACGAGCCAGATCACGGTGACGTTCGACGTGACGCGGGACGTGGACCTGGCGGCGGTGGACGTGCAGAACCGCGTGAACTCAGCGCTGGGGCGGATGCCGAACGAAGTGAAGAACACCGGCATCATCATCACGAAGGCCGCGAGCGGGTTCGTTTTCGGCGCGGGGGTCTACGCGGAGCACGAAGAATACGACAATCTTTTCCTCAGCAACTATATCGACGTGTACCTGCGGGACGCGCTGAAGCGGGTGCCTGGGGTGAGCGACGTTTTCGTATTCGGCGAGCGCAAGTATTCGATGCGGCTATGGCTGGACCCATCGAGGCTCGCCGGACGGGGCCTGACGGCTTCCGACGTGGTCGCGGCGCTTAGCGAACAAAACGTGCAGGTGGCGGCGGGAGAGATCGGGCAACCGCCGTCCAAAGCGGATCAGACCTATCAAATCAGCGTGCGGGCCATCGGGCGGCTGACCGAGCCAGCCGAATTCGACAACATCATACTGAAGACGGGCGCGGACGGGACGCTGGTCCGGTTGAGGGACGTGGGCCGCGCGGAACTAGGCGCCGAGGACTACAGCCAAGGCCTGCGGTTCAACGGACACGAAGCGGTGGGCCTGGGGCTGACGCAGCTTCCGAACGCGAACGCGCTCGACGTGGACCGCCTGGCGAAAGCGGAACTGGCGCGGCTGGCAAAGAACTTCCCGCCGGGGATGAAGTACCTGGTGGCGTTCGACACGACGACGGTGGTGGGCGAATCGATCAAGGACGTGCTGTATACGCTGGGCGAAGCGATTCTGCTCGTGATTGCGGTGATTTTTCTTTTCCTGCAGGACTGGCGGAGCACCCTGATTCCAGCGGTGACGATTCCGGTGTCGCTGGTGGGAACCTTCGCGTTCGTGAAGCTGCTGGGATTCTCGATCAACACGCTGACGCTCTTTGGAATCACGCTGGCGACCGGCCTCGTGGTGGACGACGCGATCGTGGTGATCGAAAACGTGCAGCGGCACATCACCGAAGGAATCACGGAGGCGCACAAGGCGGCTTCGGTGGCGATGGGCGAAGTGGCCGGGGCGGTGGTGGCGACGTCGCTGGTGCTGGTGGCGGTATTCGTTCCGGTGGCGTTCTTCCCCGGGACGACGGGAATCCTTTTCCGGCAGTTCGCGCTGACGATCGCGTTTTCGGTGGCGATCTCCGCATTCAACGCGCTGACGCTGACGCCGGCGCTCTCCGCGCTCTTTCTGGGGCACACGCATGAACAGGCGAGAGGTCCGCTGGCGGCGTTCAACAGGCTGGTGACGCGCGGGACGAACGGATACCGGGCGTCGCTGGGCCGGATTCTCCGGTGGCGGATTCCGATGGTGATTCTGTTTTTCTGCGGGCTGGGTTTGACGTGGGTGGTCTATCAGCGAGTGCCCAAGGGGTTCATCCCGGAGGACGACCAGGGATACTTCATCGTGGCGGTGCAGGCGCCGGACGGCGCGTCGCTGGGATACACGACCGGCATCATCATGCAGGTGGAAGCAGCGCTGAGCCAGGAGCCGGATATTTTAGGGGCGTTTTCCGTTGCGGGGTTCAGCTTTGCGGGCACGGCGCCGAACCGGGCGCTTATTTTCGGAACGCTAAAGCCATTCGGCGAACGTCCGGGCGAAGAGCATGCAGCCGCGGCCATCATCAACCGCCTGCGGGGGCCGCTGGGGAAAATCACGGGAGCGGTGGTGGTGCCGTTCGCGCCGCCGGCGGTGCAAGGGCTGGGCAATTTCGGGGGATTCCAGTTCGAGCTCGAGGACCAGGGTCGAAACACGCTGGACGCGCTGGCGAAAACGGCGCAGGACATGGTGAACCAGGGAAATGCGGGCGGGAACCTGGCGGGCCTGTTTACGAGTTTTACGGCGAACGACCCGCAGCTGCTGGTGACGATGGATCGCGAGAAGGCGAAGAGCCTGGCGGTGCCGCTCAACCAGATAACGGACGCGCTGCAAATCTACATGGGCTCAGAATACGTAAACGACTTCGACTTCAACAACCGCGTGTATCGCGTGTACGTGCAGGCGGACAAGGAGTTCCGCTCGCAGGAAAAAGACATCGGGCAATTCTACGTGCGCTCAAATCACGGAACGATGATCCCGCTCGATAACCTGGTGCACGTGAGCCGGGTGACCACGCCGCCGGTGATCAGCCACTACAATCTTTTTCGTTCGGTGGAAA
>Ga0073928_10009084_pt1 | contig 12217 bp, 6 predicted proteins | sample PaiPotPPA55metaG_FD_76969 | JGI IMG/M metagenome (GOLD analysis project Ga0073928, IMG submission 76969) | Iron sulfur acid spring bacterial and archeal communities from Banff, Canada, to study Microbial Dark Matter (Phase II) - Paint Pots PPA... ...
AAGAGATTCTGGAAACTTTAGAACGCTGGGGCATTCACGATTGTGCCGCACTGGCAGCGCTTCCCGTGCTGCAATTGTCAGAACGAATGGGACAGGAAGGGGTTCGCCTTCACGAATTGGCTCGCGGCGCGTGTGTACGTTCAATGGTGCTTGCACAACCGGGAGTACACTTCGAAGAAGAAATGGCGCTCGACTTTGCCATTGCCGAGCTCGAGCCGCTTTCGTTTCTGCTAGGCCGTTTGCTCGATCAATTGTGCGCGCGGCTGGAAGCGCGTGCGCTGGCAGCGTGTGCAATTCGCACGCACTTTGATTTAGAGGATTCCTTCGAGAAAGATTTTCAAGTCCTCAGTGAGAACTCTCCTCCCAAGCTCGCTCCAAAAACTTATGAAAGGGTTCTGAGTTTGCCCGTACCTACCCGAAATTCAAAAATGCTTCTGAAACTGCTTCGCTTGCAATTGCAGGCAAACCCTCCGCACGCCGCCATTTTAAAAATCATTCTCTCTGCAGAAACAGCTCGTCCGCGCGCGGCGCAAGGCGGGCTATTTCTTCCCGGCTCTCCCGACCCGGAAAAATTAGAGCTGACCCTTGGGCGATTGACCAATCTCGTAGGCGATTCGAATGTTGGCTCGCCCGAATTGATTGACACTCATCGCCCTGGAGATTTTCGAATGGGCCGATTCGCCCCAGAAAACGACGAATCAAAGGTCTCGCAAAAAAACGGGGCTGCTACCGCCCACATCCCTGGAGCCCCTCTAACCGCATTCCGTGTTTTCAGACCTGAAATACAGGCGAAAATTGAACTGCAGCAAAACTATCCAACGCGCATTTATTTTCAGGGTATGCGCGGAAATATCGTGGCAGCTTCAGGGCCCTGGCGGACTTCCGGTGATTGGTGGCGGGAAGATACCTGGCAGCAGGATGAATGGGACGTGGAGATTCGCTTTGATTCCGTGAGTGGCCACAACGAACGAATTTCCAGCCCGTGCACGCAGAACGGACTTTATCGCATCTATTACGACTCGATTCGCGCTGCCTGGTTCGCGCGCGGCCGTTACGACTGATGTACACAGAACTTCACGCCCGCTCCGCTTTCAGCTTTCTCGAAGGCGCATCTTTGCCTGAAGAGCTGGCCACGGTGTGCGCGGAGTATGGAATGCACTCCATGGCTTTGCTCGATCGAGACGGGGTTTATGGCGCTCCTCGTTTTTATCTGGCCGCAGACAAAATTAATATTCGCGCTCACATCGGTGCCGAAGTCACTTCAGCCGCCGGCTGGCGTTACCCGTTGCTCGTAGAATCGCGCGAAGGCTATCAAAATCTTTGCCGCTTGATTACGAAAATGAAATTGCGTGCGCCGAAAGGCAAAGGAGATGTTTCAGGCGCGGAAGTATCCGAATGCTCCGGTGGACTTATATGCCTCACCGGAGGCGAGGAAGGTCCACTCGCCCATGCTTTGGAACAAGGTGGAATGGAAAGCGGAAAAGAATGTGTTCAGCAGCTATGTGAACAATTCGGCAAACAAAATGTTTATGTCGAGCTGCAGCGGCATTTTCTGCGCGAAGAAGAAGCAAGAAATCACGCCGCCATCGAAATCGCGGAAAAGGTAGGCCTTCCGTTGCTTGCCACGAACGGCGTGCGTCATGCCGTACCGCAACGGCGTGAAGTGTTGGACGTCTTCACATGCATTCGACATCGCCGCACTCTTGCTACTGCCGGTGGTCTGCTAGCGCGCAATTCCGAGCTGCATATGAAAACTCCTGCGGAAATGGCGCAGCTATTTTCAGATCTTCCCGAAGCGATCGCGAATACCGAAGCCCTTTCTTCGCGCTTGCAGTTCACCTTGAAAGATCTAGGTTATCGATTCCCCAAATATCCGGTCCCCGACGGCAAACCGGAAATCCATTTTTTGCGTCAGCGAGCCCAGGAAGGCATGCTCTGGCGCTATGGATCAAACAACGAACGAGCGCTGGCGCAGATTGGACGCGAACTCGACCTGATCGAGAAACTGGATATGGCGGGCTATTTCCTGATCGTATGGGACATCGTTCGCTTTTGCCGCGAACACAATATTTTGGTGCAGGGACGCGGCTCCGCAGCCAATAGCGCCGTCTGCTACGCGCTGGGCATCACCGCCGTTGACCCGGTGAGAATGGATCTCCTATTCGAGCGATTTCTTTCCGAAGAGCGTGGGGAATGGCCTGACATCGACCTCGATCTTCCCAGCGGAGATCAGCGGGAACGAGCGATTCAATATGTATATGAACGCTACGGAAAGTTGGGCGCAGCCATGACCGCCAATGTGATCACCTATCGTGGCCGTTCCGCCGCCCGTGAAATTGGCAAGGCGCTATCTTTTAATCCGGAAACATTAAGCCGTTTGACCAGCCTAGTGAGCGCTTGGGAATACAAGGACGCGAACGATACTCTCGCGCGGCAATTTCGCGATGCTGGATTTGACATGCAGCATCCCCAGATCCGTAAATTCTTCGAGCTTTGCCTGCAGTTCCAGGATTTACCGCGCCACTTGGGCCAGCATTCTGGAGGCTTGGTGGTGTGCCAGGATCAGTTGGATTCGATCGTTCCTTTGGAACCAGCCACCATGCCCGGCCGGGTGGTGGTGCAGTGGGACAAAGACGATTGTGCCGATATGAAAATCGTGAAAGTAGATCTTCTGGGCCTCGGAATGATGGCCGTCCTGGAAGATTGCCTGCAAATCATCCAGAAAGATTACGGCGAAGAGGTAGATTTAGGAAAGTTGCCGGCGAACGATCGCGTGGTTTACAACACGCTGCAAAAAGCGGACACCATCGGGATGTTCCAGGTGGAAAGCCACGCGCAGATGGCTTGTTTACCTCGCCTGCGGCCCCAATGTTTTTACGACATTGTCGTGCAGGTAGCCATTATCCGGCCCGGGCCAATCGTCGGAAAAATGGTCAATCCTTTTTTGAAGCGCCGCCAAGGCCGCGAAGCGGTTGATTACCTTCATCCTTCGCTCAAACCAGTTCTGGAACGCACTTTAGGAGTCCCGCTATTTCAAGAGCAATTGTTGCGCATGGCCATGATCGCAGCGGGATTTACCGGAGGTGAAGCCGAGGAATTGCGTCGCGCATTTGGCTTCAAACGCTCCGAACGAAGAATGATAGAAATTGAGAAAAAGCTTCGCTCTGGGATGGATAAAAATGAGATCTCATCCGGGGCGCAGGAAAAGATTATTTTGGCCATTACTTCTTTTGCCTTGTATGGATTTCCTGAATCCCACGCCGCAAGTTTTGCACTGCTCGCCTATGCCAGCGCTTTTTTGAAATGCCGTTACCTGGCTGCTTTCACTGCGGCCATTTTGAATAATCAACCCATGGGGTTCTATCAGCCAGACACGCTCGTACGCGACGCGCAGCGTCACGGCCTGAAGGTGAAGCCTATCGACGTGACCTGTTCGGACTGGCTCTGCCAGCTTGAAAAAAATGGGCAGAATTTCTGCGTGCGTCTGGGCATGCGATTCGTCAAAGATCTGCGCAGGGACGTGGCTTTGAAAATTGTAAGCGAGCGCGCCATTCACCCGTTTTCTTCCATCGATGACCTAAAGTTTCGTGTCCCCATGATTCAGAAAGCAGAACTCGCAACTTTAGCGGAAATCGGCGCCTTGAATTTTATTGGCGGCAAGAACGGAGTTCATCGCCGCGATGCTTTGTGGCAAATCGAACGCGCGGCCAGGCGGCCAGGCCCTTTGCTAGAGAAAGCAGAGGAAAAGGAAGTAGAAATAGAAAACAGCACCGCAGAACTGGGAGCGACTCCGATTTCTTCCCAGCGGGCGTCTCCTCTGGCAGCCATGACTGGGGAAGAAAGATTAGTTGCAGACTTTCGAGGCACCGGTATGACCGTGGGTCTTCATCCTATGGGCCACCATCGCGCAGAAATGAAGAGGCGAAATGTCCGCTCAGCCATCGAACTTCTGAATCTTCCGAACGGCATGCACGTCCGAATTGCAGGAGGAGTGATCACACGCCAGCGCCCCGGAACGGCCAAAGGTTTTGTATTTATCAGTTTGGAAGATGAAACAGGAATTTCGAATGCAATCGTCACGCCGCAGTTATTCGAGAAAAATCATGTAGTAATCGTTCATCAGCAATTTTTATTGATAGAGGGGCAACTGCAAAATCAGGACGGAGTAATTTCAGTGAAGGCGGAAACCATCGAACCGCTGCGGATCACCAAAGCTGAAACAACGTCTCACAACTTTCACTAGCGAGCGGCTACTCTCCAGCAGGCATCAGAGCAGACCTTCTAATTCACGCGCGGTTCATCCGACCCGAGGACCGCTTTGATAGTGTCCAACAGTTGCTTCATGGGCGCTGATTTTACGGCATGCGCTTGAACGCCGATCCGTGCGATTTCATCCTTCATCTGCTGCGATTCGTGCATGGTAAAAATCACTATCTTAGCATTTGGATTTGCGGCGCGAATCAGACGGGCAGCATCCAGGCCGCCCATCACCGGCATGCTGATATCCAAGATAATCAAATCAGGTTTCAATTCCACGGTCCTCGCAACCGCCTCTTTTCCATTTATAACGTCAGCGCACACTTCCCAACCCGCTGACGAAAGGGCTGACCGTAATCCTCGCCGCACCGCTTCATGATCATCCGCAATCAGAATCCGTACAGGTTTTTTCCGTCCGGAAATCCGCGCGTCTTCGCCCGGAGAATCGAGCGCGCTGCAAAACAGCGGCGAAGAGTCGTTGGTTTTGGGGTCCAATACAATTGCCAAGTCCGTGCGAAAAAGATTCTTGAAATTAACTGGTTCGGGATTCAGCAAACTTTTCTCCAGCGATCCGGGCAGCAGACGTTTTCAAAAAGACGCAGTAGATACAAAAATTGAAAATAGCAGAATTACCGCTCGGAACGCAAAGTAAAACAAGATCCGGACACTTTTGAATCACTACATGTCCGGAAACGTTGAAAAGAGGTCCGCCTTTACCATAGCGATTGGAAGTATCGATGCTTCAGGCCCGCCAGGCTCACCGTCAGCCGATGTGTCCATTCCGAGAATGCCGGGCCATTCAGAACCGCCTCTGCAGGCACCAGCGGAAGCTTCACTTCACTCGGTGCGGATTTCAAGAGCGAAACCCGAGCGAAGTTGAAAGCTTGATGCAGACCTTCCGCGAACAGTAGGAAAGCCACAATGGCGAATAGAAGCGCGAGATATCCGACGACGAAAATGAGAAAGGCGGCAGCCACTTGCAGGACCGAATTATACGTCGCTAGGAAATTCATATTAATCTCCGTTTAGCAAGTGCCGCCCACTTGGCCTGATGCTTAAACAATCACGCGTTTGCCTTCTTGCTTTTGCCAGCTTTCCGGGATTTTCGTGTGGCGTCATTTTCGTCATCCTGAGCTGGAATACGGCCTGAGGTTCGCTCTGGCTCAATTCTGCGACCTGTAGGGGAAGGCGGGCTCGAACTATCACTGGGCGTTAGCCCTGGCCCGCTACTGGAGTCTTCTGGGCGGCGTATGCTCATGAGGATTACTCCTTTAAGTTCTTCCAAATCGAGAAGCGATTACCTCAAGTGGCAGTATTTAAGAAGATAGTGAACCGGTCTATCCGGCAAACGCTGTAGTTACGAAAACCAAGCTTCGTAGGGAACGCCGAAGAGAATTATTGAGGGATTGTCTCAGCCAGGGAAGGTACTTGCCTAATAGCGTCCGAAAGAGTATTGACGATCATATCCGCCTCCCCGATTCCCAAACGGGTTCTCATCACGTCAAGATTCCCGGCGAATCCCCACAAGCCAACTCCAATCCTCGATTTCGGAAACCGGACGCGGAGTTTCTTATAGAGTCTGCGAGTGTTGTAAACGCCGTAAGGAGGCAGAGCCGAAATATAAATCACTTCACAGTGCTGTTCAGAGGCTTCCTCCATCATATCTTCCACGGATGCCGGAACGATCGCTTGCGTCTCATACCCCGCTCGATTAGAAAGGTGAGCGAGCATCATCCCCATTATTTCATCTCCTTCATCGCGAGCAGGCAGACAAGTAATCGCGCAACCATTTCCATTCGTTTTCCTCACGGCACCAACAATTGTTTTAGGATTCGAATTAACCTCTTCATTGATTTCTTGCGCTTCAGCATCGGCGACGGGTCTAAGAGCGAGCTCCTCGACAATTTCCTTCAACGTTTGAAATACGAACTGCTCGCGCGCATCACCCAACCCCACCTCCGCTCGGTCCTTCTCTATAAAAATCAATACGGGTGTGATAACCGATTCGTATAATTTCTCAATGGAACCCTCTTTAAGAAAATTGTCGACGACCTGGCGCGCTTCTTCTGCGTCCATTCGGCGAAGCTTTTGATAGAGCTGAACCTCCGTTCCAAGCACGCGTTGATCGCCTAAAAGGACGCTCAGAAATTCCCATTGCGGTATGTAACGCCCGATCACGACAATGCACACAGTCAATGGTGTGGAAAGCAACAGCCCAACGGGCCCCCACAAAGCGGCCCAGAAAATTGCCGCCACCAATATGGCAAGAGACGAAACCCCGGTGTGCGCCGCATACAGTAGCGGTTCCACGACATAGGACGTGATTATTTCAATTGCAACAAAAGCTCCAAATGCCAGCAGAGGTTTCATCCACCCGTCAAATACTGCAAGTGTTAGCAGAATTGGCATTGCCGCGCCCACCAGAGTCCCGATGTACGGAATGAATCTCAGAAGCGCCGCCAGCACTCCCCAAAGAAAAGCGTTGGGCACGCCAATAAAATAAAGAGCCGTTCCGAAAAGCATTCCATACCCGAGATTCATCAGGAATTGCAGAAACAAATACTTCCCCACTCGCTTGGTAGCCTCGTCGAAAGCCTGCGTGGTTACGTGGAACCTGCTCAATCCCGCCAGCGTAAACAACCGATCTCGCAGATCTTCGCTGCGAAGAAGAATAAACGCCGTAAAAACCATCACAATTCCCAGCGTGGCCAAAGGACCCAGAAATGGTCCAAGCAAAGCGTGTACGGATGCGATGGGGCTATTCTGCTGGACGACCTCCACCGCCACAGGGTGGGCGATACTCCCTCCTGGTAGAAGTGGATGTTTACCGCGCTGATTTTGCGCAGCTTCGTCGTCCGGAGTCGGCGTTTCAATCGTCGAAGACAATTCTTTTCCGAGTTCCTTTACGGTCGCCTCGGCTTTGCCGATCCCATTTTCCCTCACTCCGCGGAAACTCTCGATTTTTCGGGAAATAGTACTCTTGTAGTTGGGAAGCTGAGCCGCCAAACTGATTGCTTGGTTGAAAACTAAATAGCCCAGACCCATCAAAAGTCCGGCTACCAGCAATACGACCACTAATACGGGTCCGGTTCTTCCCAGACGCACCTTTTCCAAGAGGCTGACCAGGGGAGCCAAAAGGAAAGCGACGAGAACCGCCAACGCAATAGGAATCAGTACCGACCTGGCAAAATAGAGGGCGGCGACACATATGACCGCTGTCACGACCCCAGGAAAACTCGACACATCCCGATTTGTTCTGCTCGCCATAAAATGAAATGCAATTAGAAATTAAAGACTACATTTTCTCTGCTCGCCATTCCTTCCAATCTTTGGATAACACTCGCGCCATTTCCTTAGCGGCAACTTTTAGCCAATTTCCGCGCCGCTTTCGCAAGTCATGTTGAATAAGCTTTACGGATCGTTTTGATCCAAGATGTATGTTTGCCGCTTCCCACCCCATCTTATTCAACATGCCGTCTTCATCTCTTTTCCCCGGCAGGCTTTCAATTTCTACTGGAGAAGAGTCCGGAGATAATCTGCTGACGCGCCAGTTCTTTTTCACCCGTACATATGGATCGGCACAGCGAACAGAATTCTCCATTATCCGAGGGTAGTAAACGGTGCTTCGATTTTTTCCCTCACTTGCCCACACGCAAGCCGACGGCACTAGAATCTTAGCTTCCAACGCAATTTTCCCGCCCTCCCAATCAGCGATGGCTACCATGCGCGGATGTCCCAAGCTGCCTGTGCCGGCGGTCCGCTTCAATACGCGATAGGGAAGATTGGGAGCAGGGAACAGTTCCTTCCACATTTTTCTGGGCGTCGAAGGAACCGGCTGTCGCAAAACAGGATTGCTCTCCAGCCGCTTCCAAAATGACGGCGGATTATCCAATCGGCTCAGCGCAACCGGCGCAAACCACGCGTTCTGATCTTCCAATACAATCGGGGTTCCGCCTTCCTTGAGAGAGTCCCTATATCCGTCCAGGATTGCTTCACATGCATTTTTCGTGTTGGTCAGAAGATGACCAAGGGAATAAGCTAAACGCGCGCTAGTAGCCAGACGCACTAGATCGTTCGTGTAGGGAAGGAAATAAGCTTCGTCAAAATCATCGACTCCCCACACGAGCCGGCCTACCTTGTCCCGCCAGGTCCCAAAACTATTTAGATGCAAATCCCCCACAGCTAGCACGGACGGTGCCTTGGCCATCTCTTTGCAGTGTTTTGGCCACAACTGCGCCCAACGATAAAATGTTCCGCGAAAAAACCGGAACTCATCCTCCGCCATTAATTCATGTTTGTCTTTGAGTTCTGCTTCGACAACGGGAACCTTCCCTCGAAGCCAACCTTCGAAGCTCGTTGTGGCTTTGAAAATATTCATTTGAATGAAATTATTTTATCGACGAACTGAAAATCGGGACACAGCCGAATCTAATCGAGCCGGATAAAAAACTCCAAAAAGCCTAGCTGGCTTTGCGCCGGGTCCTTTTTTCATGCGCCGAAGTTTCCCGGCCGGTATGAAGAGGGGCTTTCCGGCCTTGCGCGGTCTTCTCCAGGCTTTTCTTTAGCGCTGCCATCATGTCGATCACCGGAGCGCGCTCGGGACGCGGAATCGCTGCAATCTCCCGGCCTTTTTGCTTCGCTTCTATCAGAGCCTTAAGCCGCGTTTCAAATTCATCGTGATATTTCTTCAAATTGAAATGCTCGGAGAGATTATCCACCAGTTGATCGGCCAGTTTTATTTCCTGCGGCGAAAGTTTCACGTTTTCAATCTTGCCATATCCGGGCGCTTCACGGATTTCGTTCGCAAAATACATGGTGTGAAGAGCAATGCCTTGGTCGTAGGGCCGCAAAAATACGGTGTATTCGCGCTGATGCATGGTAATTTTGGCTATAGCAACGCGCTCCTTGTCTTCCATCGTTTTCAAAAGCAACTGGTATGCTTTTTTGCCTTCTCCCTCGGGCACTACAAAATAGGAAGAATCGAAAAAGAGTGGATCGATCTCGGATTCATTTACGAATGCGAGAATCTCCATTGAGCGCGCCGATTCCGGGGTGATCTTCTTGATCTCTTCCGGATCGATCACTACATACTTCCCATCCTCGTATTCGTAGCCCTTCACAACCTCCGAGCGTTCCACGATTCGGTTACATGTCGGACAAAACAGCGGTTGCTTGAGCCTCGTCTTACAAACTTTATGCAACTGGTGGAGCCCCACGCGTGAGCTACGCGCCGCCGGAAAAAGCTTTACTGGTATGGAAATGAAGCCGAAGGTTATAAAACCTTTCCAAGCGGAGGATGCCATGGGTTTTCAGACCTCCAGTGCGATTTACCCGTATACAGAGATTTCGGCACCAAGCCAATCGGGCGATGCCTGTAGCAGCCAGTAGAATACGTTGTACACAAGAATTCAAGTTTTTGGTCGAACTCCCGTCCTATAATCCGCCGATGTCGCTAAAGGAATACAAACGCAAGCGGCGGTTTGATTCCACCCCGGAGCCCGCCGGCCGCCGCCCAACCCATCGCGGCTCTCAATTCGTCGTTCAAGAGCATCACGCGCGGCGCCTGCATTACGATTTCCGTCTGGAAGTGAATGGCGTGATGAAGTCCTGGGCCGTCCCCAAAGGCCCGTCTATGAACCCAGGTGATAAACGCCTCGCTATTCAGACGGAAGATCATCCGCTCGAGTACGCCAAGTTTCAGGGTGAAATACCGCAGGGAAATTATGGTGCCGGCGACGTGGTTATTTGGGATAACGGTACGTTCGAAGTCGAAGGGAATATGCCCGCGCAACAGCAGATCGATCGCGGCGAACTGAAATTCGTTTTGCACGGCCAAAAACTGACGGGAAGTTTTGTGCTGGTCAAAATCCGCAGCCGCGAACCCGGCAAACAAGAATGGCTGATGATCAAGCATCGCGATTCATCTGCCGATGACACTTGGAAGATTGAAGAACACGCGGGATCGGTTCTTCCGGAAACGAAAGGTCCTAAGAAAAAGTGGATTTCTAATCGCCCGGCAAGCACGCAAAAAATCACGGCTAGCGTCAAAAAAACTGATCTGAAGTTTCCCGCGGGCGCAAAGCGTGCGTCCATGCCGGATTGGATACAACCGGCCCTCGCTTCCTTAGCCGGCAAGCCATTTTCGGATCCCGCATGGCTTTTTGAAATTAAATGGGACGGAGCTCGCACGCTAGCTCGCCTAGAGAAAGGCAAAGTCCGTCTGTGGTCCCGTTCTCAACGCGATGTTACACAAGAGTATCCGGAGATTTCCTCAGTCGTCCCCCGCGCCGCTGGCGGCCACGACGTCTGGTTCGACGGTGAGATCGTGGCCCTGGATAAAGAAGGACGAAGCGATTTCCAGACTCTTCAACAAAGGTTCTCCATCATCAAACCGACAACCGAACTCATGCGCCAAATCCCGGTCGTCTATTACTGTTTTGACCTGCTTTATTGTGACGGTCACGACCTCCGTCAGGTCCCTCTTCTTGAACGCAAAGCACTCCTGACGAAAGTCCTTCAACCAGGCTCCTCCATCCGCTATTCAGACCATGAAATCGAAAAAGGAAAAGAGCTGTACGAACTGGCGCTCGAAAAGCAATTGGAAGGGATATTGGGAAAGAGGATTCAAAGCGTTTACCCCGAAGGACGCACCACTTCCTGGCTGAAATTTAAAGTAATCCGCGAACTGGACGCAGTAGTCGGCGGATGGACTGAACCTCGGGGCACCCGCGAGCATTTCGGAGCTCTGCTTTTAGGCCTCTACGACGGCAAGAAGCTTGAATTTATTTGCGGCGCCGGAAGTGGCTTTTCGGGAGCGCTTCAAGAACGCGTCGCCTCCAAGTTAAAAGCGCTGCAAGTTGCGAAATGTCCGTTCACAATCAGACCGGCCACTCGTGAGAAAGCTTACTGGGTAAAACCGGAGGTTGTCGCGCGCGTGAAATATGGAGGATGGACCGAAGGGCGTCACCTCCGCCAACCCACATTCCTGGGATTCCAAGAAGACCACGATCCAAAGGAATGCACCTTCGATAAGGAAAGCAACGAGGTCAAGGCAAACAGTGCAAAGCAGGAGCTACCAGCTAAGTCGAAGCCTATGAACCCGCCAAAAACTGCCAAAAAGTTTCCGCTCAAAACGCCACCTTTACCTGAATCTCCTGCTCTGGCGGCCACTCTGAAAACAGACAAAGCGATTGCGGAAGAGTTGGACCGTGGTTCTCGCAACGATGTTTTTGTCGAAATTGACGGTGCAACTCTCCACCTCACCAATCTCAACAAGGTATATTTCCCTAGCGACCGTTACACCAAAAGAAACTTGTTGGCATATTATTTTTTCATTTCACCCCTTCTTCTACCTTTTTTAGAAGACAGACCCATGGTATTGCGGCGTTACCCGAACGGTATCGAAGGCCAGGCTTTCTTCCAAAAGGACGCGGGTAAAGACGCGCCAACGTGGATCAAGACCGTCAAAATCCAGTCAGAAAGTAAATCGAAGCCCATTCAATATTTTCTCGCGAACGATCGAGCCAGTCTGCTTTATCTTACAAATCTCGGCTGTATCGACCACAACCCGTGGTCATCTCGCGGCGACGATCCCGAGCATCCGGATTATATTTTCTTTGATTTGGATCCCACCGATGGAACTCCGTTTACGACGGTGACCAAGCTTGCAAAAATACTGGCCGGGAAATTAGAAGAAATCGGAATGAAAGTCTTTCTAAAAACCTCCGGCGCCACCGGACTCCACATTTTTCTGCCCATTGAACCCGTTTACGCTTATGAGCAAGTCCGGCAGTTCGTTTCCACCATCGCTTCACTTACGGCTCAGCAGTATCCAGGCCTGATTACGCAGGATCGCGCTATAACTAGACGGCCCAAAGGCAGCGTCTATGTGGACGCGCATCAAAATTCCGAAGCGCAATCGCTGGCCTCGGTATATTCCGTCCGTGCTTTTCCCCACGCG